>Ga0335078_10003886_pt1 | contig 22202 bp, 18 predicted proteins | sample Lox_Sample_32_FD_206711 | JGI IMG/M metagenome (GOLD analysis project Ga0335078, IMG submission 206711) | Soil microbial communities from Loxahatchee National Wildlife Refuge, Florida, United States - Lox_Sample_3.2 | ecosystem: Environmental > Terrestrial > Soil > Wetlands | place: USA... | reverse complement strand
GACCGGGACGGCAAGTACCAGCTCGGCACGCTGAAGGAGTCCGCGTTCGACCCGTTGTCCCGTACGTGCGAGTTCATGCTGAAGGAAGAGGCGCACCACATGATGGTCGGCACCACCGGCGTCGACCGGGTGGTGGAGCGCACCGCCCAGGTGATGGTCGGCAGCGACACCGACGACGTGGCCGCCCTCGGCGTGATACCGCTGCCGGTGATCCAGAAGTACCTCAACTTCCACTACAGCGTCTCGCTCGACCTGTTCGGCGGCGAGACCTCAACCAACGTGGCGAACTACTACACCGCCGGGCTCAAGGGCCGCTGGCTGGAAGAGCGCCGCAAGGACGACCACAAGCTCACCGACGACGCCATCATGGTCGACGCGCTGGTCGACGCCGGTGGCGGGGAGCAGAGTATCTCCCAGGTCGAGGTGTCCGCGCTCACCGGACTCAACACCGACCTGCGCAGGGAGTACATCGCCGACTGCTCCGGCGGCGTCAAGCGGTGGAACCGCATCCTTGCGGACGCCGGGCTGCCGCAGCGGCTTTACCTGCCGCACGTCGCGTTCAACCGCAAGGTCGGCGCGTTCGCCGGCATCGAGGCGTCGCCGGCCGGCCAGCGGCTGACGGCGCATGAATGGGAGCACTCCAAGGGGCAGTGGCTGCCCACCGACACCGACAAGACATTTGTCCGTTCCCTGATGCGCCCGGTGTACGAGCGTGGCAAGATCGCTGCCTGGATCGCGCCCCCGCGCGGTGCTCCCAGGGCCGGGGGGATCAACGGCCAGCCGTTCGACTACGACTACGTGCACCTGGCCTAGGCCGGACGGCCACGGCCCGACACCTACGGGAACCCGCGATGACGCAGTTGTTCAACGCCTGCGAGTACCTGCTCGACCGGCGGCTCGCCGCCGGCGACGGCGACCGGCTCGCCCTGACCGGCCCGGCCGGCGAGCTCAGCTACACCCGGCTGTGGGACCGGGTGCGGCGGACCGCGGCGGGCCTGCGCGCGGCCGGCGTGCGGCCCGAGCAGCGGATCCTCATGGTGATGTCCGACTCGCCGCACTTCGTGGTTCTCTACCTGGCCGCGCTGCGGACAGGCGCGGTCCCCGTGCCGGTCTCGACGATGCTCCGCGCCGACGGCATCGCCGAGCTGCTGCGCGACTCCCGCGCCCGGTTCCTCGCGGTCACCAGTGAGTTCGCCGCCGCCGCGGAGGCGGCCATGGCGCCGGCAGGCACAGCGCCGGCAGGCACAGCGCCGGCAGGCACAGGGGCGGCGCCGGACCTGGCCGGGGTACTCGCCGACTACCAGGCAAGCGCGCCGGTCCCTGTGCACCTGTTCGACGACCTCGCCGGCGCGGCACCGGACGACCTCGTCTATGACACGAGCCCGGACTCGCCGGCCTTCTGGCTGTACACCTCGGGCACCACGGGCGCGCCCAAGGGCGCGATGCACCGGCACGGTGCCGTCCAGGTCGTCTGCGAGACCTACGGCCAGCGGGTGCTCGGCATCCGCCCCGGCGACCGCTGCCTGTCGGCGGCGAAGGCGTTCTTCGCCTACGGCCTGGGCAACTCGGTGCTGTTCCCGCTGTCCGTCGGCGCGGCGAGCGTGCTGCTGCCGCAGCCGTCGCGGCCGGACCTGATCGCCGAGACATCCGCCAAGTACGGCGCCACGCTGTTCTTCGGCGGCCCCACGTTCTTCGCCAACATGCTCCGCGGCGGGATGCCGGCCGATGCCCTGGCCGGGGTCCGGCTCGCCGCCTCCGCGGGCGAGGCGCTGCCCGCCGCGCTGTACCAGCGGTGGACCGAGCGCTTCGGCATCGACATCATCGACGGCATCGGGATGACCGAGATGCTGCACATCTTCCTGTCCAACGCCCCAGGCGCCGTCCGCCCGGGCACCACCGGGGTCGCGGTGCCCGGCTACGAACTCAAGCTGGTCGACGAGGAAACCGGCCGGGAGATAACCGAGCACGACCGGGCAGGCACGCTGTTCGTCCGCGGCGCGTCCGCCGCGACCGGCTACTGGGCGCGGTACGACGCCTCACGGCTGGTGTTCCAGGGGGAGTGGCTGCGCACCGGCGACACCTACGTCCGCGACGCCGGCGGGTACTACGCGTGCCTCGGCCGGACCGGCGACATGATCAAGGCCTCCGGGGTCTGGGTCTCACCGATGGAGGTGGAAAGCAGGCTGCTCGCCCACCCGGCGGTCGCCCAGGCCGTGGTGGTGGGCGCGCTCGACGCCGACAGCCTGGAAAAGCCGGTCGCCTACGTCGTGCGCACCCCGGGCGCGACGGTCACCGAGGCGGAGCTGATCGAGCACTGCAGGCAGGGGCTGCCCTCGTTCAAGCGGCCGCGCGCGGTCGTCTTCACCGACGGCTTCCCCACCACCGCGACCGGCAAGATCCGCCGCGTCGAGCTGCGGGCCATGGCGGCCGGCGTGCTGCGGCCCGCCGCCCCGGTTACCGAGCGCCCGGCCGCGGAGAACCCGGCCACAGAGAGCCAAGCCGCGGAGAACCCGGCCGCGCCGGGCACGGCGTCCTGATGCTCGACGGGTACCCGCTCGTCGACGTGCACCTGCACGCCGCAAGCAAGCCCTCGCTCAAGCTGCCGTGGGACACCTGGACCCAGGGCTTCGGCGGTGACATCGGCCGGCTGTACGACGACGCAGGGAGGATCGTCCCTGCCGAGTTCAGCGCCCTACTCGACGGCGAGGGCGTCGACATCGGGATGCTGATGTGCGAGTACTCGCCCAAGGTGACCGGCATCCAGCCCATCGAGGACATGCTGCCGATCGCGGCGACAGACCCGCGGCGCATCAAGGTCATCGGCAGCGTCAACCCGCACCTGCACTACCCGGTCGACGAGGAGGTGCGCCGCCAGCTCGGCCTCGGCGCGGTGGCGCTCAAGATCCACCCGGTGCACGCCGGCGCCGCGGCCAACGACCGGATGCTCTACCCCGCCTACGAGGCCTGCCAGGCGGCAGGCGTCCCCGTCGTGGTGCACTGCGGCACCTCCACCTTCCCCGGCTCGTCCAACGCCTTCGGCGACCCGGTCGCACTCGACGACGTGCTGCGCGACTTCCGCTCGCTCACCCTGGTGCTCGCGCACGGCGGGCGCGGCTGGTGGCACGACGCGGCCGCGTTCCTCGCCCTGTCACACGACCGGGTCTGGATCGAGCTGTCCGGCCTGCCGCCGTCCCGGCTGCGTGACTACTACGCGCGGCAGAACTGGACCAGGCTCACCCGGCGGATGATCTTCGGCACCGACTGGCCAGGCATCCCCGGCATCGCGGCCAACGCCCGGGCCGTCGCCAAGCTCATGCCCGACGAGGACACCGCCGCGGCCGTGCTCGCCGGCCACGCGGTCCACGTCTACCGGCTCGAACTCCCTCCGGCATGATGGTGCCATGAACGGCCCAGTGATCGATGGCCCAGTGGTGCACGGCACCGTGGTGCACGGCCCGGTAGGTGTCGTCGGGGCGGGGACCATGGGGGCCGGGATCGCCCAGGTGGCCGCGGTCGCCGGACGCCGGGTGCTGATCGCCGATGCCGTGCCGGGCGCGGCCGCGCGCGCCGTCGCCGCCGTCCGTGACCGGGTCAAGGCACAGGTCGCCAAGGGCCGCCTGAGCGTAGCTCCGGACGCACTGAACCTCACCGCCGTCGAGTCGGTCGCCGGACTGGCCGGCTGCGCGGTCGTCATCGAGGCGGTCGTCGAGGACCTCGCCGTCAAGCGGTCGCTGTTCGCCGAGCTCGAGGCCGTCGTCGCCGCCGACGCCATCCTCGCATCCAACACCTCCTCGCTGTCGCCCACCGCGCTGGCCGCCGGCCTCACCAGTCCCAGGCGCCTGGTCGGCCTGCACTTCTTCAACCCCGTCCCTGCCATGCGTCTGGTAGAGGTCATCTCCGGCCTGGCCACCGCGCCCGAGGTGGCCGACGCCGCCGCCGGCCTGGCCGCCGAATGGGGCAAGACCGTGGTGCGGTCCACCGCCACCCCCGGGTTCATCGTCAACCGGGTCGCCCGCCCCTTCTACGCCGAGGCCTGGCGGCTGTACGAGGAGCACGCCACCGTTCCGCAGCACATCGATGCGGTGCTGACCGGGGGCGGCGGGTTCCGCATGGGACCGTTCGCGCTGATGGACCTCATCGGGCACGACGTCAACGAGGCGGTGACCCGGTCGGTGTGGGCCGCGTTCGGCCACGACCCGAGGTTCGCGCCCTCGCTCGCCCAGCGGGCCCTCGTCGAGGCGGGCTGGCTCGGCCGCAAGGCCGGCTACGGCGTCTATCCCGCGGAGGGGGCGCCCGCACCGGAACCCGCGCCGGCCGCACCGCCGCCGTCCGCCGTCATCGAGCACGCGGCGCACCGTGCCGCGAGGAAGCCCAGTACGGCCGGTGAACACGGTGCCTCCGGTGAACACGGTGCCTCCGGTGAACACGGTGTCGCCGTCGGCCGTGAGCGGTCGCCGCTGCGTCCGCTGCTCGACAGGGCCGGCGTGGCCATCGTGCCAGGGGACCGCGACGATACCGGCGCCGGGCTGCCCGACGACCTCGTTGAGCTGCCGTCCGGCGCGCTGCTCGTCCTCTGCGAGGGAGTGACCGCCACCTCACTGTCGGCAGCGTTCGAGCGGCCGGTCATCGTCGCCGACCGGGTCCTCGACCCCGTGGCGGCCACCGCGATCGCCATCGCCGCCTCCGACGGCTGCCCGCCCGCCGCGGCCGCCGAGGCCGTCGGCCTGCTCCAGGCCGCTGGCCTGGACGTGTACCTCATCGACGACACCCCAGGCCTTATCGTCACCCGCACCGTCGCGATGCTCGCCAACCTCGCCGCCGACGCCCTCGCCTGCCGCGTCGCCACCGAGCCGGACATCGACAACGCGATGCGCCTCGGCGTCAACTATCCGCTCGGCCCGCTCGCCTGGGCCCGCCAGTGGGGAATCGGCACCGTCTTGCGCATTCTCGACAGCCTCGACGACTGGTACCGTGACGGCCGCTACCGCCCGAGCCCGCTGCTGCGCCGCACCGCGCTCGCCCACCGCACGTCCATGACAGGGAGCCAGCCATGAGCCTCATCGAGGTGCGCGACGAGGGTGATATCCGCTGGATCGGACTCAACCGTCCAGACAAGCGCAACGCCATCGACCAGGCCACGAGCAACGCCTTGTCCGCCGCCCTGGACGACGCCCGCACGCGGCCCTGCGTCCTCATCGTGCACTCCGTCACCCCGGGCATCTTCGCGGCCGGCGCCGACATCGCCGAGCTACGGGAGCGCGACGCCGACGCCGCCCTGCTCGCCATCAACGCCGGCCTGTTCGAGAAGCTCGAGGCGCACCGCTGGCCGACCATCGCCGCCGTTGACGGTCCCGCCCTCGGCGGCGGGTGCGAGCTCGCCCTTGCCTGCGACTTCCGCATCGCCTCGCCGCGCGCGTACTTCGGCCAGCCCGAGCTGTCCCTCGGCATCCTGGCGGGCGCCGGCGGCAACTGGCGGCTCGCCCAGGCCGCCGGCCAGCAGGTCGCCCGCCGCATGCTCTACGCGGGCGCGCGGCTTACCGCGGCTGAGGCCCGCGACGTCGGCCTTGCCGACCAGCTCGCTGACGACCCGTCGGCGGCGGCCGTCGTCCTCGCCGGGAAGATCACCCGCCAGTCCTGGCGCGCCCTTGAGCTCACCAAGCTGGCCCTGCGCTCCCATCGTCCCGCCACCACGACCTTCGACCTCGCGGCCCAGGCCCTGCTGTTCGGCAGCCAGGACAAGTACGACCGGATGACCGCGTTCCTCGACCGCCGCAAGAAGTAGCCCGCCCGGCGCCGACCCGGGCGGACGCGCCTGTTTTCACTATCAGTAACCCGGGTAGCACCTTGAGTAATTGATTCAGGGAACTGATGGGGAACAAATGGCTGGAGCACCGTCGGCGGGCAAGGCCGCGGCTGGTACCGGCGGCAAGCGAGCCGGGATCGCGGTCACCCCCAAGCTCATCATCGGCGTGCTCATCTTGATCGCCGCCGTCTGGTTCATCGTGGTCAACCACGCGAGTGTGGAGATCTACCTGTGGGTGCCCAAGGTCACCGCGCCGCTGTGGCTTGTGCTGGCGATCACCTTCGCCGCCGGCGTGCTCACCGAGGTCCTGCTTGAGCGTGGCAGGGACAAGCGGCAGCGGCGGTAGCCGGGCTCGCGAGCTCCGTCACGCGTCCTGCGGGCTGGCGCCGCCGGCCAGGGCGATGGCCAGCCGCTACGAGTCCCGTTTGCCCAGGGCGGCCGGCAGCCCGAGCAACTCGGGCGCGACGTAGACCGGTGCCCCGGTGATCGCCGCGAGGTTGAGCGCGTCGCTCGGCCGCGCGTCCACCGTCGCGCCGCCGCGCAGCATGACCGCGGCGTAGAAGATGCCGTCGCGCAGCCCGGTAACCCGGACCGCCTTGACCGCCGACCCGGCGGCCGCGACGAGCGCCGCCATGAACTGGTAGGTCATCGGCCTGGGGAACTCCTGCCCCTGGAGGCTGAAGGCCAGGGCCATCGCCTCGGCGTCGCCGACGCCGATCCGCAGCCGCCGGGCATCGCCCTCGCCCGCCGTGCCGCCCTCGCCCGCCGTGGCGAGCTCGATGAAGAACCGCTCGCCCCGCCCCGGCCCGTCGTCGCTCCCCCGGACTACCCCGGTGATGGTCACCGGCACCAGTTCCGCCATCCCGGCCGCCTTCCCGGCGCTTTGCCACCTTCAGGGTAAACCAGCGGTAACCCGCCGTGGTCCCGCCCCGACGAGCGGCGAGCAAGGCGAGCAAGGCGAGCAAGGCAAGGAAACCCTCAACGAGGCGGGCGTCTTGTCCACGGTGATGAAGTTCGATGAGTCGAACGACCCGAAGAAGAACGCCTTCCACGAGCGGGTGCCCGCCTGCACCGCGGCGGCGTAGAAGTCGTTCGCGTACGCGTTCCTGCTCAGGTTGAACAGGTAGAGCACCCCGGTGACGGCGAGCAGGCCGAGCAGCGAGGGCCGTGCCCAGGCCGGGTCGCGGGCCGGCCCGCGCCACAGGGCGCGCAGCCGTCCCGTCACGCCCCGGCCCGCGGTCCCCGAGTCGCCAAAAACGGCCACGGTGGTGGCGCTCACGGCGTGCTTTCCTCGAGCTGGCCGCCCGCGCAAGCGAGCTGCCGCACGCCGAGGGACCCGGTGAGCAGTCCCAAGCGCAGCCGCCAGATGCCGCGCAGGTCGGCGAGCGCGGTCGGGATGATCTTCACCCGGGAGTCGGGCGAGTCGGTCCAGTCCACAGGGACCTCGCGGACGCGCAGCCCGGACCGCTCGGCGAGCACGAGCAGCTCGGTGTCGAAGAACCATGCCCGGTCCCGCACGAGGGGCAGCAGCGCACGGGCCGCGTCGCCGCGCAGCGCCTTGAACCCGCACTGCGCATCGGAGAAGCCCACCCGCAGCACCAGCCGCAGTAGCAGGTTGTAGGCCAGGGAGATGACCTCCCGCCGCAGGCCCCGCACCACGTGCGCGCCCGGCGCCAGGCGGCTACCTGCGGACACGTCGGCCTGCCCGAGTACCAGCGGCTCGACTAGCGGCAGCAGCGCCTCCAGGTCGGTGGACAGGTCCACGTCCATGTAGCCGACGACGTCGGCGTCGCTCGCCGACCACGCGGCGTGCAGCGCGCGCCCGCGCCCGGGCAGTTCCAGGTGCACGGCCCGCACCAGGCAGGGATGGGCGTCGGCCAGCCCCTGGGCGAGTGACCAGGTGCCGTCCGTCGACCCGTTGTCCGCGATGGTGACCAGCCACGCGTAAGGGAACCCGGCGCGCAGGTGCTCGATGAGGCGCGTGACGTGGCCGGTCAGTTCTCGCTGCTCGTTCCGTACCGGGATGACGATCTCGACGAGGGGCACCCCGGTCGCCGGGGCTGAGTAGCTCATACTGCCGAGTATCCGGACGTGGATGAGGACTGGCTGCGACAAAGTTCAGAGAACGCTGTGCTCCAGGTGGGACCTGCCGTCTTATCCCGAACGGTAGCGTGCGTCGCCCGGCACTCCAGGCGGGCTGGCGCCGCACGGGGTCAGCCGAGGCCGGCGGTGACCTCGGCCAGGACCGCGAGGAACTGGTCGGCGTGCTCCGGGCCGAAGGGCAGCGGCGGGCGGACCTTGAGCACGTTGCCCTGCGGCCCGGTGGCGCTGATCAGCACCCGCCGCTCGCGCATCCCGTTGACGATCGCCGAGGCCAGGTCGGCCGACGGGGCGCCCGTGACCGGGTCGGCGACGTCGATGCCCAGGTAGAGCCCGGCGCCGCGCACCTCGCCGAGCACCCGGCTGCCCGCCGCGAGGGGGGCGAGCCTGTCCTTCATGTACGCGCCGGTGGCCGCCGCGTTGGCGGGGAGCCGCTCGCCCTCGAGCACGTCGAGCACGGCCGATGCCGCGGCGACGCAGACCGGGTTGCCGCCGAACGTGTTGAAGTACCGCGCGCTGCGGCCGAAATCGTCGAGCACGTCCTGCCGCGCGACAAGCCCGGCGATGGGCAGCCCGTTGCCCATCGGCTTGCCCATGGTGACGATGTCCGGCACGATCCCGTGCCGCTGGTACCCCCACATGTGCGTGCCGGTCCGCCAGAAGCCCGACTGCACCTCGTCGGCGATGTACAGGCCGCCCGCGGCGCGGGTGATCTCGGCGACCGGGGCGAGGAACCCGGCCGGGTCGGTAAAGATGCCGTCGGAGGAGAACAGCGAGTCGGCGAGGAAGGCCGCGAGCCTGACCCCGTACCGTTCCAGGTCGGCGATGGCCCAGGCGACCGCGGCGGTGAAGCTCACCCCGGCGGCAGGCGCGGGCACCACCCGGACATCCCGGCCGAGCGGTACGTTCGGCCCCAGGCTCGGGGAGAGCTCCGCGAGCGAGGCGGTGACCCCGTGGTAGGCGTTGGCGGTCACGATCACCCCGCTGCCGCCGGTGTGCTGCCTGGCGATCCGCAGCGCCAGGTCGTTCGCCTCGCTGCCGGTGCAGGTGAACATCGCGCGCGCGGGCGCGCTGAGGTCGTGCGCGGCGAGCAGCCGCTCGGCGTAGCCGACGACGCCCTCCGTCAGGTACCTGGTGTGCGTGTTGAGCGTGCCGAGCTGCCTGGTCACCGCCTCGGTGACGTGCGGGTGCGAGTGCCCGACCGACGGCACGTTGTTGTACGCGTCGAGGTATGCCCCGCCCGCCTGGTCGTACAGGTAGACGCCGGAGCCGCGGACGAGTTCCACGGGCTCGGCGTAGAACAGCCGGTACGCGCCGCCGAGCGCGGCCTCCCTGCGGCGCACCAGGTCCCTGGCGGCGGGTGACAGGCTCGCGGCGCGCGAGCCGTCGAACGAGTTGACCATCACGGGCGCTGGCTCGGTCACTGGTCCCCCTCGCAGGTGTCTTTCACCGGAGTGTTCTTCACGGGCAGGCCGCCCGCAGCCGGGCGGCGATCTCACCGGCGCCTACCCGGCGCAGCGCGGTGTACTGCCCGATGGCCTGTGGCGTGTGCCGCAGCAGGTAGCCGCGGTTGGCCGGCTCGCGAAGCGCGTTCCACTGCGACACGATGATCCGCGCGACGACCCGCGCCACGATGAGCTCCGCCACGAGTTCCAGGTCCGCGCCGTCGAGCGGGTCGACGGCGTGGTACCCGGCGACGACATCGAGCGCGGGCGCGAGCGGGTCCGCGCCAGAGCCGAGCTGGTAGCAGGCCGCCACCGCGACGTCCATCGCGACCGGGCCGGCGAGCGCGTCGCCGAAGTCGAGGATTCCGGTGACCCGCTTGCCGTCGCCGAGCAGGTTGAGCCCGTGGAAGTCCGTGTGGATGACCTGCACGGGCACGCGGGCCAGCCGGGGCCGTACCACCGCGTCGAAGTGGTCCAGGTAATCGCCGAGCGCCGCGCGGACCTCGGGCAGCATGCCGCCTGGCAGCATGCCGCCGGGCGGCAGGTCGCCGAGCAGCGGCCGCAGCCTGCCCAGCCGCTGCAGGTCCCACCAGTGGGTCCGGCGTGCGTCCGGGTGGCTGAAGCCGCGCAGCGCCATGCTGAGCCTGGCCAGGGTGGCGCCGATGTCCCTCCGCAGGCCGTGGCCGACGGTTTCCCCGCCGAGCGGGTCGCCGTCCAGCCAGGACGTCATCCGGGCCAGCCTGGGCGCCGCCGCCGGCGGTGTCGCGTCGGCCGGTGCTACCCCCGCCAGTGCTAGCTCAGGCAGTGCTACCTCGGGTCGGCCGTCGAGCGAGGCGATGACCCGCTGCACCGGCAGCCGCGGCGCGGCCGACGCGAGGTGCAGCAGGATGGCCGCCTGCAGCGATATCCCGGCCGCCGGCCCCGGGTGCGGCGCCGCGGCGCTGACCCGCAGCAGCCGCGAGTAGCCGTCATCGGCCACGATGCGGAACACGTCGTCGTGCTCGGCCGCGAGGCGCTGCGCGCTCCCGGTGAACCCGTAGTGCGCCCGCGCGATCTCCTCGGCCTGGTCAGCGCTGACCCGGGGAACGGCAACCACGTCGACATCGTATGCCGCGATCGATCGTCACTTGCCGATATCCGCTGGCGGGTAACCGGCGACCCTCGTCTGAGGTTGAAGTGACAAAACGGGCATGGTGAGGCGTCCCACGTCATCTGCGTGGTTCAGGGCCGCCGTCCCCGGGTAGCGGCAGGTCGTGAGCCAGGCCGGGACGGGGAGACGAGGCAATCCGTGACGCAGGACAGCACAGCGGCGCAGGACCGGCCCGTCATCGCCGTCGCCAACCGCCTGCCGGTACAGCACGGCGGCAACGGCTGGGAGCTCTCGCCCGGTGGCCTGGTCACCGCGCTGCGGCCGGTGATGGCCGTCCACCCCGGCGCCTGGGTCGGCTGGGACGGCGGCACCAAGGGCATGCCGGCGACGCTGCCTGACACCGACGTCCGGCTGCTGCCGATCGGGCTGTCCGCCGCGCAGGTCCGCGACTACTACCGCGGCTTCGCCAACGCGACGATGTGGCCGCTGCTGCACAACGCGATCGAGAAGCCCCGCTTCGAGCGCTCCTGGTGGCGCGCCTACCAGGAGGTTAACAGCGTCTTCGCGGAGCGGGCGATGACCGCCGTCGACGAGCACCAGGACGCCATCACCTGGGTGCACGACTATCACCTGACGCTGGTGCCGCAGCTCATCCGCAACCGCAGGCCGGAGGCGCCGGTTGGGTTCTTCCTGCACGTGCCGTGGCCGTCGCCGGACATCTACGCGCGGCTGCCGTGGCGGGAGCAGGTGCTGTGGGGCCTGCTCGGCGCGGACGTGGTGTCGTTCCACACCGACGACTACCGCTGGAACTTCCTGCGCTCGGTCGCGCGTCAGCTCGGAGACTGCGGCCTTGAGGTGCGCGGCTCGTCGGTGGTGCTGCCCGACGGCCGGGTGGTGACCACGGCCACCGCGCCGATCTCCATCGACGTGGGAGAGTTCACTGCGCTCGCCGCTGAGCCCGAGGTAAAGCAGGGCGTCGAGGCGCTCGAGGAGCAGTTCAGCGGCCGCACCCTGCTGCTCGGCGTCGACCGGCTCGACTACACCAAGGGCATCATCGAGCGGCTGCTCGCGGTGGAGATGCTGCTCGAGCGGGACCCCGGGCTGCGCACCAGCCTCGCGTTCCTGCAGCTCGCCGTGCCGAGCAGGGACGACGTGCCACAGTACCGGCAGCTGCGCGGCACGGTGGAGCAGCACGTCGGGCGGATCAACGGCCTGTACACCCAGCCGGGCAGCGACGTGCCCGTGCACTACCTGTACCGCGGGCTGTCGCCGCAGCAGCTCGCGGCGTACTACGCGGCCGCCGACGCGCTGCTCGTCACGCCCCTCATCGACGGCATGAACCTGGTCTGCAAGGAGTACGTCACCGTGCAGCAGGCACACGAGGGCAGCGGCGCCTTGGTACTCAGCGAGTTCACTGGTGCCGCCGTCGAGCTGCCCCAGGCCGTGCTGTGCAACCCGTTCGACGTGGAGGGGCTGTCCTACCGGATCGAGCAGGCGCTGGCACTGCCGCCGCAAGCCAGGCGGCAGGCCATGGCGGCCATGGCCGGGCACGTGCGCACCCACGACGTGCACGGCTGGGTTTCTTCAGAGCTCGAGCTGATCGCCGCCCGCGGCGCGCGCTGACCGCCCGGCGGCTCGGCGTGACGGATGAGCCGCCTCAGGCCTGCGAGCGCCAGCCCGCGTGGTAGCTCTCCTGCACCACCTTCGAGTACGGTGCAGGTGAGACGACCGCGCGGACGGTGACCTGCTCGTGCGGCTGCACGGTGGTCTTCTTCGTCCCGCCGCCCGGCTCGCCCCAGGTGACCTTGACCTCGGCGCCGATCGGCACGTCCGGGTCGACGGTGGCGAGCGACAGCCCGGCCCGCTCGTTCGCCGAGTACCCGGTGAACATGGACAGCCCGACGAGCTTGCCGTCGGAGTCCGTCACCGAGTCGAAGTTGGACGAGCCGTAGTTCGCGTTCGGCAGGTCGAAGAACTTGTAGGCGGTGGCCGTGCCGAGCACCGAGCCAAGGACCTTGGCCAGGTCGTCGGCGTTCCATGCCAGGGTCACCTTGCGCCGCTGCGCCGCGGGGTCGAGCGCCTCGAGCGCCTCGCGCCCGATGAAGTCGTGGTCGAACTTCACGAAGGACCCGTAGCCGAGGTCCCACGGGTTGGTGTAGTAGTCCCTGATGTCGTCGGACACGAACGACCCGGCGATCGCGTTGGTCGCCTCGTAGGAGTCCGCGCCGAGCCACTCGCGGTAGCCGCGCAGCCCGGGCGCGGTGTAGATGGCGGGCAGCGGCGAGGGGATCCAGCCTGACTCCAGCGTGTTGCATGAGTAGGCGCGCGCGCCGCAGGGCTCGAGCCCGAACTCGCGGCCCGCCTCGAGGATCGCGTCGCGGATCTTGTCGTACGACTGGTACGGGCCCCAGATCTCCAGGCCGGGCGCGCCCGCCATGCCGTGCCGCAGCGTGCGGACCTTCTCGCCCGCGATGTTCATCCAGCCCATACGGAAGAACCGCACCTGCTCAAGCGGCTCGCCGTTGAGCTTCTCGATCACCGGCCACGCGTTCGGGCCCTGGATCTGGAACCGCCAGACCTTGCGGGTCACCGCCTTGCCGTAGGGGCGGGACGGCGACCTGGGATCGAGCACCATGTCGACGTTGTAGCCCTGCGACCCCTGGTAGAGCAGCCAGTTGGCGACCGGCGCGCGGCCGACGAAGGTGAACTCCTCCTCGGACTCGCGGAACAGGATGCCGTCGCCGATCACCCCGCCCTCCGGCGAGACGGGGACGAACTGCTTAGCGGTGTCCACCGGGAACTTCGCGGTGGAGTTGATGCCCGTGTCAGTGATCAGCTTGAGCGCGTCGGGGCCGGAGATAAAGATGTTATGCATGTGGTGCGACTGGTCGTAGAGAACCGCGGTCTCCCGCCACGCGATGACCTCGCGCCGGAAGTTCGTGAACTCGGACGGTACGACCGGGTAGATGTAGGCGCCGAGCTGGGAATTGCGCAGCAGCTCTACCGTGTTCCCCGCGCTGTCGAGCAGCTCCTGCAGGTTCTTCGGGCTCATTTGTCACCTGTTCTGATACGGCTTCGGCTTCTCATGCGGTCCACATGCTAGCGCCCGGCCCTGTGCGGGGTAATGCCCGCTATTGGCACGCTTGGACCGCTCTATTGTGGCCGGGAAACAAAATCGCGGAATGGCTTGAACGGGCGCGCGGCCCGCGCGCCCGTGGGCAAGGCGTGTACCGGGCGGAGTCAGTCGCTCACGTTCGGAATAGAGTTTACGCAAGCTTCTGAACTGGGCAGACGGCCCAGACGCCGAGCATTGCGACGGGGGAGACGGATGGGGGTCCGGCTGACGACGCGGCAGGCGCTGTTCGGCTACGCCGCCGTGATGTCCCTGCTCGTCGCGGTCCATTACTCTTATCCAGGGACGCGCGGCTGGACGTCTATCGTGATAAACGCGCTCGGCATCCTGGCCCTGCTGGCCGGCGCGGCGGTCAACCACCCGGCAAGGCGCACGCCGTGGCTGCTGCTCGCCGCCGCGAACCTCGCCGCGCTCAGCGGCCCAGGCATCGGCGGCATCTCCCTGCTCAAGTACCCGCTGTTCATCCCACTGCTCAAGTACCCGCCGATCATCGCGGCGTTCCTCATCTTCATCCGCTGCCGTGCGGCCGGGCACGACCTGCGCAAGTCGGCCGACGCGCTCATTCCCGCCCTCGGCCTCTCGCTGCTCGCCTGGTTCCTCATCGTCCGGCCCAACGCGGCGCTACCGCCGCTGAGCTGGCAGCTGTGGCTGGTGTCTGTGGCGCACCTGGTGGGGGACCTGCTCGTGGTGGTGACGCTCGCCGGGCTGCTCGCGCCGGGCACGCTGCGCGGCCTGTCCGCCGCGCTGCTGACCCTCGGCACGCTCGGCCGGGTCGCATCCGACGCCGCCTATGTCGCCTACGACCTGATAGGAAACGCGACCAGCAGCCTGACGGGCACGGCCCTCGACGTCGGGTGGCTGGTCTGCTACTTCACCTGGGGAGCCGCGGCGCTTGACCCGTCCATGACCGAGCTGACCAGGCCCGCCGGGCTGCGGGAGCTGAACGCGAGGACCGCGTCGGCCGGCATGATCGTCCTGCGGGCCGCCTCGCTGGCGATCCCGGTCGCGCTCGCCGTCCAGGCGTGGCTGTACCGCGACGGCATCGAGGGCTGGGTGGCTGTGGCGTGCGGTGTGCTGTACGGGGTGATGCTCGCCCGGCTCTGGGACACCGCCGCCTCGTACCGGCGCAGCCTGGTCCGCGAGCGGGCGCTGCGCGTGGCGAGCGCCGCGCTCGCCTCGGCCAGGTCGGTACGTGACGTCTCGGACGCGGTCAAGGCGGCGGCGAACAGCCTCATACCCCAGGTGCCCGCCGGCACGGCGCTGCTGTCCGTGCGGGAGGGCGACTACCTGCGGCGCATCGAGCCGGGCATGCTCAAGGACCCGGTGCAGCGCATTCCGCTCGGCGTCTGGCGCCGGCTGGCGAGCGAGCCGATGCCGCGGTTCGTCACCGTGGAGGAGATGGCCGCCGCCAGGAGCGCCGAGGCCGGCGCGGGCTCCGCGGCGCCCGCGAATTACGAGGGCGCCATGGTCTTCCCGCTCAACCTCACGGAACGGCCGGGCGGCGACCCGTTCATCGGCATGCTCGCGTTCTTCGGCGACAGGGAGAGCCTCGGCGACGCGGCCGCGGCGCTCGAGATCCTGGCCGGGCAGGCGACCCTGGCCGTGGAGCGAGTCGTGCTCACCAGGGAGGTGGTGCGCCAGCGCGGCGAGGCGCTGTTCCGCACGCTGGTGCACGACACCTCCGACGTCATCCTCGTCATCGGCGACGACCGGCGGATCAGGTTCGCCACCCCGTCCGCGGCCAGCCTCTTCGGTGACACGGCCGTCGAGGGCAAGCGGCTGACGGACCTGGTCGGGCCGGACGGGCGGGAGGACGTCGAGCGGGTGGTCGACCTGATGCTCACGCTCAGCGAGGGGGACGGCGACGGCAGGAAGGACGGCGCCCACGGCGGCGCGGGGGCCCCCGGGTACCTGCTACGGGTCGAGCGCCTTGACGGCCGGCCCGCGGTGCTCGAGATCCGGTGGAGTGACATGCGCCGCGACCAGACCGTGAGCGGCCTGGTGCTCACGCTGCGCGACGTGACCGAGCAGCACGCGCTTGAGCAGGAGCTCAAGGACCAGGCCCAGCACGACGCGCTGACCGGGCTGCCGAACCGGGTGCTGTTCACCCAGGAGGCGGGCCACGCGATCGACGCGGCCCGCAGGACCGGGCGGACGGCTGGCGTGCTCTTCGTCGACCTCGACGACTTCAAGGTCGTCAACGACACGCGGGGGCACGACCTGGGCGACGCGCTGCTTGTCGGGGTCGCGGAACGGCTCGCCGCCTCCGTCCGGCAGACCGACATGGCGGCGCGCCTCGGCGGCGACGAGTTCGCCCTGCTCATCGGGGACGCCGCCGACGTGGCGGCGGTCGAGACGTTCGCGGACCGTATCGTGGCGGCGTTCAGCGAGCCGTTCGCGCTCGGCGGGGCCGAGGTGCCAAGCTCGGTGACCGTGGGCGTTGCCACGTCGCAGGACAGCGCGGGCGTCGATGAGCTGCTGCGGCACGCCGACCTCGCGCTGTACGCGGCGAAGGGAGCGGGCAAACGGCGCTGGCGGCGTTACCACGAGGCGCTGAGCAGCGGGATGCTGCGGCGGCGTGAGATACAGGAGGCGCTCGATGAGGCCGTGAAGACCTCCGCGTTCGACCTCGTCTACCAGCCGATCGTGGCCCTGGACAGCGGCCAGATCGTCGGCTTCGAGTCACTGATCCGCTGGCCGCACCCGCGCTGGGGGGTGATGCTGCCCGGCCAGTTCATCGATGTCGCGGAGCAAACAGGGCAAATCGTGCCGATCGGCGCCTGGGTGCTGCGCCAGGCGCTGTCCGAGCTGGCCCGCTGGCGGAGCAGGCTGCCGCCGGCGCCGCCGCCGGAGCCGGGGCAGCCGGAGGTGGAGCCGCCGTACGTCTCGGTGAACGTGTCCGCTCGCCAGTTCCACGATCCCGGTTTCATCGAAAGCGTGCGGCGTGCCCTGCGGGCATCGGGGCTGCCACCCGGTGCGCTGCACCTCGAGCTCACCGAGTCCCTGCTGTTCGGCGACAGCGAGGCGAGCCGCGCGGAGCTCGCCGAGCTCAGCGAGATCGGCGTCGGGCTGGGGATCGATGACTTCGGCACCGGGTACTCCTCGCTCAGTTACCTGCTCGAGATGCCGATCGACGTGCTCAAGGTCGACAAGTCCTTCGTCACCGGGATCGTCTCATCCTGGCGCAAGTACGCGCTGGTGGAAGGCATCGTCAGGCTCGCGAGGACGCTGCAGATCGAGGTCATCGCGGAGGGGATCGAGACGCAGACCGAGCGGGAGCTGCTCGCCGGTATGGGCTGCGAGTTCGGCCAGGGCTACCTGCTGTCCGTGCCGGTCGGCGCGGACCAGGCCGAGGCCATGCTGCGGCTCCGCCGCGGCCTTGTCGGCCAGCTGCCGCGGCAGCGCGCCAGGCCGCACAGCACCAGGTACATCACCGAGTGAGGCCTTGGCAGCGCCTTGGCAGCGCCTTGGCAGCCTGGCGCGACGGCGAGGCGGGTCACCCGGCGGCCGGCTCGGCCTCCGGTTCGTAGGCGTAGATCCAGGCGCTTGCCGCGAGCGGGTCGACGCCGGTGAATGACGCGTCGCGTGCCCGCTGCTCCGGCCCGTCAGGCAGGTGGTTGACGTGCGCGCGGGCGTGGCTCACCTCCTGTAGCCGGGTGGTGCGCGGTATGCGCAGCTCCTGGTAGCGGGCCAGTGCGGCGGCCGGTTCTGCCGGCCTGGCGGCGAGGCAGCGGGCGAGCACCGCGGCGTCCTCGATCGCCTGGGCGGCGCCCTGGGCGAAGAACGGGAACATCGGGTGCGCGGCGTCGCCGAGCAGCGTCACCGTGCCCCTGCTCCACCAGGTGAGCGGCGCGCGGTCGAGCAGGGCCCAGCGCCCAGGCGTCCCCGCCGCGCGGATCAGGCCGGTGAGCCTGCCGTCCCAGCCGTCGAACTCCGCAAGCAGTTCCTCGACCGTCGCGGTCGCGCTCCACGACTCCGTGGTGTAGCCGCCGGCCGGCGCGAAGGCGACCAGGTTGACCAGCCTGCCCGCGGAGATGGGGTAGTGCACGAGGTGGTGGTCCGGCCCGAGCCACAGCGTCTGCGCGGGGCGGCGGGCGAACGCGGGCGCCTGGCCGGCGGGGACGAGCGCGCGGAAGGCGCACAGCCCCGAGTACGTGGCCGGGGCCGGCTCGGTGAGCGCGGCGCGGACCATCGAGTGGATGCCGTCCGCGCCGATCACCACGTCCGCCGTCGCGGTCTCGCCGTCGTCGAAGCGCAGCAGGTGCCGCTCGCCGTCGGCCCCGTCAAGGCCGGCACGGTCAAGGCCGGCACGGTCAAGGCCAGCACGGTCAAGGCCAGCACGGTCAAGGCCGACACAGCGCTTGCCGAGCCGCACGTCCTCGGCTGGCACCGCCCGGCTGACCGCCTCGAGCAGGTCGGCGCGGTGCGCCGCGTAGGTCCGCTCGCCGTAAAGCCGCGCGCACCTCGTCGCCAGGTCCTCCGCGGATAGCACCCGGCCGTCCCGCCAGCGGCGGAACTCCCAGCCGACCTCCAGCGGCACCGCCCGCTCCTCGAGCACGGGCAGGACGCCGAGCGAGCGCAGCAGCCGGGCCGCGTTCGGCGCGACGACCACGCCTGCGCCGACCTCCCCGAGCCGCCCGGCCTGCTCGTACACGGTGCCACGCAGTCCCGCCCGGCGCAGGAAGGCGGCCGCGGCCAGCCCGCCGATGCCGCCTCCGATGATCGCGATCTCGGTCATAAGACCACTGATCTACCAGATCAATCAGAACGGGAGCGTGCTGCCCCGTTCGTCCAGCGGCCGTTCCATGTCGGCCGCCCCCGTTCGCCTGCGGTAACCAGTCGGCCGGCCAGAAGCGGCCAGGAACATCCCACCGCGAACCTCTTTAGCACCACAGTCCCCAGCGAAACCATCGCTGCAGCCCACTGGCATGATCATGAAGAGTTGTACGTGTGATAACACTAAAAAGCCTTCACAACACCAAAATCTTTCCTAAAAAATGGTCCTGCCAGGTCAGCTGCGACGATCTCAGCCAACTCACACCGCTCGCCGACCCCGTTGCCACCTCCCTGAACACCGACGGCCTCGGTGTCCACTCCGGGAACGGCGCGGAGGACCGCTACAGCGAGGCGATCCACTCATCGGTCGTGGTGACCAGGGCCTGGCGGGGGAAGACCTTCTCGGTAAGCACCCGGTGCACCTCGGGGTCACGGTCAGCGCAGGCGTCGGCGAGCACGGTGAGGTGATAGTCGAGGTCGGCCGCCTGGCGCGCCGTGGACAGCACCACGCCGCTAGTGGCGATGCCGGCGAGCACGAGGGCATCGGCGGACGCGCCGCGCAGCAGCACGTCGAGGTCCGAGCCGCTGAACGCGCTGACCCGCCGCTTCACAATCACCGGCTCGCCGTCCAGCGGCGCGAGCGCGGCGTGCACCTGGGTGGCCGGGTGATCCTCCGTGTAGGCGTCGCCCGCTCGCGAGGTGATGGCCGAGAAGGTGGCGTTGAACGGCGCCACCTCCGGATAGCCGGGCCGGAACCCGACGCGGACGAACATCACCGGGATGCCCGCCGCCCGGGCGGCACCGGCGGCCCGGCCGGCGGCGCCGAGCACGGACGGTTCGCCGAGGCTCTCGACGACGCCGTGCTGGAAGTCCATCAGCAACAGGACCGGGCGCTCAGGCATCAAGCACCCCGGGTACAACCGGCGGCAGGCTCGACCACGGGAAGTTGATCCACGCCTCGGTGCGCTTCCACACGTAGTCGCACTTCACCAGCGACGTCGGCTTCTCGTACACCACGGCGCAGCGCGCCTCGGCCACGTGCTCGACGACGAAGCTCCGCACCAGCTCGAGGGTCTTGCCCGTGTCGGCCACGTCGTCTGCGATCAGCACCTTCTTCTGCGAGAAGTCGACCGCGGACGGCACCGGCGGCAGCATCACCGGCATGTCGAGCGTGGAGCCCACCCCGTTGTAGAACTCGACGTTCATCAGGTGCAGGTTCTTCACCGACAGCGCGTAGCCGAGCGCCCCGGCGACGAACATCCCGCCGCGCGCGATCGCCAGGATCAGGTCGGGCCGGAACCCGTCGCCGGCGATCACCCGCGCCAGGTCCTGCGCCGCGTCGCCGAACGTCTCCCAGGTGAGGGTTTCCCGCTCGAGGTCCATAGCCGGTGACCCTAACAGCTGAGCACGGACGGCGAGGTGGCGTCGTAGTCGGCGAGCCAGGTCACGCCGCGCCCCTCGGTGTCGCGCCTGTTCAGCCGCTGCCGCACCGCGATCGCCGCGTCCCTCCTGATGGCGGCCCACCGGGACGGCAGGTGGTTGGACACGCCGCGCGCCCGCGCGGTCAGCACCACCTGCGAGGCCCGGGGGCGCCGCACCCGCTCGTAGGCGGCGAGTGCGGCGACCGGGTCGTCCGGTGCCGCGGCGACCGCGTTCGCGAGCACCGCCCCGTCCTCGAGCGCCTGGCACGCGCCCTGTCCCAGGTAGGGCAGCATCGGGTGCGCCGCGTCGCCGAGCAGCGTGACCCGCCCCGACGTCCACCGGGGGATCGGGTCCCTGTCGTAGAGCGCCCACTTGTACCAGGTGTCGCCGGCCTCGAACAGCCGAAGCAGCGACGGGTGCCAGTCCGCGTACCGCTGCGTGACCTCGGACCGCTCGCACCGTGTCACCCAGGACTCGTGCCGGTAGGTGTCGTCGTCGTAGTGCGCGACGACGTTGATCAGCTCCTCGCCGCGCAGCGGGTAGAGCACGATCGTGCCGTGCGGCCCGAGCCACTGCCCGTTGTCGGCCGCCACGTCGGACAGCGCGCCGCCGCGCACCGCCGCGGCGGGTATCACCGACCGGTAGCAGATCTTCCCGGTGAACCGGGGCGCGTCCGGCCCGAACAGCGCGGTACGGACGGCGGAGTGGATGCCGTCCGCGCCGATGATCACGTCCGCCTCTGCTTCCGTCCCGTCGGCGAACCGCGCGACCGCCGCGTCCCCGCCGCCGTCCACCGCGATGCACCGTTTGCCGAGCGTCACCGTCCCGGGCGGCAGCGCGGCGGCGAGCACGTCGAGCAGGTCGGCGCGGTGCACGGTGGCCGGCTCGATGCCCTGCAGCTCCACCGTCCGCGCCCTGCTCGTCTTGGAGATGACACGCCCGGTGATCCCGTCCCTGGTCACCGCGTACGCGGAGCGCCCGGCGACCTTCCGCACGCCGTCCTCGACGCCGATGAAGCGCAGCACCCGCATCGCGTTGGCGTGCAGCGCGACGCCGGCCCCGATCTCCTTCAGTTCGCCCGCCGCCTCGTACACGGATACCTCGGCCCCGGCCCGCAGCAGCGCGCCCGCCGCCGTCAGCCCGCCGATGCCGCCGCCGATGATCGCCACACGTGTCATGCGTCCATCTTCCCGCGCCCCCGCGCGCGCCTCAATCGGGCGAAGCGATGGAAATCGGCGGCGCGGGTTGTCCCGCCGCTGCGGCCAGGACCCCGGTGCCCCGACAGCATCAGCCAGAACGATCGCGTGCCCCCGCTCCGCTCGCCCCTCCCGCCCTGCCCCTCGGCTCGGGTGAAACCCGTCACCGAGGGTAATAAGCACCTCGTGAGCGAGCTGAAAGTCGGTCCCGTCCTGCCGGCCGAGCCCGGACTGTGCGGCGCGTGCAGGCATGCCTCGGTCAAGGGCACCAACCGGGGAACGGCGTACCTGCGGTGCACCCGCGCGGCTTGGGACGACCGCCTCGAGAAGTACCCGCGGCTGCCGGTGACCCGCTGCGCGGGCTTCGAGCCGGCGGCCGGCGACGGCCACCCGGCGCAGGCCGCCGGCAGCTGAGCGCAGGCCGCCGGCAGCTGAGCGCAGGCCGCCGGCAGCTGAGCGCAGGCCGCCGCAGGCACGCCGCCGCAGGCACGCCGCCGCAGGCACGCCGCCGCAGGCACGCCGCCGCAGGCACGCCGCCGCCGAGGATGATCCGGCGTCCGTCCCGTTGCCGTTGACTGAGTCAAGGATTATTGTTGACCCAGTCAATGATTCGGAGGCGCCCATGTCCAGCCCGGCCGTCGCCGCTCCACGGCCCGCGGGCCCGACGCATGCCCAGGTGGCCCAGGTCCGCGCGTTCAACCGCTTCTACACCAACGTCATCGGCGTGCTGCAGCACATGTACCTGGACACGCCGTACACCCTCACCGAGAGCAGGCTGCTGTTCGAGATCGCCCGCCTCGGCACCGTGGAGGTGTCCTGGCTGCGCCAGGCGCTGGACATCGACCCCGGTTACCTGAGCCGGGTACTCGGCCGCTTCGAGTCCGACGGCCTGGTGACCAGGCACCGGTCAGCGGCCGACGCGCGGCGCCAGGAGATCCGCGCCACCGAGGCGGGCCGCGCCGCCGTCGCCGAGCTCGACGAGCGGGCGGCCAGCCAGATCGGCGCGCTGCTCAGCGGCATCGACTGCGGCCCGGTGCTTGACGCCATGCGGGTGATCACAGGGGCACTGGGCCGGGTGCCAGGCACCGGCCCGGTCAGCGGCCCGGTCACCGGCCCGGTCAGCGGCCCGGTCAGCGGCCAGCTTGACGGCCCGGTCGGCGACGCTGCGCCCGAGGCCGCGCTGCGCCCGCTTGAGGTCGGCGACCTCGGCTGGATCCTGCGAAGGCACGGCACGCTG
>Ga0335078_10003885_pt1 | contig 22206 bp, 16 predicted proteins | sample Lox_Sample_32_FD_206711 | JGI IMG/M metagenome (GOLD analysis project Ga0335078, IMG submission 206711) | Soil microbial communities from Loxahatchee National Wildlife Refuge, Florida, United States - Lox_Sample_3.2 | ecosystem: Environmental > Terrestrial > Soil > Wetlands | place: USA... | reverse complement strand
ATCGACGAGATCCACCGGCTGGCCCGGCCCGCGGAAGAAATGCTCTACCTGGCCATGGAGGACTTCCGGGTCGACGTCGTCGTCGGCAAGGGGCCCGGGGCGACCGCGATCCCGCTGGACATCGCGCCGTTCACCCTGGTCGGCGCCACCACCCGGGCCGGGCTGCTGCCCGCCCCGCTGCGCGACCGGTTCGGCTTCACCGCGCACCTCGACTTCTACGAGCCCGCCGAGCTGGAGGTGATCGTGCGCCGTTCGGCCGACCTCCTCGGGGTGACGCTGCGCGGCGACGGCGCGGAGGAGATCGCCGGGCGGTCCCGCGGCACCCCGCGGATCGCCAACCGGCTGCTGCGCCGGGTCCGGGATTACGCCGAGGTGCGCGCGGACGGGGTGGTCACCCGGGATCTGGCCCGGGCCGCGCTGGAGCTGTACGAGGTGGACGAGGAAGGCCTGGACCGCCTGGACCGGGCCGTGCTGGCCGCCCTGGTCTCCAGGTTCGGCGGCGGCCCGGTCGGGCTGTCCACGCTGGCTGTCGCGGTGGGGGAGGAGGCCGAGACGGTCGAGGTGGTCGCCGAGCCGTTCCTGGTGCGCGCCGGGCTGATGGCCCGCACCCCCCGGGGCCGGGTGGCCACCCCGGCCGCCTGGCAGCACCTGGGCCTGGACCCACCCGTGCCCCCCGGGCCCCCGGGCCTCGCCGCGCCCGGGAGCCTGTTCGAGCAGGGAACGGCCTGACCGCCAGGCGGCGAGTTGATTGTTTGGTCGCGGGGATGTCACGATCGGTCGCGGGACACCGTAGCCTGTTGGTGCGCCGCCTGCGCGCCGCTACACTTCGGCAGTTGGTCAGCGGCTGCCCGCTGGCCAGCGATCCCGGCCTAGCCGGCTACCTGGCCCGGCGCGCGGCTGGGCGGTGGACACCAAGTGGAAGGAAGCCCCCGCGATGGGGAATTTTGAACTCGCAGCCAGCGGCTCTGGCGGGTCAGGCAGCTACACGTTCCTGATCGTCATCGTTGTCCTGTTCGCCCTGCTCTACTTCGTCATGATCAGGCCGCAGCGCAACCGCCAGCGCAAGGTGCAGGAGATGCAGCAGCAGGTGCAGCCCGGTGCGCGGGTTCGTACCACCGCGGGCATGTACGCGACCGTCATCGACTCCGACGATCAGGACGTGCTGCTCGAGGTGGCGCCCGGAGTGCAGATCCGGTTCCTGCGCCGGGCCATCATGGACACCGTCCCGGACGACGACGCCACGGTGGGCGGCCCGGACGGTGCGCACGCCGCGGCGGGCACCGCCGACGAGGCAGCCGAGCCCGCCACTCCGGAGCCCGCGGGCACCGCGACGCCGGGTGCGGCCGAGGCCAGCGCCGACGGCCAGCTGGGCGCCGAGCACCAGAACGGTGCCGCCCCGGCCAACGGCACGCCGGGCAGCGCAGCCGCCGGGCACCCGGCTCAGGACGAGCGCACCGCGGACTGACCGGCAGCCCCGCGCCGGGCCTCGGGGCGGGGGACAGGCAACGCAGAGGACGGGCGAGAAGTGGCTCCCCCTAGCAGTAGCGCCTCCCGGCCGGGGCGTGCGCTGGCCGTGCTGGCCGCGCTCATCGTGGTCCTGTTCCTGGCCATCGTGGGCAGCAACATCGGCTCGCCGGGGGACTGGGGCAAGGACTTCAAGGTGCGCCTCGGGCTGGACCTGACCAGCGGCACCACGGTGGCGCTGAAGGCGCAGGCGCCCAAGGGCGTCTCCAGCAACCAGTTCGCGGCGGACATGACCACGGCCAAGAACATCATGTCCAACCGGGTGAACGGCGAGGGGTTCACCGAGGCCCAGGTGCAGCAGCAGGGCAGCGACATCATCAACGTGGCGGTGCCCGGCGCGGGCAGCCAGAAGGTGGTGAACCTGGTCGGCACCACCGCCCAGCTGGTGTTCCGGCAGGTGCTGCTGATGGCGCCGAACAAGGGCGCGACCACGGCCACGCCCACCCCGGTTCCGTCGGCCACCGGGTCGCCCGCGGCCACCCCGTCCGGATCGGCGTCCCCGAGCGCGTCGGCCAGTTCCACCAGCAAGAAGAACGGCGCCCTGGGGGCCACGGCGGGCGGCCCGGCGGCCGCGAAGGAGATGGCGAACGGCTCCCGCGCGCTGGCGGCCGCCCATCCCCAGGCATCGGCGAGCCCGTCGGGCTCGGCCAGCGCCAGCCCGTCGGCCAGCGCCACCCCGTCAGCCAGCGCCACCCCCTCCCCGGGCAGCAGCTCGGCGCTGTCCACCGTGGCCGGTGCCTCCGGGGACGCGAGCCAGGTCGACCCGCACGTGAAGACGCTGTTCAACAAGCTGAACTGCGCCAGCCCGAACTGGAAGGAGCAGGTCGGCTACACCCAGCAGCAGTACAACGACCCGAACCTGCAGACGGTCTCCTGCGGCTCCGAGGGCGGGGTGCTGTACAAGTTCGTGCTGGACAAGGCCAAGGTCGTCGGCAAGGACATCAAGTCGGCCAGCGCCAGCCCGCAGACCTCCAACGTGTACTGGCAGACCAACCTCAGCTTCCACCCGCACGGCGCCAACGCGTTCGGTTTGCTGACCGAGCAGATGTTCAGCAAGTACGGCAGCTCGGGCACCCCGTCCTCGCCGCTCGACTACCTGGCCGTGGTGCTGGACGGAAACGTGATCTCGTTCCCGGCCATCGACCAGGGCGCGATCACCGGCGGCAGCGCGGAGATCACCGGCAACTTCAGCGAGGCCCAGGCGACCAACCTGGCCACCCAGCTCAGCTACGGCGCGCTGCCACTCACCTTTACCAAGGAGTCGGTGCAGTCGGTCTCCCCGCAGCTGGGCAGCGACCAGCTGCACGCCGGGCTGCTGGCCGGGGCCATCGGCCTGCTGCTCGTCGTGCTCTACTGCCTGCTGTACTACCGGGGGCTGGCCGTGGTCGCGGTGTCCAGCCTGATCATCGCGGCGATCCTGGTGTTCGAGGCGGTGATCCTGCTCGGCAAGTACCAGAACTTCGCGCTGCAGCTGTCCGGGGTGGCGGGCCTGATCGTGGCCATCGGTATCACCGCGGACTCGTTCGTGGTGTTCTTCGAACGGCTCCGTGACGAGGTCCGGGACGGCCGGACGCTGCGCACCGCGGTGGAACGCGGCTGGAAGCGGGCCCGGCGCACGATCCTGGTCTCGGACACGGTGTCCTTCCTGGCCGCCGCGCTGCTCTGGTACTTCTCCCTCGGCGAGGTCAAGGGCTTCGCGTTCACCCTGGGGCTGACCACCATCATCGACGTGATCGTCGTCTTCCTGTTCACCAAGCCGATGATCACCTTGCTGGCCCGGACCAAGTTCTACGGCCGCGGCCACCGGCTGTCCGGCCTTGACCCGGAGCGGCTGGGCGCCCGCGCGCCGTGGCGATCAGCGCCGCGGTCGGCCCGGGTGACCACCGCCAGCCCGGCGAAGGAGGCGTGATGTCGCGGCTCGGCACGATCGGCGGCCGGCTCTACCGCGGTGAGGTCTCGTTCGACTTCGTCGGCAGGCAGAAGCTCTGGTACTCGATCTCCGGCGCGATCCTGGTGCTCAGCCTGATCGGCCTGTTCGCCCGCGGGCTGAACTTCAGCGTCGACTTCAAGGGCGGCTCGGTCTTCAAGTTCCCGGTGTCGTCCTCGTCGATCAGCCAGGTGCGCAGCGCGGCGGCCAGTGGCGGGGCCGGCCAGGACACCATCGTCGAGAAGGTGGGCTCCGGCAGCAGCGCGCAGTGGCAGGTACAGACCGGGAAGCTGCCGTATGCCCAGCAGACCCACGTGCAGAACACGATCGCCCATGACCTGGGCATCCCGGCCAGCAAGATCAGCGTCAGTTTCGTGGGGGCCAGCTGGGGATCGCAGATCTCGCAGAAAGCCATCCAGGCGCTGATCGCGTTCCTCATCGTCATCGTCATCTACCTGTCGATCGCGTTCGAGTGGCGGATGGCGGTGGCCGCGCTGATCGCGCTGGCCCACGACATCGTCATCACCGTGGGGGTCTACGCGCTGGCCGGCTTCGAGGTCAGCCCGGCCACGGTCATCGGGCTGCTGACCATCCTGGGTTACTCGCTGTATGACACGGTGGTGGTGTTCGACAAGGTCCGGGAGAACACCGCGGGCCTGCTCGGCTCCGCGCGCAGCACCTACAGCCAGGCCGCCAACCTGGCGCTCAACCAGACCCTGGTCCGGTCGATCAACACCTCGGTGATCGCCTTGCTGCCGGTCGCGTCGATCCTGTTCGTGGGCGCCGGGCTGCTCGGCGCCGGGGAGCTGAAGGACCTGGCCCTGGTGCTGTTCGTCGGCATGCTGTCCGGCACCTACTCCTCCATCTGCATCGCCACCCCGGTCCTGGCCGACCTGAAGGAACGCGACCCGCAGTACAAGGCGCTGGCCAAGCGGGTGGCGGCCAGGGGCGCGGGCGGCCGGGCCGCCAAGCGGGCCGCGGCCAAGGCGTCCCGGGCGCCGGGCGGCGGCCCGGCCGCGGCCAGCGCGGCCGCCACCGGTGACACGGGCACCGATCCGGGCACGGGCACCGATCCGGCCGCGGACGGCGACGCCGGCCAGCCGGGCACCCCGCCACCCGACGTGGCCGGGGACGACGAGGCCGCGGCCACCGCGGAGAAGGTGCCGGCCGGCCGGGCCGCGCCGCGGCCGTCCGGTCCCGCCCGCAGCGGCCCGCGCCAGCAGCCCCGCCGGAGCAGCTCGGCCCGGCGCCGGCCGGGCGGCAAGAAGAAGCGGCGCTAGCCGTGTCCCGCAGATCTTGGCCGTCGCGAGCGGCGGCCAGGCGGGTGCATCGCAAGGCGGAGGAGGAGCGAATAGTGGAGCTATTCGGGACGACGACAACGCGGCGAGGTCCCGCCCGCCTCCCCATTCCCCCTTCACGGGACGGCGCGCAGCAGGCCGAAGATCTGCGGGACACGGCTTAGCGTGCCCGGGCCCGACCCCGCGCTGGCCGAGCTGATCAAGAGCCGGGTCCGCGACGTCGCCGACTACCCCGAGCCGGGGGTGATGTTCAAGGACATCACCCCGCTGCTCGCCGACGGCGACGCGCTCATCGCGGTGGTGGCCGGGCTGGCCGCCGGGCACGGCCGCTGCGGCACGCCCGGCGGGGTGGACAAGGTAGCCGGGATCGAGGCCCGCGGATTCATCCTGGCCGCGTCGGTGGCCATCCAGCTGGGCGCGGGCTTCGTGCCGGTACGCAAGGCAGGCAAGCTGCCCGGGCCGACCTTTGCCCGCAGCTACGACCTGGAGTACGGCAGCGCCACGATCGAGGTGCACCGCGACGCGTTCGCGCCCGGGGAGCGGGTGCTCATCGTGGACGATGTGCTGGCCACCGGCGGCACCGCCGCCGCCACCGCGGATCTGGTCCGCACGGCCGGCGCCGAGGTCACCGAGATCTCGGTGATCCTCGAGCTCAGCTTCCTCGGCGGCCGGGCGCGGCTGACCGGCGACGTGGTCCGCTCGCTGCTCGTGGTGTAGCCCCCGGGGCGGCTGACCCGGCACTTCCCCGATCCTCCGCCGATAGACTGGGGCCTTGGCGGACGTGAGGAGAGCCCGTGGCCGGTGACGTAGCGACGACCGGCGAGGCCGGCGGCGCTGCCACTCCTGCCTCCCCGGGCCAGACTCCCGCGGCGGCGGAGGGCGTGGCCACCCCCGGTCAGGTGACCGGTGCCCGGGCGGGAGCCGCCGGTCCCGCCGGTCCCGCCCCGGCCGGGGCGGGCCGCGATGGCGCAACCCGGGATAGCGCTGCAGCCGATGACGCCGCCGGTGACGGCGCCACAAGTGACGCCGCCGGTGACGTCACGGGTGCTGACGCCGCCCATGAGGGCGCCGCCCATGAGGGCGCCGCCGGCGATGAGCACAGTGGCGATGACCGCAAGCCGCCTGGCGCCGCCGCGCCGAACGGCCAGCGGCCCGGCCCCGGCCGCCGTACCCTCCCCGCTCCGGGGGGCACCCGGGTGCCGGGCAGCGGCCGGGCCGCACGCCGGCTGGCCCGGCTCGGCGCGGCCCGTGGCGGCGGGATGAACCCGGTGCTCGAACCGATGATCAAGACGGTGCGCGCCACCCACCCCAAGGCCGACGTCCGGCTCATCGAGCGGGCCTACGACGTGGCCGCGCACTGGCACGCCGGGCAGAAGCGCAAGAGCGGTGACCCGTACATCACCCATCCGCTGGCCGTGGCCACCATCCTGGCCGAGCTGGGGATGAACCACGAGACATTGTGCGCCGCGCTGCTGCACGACACGGTCGAGGACACCCCCTACTCCCTGAACCAGCTCCGCGCCGACTTCGGCGACGAGATCGCGGCGCTGGTCGACGGGGTGACCAAGCTGGACAAGGTCAAGTACGGCGACTCCGCCGAGGCCGAGACCGTGCGCAAGATGGTCGTGGCGATGTCCCGGGACATCCGGGTGCTGGTGATCAAGCTGGCCGACCGGCTGCACAACATGCGCACGCTGCGCTACCTGCCCCGGGAAAAGCAGGAGCGCAAGTCCCGCGAGGTGCTGGAGATCTACGCGCCGCTCGCACACCGGCTCGGCATGAACACGATCAAGTGGGAGCTGGAGGACCTGGCGTTCGCCACGCTCTACCCGAAGCGCTACGACGAGATCGCCCGGCTGGTGTCCGAGCGGGCCCCGCGCCGCGACGTGTTCCTCTCCGAGGTCATCGAGGATGTGTCCGCCGACCTGCGCGACGCCAAGGTCAAGGCGCGGGTCATGGGACGGCCCAAACACTACTACTCCGTCTACCAGAAGATGATCGCCCGCAACGTCGGCTTCGACGACATCTACGACCTGGTCGGCATCCGGGTGCTGGTGGACTCGGTCCGCGACTGCTACGCCGCGCTCGGCACGGTGCACGCCCGGTGGAACCCGGTGCCCGGCCGGTTCAAGGACTACATCGCGATGCCGAAGTTCAACATGTACCAGTCGCTGCACACGACGGTCATCGGCCCCGGGGGCAAGCCGGTCGAGCTGCAGATCAGAACGTGGGGCATGCACCAGCGGGCCGAATACGGGGTGGCCGCGCACTGGAAGTACAAGGAAGAGACCGTGCTCGGCGGCAGGCACGGCGGCCAGGGCGGCGCCGGGGACCTGGCCTGGCTGCGCCAGCTGGTGGACTGGCAGCGGGAGACCGCCGACCCGGCCGAATTCCTCGAATCACTGCGCTTCGACCTCGGCGCGGCCGAGGTGTACGTGTTCACCCCGCGCGGCGAGGTGGTCGCGCTGCCGCAGGGTGCCACCCCGGTGGACTTCGCCTACGCGATTCACACCGAGGTCGGCCACCGCACGATCGGCGCGCGGGTCAACGGCCGCCTGGTCGCGCTGGAGAGCGCGCTGGACAACGGCGAGACGGTCGAGATCTTCACCTCCAAGGCGCCGGACGCCGGGCCGAGCCGCGACTGGCTGACGTTCGTGAAGAGTGCCCGGGCCCGGAACAAGATCCGGCACTGGTTCTCCAAGGAGCGCCGCGAGGCCGCGACCGAGACCGGGAAGACCGCGATCGCCCGGGCCATGCGCAAGCACGGCCTGCCGCTGCAGCGCCTGGCGACCGGGGACGCGCTGCTGGCGGTGGCCACCGAGCTGCACTACCCGGACCTGTCCGCGCTGTACGCGGCGGTAGGCGAGGGGCACGTCAGCGCGCAGTCGGTGGCGGCCAAGCTGGTCCAGTCGGCCGGCGGGATCGCCGGCGCGCAGGAAGACCTGGCCGAGGCGACGCTGCCCACCCGGCCCCCGCCGCAGCGGACCGCCGGCGACTCCGGCGTCGTGGTGGAGGGCTCCGCCGACGTGTACGCGCGGCTGTCCAAGTGCTGCACCCCGGTGCCCGGCGATGAGATCACCGGCTTCGTCACCCGCGGGCACGGCGTGTCGGTGCACCGCGCCGACTGCCTCAACCTGCGCCACCTGCTCGACTCGCAGCCCGAGCGGCTGGTCGCGGTGCGCTGGTCGCCCACGGAAGAATCGCTGTTCCTGGTGGCCATCCAGGTGGAGGCGCTGGACCGGACCGGGCTGCTGTCCGACGTCACCCGGAGCATCTCCGACCAGCACGTGAACATCCTGTCCGCGTCGGTCACCACGACCCGGGACCGGGTCGCGGTGAGTCGGTTCACGTTCGAGATGGGCGACCCCAAGCACCTCGGTCACGTGCTGCGCGCGGTGCGCGCCATCGACGGCGTCTACGACGTGTACCGGATCACGAGCTAGCCGGCCGCCCCAGCCGGACAGCTCAGCCGGACGGCTCAGCTGGACAGCTCAGCCAGGGTGCGCTCGGCTTCCTCCAGCCAGGACTGGCGGGCGGCGATCGCCTCGCTGGCCTGCTCGGCGGCCCGGCTGTCGCCCTGCTGCTGGGCCTTGGCCAGCTGTCCCTCCAGGCTGGTGATGGCGGCCCGGATCTGGTTCACGGTGCCCTTGGCCCGGGCCAGCGCCTCCGGGTTGGACCGGCGCCACTGCGCGTCCTCGGCCTTGCGCACCGCGTCCTCGACCCGGCGCAGGCCCTGCTCCAGGCGATCGTGGTCGGTGCGCGGCACCGGCCCGGCCTGCTCCCAGCGCTCCTGGATGGACCGCAGCGACGTGCGGGCGGCCCGCACGTCGGTCACCGGCACCAGCTGGCCGGCCTCCGTCAGCAGCGCCGTCTTGACCTCCGCGTGCCCGCGCAGCTCATTCTCCTTGGCCGAGAACACCTCCGACCGGGCCGCGAAGAACGTGTCCTGGGCCGCCTTGAACCGGCCCCACAGCTCCTCCTCGTCGGTGCGCCCGGCCCGGCCCGCCGCCTTCCAGGACCGCATCAGCTCGCGGTAGGCGGCCGCGGTCGGGCCCCAGTCGGTGGAGGTGGCCAGCGCCTCCGCCTCGACGACCAGCTTCTCCTTGCGGGCCCTGGCCTCGCCGCGCTCTTCTTCCAGCCCGGCGAAGTAGGCCTTCCGGCGCTTGGCGAACGCGTTGCGCGCCGCGGACAGCCGCTTCCACAGCGCGGACTCCACCGCCCGGTCGGCCCGCGGCGCGGCCTTCCACTCCTCCAGCAGCTGCCGCATCCGCTCGCCGCTGATCTTCCAGTGGGTGGCCTCGGCCGCGATCTGCTCGGCCTCGGCGACGATGTGCTCCTTGATGCCCTTGGCCTCGACCCGGGCGTGCTCACGGGCGGCGCGGACCTCCTCGCGCCTGCCTTCGACCTGGCCGGCCAGCGCCGCCAGCCGGGTGCGCAGGGAATCCAGGTCGCCGATGGCGTTGGCCGACGCCACCGCCTCCTGCAGCCGGTCGATGGAGGCACGGGCGCTGCCCGGGGACAGGTCGGTGGCGGTCAGCCGCTGTTCGAGCAGGGCGACCTCGGTTTCCAGCGCGTCGAACTTGCGCCGGTAGAAGGCCAGTGCCTCATCCGGGCTGCCTGCCTGCCATGAGCCAACCACCCGCTCGCCCTCGGCGGTACGCACGTAGACCGTACCGTCGTCGGCTACCCTGCCCCACGGATCGTTGGCGGTGCTCACCGCTAACCTCCTGCTCAGCCCTGGCCGCATGGCCCGGCTCAGGTCTTCTTGATGGTGACGCTCTCGATGACGACTTTCTCCTTCGGGTGCCCATCCCCCTGACCATTGGCGTTGTCACTGCCCGCCTTGGCCACATTCTGGATGATCCCGAGCCCTTTGACGACCCTGCCGAACGGCGTATAGCTGGGGGCCAGCGTGGAATTCCGGTAGACGAGAAAGAACTGGCTGCCGTTGGTATTGGGGCCACCGTTCGCCATCGCCACGGTTCCCCGGGTGTACTTCGCGCCCGCCAGATTCTCATCGCTGAACTTGTAACCCGGCCCGCCGGAGCCGGTGCCGGTGGGATCCCCGCACTGCAGCACGAACAGCGGGCTGGTAGTGGTCAGCCGATGGCATTGGGTGTTGTTGAAATACCTCTTGGCCGCCAGGTACACGAACGAGTTGACCGTGCACGTGGCCTTGCTGCCCAGCAGGTGGATGACGACGTCGCCCCGGTTGGTGTGGATCGTCGCCTGATAGCTGGCCCGGTAGTCGGGCTTGGCCGGCGGCTTGCCGACGTTGCGCGCGGCGGTGCCGCTGGCCGGGTAGCTGCACGTCCGGGCGGGCTCAGCCTGCGTGCTGGGCGACGCCGAGGCGGACGCAGACGCGGATGCGGACGCCGACGCGGACGCGGACGCCGAGGACGTCGACGCCGCGGGGCTGGACTTGCCCGGTGAGGAGAAGGCAAAAAAGCCACCCACACCGAGGCCCACGACCACCAGGCAGACCACCGCTATCATGGTGATCTGCCGGGTCCGCCGGACCCGCGCCGCGCGTCTTGCCTGCTGACGCTGCATGCGCTCGCGCGCCAGCTTGCGTTGCCGGTCCTTCTTGCCTGCCACAGGTCTGTTCCTCCTGGCTGCCTGTTGCCTGCTTACCAGCGAAACTTCGCGAATGGTACCGGCACCCGTGAGGTCGTGACGTCGCTGTTATCGGTTCGCGGCTGGGCTGAGCAGATCGGTAGCCTGGGCAGGCGCCCGGTGATCCACATCGCGCCAGGTGTCTCGAACCGTCCCGGGAGGTGGGCCGTGCTGGTTGCCGGGTTTCCGGCTGGCTCTTTTGCGGCCAATTGCTACCTGGTGGCGGCCGAGCCGGGCGCGGAGTGCCTGATCATCGACCCGGGTGAGGACGCGGCGCCGGGGATCGATGAACTCGCCGCCCGGCACCGCCTGAAGCCGGTCGCGGTGCTGCTCACCCACGGGCACATCGACCACATGTGGTCGGTGGCCCCGGTGTGCGGGGCCCGGGACATCCCGGCCTACATCCACCCGGGGGACCGCGCGCTGCTCACCGACCCGGCCCGCGGCCTGCCGCTCGGCCCCGGCCAGCAGCTGTTTGGCGGCCTGCGGTTCACCGAGCCGGACGAGGTACGGGAGCTTGCCGACGGGGCGGTGCTCAGCCTGGCCGGCCTGGAGATTACCGTGGACCACGCGCCCGGGCACACCCCGGGCTCGGTGGCGTTCCGCTCCGGGACCACGGTGATGTTCTCCGGTGACCTGCTGTTCGCCGGGTCGATCGGCCGGACCGATCTGCCCGGCGGCGATCCGGCGGCCATGATGGACAGCCTGGCCCGGGTCTGCCTGCCGCTGCCCGACGAGACGCAGGTGCTGCCCGGCCACGGGCCAGCCACGACCATCGGCGCGGAGCGGGCCAGCAACCAGTTCCTGGCCGGCCTGCCGCCAGGCACGAGCCGCGCGACCGGGCTGTAGGACCGCGGCCGCGCGGTAAGAAGCAGCAAGAGAGGCTGAGCGGGACATGATCCGAACCCATGAGGCGGGCGCGCTGCGCGCCGACCAGGCCGGCCAGCAGGTGACGCTGGCGGGCTGGGTGGCCCGGCGCCGGGACCACGGCGGCGTCACGTTCATCGACCTGCGCGACGCCAGCGGGATCGTCCAGGTCGTGTTCCGTGAGGCGGGCGAGGAGGGGCCAGCGCACGCGCTGCGCTCGGAATTCTGCGTGCAGGTCACCGGCGAGGTACGCCGCAGGCCGGCCGGCAACGAGAACCCCGAGCTGCCCTCGGGTGAGGTGGAAGTGGCCGCGGACGGCCTGGCGGTGCTGTCCGAGTCGGCCCCGCTGCCGTTCCCCATCGAGGCCACGGCCGGCGAGCTCAGCGAGGACCTGCGGCTGAAGTACCGGTACCTGGACACCAGGCGGTCCGAGACCGCCACCGCGCTTCGGATCCGGTCCGACGCCACCTACCTGGCCACCGAGGTGCTGCGCGAGCACCGCTTCGTGTACCTGGAGACCCCGGACCTGACCCGGTCCACCCCGGAGGGCGCCCGCGACTTCCTGGTGCCGGTCCGGCTGCGGCCCGGGCACTGGTACGCGCTGCCCCAGTCACCGCAGCTGTTCAAGCAGCTGCTGATGGTGGGCGGCTTCGAGCGCTACTGGCAGCTGGCCCGGTGCTTCCGTGACGAGGACTTCCGCCGTGACCGGCAGCCCGAGTTCACCCAGATCGACATCGAGATGAGCTTCGTCACCCGGGAGGACGTCGTCGCGGTGGCCGAGGACCTGGTGGCCCGGCTGTGGGCCGAGGTCACCGGCTACCAGCTGCCCCGCCCGGTGCCGCAGCTCAGCTACGCCGAGGCCATGGCCCGGTTCGGCTCGGACAAGCCCGACCTGCGGTTCGGCTGCGAGCTGGCCGACCTGACCGGTTATTTCGCGCAGACCACGTTCCGGGTGTTCCAGGCGCCCTACGTCGGCGCCGTGGTGATGCCCGGCGGCGGCGCGCAGACCCGCCGCGAGCTGGACGCGTGGCAGGAGTGGGCCCGGGCCCGCGGCGCCCGCGGGCTGGCCTATGTGCTTATCGCCGCCGATGGCACGGTGGCCGGCTCGGGGCCGGTGGCCAAGCACCTGTCCGCCGAGGAGCGCGCCGGGCTGACCGCGGCGGCGGGCGCGCAGCCCGGCGACTGCGTGTTCTTCGCGGCCGGCCCGCCGCAGCAGGCCCGGCCGCTGCTCGGCGCGGCGCGGCTGGAAATCGGCGAGCGGCTGGGCCTCATCGACCCGGACGCCTGGGCGTTCACCTGGGTGGTGGACGCGCCAATGTTCGAGGAGGACGGCGAGGGCGGCTGGACCGCGGTGCATCACCCGTTCACCGCGCCGCTGCCGGAGTGGGCCAGCAAGTTCACCGACCAGCCGGCGGAGGCCCTGGCCGACGCCTACGACCTGGTCTGCAACGGCAACGAGATCGGCGGCGGCTCGATCCGTATCCACCGGCCCGACATCCAGCAGCAGGTCTTCGACGTCATCGGGCTGTCCCGGGCCGAGGCCGAGTCGAAGTTCGGCTTCCTGCTCGACGCGCTGCGCTTCGGCCCGCCCCCGCACGGCGGGATCGCGTTCGGCTGGGACCGGCTGACCATGCTGCTGGCCGGGGCGGACACGATCCGCGAGGTGATCGCGTTCCCCAAGGCGGCGTCGGGCAGCGACCCGCTGACCGGGGCGCCCACGCCGATCACCGAGCAGCAGCGCCGCGAGGCCGGCATCGACGTCCGCCTTCGGCCGGACGCCGGCCCGGCCACCGGAATGGCCGGATAGTGTCAGGGATGTGGTTCCACCAGGCAGTACCGGCAGCAGCGGGCAGGCGGGCAGCCTGTTCGACGCGGCCGAGGAAGAGGCGGCCCGGGCCGCGGCCCCGCTCGCGGTCCGGATGCGCCCGCGCACCCTGGACGAGGTGGTCGGGCAGCCGCAGCTGACCGGGCCCGGCACCCCGCTGCGCAAGCTGGCCGAGCACGACGCCGGCCTGTCCGTGGTGCTGTGGGGGCCGCCGGGCACCGGCAAGACCACGCTGGCCCAGGTGATCAGCCGGGTGACCAGCCGCCGGTTCACCGAGCTGTCCGCGGTCACCGCGGGCGTCAAGGACGTCCGCGCGGCGATCGAGGCGGCCCGCCGGGAACTCGGCCTGACCGGCACCCAGACCGTGCTGTTCATCGACGAGGTGCACCGGTTCAACAAGGCCCAGCAGGACGCGCTGCTGCCCGCGGTGGAGAACCGCTGGGTCTCGTTCATCGGCGCGACCACCGAGAACCCGTCGTTCTCCGTAGTCGGGCCGCTGCTGTCCCGGTCCCTGCTGCTCACCCTGGCGCCGCTCGGCGATGACGACATGCGCGAGGTCATCACGCGGGCGCTGGCCGATGAGCGGGGGCTGGGCGGCGCGGTCAGCCTGGACGGCGACGCCCTGGCCCACCTGGTCAGGCTGGCCAGCGGCGACGCCCGGCGCGCGCTCACCTACCTGGAGTCGGCCGCGCTCGGCCTGCCCCGCGGCGCCACCATCGGCACCGCCGTCCTGGAGCGCGCGGTCGACCGGGCCGCGGTGCGCTACGACCGGGACGGTGACCAGCACTACGACGTGATCAGCGCGTTCATCAAGAGCATCCGGGGCAGCGACGCCGACGCCGCGGTGCACTACCTGGCCCGGATGATCGAGGCCGGTGAAGATCCCCGGTTCATCGCCCGGCGGCTGATCGTGCACGCCAGCGAGGACGTCGGGATGGCCGACCCGGCCGCGCTCGGCGTGGCCGTGGCCGCGGCCCAGGCGGTCGAGTTCGTCGGCCTGCCCGAGGCGCGGATCAACCTGACCCAGGCCACCATTCACCTGGCGCTGGCGCCCAAGTCCAACTCGGTCATCACGGCCATCGGCGCGGCCACGTCCGACGTGCGCGCCGGGCTGGCCGGCCCGGTGCCGCCGCACCTGCGCGACGCGCACTACCCGGGGGCCGCGCGGCTGGGCCATGGCCAGGGCTACCAGTACCCGCACGACGCCGCCGAGGGAGTGGTGGCCCAGCAGTACGCGCCGGACGCGCTGGCTGGCCGCCGTTATTACCAGCCCTCGCCGCACGGGGCAGAAGCCCGTTTTGCGGAACGCTCGGAGCGCATCCGGGCGATCCTGGGCCGGGCCGGTGAGCCCGGAAGTTCCTGACCGCAGCGGCCCCAGGTGTGCGCGGTGCCGGGCTCGCCCGGGCCAGCGCCGAGATAGGGTCGGGCAGATGAAGGAGCAGGCATGCTGAACGCGGTCTGGGTAGCGGTGATCGCCGCCGCCGGCTGTTTCGTGGTCCTGGCGGCGGTGTCGGTCTACGTGCTGCTGAAGCTGGCCGGGCTGATCGAGGTGACCTCGGTGTCGGTCAGCGGGCTGCGCGAGCGCTCCGACGAGGCGATCGACCGCGCGCACGCGGCCATCGACGTGGCCACCGGGCAGCTGGCCCGCACCGAGCAGATCACCGCGAGCATGGACGAGGTGGCCGGCAGCATGGCCGAGCTGACCGGCCGGGTGACCGCGTTCGCGCCGCTCGCCCGGCTGGCCGCGGCCAGCGGCAGCAGCCGGCTCGCCCGGGTCCCCGCGCTGCTGTACGGGGTACGCCACGCCACCCAGCTGAGGGCGGCCAGCCCGGCCGCGGCGCGCCCCACCTCGCCCACGGGTGCGCTGCCGAGGGGAGGCTCACGGTGATCCGCAGACTGTTCTGGCTCAGCCTCGGCGCGGCGCTGGGCATCTCCGCCTACCGGCGGGCCGCCGCGGCCGCCCGGGTGCTGCGCCCCGGCGGCAGGGAACTCACCCGCTTCGCCGGGGACGTGCGCGAAGGCATGGAAATCTACCGGCAGCGCCAGCTCACGGCCGCCCGCCCGGCCCTGGAGGGGCGCACCGACCACGCAGAGGATGGCCACTGATGGAGTCGGCAGAGATCGCCCGCCGTTTCCTTAACTACTTCGCCGGGCGCGGGCACACGGTCGTCCCGTCCGCGTCGCTGATCGCCGACGACCCCACCCTGCTGCTGGTCAACGCGGGGATGCAGCCGTTCAAGCCGTATTTCCTGGGCCAGGCGCCGCCGCCGTTCCCCCGGGCCACCAGCGCGCAGAAGTGCGTGCGCACGCCGGACATCGAGGAAGTCGGCAAGACCACCCGGCACGGCACGTTCTTCCAGATGCTGGGGAACTTCTCGTTCGGCGACTACTTCAAGGACCAGGCCATCCCGTTCGCCTGGGAACTGCTCACCACGCCGGAGCGCGACGGCGGGTTCGGCTTTCCCGAGGACCGGCTGTGGGCCACCGTGTACACCGACGACGACGAGGCGGCCAGCATCTGGCGGGAGAAGGTGGGCCTGCCGGATAGCCGCATCCAGCGCCGGGGCATGGCGGACAACTTCTGGTCGATGGGCGTGCCCGGCCCGTGCGGGCCGTGCTCGGAGATCTATTACGACCGCGGGCCGGACTATGGCCTGGACGGCGGCCCGGTGGTCGACGAGGACCGCTACCTCGAGGTCTGGAACCTCGTGTTCATGCAGTACCTGCGCGGCGAGGGAGCGGGCAAGGAAGGCTGGCCGATCCTGGGTGACCTGCCCGCGCGCAACATCGACACCGGCATGGGCCTGGAGCGGATGGCCGCGATCCTGCAGGGCGTGGACAACATCTACGAAGTCGACACGCTGTGGAAGGTGCTGGACCGGGCCGCGGAGGTGACCGAGCAGAAGTACGGCCGCGACCACCGCGCCGACGTGGCCCTGCGGGTCGTCGCCGACCACGTGCGCACCGCGGTGATGCTGGTCGCCGACGGTGTGCTGCCCTCCAACGAGGGCCGCGGCTACGTGCTGCGCCGGATCCTGCGCCGCAGCATCTACAACCTGCGGCTGCTCGCGGGCGGTCACCGCGGCGGCGGCGCCGACGGCGGCTTCCTGCACGAGCTGGCCACCGCCGCGATCGGCGCGATGGCCGACCAGTTCCCCGAGCTGCGCACTGATTCGCCGCGGATCCTGGGAGTGATCGACGCCGAGGAGGGCACCTTCCTGTCCACGCTGCGCACTGGCTCGGCCATCTTCGACGCCGCGGTGGGCGAGACCCGGCGCCGGGGGGTCACGACGCTCTCTGGTGAGCAGGCGTTCCAGCTGCACGACACGTACGGCTTCCCGATCGACCTGACCCTCGAGATGGCCAATGAGCAGGGCCTGGCCGTGGACGAGGACGGCTTCCGGCGGCTGATGGCCGAGCAGCGGCAGCGGGCCAAGCAGGACTCCCTGGACAAGAAGACCGGCAACGCGGACATCTCGGTGCTGGCCAGCGTGCTGGCCAAGTCGGGGCCGGTCACCTTCACCGGGTACGACCAGATCGCTGGCGAGGCCACGGTCACCGGCCTGCTGGCCAGCGGGGTGAGCGTGCCCGCGGTGGGCGAGGGCGCCGAGGTCGAGGTGATCCTGGACCGCACCCCCTGCTACGCGGAGGGCGGCGGCCAGCTCGCCGACACCGCCACCATCCGGGTTGCGGACGCCCCCGGCGCGGCCGGCGGCCTGGTCGAGGTCCGCGACGTGCAGGCCCCGGTGCCCGGGCTCATCGTGCACCGGGGCGTGGTACGCGCCGGCGAAGTGGTGGTGGGCGCCGCGGCACACGTGGAGATCGACGTCGAGCGCCGCCGGGCCATCTCCCGGTCGCACACGGCCACGCACATGGTGCACCGGGCGTTCCGCGGCGCGCTCGGTGAGTCCGCCGCCCAGGCCGGCTCGGAGAACTCGCCGGGGCGGCTGCGCTTCGACTTCACCGCGGCCGGGGCGGTGCCGCCCGCCGTGCTCCGGGACGCCGAGGACGAAGTCAACCAGGTGCTCATCGACGATCTGGCGGTACGCGCGTTCATCACCCCGATCGAGGAGGCCCGGGCGATCGGCGCGATCGCCCTGTTCGGCGAGAAGTACGGTGACGAGGTACGGGTCGTCGAGGTCGGCGACTACTCCCGGGAGCTGTGCGGCGGCACCCATGTGGCCCACTCCGGCCAGCTCGGGCTGGTCAAGATCCTCGGCGAGTCCTCCATCGGGTCCGGGGTGCGCCGGGTCGAGGCCCTCGTCGGCACGGATGCGTTCCGCTTCCTGGCCCGGGAGAGCGTGCTGGTCAGCCAGCTCACCGAGCAGCTGAAGGCCCCGCGCGAAGAACTGCCGGACCGGATCGCGGCCCTGGTCGCCCGGGTCCGCGACGCCGAGCGCGACCTGGGCCGGCTGCGCAGCGCGCAGATCCTGGCCGCCGCCGCCGACCTCGCCGCGGGCGCGGCCGACGTGGGGCCGGTGGCCCTGGTCACGCACCAGGTCCCGGACGGGACCACCGCCGACAGCATCCGCAGGCTGGCGCTCGACGTGCGCGGCCGGCTGCCCGAGTCGCGGCCTGCCGTCGTGGCTGTCGCGGGGGTGCCCGCCGACCGGCCCTCGGTCGTGGTGGCGGTCAACGAGGCCGGCTGCCGCCTCGGCCTGGCCGCCGGCCAGCTGGTCCGCGCGGCCGCCGGGGTACTCGGCGGGGGCGGCGGCGGCCGCGACGACATCGCGCAGGGTGGCGGCGCCCCGCAGGGAGAACGGGCGGGCCAGGCCATCTCCGAGGCATTTGATGCGGTTCGCTCGGTTGTCAGGGACACCGCGTGACGGGTTGGACTACGGTTGACCCGTGTTGCCATTCCGTTACGCCAGTGAGATCTGCGCCGGGGCCACACCCGCGCCGCAGGCCCGGGCGTTGAGCGTCGGCGTACGGCTTGGCGTGGACTTCGGGTCGGTCCGGATCGGGGTCGCCCGGAGCGACCCGGGCGGGCTGCTGGCCAGCCCGCTGACCACCGTCCCGCGCGGCCCCGGCGACCTGGACGCCCTGGTCCGGCTGGCCCTGGACCACGAGGCGGTGGAGGTCATCGTCGGGCTGCCGACCAGCCTGTCCGGCCGCGAAGGCGGCGCGGCCCGCGCGGTCCGGGCGTTCGCGGCCGCGCTGGCGGGCCGGCTGGCCCCGCTGCCGGTGCGGATGGTGGATGAGCGCTTCACCACGACGGTGGCGCATGACGCGCTCCGCCGGGGGGGCAGGGACTCCCGGGCCCGGCGGCAGGTGGTAGACCAGGCGGCCGCCGCGCTCATCCTGCAGGACGCGCTGGACGCGGAGCGCAGCAGCGGCCAGCCCCCCGGTGAACTGGTGCCCCCGCGCCCTGGAGCTGACGCGTGAGCCGCCACGCGCGGCGGGGGACACGGGACGAGCAGGACTGGGGGCCAGGCGGGTACCCAGCGGATGACGAAGGCCCGCTGGACCCGGATGACTACCCGTCGCAGCCGGGCTGGGGCCCGGAGCCGTCCCGGCAGGCTGACCCGGAGGGCTTCCCGGCGCCTGGCCAGGGCTACCCAGGGCACCCGGATCCCGGCGGCCGCGGGGCTGCGTATCACTGGACGCCCGACCCGCTGGACGCGGATCCGCGCCGCTACGACCCGCTGACCCGGCCGCAGGCACCGGACCGGTGGACGCCACCCGGCCCGGCGGAGCCGTGGCGGTCCGCCTGGCAGGATCCGGCGCCGCCCCCGGCGCCGGATCCGCCGCGGCGGCCGGCGCCCGGGGCCGCAGCCCCCGGGGCGGACCCGTGGCGCGCGCCGCCCCCGGACACCCTGGCCCGCCCGTATGCCCCCGGCGGCCAGCCCAGCGGATATCCCGGGGACCGGCCACCGCCACCCGGCGCGCTGCCCGGCCCGGAGCACCCGTCCGGGCCGCTGTCCCCGCTCCCGCCCCAGCAGAACTTCGGCTGGCACCAGCCTGATGCCGCCACGCTGCCCCCGCGCCCCGGGTACGGCGCCGGATTCGAGACCGGGCCACCGCAACGCCTTGGCCAGGCCCGCCGTGCCGTCCTGCCGCCGGCCCGAGCTGGCCAGCCCGATCCTGGGTATGACCGGTACGTGGACGACGCGCGCGAGCTGGACCGCAGCCCGCACCAGGACCCGGGGGAGCCCGCTGCCACCGGCGACTGGTACGGGGACGGGGACGAGTCACCCGCCTGGGCCGGGGAAAGCCAGCCCGGCGGCTTCCTGCCCGGGCTGGACCAGGAAGGTGCGGACCGCCCGGCGGGTGAGCCGCCGGCCGGCGCATCGGCGCGCAAGAAGCGGCGGCGCCGCGGCCGGGTCGCGATCCTCGCCTCGCTGCTGGTCTTCGTGCTGATCGTGGTGGCTGGCGGCGCGGTCGGGTACCACTACTACCGGAAATACATTGCCCCGCCCGATTTCCCCGGACCGGGCACCGGGTCGGTGCTGGTGCAGATCAAGCCGGGTGACACCGCGGGCGCGGTGGGCCAGCGGCTGGCCACGCTCGGGGTGGTGGCCAGCGGCCGGGCGTTCTTCAACGCGGCCAAGGACAACCCGCGGGGCAACACGCTCGAACCCGGCACCTACCGGGTGCGCGCCCACATGAAGGCCTCGCTCGCGCTCGCCCTGCTGCTGGCGCCGTCCAGCCGGGTCCAGGTCAGGGTCCTGATCCCGGAGGGATTCACGCTCGCCCAGATCATCGCGCGGCTCGGCCAGGAGACCGGCAACCTCAAGGGCTACCAGCAGGCGATCGCGCACCCGGCCAGCCTCGGCCTGCCCGCGTACGCGCACGGCGACCCGGAGGGGTACCTGTTCCCGGCCACCTACGAGATCCAGCCGAAAACGCCCCCCACGACCGTGCTGCGGATGATGGTGCAGAAGTTCACGGACGAAGCGGTCAGCATCAACCTGAAGGGCGCCGCCGCCCGGGGCAACCAGGGCCAGGGCGAGGTGATCACGGTGGCCAGCCTCATCGAGGCCGAGGGCAAGCTGCCCCAGGATTACCCGCGGATCGCCGAGGTGATCTACAACCGCCTCAACCACGGGATCAACCTGCAGCTGGACACGACCGTGCTGTACGCGATGGCCCGGGCGCACAAGGGCAGCGCCACGTTCAGCACCACGTTCCCGTCGCCGTACAACACCTACCTGCACGCGAACCTGCCGCCCGGGCCGATCGACAGCCCCGGGGCGGCGGCGATCCACGCGGCGCTGCATCCCGACCACGGCGGCTTCCGGTACTTCCTGACCATCAACTCGGCCTCCGGGAAGACGCTGTTCTTCAGCAGCTCCCAGCAGTTCGACACGGCGGTGAAGAAGTACGGCAGCACTGGGAAGGGCACCGGCACCCACGCCGGGTCGGGCTGATACGCGATCATGAAAGCCGCGGTTCTCGGCTCGCCGATCGCGCACTCGCTGTCGCCCGTCCTGCACCGGGCCGCCTACCAGGCCCTGGGCCTGGACGGCTGGTCGTATGAGGCCATCGAGTGCGACGAGGCCGGGCTGCCCGGGCGGCTGGCTGGCTGCGGCCCGGACTGGGCTGGGCTGTCCCTGACCATGCCGCTCAAGCGCGCCGTGCTCGGCCTGCTGGATGGCGCGGAGCCGATGGTGGAGCAGGTCGGCGCGGCCAACACCGTGGTGTTCGACGGAGGGCTGCGGCGCGGGCACAACACCGACGTCCCCGGCATGATCGGCGCCCTGGCCGAAGCGGGCCTGGCCGCCCCCGCCCCGGTGCTCATCCTCGGCGCGGGGGCCACCGCCTGCTCGGCGCTGGCCGCGGTGCGCGGGCTCGGCGTCACCGCGGCCACGGTCGCCGTCCGTGACGAGCGGCGGGCCGCTGGCCTGCGGGCGGTGGCCGCGCGCAGCGGCGTGACCGTTCGGCTGGTGCCATTCGGCGTCCCGGACGAGGCCGCCCCGGGACTGCTCATCTCGACCGTTCCGGCCGGGGCGGCCGACCGGTACGCACAATGGATCCGGCAGCGCGCGCTGGCCCCCGGCTGCCTGCTCGACGTCGTGTACCACCCGTGGCCGACCGCCCTGGCCGCGGCCGCCCAGCAGGCGGGTGTGCCGGTGGCCAGTGGCTTCGCGCTGCTGCTGCACCAGGCCGCGCGGCAGGCCGAGCTGATGACCGGCAAGCCTGCCCCCGTCGGCGCCATGCGGGCCGCCGGGCTCGCCGCGCTCGGCGCCAATAGGTAGCAGACGCGGCCGGTGCCAATTGGTAAAAGAAATGTCAGCCCATTTTTGTGGACGTGGCCTGATCAGGCACATAACGTGTGCACATGCGGGATGGGGGGATGGTCGCCGGGATAGTCGCGGGTGATCCGACAGCGCTGGCCGCTGCCTACGATCACTACGCCCCGGCGCTGTACGTGTACAGCCGGTCGCTGCTGGGCGAACCGGCCGACGCGGCCGAAGCGGTGCTCGACACGTTCGTGGTCGCGGCGCTCCGGCTGCCCGGGCTGCGGGACCCGAGCCGGCTCCGGCCATGGCTGTACGCGGTGGCCAGGAACGAGTGCCACCGCCGCCAGCATGTGGGCGCGACGGCGCCCGGTGCGGGCGAGGCACCCGAATCAGCCGCCGGCCTGGCGGAGGAGGACTCCACCGCCGACCTGGGCGCCGCGCTCGAGCAGGCCGAACTGCGCGAGCTGGCGTGGTCGGCGCTGTCCGGGCTGGAGCCCGGCGACCGTGAGGTCGTCGAGCTGAGCCTGCGCCACGAGTTCTATGGCGCCGACCTGGCCGATGCGCTGGGCGTGCCGCGCAACCAGGCGCACGCGCTGGGCTCGCGGGCCCGTCAGCGGTTCGACACCGCGGTCGCCGCCCTGCTCGCGGCCCGGGACGGCTACGGCTCGTGTCCCGCGCTCGCCGAGATCCTGGGCAGCTGGGAAGGCGAGCTCACCCCGTCGATGCGCCGGGAAGTCCGCCAGCACCTCGCGGAGTGTGCCGCGTGCGGGGCGCAGCGCCGCCAGGCGGTGAGCCCGTCGGCGGTGCTCGCGCTGCTCCCGGTGCCCGCGCTGCCCGAGGACCTGCGCTACCAGGTGCTCGGCGTGATCACCGACGGGTCAGCGGACGCGGTGCGCTACTGCGGCGCGGTCGCCGAGCGGGCCGGGCCGTTCCTGCGCAGCGGGTTCCCGGCGCCGCTGGACCCGC
>Ga0335078_10003884_pt1 | contig 22211 bp, 23 predicted proteins | sample Lox_Sample_32_FD_206711 | JGI IMG/M metagenome (GOLD analysis project Ga0335078, IMG submission 206711) | Soil microbial communities from Loxahatchee National Wildlife Refuge, Florida, United States - Lox_Sample_3.2 | ecosystem: Environmental > Terrestrial > Soil > Wetlands | place: USA... | reverse complement strand
CCTTTGGCGCGCGACAGGAGTTTCAGGCATCTTTCTAGTGGCGCTCTTTTGGCCGGCATTGAGCTACATCAATTCATGCAGCGCCCCACTTCGCCGCGATGCACATCCCACTGTCGAAATGGGTCATGAACGTCGTTTCTACACTGGGTTCGGACGTCCGCTTATCACCTGAACGCGTCACGAAAAGCGGACATGGCGGAGTAGAAGGGCAGAGCCATCAGCTCTGCCCTCACACCTCAGATTTCAACCTGCTCCGATATGGCAAGAGCATCATCGATGTCGATGCCGAGATATCGAACTGTGCTCTCAATCTTGGTATGGCCGAGCAGAAGCTGAACGGCTCGCAAATTTCCCGTGCGCCGGTAAATTAAAGTTGCTTTGGTCCGTCGCAGCGAGTGCGTGCCATAAACATGCGGATCAAGCCCGATGGCGATGAGCCACTCCGACAAGAGGCGAGCGTACTGACGAGTTGTCATGCTCTGGCCTAGACGCCGCCCGCTGAAGAGGTAATCACCCGGCTTTTTGCCGGTATCCACCAGATATTCGTCAACGGCCTGACGGGTCTGCTCGGTCAGTTCAAACCGAACGGGCCGGCCGGTCTTTCGCTGGCGAACGGTCGCTCGCTGCACCGCGTGCCCGTGTGGGGCAACATCATCGACCATGATGCAAACAAGATCGCAGCCGCGCAACTTGCTATCGATGGCAAGATTAAACAGCGCCAAATCGCGCACCTCCCGCTCGATCTGAAGGGTCGTTCGTATTGCCCAGACGTGCTTTTGCCGCAGCGGCGGTCTGGGTCCGATCAATTTGCCTTTATTCCAGGGCACCGGCCTCGGGATTATTACAGTCGAATTTTCGTTCTCGTGCATGGTTGCTCTCCTTGGTTACTGACCGAGGGCAAGCATGCGGCAACAATCGCGATGTCGGCTAATTAGGTCGAAACCGGGAGCATTCCTGACATCCTCATGAGGCCGCAGAATCGACGACAATGACCCGTTCCAGACATGAGTGGCCGTATGCTATTTACTAGGTCGCAGGCTGACTACACTCTGACTTAGAGAGCAGACAGTCGGTAGGAGGACACAGATGACATATCGTTTGACCAAATTCGCTTTCGTCGCCGCGGCGATAGCGGGAATGCTGACGGCATCGATGCAAACAGCGAGCGCTCAGGACAAGCCGCCGCCGACCCCACCTGCCGCTACGTCTCCTTCGCCCGGCGCCCCTCCGACGCCGCCTGCAGTACCGAAAATGAAGGTGGCTTGTGGTCCGGACCTTGCGAGCTTTTGCCCGGATCTGAAAGGCACAGAGGCAAGGAAGTGCTTGCGGTCCCACCGTACGGAGTTGTCGCCTTCATGCGTGGCATACTTTAAGGCTCGGCGCGCCGCAGCTAAGGCAAAAGCCATGGCCGCACCGCCGCCTGGGAGCCCGCCCCCTGCTGCGCCTTCTCAGCAATAGGCCGGCAAGCGCAGAAACTAGTTTTTCTGTCGCAACGGCCCCCTCTTTCATTCCGCTTTGTTCGGGTTGCGCTCACGGCCCCCTCTTTAATTCTGCTTTGTTCGGGTTGCGATCGCAGCACGTCCGCGATTGGCACGGAGCGGCGATTTCATCCGGCCGCCTCAACGCCGGCTGTAGAGGGTAAACCCGACGTACCGCAGAATACGGCCGTCGGCCAGGTTCAGGGAATTAGATTATTGCTAGCAGCCCATCTGGTCACGGCATCAAGCGCTGTCGGCGCGGGGCCAAAGAAGCGATCTTGCTTGGTCGTATCCGCAATAAACCGGCCAGTTCTGAAGAACAAAAACATCTGAATCAGATCATAGTTCAGCTCTGAAAACAGCCTAATCGGCCTCGCTATCAACTGAAGCAAAGACCACGGCACCACCCAAACTGACAGGCGCTTCCTCGTCACCTGCACGATCAGATCGCAAAGCTCTCCCTGGCTTTTCGCGCCGTCCCGCCAGCCGATGTCGATGGTTTGATTTGCGATCTCTTCGCTCGGATACGTTGCCGCCTTCGCAAGACATGCAGCCAGATCATCGGTGAGCACGTAGGACCATCTAGTGGTTCTATCGCCAACCGCATAGAACCGTCCCGCCCTCACGCCTTCGGCGACATAATCGTTACTTTGGTCCAGGAAAGCCGGCGCGCGGACGAGCACAAAGGGCAAGCCGGAAGCCTTGATCAGGTCCTCCGCCACCTTCTTGGCGTGAAAATGCGGCGTCTTGGGCGCAGCCTCGCAGGCTACGATGCTGAGGAACACGAAACGTTTCACGCCGGCGCGCGAAGCCGCTTCGATGAGACTCCTATTGCCCCGGAAATCCGTCTCGATTGATTCCTTCATATAGCCATTTGCCGAACTGACAACGACGTCTACCCCGTCGAGTGCGGCGGGCAGCGAGGCCGGGTCCATCATATCTCCGCGGATCCACTCGACGGTTCCGCGCGCGCCGCCTTGCACTTCCCGCCTCGACATCGCCCGGATGGAGACGGCATCGTCCTGTTCCAGCAGGCGGAGAATCTTACCGCCTAGGAATCCGGTCGCGCCGACCACAAGAATCTTCAGGCGCCGACCGGGTGCCAATTTCGATGCGACGGCCGGTTGAGTGGAGAGCGGGTCATCTGTCACGGCTGGTTCCTGCTTGCAGGCGGTCTGAGTCCAAGCCTAAGCCGACATGGGCCCTCCACGCGAGATTTATTCGGCGAGCGCGATCCCGGCGAAATCGATGTAAATGGCACTGCGCGTCGTGTCCCCTTGCCACGCGGACTTCCGCTGTTGAGGGTAAGCGACACCACCCCGCACTTGTGCGCAAACGCCGCCAATGAGCCCTACAAGACAAGGACTGACGGATGTTAGGATATGAAAAGGTGCCTTCAGCGTGGCAACGCATTCAATCTTGAAGACTCCGCACTAGGTTATGGCTTGAACCATCGCCAGGACTGCAGCCTCCTGCTTCAAACCACTCTCCCGCACAAGCGTACGCCATGTGAAGAAGCTCAACGCGAGCTGCAGGATCGCGCGCTGTTTGTTGGTCAACGTTTTCCCAAGCACCTCGTAATAAGCCATCATTTGCGGCGCATACTTCAGCGCGGCAATCTCTCTGGTCAAAGCGTGATATTCAGCATCGCGTAAGGCGCAAGCGACGAGACCGGCATTGCGCTCATACCAATCATAAATCGCGCGCAGGCCGGCGCGCAGTCGTTCCCGCGGGCTTTTGATTGCACGCCACGCTTCCGCGTCCGGTAGAGGGTCGCGCTCAAATGCATGCCCCGAACAAGCCAGATAGAGACTTCGCTCGTCGGGGAAGTGGGCATAAAGGGTGTGCCTTTGAACGCCAGCGCGCTCAGCCACCATACTGATGGTGGTACGCCCAGGACCCAAGCTACTGTGCAGATCAACTGCCGCCTGCACAATTCTTTGCCGGGTATGTTCTTGCTGCTCGGCGCGAAGCCTCAGAGTGTATGGCCGCTTCATTTTCACTGCACCCTTATGTGCATTCAATATTGACAAGTGCTTTTTATTTAGCTACACATATGTGTATCGCCAAACCCTTTGGAGGATTGCCACCGTGAATAATGCATCGGCTGTGGTCCTCGTTGGGTTGACGCTGTGGACGCTCGTCCTCCTTATCTTGATGGAGGTGTTGCGGACGCGCTACGTCGTGGCAAAGGTTGTTGCAGCAAACCAATTCCGGCCGGACAATGCTAACCTTTCGCCGTTCATGCAGCGGCTCGCACGCGCACACGCCAATTGCGTCGAGAGCTTACCGATTTTCGGCTTTCTCTTGATCGCGGCGCTTCTCACCAATCGAGCAGGGATCACAAACCTTTTAGCCCCGTGGCTGTTGGCCGCTCGCCTCATCCAATCCTGCGTCCATCTCATATCGCTCAGCGTTGCGGCGGTGAATGTTCGGTTTGTGGCGTTCGCCGTGCAAATTGCAATCGCCGTGTATTGGGCATTCGCTCTGCTTCTGAGCTAGAGATTTTGCCTAAACGAGGTCATGTTTGAAATTGGCACATCGCGTCAGTTTTTGAATGCGCACTCTTCGGTTGCTAAAGGGGGAATAGCAGACATGGGAGAAACTGGTGCTGCCGGTCAGGATTGAACTGACGACCTCTCCCTTACCAAGGGAGTGCTCTACCACTGAGCTACGGCAGCGACCGTCGGTAAAATGGAGAACCCGAGCGATGCATTGCCGGCAGGGGGCCGGCAAGCGCCGGCGCAGTTTTAAAACTCCGCGGCGAGCTTATCCAGTCCCATCACGTGGGCGAGGCTGCGCACTTCGTCCTTCTGCTCGTCGGAGAAGCTCATGATCAACGGCACCGCCGCCGATTTGAGGTCCTGAACAGCGGCGCTGTCCGGATCGAGCGAGGCCACGTCCGTGACGCGATCGCCGCTGCGCCGGCGCGCGTCCTGCGCCTTGGCATAAGCGATGTTGCGCAAGGCTGCCTCGACTGCGGGCCACATGCTTTCCTGGTCCAGCGTCAGATGCAGCCGCGATTTGATGCTGGCGATCTGCGCATCGTTGAGGAGGAAGCCCGGCCGGCTGCCGCGGCGTGGCGCGGCGTCGGCCTCCGCCTTCTGCGCAGAGCGAGCCGCACTGGCCGCCGCCGACCTCACGTCCCGCTTCACCGCGGCCGGGATCGCAACGGGAACCTGCCGTGCAGGCGGCGCGGAATGGACGGGCGTATCCTCGGTTACCGGCAGAGACGTCGTGACCGCTATGAGTTGCGGCTGTGCCGGCCGCAGTCGGGGATCGGGAAACATCGGCTCAGGATTAAACAGTGCGAGCTCCCGGCTGCCCATCACCATCGGCGCAGCGCCGACTGCATTTGCCGCGATTGGCTGATCGAGATCGGTTTCAGGAAATCGCAGCGCGACTTTCTCCGCCGGGGAAAGGTCCGCAGCTCGAGATTTGAAAGCCTGCCAATTGCTCACCAGGAAGCCGGCAAAGACTGCAACTACAACGCCCAGCCATAGGCCGGGTCTTGCCGCACGCATGCGCCACATCGGCAATGCCCCCTCCCCCGATTGCAGGCCGGCATTTCCATTGCAAATGAAGCTTAATTTATGACTATGGCGGGGATTTTTGTCGGCGGACCGGCAGCGCCGCGCGGGCGCTGGGAACCCTAAAGCTTGCCACCGGCGAGTCCGAAACGAAAAGGGCCCGGCGTCGCCGCCGGGCCCATTTGCGCACGTCTCCGATCAAATTGGACTGTGCTAGGCCGCCTCGTCTTCGACAACGGCTTCTTCGTCGGCGGCTTCCGGCTTCGGGTTGCGATGCGGACCCTTGGCCAGCATGGCCTCGATCTCCTTGATCGCTTCGGTCTCGGTGATCCGCTGCACGGCGGAGACTTCGCGCGCCAGCCGGTCGATGGCCGCCTCGTAAAGCTGGCGCTCCGAGTAGGACTGTTCCGGCTGCGACTCAGAGCGATAAAGATCGCGCACCACTTCGGCGATGGCGACGATGTCACCGGAGTTGATCTTGGCCTCGTATTCTTGCGCCCGGCGCGACCACATCGTCCGCTTGATGCGGGCACGTCCCTTGAGCGTCTCGAGCGCCCGCTTGACCATCGGCGTCTCGGCAAGCTTGCGCATGCCGACGGAGGCGATTTTCGAAGTCGGCACCCTCAGCGTCATCTTGTCCTTGACGAAGTTGATGACGAAAAGCTCAAGCCGCGCCCCGGCGACTTCCTGCTCCTCGATCGCGATGATCTGGCCCACGCCGTGGGCCGGATAGACAATAAACTCGCTGGTCTTGAAGCCTTGCCGCTGGGTCGTCTTCTTCGCATTCATTCCCAAAGTTGCTCCTTCCGCCTCAGGCTTGCGCCGATTGACGGGTTTTGCCACGGCGGCCCTCGCCCGGACGGGTCGCCGCGTGGACTGCGACGGCCGCCGGCTTACGCCGGAGGCCGGTTTTCTTATCTTCCGGCGCATGCCGGTCGGGCTTTTCTTCGCACGATGACGATGACGAGTTTTCTCTGCCACTGCTCTCGCGTGGGTCTCACGCCTCTTTTGACGGTTCCTCGAAAACACCCCCGGAAAAATCTGCTCCCGGCAAACGGAAGCCATCTTGGGGGAGCCATTTATTTCATGGCACCTTTATAACACATTTTCGGCTAAAATCAAAGCGTTACGGCATTGCAAAAGCGTCGCATTGCCGACAATGTGCATAGTCGTAATTAACGGTTGTACTAGTCGCCAGTTCCCGGATTTGGCGAGAAATGCTGCTCAAACTTTCCCGTTACGCCCTCAAATTCCTTGGCATCGGCCGGCGGCTCTTTTTTGGCCGTGATGTTTGGCCATTGCTTGGCGAATTCCGCGTTCACACTCAGCCACTTCTCTACCCCGGGCTCGGTATCGGGCTTGATCGCGTCAACCGGGCATTCCGGCTCGCAGACGCCACAATCAATGCACTCGTCGGGGTGGATGACCAGCATGTTTTCGCCCTCGTAGAAACAATCCACGGGGCAGACTTCAACACAGTCCATGTATTTGCATTTGATGCAATTATCGTTGACGATGTAAGTCATCCGCTCACTCTGGACCCTGTTTTTCGGGCCATGCTCCTATCGCAGGGCCTATTGGCGCGCAAGCTGAGCCGAGCGCACAGCCCCGCTGCTCGTGTCCATCAACTCCTCATATAGGGTTGAGCCGGTGCCGGCCTTACCCCGCCGCTCGACAAATCCTCGCACTTTGAGGACGCGGACCGTGTGTTGAAGCGCAACGGTTATGACATCCCCGCTGCCGACCATTCGGCTTGGTGCCCGAATACGCGCCCCATTCACCCGCATATAGCCGGAACCCGCCAGCGCGGCGGCCGCCTCGCGAGTGCGGACGAGGCGGGCGTGCCACAGCCACCTGTCGATCCGCTGCCGCACGGGTGCCGACACCTTTAGCGGCGCTCCTTCGCTTCGGCCTCCAGCTGCGCCTTAAGCGCGGCCAACTTGGCAAACGGCGAATTCGGATCCGGCGCTTTGTCTCGCGCTTCATGCCGCTCTTGCCGATGGCGGTCATATCGTGCGGCATGCGCCCCTTGACGTTCGCGGCGGGGGCCTTCGAAACGCTGCTCGGTGCCGTGCGTCCTTCGATCCCTACGACGCGGCCTCCGCGGCGCCTCGGCGGCATTCTGTTCGGCGGCCGGCGTCTCCCCGCCCTCTGCTACAGCGGGGGAGGACGAAAACGCGCTCACTTCGATCGAGGCGGCCGCGGCGGCGTCTCCGTGCTTGCGGACGCCACCGCTTCTTCGTGACCCGTGGCGCGTGTGGCGATGCTCGCCTTGCGGCCGGCGACGACCATCGGCCCGGCTTGGCCGCCACACCTCGATCATGGCCGGCTCGGCGACGGGCGTGGCCGCAACTGAACCGGCTTCAGTGGATTTAACGACGGCGTCGGCGGCGGATAGTGATGCGGGGTCCGTTTGATCGGCGAGCGCGCTTGCCGAAGATTCGGGCTGAAGGGTCGGGATGGCAGGAGCTACGGAAGCGATGGACTCGGCAGCCGTTTGCGGAACGTCGGAAGCTTCAGCCTCTTCGCGGTTTCCCTCGGCTTGGTCACCGCTCGGCTTCGCTTCGACGGGTGAGGAAATCTCTGGGGCGGCTTCGGAAATACTTACGAGCGGTTCGGTCGCAGCGCTTGTTTCGTCGCGCGGCGCCTCGCTGTCCGGCCCAGCCGCAGCCGGCACAGACGCAGCCGGCACAGACGCAGCCGGCTCAATCGGCTTCGGCCGCCGTTCGGCGCGATAACCGAGTGACCGCAGGATGGAGGCGAAATCCTCGCCGGACGCGCCAATGAGCGAGGTCATGGTGTTGACCACCATGAAACCGCCGCCGGCAATCGCACCCGGCGGCTTGTGTCCGTTTGCGCCCTCACGCCAGGCCAGTGCCGGGCGGATCAAATCTGCAAGGCGCTCCAAAATATCGACGCGCACAGCGCGCTCGCCGCAAAGCCGATAGCCGGCAACGCGATAGAGTCCACCGTCAATTTGCCGATTGACCGGAGCGGACGTGCGCCCGCTTCCGGCCAGTTGCAGCAGATCGTCGAGTGGAGCGCTATCGAGGCCGCCGCGCGACAGCGCCCAGAGTTGCGCCGCTAATGCGCGCGGCGCGGGCTTTAGGAGAAGCGGAAGGTAGATGTGATAAGCACCGAAGCGGACGCCGTATTTGCGCAAGCTCGCGCGGTCGGGTTGCTGCAATCCTTTGACTTCTTCAGCAACCTTAAGGCGATCGAGCACACCGAGCGCTTCAACGATCTGAAATGCCACGCCACGAGCAATACCGCTGATGTCGGCCGCAGCGGAAAGACCGAAGAGGGGACCGAGCAGCTTCTCAATGTGCGACTTAAGCCATTTGTCCAGCCGCGCTTCGACCGCTTCACGCGGAGCGCCGGTCAAATGTTCATCGGCGATAATGCGCACGCGAGGGCGCAAGGGCTCCTCTCCGGCGACAAGCCTGCCGACGGCGGCGCCGTCCCAGCGGATGGTGCCGTCGGCGGCAAGCACGATGTGCCGATCAGGGACTTCGCCAAGCTTGACGGCACGGCTTGCGATCTCACCCGCCAGGGCCTTTTGCGCCGCGTTTTGCAGCGCCTTGGCTTCCGACCCACCTGATGAAGCTTCTGGCAGGAAGATAAAGCCGTCGAGCCGGCCGATGGAGTGGCCTTCGACGACCACTTCGCCGGTCTTGCTCATCTCCGGCTCAAGCACGGCGTTTTCCCGCAGGCGACGCATAAGCGCGCTGGTGCGCCGATCGACAAAGCGCTCGGTCAGCCGCTCGTGCAGGGCGTCGGAGAGTTTGTCTTCAACGCCGCGCGTCACGCCTTGCCAGTGATCGGGGTCGCGCAGCCAATCAGGCCGGTTGGCGACGAAGGTCCAGGTCCTGATGTGGGCAATGCGGTTGGACAGCGTGTCGATGTCGCCGTCGTCCCGGTCCGCGAACGCCACTTGCTGGGCGAACCAGTCAGTCGGAATCGCCCCTTCGCGCTGCAAATAGGAATAGAGCGTGACCACAAGCTCGGCATGCGTTGCCGGCGCGATCTTTCGGTAATCTGGAATCTGGCAGACGTCCCACAACCGCTCGACATCGGCTTGTGTTCCGGTGACCGAGCGCACCTCGTCATCGCGCGCCGCATGGTCGAGAACCAGAATATCTTCGGCGACCGGCGCGCGAGTGAGCGTCGGCTCGGTCGGCGCCGCAGCGAGCGTCGCCTGCAAGGCGCCGATCGAGGAAAAGTCCAGATCGGTGTTGCGCCACTGCACGATTTTGACCGGCTCGAATGTGTGGGACTCGAGCGCTTGCGCGACATCGTTCTCAAACGGTGGGCATCGCCCGGTGGTGCCGAAAGTGCCGTCTCGCGTCGCGCGGCCGGCGCGGCCGGCAATCTGGGCAAGCTCCGCCGGATTAAGTTTGCGAAATTGGTAGCCATCGAACTTGCGGTCGGCCGCAAAGGCGATGTGGTCGACGTCGAGATTTAGACCCATGCCGATGGCGTCGGTCGCCACCATGTAGTCGACCTCGCCGGCCTGATAGAGCGCGACCTGCGCATTGCGTGTGCGCGGCGACAGCGCGCCGAGAACGACCGCCGCGCCGCCGCGCTGGCGCCGAATTAATTCGGCGATCGCGTAAACCTCTTCGGCCGAGAACGCGACAATGGCCGATCGGCGGGGCAGCCGCGTCAGCTTTTTCTCGCCGGCGAAGCTTAACTGCGAGAGCCGCGGCCGGCTGACGATGCTGACGCCGGGCAAAAGCCGCTCGATGATCGGCCGCATCGTGGCGGCACCGAGTACCAAAGTCTCCTCGCGCCCGCGCCGGTGCAATATCCGATCGGTAAAGACGTGGCCGCGCTCGAAATCGGCCGCGAGCTGAATTTCATCGACCGCAAGGAATGCGACATCGAGGGTCGACGGCATCGCCTCTACCGTCGCCACCCAAAAACGCGGATTCGGGGGCTTGATCTTTTCCTCGCCGGTGACAAGCGCCACCGCATCGGCGCCAACGCGTTCGACCGCGCGATTGTAGACTTCGCGCGCCAAGAGCCGCAGCGGCAGTCCGATCAATCCGGAAGAGTGGGCCAGCATTCGCTCGAGCGCGAGATGGGTCTTGCCGGTATTGGTCGGGCCGAGCACAGCAGTAACGCCGGCGCCGCGGGCGCGCAGATCGCGATTGACAGAAGGAGCAAAGGAAATCGGCATCGGAAGCCTGAATTACCGCGAAAGCCGGTGCATCTGTATCACAACAACACGCGGGAAAGCCCTGTGTTTAAGGTGTGGAACGAGTCTCGAACGAATCGCGGCCGAATCGGCGACTCGCGCCTTGTTCGTGTTCGTTCACCGCGACATCTGGCATCGCCCGGATTGCACAATACCACATCGAGTGGCCGAGGCGGTTCCACTCATCGTAACTTGGTCCAAAATCTTAACGCGGCTGCCCACCCGAGAAATTTCGGCGAGTCAAGGGCCGCACTCCTGTGAATAACGGGGAAGCGACCTCTGAAGCTCAACCCTCGCACAGCGTCCTTGCGCGTCTATGACACGAGAGCGGACCGCACGACGAAGAACGTCGCGTCTGCCGTTCGCCTTCATTGCATCTTCATATTCGCCGCAGCACGCGGCGGTTTCGCAACGGTGAGGAATTGCGTCGCCTGCACCACCCCGACCCCCACCGGGGTGGGAAGCGAGAAGCGAAACGGCACCAGTACCCGCGTCCCGGCAATCGGCGCCACCCAGGCCTCGGCGTCACGGATCGCCGTGAGGTATTTGATAATGGCGCTGCTTGGAATATAGCCGGATATGGGCGTGAAATAGACCGCGCACACCATTACGGGTCCCTCATATCCCTTCAGCGCCTTTACAATCTCGACGCGCTTGAATTCACTGCTGAGGTCGTAGCGCACGCGGCCGTCAAACACCGGCGTTTTGCGATTACATGCTTGCGGTGACAGCGGATCGCCGCTGCCGCCGACGAAATTCATGGTCGACGTCATCGGGTCGAACACGTTGCGGCGATCGGCATCGGTCAGCGGCACGCGTTCGGCATTTGGTCCGACCGGCGGCTCGACGGTAAAGTCCTTTACATTGCCGCCGGCAAAGACGATGCGCACGTCATCAATTTTATCCTTGGTGGTCACGGTGGCGGCGTAGCTCATTGGCAGCGGGCGGCCGCCGCTGATGCCGCCGTGGATGACGCCAGTCCCGGCTCCGGAGGTGAAGAAGCGCAGCAATCCCGCTGTCGCGCCGTTCGCCGCACCGGAAAATTCATCCTCGGAAATATCGATGTCCCACGTGCCACGTCCGATGGGAATACCGGCAAGGGTCGCGGAATACTCGGCCTCGAGACGTCCCTGCGCCCCTGCAATATGTCGAGCGTCGGCCAAAAAGACCGCCGCCAAAACGGCAGCGACGGCGACGCCTGCGCCGGGGCGGACACGCATACGCTTTCTCGATGGGCCGGTAATTGTCCGCGACAATTGCCGCCCTGGCGCCGCGAATGCCGGATGCCTTTTTAGTGGGAAATGGTCCAACCGCACCATAAGCAGCTAAGAGTTAGTGCAAAGTCTGGGCCGTGTCTTGTCGGGGAATGCGTCGTTTCTATGATTTTGCGCCGTTTGCCGGGGTCGGCCCGGCGCGCGTCGCTTGACGCGTTCCGAGGTGCCGACTATAGGTCCGCCGCATCCCCGCCTTTCATCGTCCACAGCTCGGCGCCGAGGCGGGAGAACTTTTAATACGAGGATCGACAATGGCGTGGCGCTGCGAGCTCACCGGCAAAACACGGCAGATCGGCCATCGCGTGAGCCACTCGAACCGCAAGACCAAGCGGCGCTTTCTGCCGAACCTGCTTAACGTCACGCTGATCTCCGACGCGCTCGGAAAGTCGGTGCGCTTGCGGATTTCTGCAAACGCGCTGAAAAGCGTCGATCACCGCGGCGGACTAGATGCCTTCCTCATGGGGGCCAAGGACGCCGATTTGTCGCCGCGGGCGCTGGAGCTCAAGCGGCAAGTTGCGAAGAAGCGCGCAGCTGCGGCGTAGTGTCTCCAGCCTAGCTCAAACATTTGTTCAGCCGATTTCCTGAGCGCTAAGCGGCGGGCTTAGGCATAGGCCATACTGACGCGGCGCCGGTACAAGAGCCAAAGCACGATCGCGCCGTTCGTGGCGTTAAAACCGAGCCCATTGAGAAATGCCGCGGCGTACGACCCGGTGAGGTCGAAGATCCATCCGGACAACCAGCCACCGAGCGCCATGCCGAACATGCTGGCCATCAGAATAAAGCCGACGCGCGCGCCCGCCTGCTGCGGCGGGAAATATTCGCGCACGATGATTGCGTAGCAAGGAATGATTCCGCCCTGAAAAAGTCCGAACAGCGCCGATACCACATAAAGGGAAATCAGGCCGTTGTAGAAAAGATAAAGCAGCAGCGCTGTCCCTTGCAGCACCGATCCGAGCAACAACGTGCGCAGTCCGCCGACGCGATCGGCGATAAAGCCCGAGCCGATCCGGCTGACAATGCCGAACGCCATCATCAGCGACAGCATTTCGGCGCCGCGGGCGACTCCGTAGCCGAGATCGCCGCAATAGGCGACGATATGGACCTGCGGCATGGACATCGCGACGCAGCAGCAAACCGACGCCACCGACAAAAGCGCCTGCAGTGAGAAGAAGGAGAGGCCGAGCGCGCCTGTCGCGTTTTTGCGCGGATCGGGGTTCACCACAGCGCTGGCATCCGGCGCGCGGCCGCGCATCGCCAGCACTCCAATGAGCATGATGGCCGCGGCGCTCACGATACCTATTCCAGCGTGCGTGCTGCGCCAGCCGGCGGTCGCGATGAAGTGCTGCACGATCGGCGGCCACACCGTTCCGGCGATGTAATTTCCGGCCGAGGTCAACGTCACGGCCACGCCGCGGCGGCGGACGAACCAGTGCGAGATGTCGGCCATCAGCGGGCCGAGCGCCATCGAGCTGCCGAAGCCGATCACGACATGAGCGAGAGCGTACGCGAAGAGGTTGCCGGCATTGGCGGCGCTGACATAACCAAATGCCAGGAAGGCCGCGCCGATGAGCAGCACCGGAAGAATTCCGGCGCGATCGAGCAAGCGTCCCATGATCACGCCGCCGGTCGCGGTGCCGATCATGGTGAGCGTGAACGCTATAGAAGCTTCGGCCCGCGGCACGACGAATTCCGATTGGACGACCGGCAGTGCCACCACGACCGACCACACGCCGACGCCGCCGACAGTCGCGACGAGAACCGTCGCCGCAAGACGCAGCCAAGCCGCCCGCGAATCCGGCGCGGGTGCTGCTTTCATCCGATCACCGTTTTGACACTTGCAACGCGGGGCGGCGCGATGTCGGCATCAGGCTTGCAATCGGCGCCGCTGCGGCTTCGGGCGCGGCAGCTGTTCAGCCGCGGGATGCTCCGCGAACAGTTCCGCCAGTTTTTCGGTCATGACGCCGCCCAGCTCTTCAGCGTCCACGATCGTGACCGCACGCCGATAATAGCGGGTGACATCGTGCCCGATGCCGATGGCGACAAGCTCGACCGGCGAGCGGGTTTCGATGTCCTCGATCACCCAGCGCAAGTGCCGCTCAAGGTAATTGCCGGGATTGACCGACAGGGTCGAATCGTCCACCGGAGCGCCGTCGGAGATCATCATCAGGATCCTCCGGCTCTCAGGGCGGCCGAGCAGCCGCTTGTGCGCCCAGTCGAGCGCCTCGCCGTCGATGTTTTCCTTCAGCAGACCTTCGCGCATCATCAGGCCAAGATTTTTGCGCGAGCGTCGCCACGGAGCATCGGCGGACTTGTAGATGATGTGTCGCAGATCGTTGAGCCGCCCCGGATTAGCCGGTTTGCCTTGAGACAGCCAGGCTTCGCGCGACTGGCCGCCCTTCCAGGCGCGGGTGGTGAAGCCCAGAATCTCCACCTTGACGCCGCAACGTTCCAAAGTGCGGGCCAGAATGTCGGCGCAGGTCGCCGCCACCGTGATCGGCCGGCCGCGCATGGAGCCCGAATTGTCGAGGAGCAGCGTCACCACCGTGTCGCGGAAGTCGGCCTCCTTCTCGCGCTTGAACGACAGCGGATGCAGCGGGTCGACAATGACGCGCGACAGCCGCGCCGGGTCGAGCAAGCCCTCTTCCAGATCGAATTCCCACGCCCGGCTCTGTTGCGCGAGCAAGAGCCGCTGCAGCCGATTGGCGAGTCGCGCCACCACTCCCTGCAAATGCGACAGTTGCTTGTCCAGATAACCGCGCAAGCGATCGAGCTCCTCCGGATCGCACAAATTCTCGGCGCCGACCGTTTCGTCGAACCTGCTGGTAAACGGTCGATAGTCCGGACCGCGCGGCTCATTGCGGGCGTGCCGCGGCCGCCACGGCTCGGCTGCGGTCTCGGAATCGCCCATTTCGGCATCGTCGGCCATTTCTGCGGCCGGCGCGTCGACCGCCTCGGCCGACTGATCAGCAGTTTCGTCGGCCGCGGTCTCGGACTCTTCGAGGCTCATGCGCTCGGCGTCGGCATTTTCCGATGACTCTCCGTCTTGGCCGGAATCGTCGTCCGCGCCCTTCTCGTCGCCGTCCTCGCCTTCCTCTTCCTCGGAGTCGCTCGAGCGGTCTTCGCCCATGTCGAGGCAATCGAGCAGGTCATGCACGACGTCGCCGAAGCGCCGCTGATCGGTAAACACACGTTCGAGCCGATCCAAATCGCGGCCCGCACGCTCCTCGATCAGCGGCCGCCAAAGATCGACGAGCTTGCGCGCCGGCGGCGGCGGATTTTGGCCGGTCAGCCGTTCGCGCACGATCATTGCCAGCGCATCCTCAATCGGCGCGTCGGCGCGGTCGGTGATCTCGTCGTATTTGCCCCGGTGAAAGCGGTCGTCGAGCATGGCGGCGAGATTTTTCGCAACCCCGCCCATGCGGCGCGAGCCGATGGCCTCGACGCGCGCCTGCTCAATCGCCTCGAACACGGCGCGCGCCTGCTGGCCGCCGGGCACGAGTTTGCGATGCACCGCCGGGTCATGGCAAGCGAGCCGCAGCGCAATCGAGTCGGCGTGCCCGCGCACAATGGCCGCCTCGCGCTCGCTCAGCCGGCGCGGCGGTTCCGGCAGGCGCACCTTGTTACCGGCAAGCCCGGGCCGCTCGGCGGCAAAAGCGACTTCGATATCGTTCTTGCCGGCGATGGCGCGCACGCAGGTTCCCACCGCCCGCTTGAACGGCTCGGTTGGCGCTTCCTTGCCCGGAGTCTTGGGTTTGATATTCGACGTCATGATTTGCTGATCACGGTTCTCAACGCGGCGGCGTCAGCCCGGCCCAGCCATAGACTTCACGGGTCAGCGCAGCGACAAGATCGGGACGATCAATGCCGGCGAGATCCATGCGCGGCTTGTAACCGCTGGACATCAGGCAAAAACTCAGAAGCTGATAGGACGGGCGAAAGTTCTTCAGCTCGTTCGGTTCGATGGTGACCACCTGGCCGGGGATGACCGGACTGAGCTCGTCGCGCTGATAGATCGAATCGAACCCGGAAATCCGCCACACCCCCGCTCGCCGCTCGGCACGAAACAGAAAGCGCGCGTGACTTGAAAACACGACCGCAACGCCGCGCACCTTGCCGGGAACGTCGATGATCGCGCCAAGCTGCGCGATCGCCCGCTCCCCGGCAAGCGTAACCAGAATTGGGCCGAGCCGGTGGGTCGCCTTCACGTTGCGCTCGGCCATTTCTTTCGAGCGGCGCACGAATTCGGGGCCGCTGGCATCGATCCAGCTCAAGCGCACAATCGAATCGCCGTGGAAGCAGTCGTGCATCTGCTCCCACAATCCGAGATCGCGGCTCAAGCGCTCGCGCAATATCAATTGCTGGATCGCGACGACGTCAGCCGCCTCGCGAAGCGCTTTGTCCTGCGCCGGGCTTTCAAGCGCGACGGTCGAGGTCATGTTTACAAACCGCTCGCTCTAGTTTCCCTCTCCCCCTGCGGGAGAGGGGGGATCGCCGAGCGAAGCGTAGGCGAGCCGGCTGAAGGGTTGGCTGCGTCGCATGTGCAGATCGATTTTTGACCCCTCACCCGCCTCGCAGCCTTTGGCTGCTCGGCACCCTCACCCGCAAGGGGAGAGGGAAAGACTTCAGCTTAGCGCGACATTGACGGCCGATTCCGGCAATTCCTGTCCAAAGCAACGCTGATAAAACTCCGCGACCAGCGGACGCTCCAGCTCGTCGCATTTATTGACGAAGGTCAGCCGGAACGCAAAACCGATATCGTTGAAAATGTCGGCATTCTCGGCCCAGATAATGACCGTGCGGGGACTCATCACGGTAGAAATGTCGCCGTTCATGAAGGCGTTGCGCGTCAAATCGGCGACCCGCACCATTTTGGCAACGATGTCGCGGCCGCCTTCGCTGCGGTAATGCTTGGCTTTGGCGAGCACGATTTCCACTTCATTGTCGTGCGGTAAGTAGTTGAGTGTTGTGACAATGGACCAGCGGTCCATCTGACCCTGATTAATCTGTTGCGTGCCGTGATAGAGCCCGGACGTATCGCCGAGCCCCACGGTGTTGGCGGTCGCGAACAGACGGAATGCCGGGTGCGGCTTGATCACCTTATTCTGGTCCAGCAGCGTCAATCGGCCCGACGATTCCAAAACGCGCTGGATCACGAACATGACGTCGGGCCGTCCGGCGTCATACTCGTCGAAGCAGAGCGCAACATTGTTCTGCAACGCCCAGGGCAAAATGCCATCGCGAAACTCGGTGACCTGCACACCCTCGCGGATAACGATGGCGTCCTTGCCGATAAGATCTACGCGGCTGATGTGGCTGTCGAGATTAACGCGCACGCAGGGCCAATTAAGCCGCGCCGCCACCTGCTCGATGTGGGTCGATTTGCCGGTGCCATGATAGCCGGTGACGATGACGCGCCGGTTGCGCGCAAAGCCGGCAAGAATGGCAAGCGTCGTCGGCTTGTCGAACCGATAGTCCGGATCGAGGTCGGGAACATGCTCGTCCGGCTCGGAATAAGCCGGAACTTCCAAGTCGCTCTCGATTCCGAAGACCTGCCGGATCGAGACCTTCATGTCCGGCAAGCCCGGTTCAGCTTCTGCTGCGAGAGTCATCGCTCCTCCGTAACCCCGAATCCGAGGCGGAATTTGATCACCGGCAGTCGGATATTCGAGCAAACTAGCAGATGGTCACCAGGCCACGAAAGGCATTTGGACGATCAGCAAAAACCCGCTGATTTCAAGTAATTATAGGCCTGAATGATCTCCCGCAGCCGTTGCTCCGACCCGCGGTCGCCGCCGTTGGCGTCGGGATGGTGCCGCTTTACCAACACCTTGAACCTGGCCTTGATATCGGCCCGCTTGGCATCCGCTTCAAGGCCGAGCACATCGAGCGCCCGGCGCTGTGCGTTGAGGATTTTGCGGCCCTCGACAGCCGGCCGCGTGCCCGCGGCGCGGTTGCCGCCAATACCGGCGAACAGGTCGAACGGGTCCTCCGCCGCAAAGCCCGACGAACCAAAGCCGGCGGAATGACGGCCCTCACGGCGCCGGCGGCCGCGGCCGCCGATCGATCCCATTTTCCAAGTTGGGCGATGCCCGGTGAGGTCTTCTTTTTGGTATTTGGCGATGGCGTCATCGCTCATCCCGGCAAAGAAGTTATAGGCGTTGTTATATTCGCGGACGTGGTCGAGACAGAACTGCCAGTATTCGCTGGCGCGCAGGCGCCCTTTTGGCGCGCGATGCGTTGCCCGCGCGTCGCAATTGGGCCACTGACATGCCGGCAGCTCGGCGCGGCGGCGCCGGTCTTGATCCGGCTTGACGCGGATTCGATCAAACAACGGCGAATTCGTGCTCATCGGTCAGGATTATGCGACTGCGGCGACGACGGCTTCAAGACTTGACAGGCGGCAAAACGGCGCGTCGTGGACATTGATGTTAATGCTTTGCGTTGGCTATGGCGGCAAACGCCGCGACCCCAATATGTGAATCCATGCGAACCCAAGACGTGATCCAGGAAAAACTGCAGCAGGCCTTCGCGCCCGAAAGCCTGCATGTCGAGGATGAGTCGCACCGTCACGAGGGCCATGCCGGCCACCGTCCCGGCGGCGAAACACACTTCCGTCTTTATATTGTGGCCGAAGCCTTCCGCGGAAAGGGCCGCTTGGAGCGGCATCGCATGATCAATGCCGCGCTGGCGCAAGAGCTTGCCGGCGGCGTGCATGCACTCGCGATCCACGCGGCGGCGCCGGGCGAGAATCTTTAAACTTTTCCGCGCGGCAAATACCGCTACCGCGGCTCTCCATCGGCGGCGGCAAGAAGCGCCATAAGATCGAGATGCCGCGTGTACATGGCAAGCTTGCCGTCGGGCGTGCGTGGCCAGACTTCCCGCGGCCGGTCCCAGTAAAGCTCGACCCCGTTGTCGTCGGGATCGCGCAGATAAAGCGCCTCACTGACGCCGTGATCGGAGGCGCCTTCGAGCGGAATTTCGGCTTCCATCAACCGGCGCAGCGCATCGCCAAGCGCGGCGCGCGTCGGGTAGAGAATGGCGAGATGATAGAGGCCGGTCGTGCCGCGTGGCGGCGGCGAGCCGCCGCGGCTTTCCCAGGTGTTAAGCCCGATATGATGGTGATAACCGCCAGCGGAAACGAATGCCGCTTCCCGGCCAAATCGTTGCATCAACTGAAAGCCGAGTACACCGCAATAGAAGCCGAGCGCCCGATCGAGGTCGGCCACTTTCAGATGCACGTGACCGATTCGCACGCCGGCGTCGATCGCGGCGGCCACCTCCGTCTGCCCGCCAGCGATTTTCGTCCGATCGTCCATCACGTCCGCTCCAGTCCGCTCGGGGCTCAAATGCGCGCTGGCTCGGCGTTCCGCAAGTGGCGGCGGCTTTAGCTTGCTTTGGCGTTAAGCTTGCGTACCAGGGGCGTGACCCGCAGTGCCGTGATGCGGTTGCGGGTCCTGCGCAGGACTTGAAAGCGAAAGCCGTGAAAGGTGAAGCTCTGTCCGGGCTCCGGAATCGAGCGCGCCTCATGAATCACTACGCCGGCAATGGTCGTCGCCTCGTCGTCGGGGATATTCCAATCCATAGCGCGGTTGAGGTCACGGACCGGGACGGCGCCGTCGACATTGGCCGATCCGTCCGGCAACATGCGCACACCGGGCACCGCGATATCGTGCTCGTCGCTGATGTCGCCGACGATCTCCTCGACGATGTCCTCCAGCGTCACCAGGCCCTCCAGCTCGCCGTATTCGTCGACGACCAGCGCCAGCGCTGTCTTGCGGGCGCGAAAGGCGCTGAGCTGCTCGTAAAGCGGCGTCGTGTCCGGCACGAACCAGGGCGGCGTCGCCAGCGATACAATGTCGATTTTGCTGGCGTCGCCGCCGGCGGCGTGCAGCGCACGCAGCAGATCCTTGGCATGCAGCACGCCGAGGATGTTGTCCTGCGAGCCGCGCCATAGCGGCAGCCGCGTCACCGGCGCGGCGAGCGCCGCGTCGACGATCTCCTGGGGCGGCTCGTCGGCGTCAAGCATGACCATCTTGGTGCGATGGACCATCACGTCCGACACGACGAGTTCGCGCAGATCGAGCACCCCGCCCATCATGTCGCGGTCGAGTTTTTCCACGACGCCGGAGCGATGCAGGAGATCGACCGCCCCGCGCAACTCCTCGTGCGGCGAGAGGATGGACTGAATCTTGCCGACCGGCATGCCGAGGCCGCGTAAAATTATGCGCACCAGCCACTCGACCGCCTTCAAAATAGGAAGGAACCAGCGCACCATGCGGTCGATTGGTTGCGCCACCGCAAGAGCCATGCGATCCGGCGTGTTGAACGCGGCAGTCTTCGGCAAGACCTCGGCGACGACGAAGATAAGAAGCGTCATCGCCACGGTGGCATAAATCACGCCGGCATGGCCGAACAATGCCAACAGCAGGCCGGTCGCCAGGGTCGAGGCGGCGATGGTGGCGAAATTATTGGCGAACAGGATGGCCCCGAGCAGGCGTTCGCGGGTGGCAAGCAGACGATTGACGATCGTGGCGTCGCGGTTGCCCTGCTTTTCCAGGCGCATCATCGCGGCTCGCGAAGACGCGGTCAGCGCGGTCTCGCTCGCCGAGAAGAATGCCGAAGCCGCCAAGCAAACCAGCACCGCAACGACGTCCAGCCAGTCGAAAATATTCATTGCTTCGCAAGCTTCTCGCCGAGAAAGGCACGCACATCACCGGCGTCGACGCCGCTATCGACGAAAGCGGCGCCGATCCCACGCGCGAGAATGAATGTGGGCATTCCACGCTTTATCTTCTTGTCCTGCGCCATCAAATCCATAAGGCGGTCGACCGAAGGCAAATCGCCGGCAATATCTTGCGGTCTGGTCGGCAGGCCGACCTCGGCCAGATGACGAATGGCGCGCTCCGCGTCCGCGGCGGGCAGCAAACCGCGCCGCGCCGAGAATTCAAACGCCAGCGCCATGCCGGCGGCGACCGCCTCGCCGTGCAACAGCCGCCCGGAAAACCCGGTTGCTGCCTCCAGCGCATGTCCGAACGTATGCCCGAGATTGAGCAATTGCCGATCGCCGGTTTCACGCTCGTCGCGCGCGACTATCGCCGCTTTGCCGCGGCAGCATACGGCAATGGCGTGATCGCGTGCCGGCCCTCCCTTGAAGACCTCGCGCCAGTTCGTCTCCAACCAGGAAAAGAACGCGGCGTCACCGAGCAAACCGTATTTGGCGACCTCGGCGTAGCCCGAGCGAAATTCGCGCACCGGCAAAGTGTCAAGCGTCGCAGTGTCGGCGACGACCAAGACCGGCTGATGAAAGGCGCCGATGAGATTCTTGCCGTGAGCGGAATTGATGGCGGTCTTGCCGCCGACCGATGAGTCCACTTGTGCCAAAAGCGTGGTTGGCACCTGCACGTAGTCGAGCCCGCGGCGCACGACCGAAGCAACGAAGCCGGCGAGGTCGCCGATGACCCCGCCGCCCAGCGCGATGATAAGGTCTCCGCGCTCGATACGCGTCGCGATCACCTGTTCGCACGTTTGCTCGAATACGCCGAAGCTTTTTGCGCTCTCGCCCGGGGCAACGAAGATGTGGTTCGCGGCAATCGCGCTGCCGGCAAGCGAAGCTTCGACGGCGGCGAGGTGAAGGCGGGCGACATTCTCGTCGGTAATGATCGCGGCCTTGGCCCCGGGACGCAAAACCGCAAGCCGCGTCCCCAGCGAGGCGATGAGCCCGCGGCCGATCACAATGTCATAGCCGCGGGCGCCGAGAGCGACATGGACGGCCGCGGGTTCAATGCGAGGGAGCGCCGTCATGCGCCTGACTTCTCCCGCCTCGGGGCGGAACCATGCAAGAAAGCGCCGAGCAATGTGATGATGTCGGCGACTATCGAGTCGTGCGCCACGTCGCGCGAATGTACGGTCAAATCGGCTTGGGCGTACACCGGTTCGCGCTCGATCAACAAAGCGCGCAGCGTTTCCTCTGGATCGGCGGTCTGCAGCAAAGGTCGTTCGTTGCGGCGTTTGCTGATCCGGCGCAACAGCACATCGAGATCGGCCTTAAGCCACACAGAAACGCCGCTCGCCCTGATCGCCTCTCGCGTGCCCGCGTTTATAAACGCGCCGCCGCCGGCGGCCAGCACTTGCGGCCCGCTTTCCAAGAGGCGGGTGATCACGCGCGCTTCGCCGCTACGGAAATCCGCTTCGCCCCGATGGGCAAAGATGTCGGCGATGCTCATGCCGGCAGCTTTTTCGACTTCGGCATCGGCGTCGACGAAAGGAATGCCGAGGCGGCTGGCGAGCCGCCGGCCGATGGAGGATTTGCCCACGCCCATCATGCCGACCAGCACGATCGAGCGGCGGCCCAGCGCAGTTAAAACCGCGGCGGTCGAGGTCGCGTCATTTGGTAGCGCAACGTCAGTCATCTGCCTTGCGATGCAACCGACCGCACACCGCGGAAATCGCCGGACGCCTGTCGGCCAGGATTGAACTGGATGGTACCCGTCTCTTTCGTTCTTACCAATGGGATGCGAAGCGCTTCAGCATGGTATTTGCAGTCTTCCTTTACGATTCACCGGCTACTACCTATCCGGCTGCTCTGCTCTTAAACTTCAAAAGCGAAGCCGCATTAGCATTATAATCTGTTCGTGCCTTAATGATTCCGATGTTCCAGGCAGCGCTGTGTGGCACCTACCGGCGAACGTCGCAATCGGAACACTTGATCATGGCGAGTCTGCTTCGGTTT
>Ga0335078_10003883_pt1 | contig 22213 bp, 21 predicted proteins | sample Lox_Sample_32_FD_206711 | JGI IMG/M metagenome (GOLD analysis project Ga0335078, IMG submission 206711) | Soil microbial communities from Loxahatchee National Wildlife Refuge, Florida, United States - Lox_Sample_3.2 | ecosystem: Environmental > Terrestrial > Soil > Wetlands | place: USA... | reverse complement strand
CAGGCTTGCGCGGCGAAGGCTTCGTTCGCTTCGATCAGGTCGAGGTCCTCTTTCTTCCAGCCGGCCTTCTTGAGTGCCGCGCGCGAAGCAGGGATCGGGCCGGTGCCCATGATCGCCGGATCGACGCCGGCATGCGCCCACGACACGATGCGCGCCAGCGGCGTCTTGCCGAGCTTGGCGGCCTCCGACGCTTTCATCAGCACCACCGCGGCGGCGCCGTCATTGATGCCGGAGGCGCTCGCCGCCGTCACCGTGCCTTCCTTGTCGAAGGCCGGCCGCAGCTTGGCGATCGATTCCAGCGTCACGCCCTTCTTCGGATATTCGTCGGTGTCGACCACGATGTCGCCCTTGCGCGACTTGATGGTGACCGGCGCGATCTCGTCCTTGAACTTGCCGGCGGCCATCGCCGCTTCCGCCTTGTTCTGCGAAGCGACCGCGAACTCGTCCTGCTGTTGGCGGGTGATCTGCCACTGCTTGGCGACGTTCTCGGCCGTGTTGCCCATGTGGTAGCCGTTGAAGGCATCCCACAGGCCGTCCTTGATCATGGTGTCGATCATCTCGAACGAGCCCATCTTGATGCCGTTGCGCAGATGCTGGCAGTGCGGCGCCATGCTCATGGATTCCTGGCCGCCGGCCACCACGATCTCGGCGTCGCCATTGGCGATTTGCTGCATGCCGAGCGCGACCGACCTCAGGCCGGAGCCGCATAGCTGGTTCACCCCCCAGGCAGGGCTCTCGACCGGGATGCCGGCGGCGATGGACGCCTGCCGCGCCGGGTTCTGGCCCTGACCCGCGGTCAGGATCTGGCCCATGATGACCTCGTTGACGCGGGCGCTCTCGACGCCTGCCCGGGTCAACGCCGCCTGGATCGCCGTCTTGCCGAGCTCGTGCGCCGGCAGATTGGCAAACGCCCCATTAAACGAGCCGACCGCGGTGCGGGCGGCGCTGACAATGACGATATCGTCCTTCATCCGAAACTCCTTCTGGCAAGCGGTTAGGAGGCAAAGCGGCCATTTGGCGTTGCCGCATCCTTGGCTGGGCGGGAACCCCTGTCAACAACGGGCAGCCTCAAGATATCAGCTAGAATTGGCGGTTTCTTGACCTTTCTCAAGGGATGCCGCACCGCCCACCCGTCCTGCCGCGATGCCACAAAAACGGTGGCCCGCACAAGGTCAAACCGGCTATGCTGAACTTCTAGGCAGGGGCAGTGCGATCACCATGACAGACGAAAAAGAACCCATCACAATCAAAAAATACGCCAACCGGCGGCTCTATAATACCGGCACCAGCGCCTATGTGACGCTTGAGGATCTCGCCACCATGGTCAAGGACGGCGAGAATTTCGTGGTCTTCGACGCCAAATCCGGCGAGGACATCACGCGTTCGGTGCTGGCGCAGATCATCTTCGAGCAGGAGAACAAGGAAGGGCAAAGCCTGTTGCCGATCGCCTTCCTGCGGCAGTTGATCCGCTTCTACGGCGACAGCATGCAGATGCTGGTGCCGCGTTTTCTTGAACAATCGATGTCGTCGCTCACCAGCCAGCAGGGCAAGTTCCGCGAGCAGATGGCGCAGGCCTTCGGCGGCGTCGGCTTCGGCCCGCTCGAGGACCAGGTGCGGCGAAACATGGAGATGTTCGAGAAGACCTTCGCCATGTTCGCGCCCTTCGCGCGCGGCCAGGCGAAACCGGCAGAGGACAAGCCGCCAAGCTCGGCCAGCGAGATGGACGAGCTCAAGCGCCAGCTCGACGAATTGCAGAAGCGGATCGATAAGCTGGGAACCAAGGAATAGTTCCTCGCCTCGACCTTTCTCCGTCATCCTGAGGTACTCGGCCGAAGGCCGAGCCTCGAAGGATGCACGGCCACCGATCTCGGGTTTACCCGAGATCGGCAGCGATAATTAGCCGCGCGACGCGCGCACCCCAGGGTGACGGATCAACTTCTACAACTCGGCTGAGTTACGCGCTGGCCGCGCGCGAGGTGAGCCACGGCCGCTCGTCGGTGGCAAGCCCGCTCAAGGCGCCTTGCAGATAATCGCATTGCCATTCCGAAAGCAGCTGCGCTGAGTCCTCGTCCTGCACCCATTCGGCCACGGTCTTGAGGCCGAGCCGGCGCGACAGATCGATGAGCGTGTGCGCGAAGGCGCGGTCGTCGTCCGACTTGACGATGTTCTGCACGAAGGCGCCGTCGATTTTGACGATGTCGACGCCGAGCTTGCGCAAATTGCGGAACGAGGTGTAGCCGGCGCCGAAATCGTCGATGGCGATGCGGCAGCCGAGGTCCTTGACGCGAGTGACGAAGCCGCGCGCGTCGTGCAGATCCTGGATCGCCGCGGTCTCGGTGATTTCGATGATCAGCCGCTCGGCCGCGCCGGCGTGGGCGCGCAACATGGCGCCGAGGCCCGCCCACCAGTCGGGATCGACGGCGGAGGCCGGCGAGACGTTGACGCTGGCGGTGAACCCGGGCGCGCCCGCCAATTCGTTCACCACCAGCTCGAGCACGCGATAGTCGAGCATGCGCATCAGCCCGACGCGTTCGGCCACCGGGATGATCTCATGCGCGTGGGCGAGCCGGCCGTCGGGGCGGCGCACGCGCATCAGGCACTCGTAGAAAGCGGTCTTGCGGCTCTTGGCCTCGACCACCGGCTCGAAGGCGAGCGCAATGCGCCGCTCGTTGAGCGCGGCGACGATCTCGTCGGTCGCGCGCACGCTGTCGCGGCGCAGCGCGTCGCGCTCCAGGTTCGGCCGGTAGGCGGCGAACGAACCGTGCCGCTTGCGCCGGGCAACATGCAGCGCGTCGAGCGCGCGGCTGAGCACTTCCGCCAAAGTGCGGGCGTGGCGTGGCGCGGTCACGCCGCCGATGGTCACCGTGACCGCCACCGGACCGGCGGCGGTCGGCACCATCTCGTCGCGTATGCCGGCGAGCAGCCGGTCGGCGGCGACCGACAATTCGTCCGCCGAGCAGGCGGTCAGGATGACGCCGAATTTGTTGCCGGAAAAGCGGCCGAGAAAATCCTTCCCGCGCAGCCGCGCATGGATGCGCTTGGCCACCTGCGCGATCACCTCCTCGGCCACGTCGAAGCCGTAGGATTCATTAAGGTGGGCGAGATGGTCGATGGAGATCAGCAGGAAGCCGAGCGAGCCGCGGAAGCGCACCGCCTCATCGAGCTTGGCGGCAAGCACTTCCGTCAAGTGAACCCGGTTCATTTCCCCGGTGAGCTCATCGAATTTCGCCAGGCGCATAAGCGCCTGCTCGCGCGCGTGCCGTTCGGTGACGGCGCGCACGACGCCGATCGCGCGCTTGGGCGCGCCGTCCCTGCCGGCAAACCAGCGGCCGGTGTCCTCCAGCCAGATCATCTCGCCGTCGCCGCGCCGAAAAGCGTATTGCACCTGGTAGCCGACGCCGCTGCCGCCGTCGCTATGGCCGGAGCGGGTGACTGCGTCGAGCCGGCTTTGCCGGTCCGGCGCCTCGACGTGACGCGCGAAGCTGCGGCCGCTGGCGATGCCGGCCGAATCGATGCCGAGCACGGAGGCGGCATTGCCGCTCCAGCTCAAGGCATCGGTATCGAGCCGCCATTCGTAAACGGCATCGCCGACGGCGTTAAGAATTTCGGCCGCGTCGGGCTGCTCGATTCGGGTCACGCTCGCCCCTTTTTGGGAACGCCACGTCGCGTCGGGCGTTGTCTGCGGAAGGGATTCGGTGCTGAGGCTATGGGCAAACTTTAAATAATTCGACAAGGCGCGCGATTTGCTCGGTTTCAGCGCGGTTTTTGCCCACGGCACGGCGCTTGCGACGACAAAGGCGGACAAAGGCCTTTTGTCCCGAAACGAGACAGTCGATGCGGCTTGGCGAGATCAGGAAAGTGGCGGCGCGCGCGGCGGCTTTCTCGCCGGGCAACGCCGCGCCCGAGCCGACCGAGCAGCCGGCCGCAAGCCACGCGCTGATCCCGCTCGCGCCGGTCGCCGACGCGCACGAGCCGCACAGCGTCACCCGGCAGGCGCCGTTCCTCGCCCAGTTGATCGCCACCAAGGACCAGCATCCGCAGACGCGCGAGCGCCGGCGCGCCGAGCCGGCTGACGCTGTCGCCGCCTATCGCGCGGCGATCGCGCTCAGCGGGAGCTAATAGCCGAGCGCGCAGCCGTCCTTGCGCGGTTCCGAGCCGGCAATCAGCACGCCACGATCCCAATCGATCTTGATGGTCTGCCCGCCGCCCCAGGGGGTCGCGGCGTAGACCACGTCGTGGCCGCGCGCCTTGAGACCCTCGATGGTCGCCGCGGGCGTGCCGTGTTCGACCATGGTCTGCTCGCCTTCGAAGAAGAAACGCGGCGCGTCGATCGCCTGCTGCACGTCCATGCCGAAATCGAGCATGTTGTTGACGATCTGCACGTGACCCATCGGCTGATAATCCGCGCCCATGACGCCGAAGCTCATATCGCAGCGGCCGCCGCGCATGGCGAGCGCCGGGATGATGGTGTGCAGCGACCGCTTGTCGGGACCGAACACGTTGGGATGACCGGCTTCCATGGAGAAGCAGGCGCCGCGGTTGGTCAGCAAGATGCCGGTTTTCTCGGTGCAGATGCCGGAGCCGAAATACGAATAGAGCGTGTTGATGAACGACACCGCCACGCGATCGCGATCGACCACCGTAAGATAAATGGTATTGCTGCCGGGCGCCGGCGCCGGCGGCAGCTTGGCACGTTTGTTGAGATCGATCTTCGCGGCAAGCTTTTTGGCAAAGCCCTTGTCGATGAGATCGGCGACCGGGACGCGCATATGTGCGGCGTCGGCGACATGCGTGTCGCGCACGGCAAAGGCGAGCCGCGCAGCCTCCAGCACCAGATGGAAACGATCAGGACCGGTCGGATCGAGCGACTTGAGATCGAAATTCTCAAGGATGTTCAGCATCACCAGCGCGGTGAGCCCCTGCCCGTTCGGCGGCAGTTCGACGATATCGAGGCCGCGATAGTTGCTCGATATTGGCGTGACCGCGTCACCGCGATGCCGCGCGAAATCCTCCGCCGTGAGGAATGAGCCACGCGCGGCCAGCGTCGTCGCCATGTCGGCGGCGATTTCACCTTCGTAGAAGGCGCGCGCGCCTTTGGCGGCGACGGTCTTGAGCGTTTCGGCCAACGCCGGAAAGCGGATGACGTCGCCCTCGCGCGGCGGCGCGCCGTTGAACAAATAATGCTTAGCGGCACCGCGATCGGCTTTCAGCTTGCCGACGTAACGCTGCCAATCCCAGGCGACGCGCGCCGCGACAGGAAAACCGCCCTCGGCGTATTTGATCGCCGGCGCCAGCGCGCGGTCGAGGCTGTAACGGCCGTGCGTCTTGAGGATTGCCTCCCAGGCATCGAACGCCCCCGGCACGGTCACGCAATGGATCGAGTCACCGATTTCGGTCAGGCCTTTGGCGCGCAGCGTCTCGTACGACGCCTTGACGCCGGAGCGACCGGAGCCGTTGTAGCCCGACAGCGGCTTGCCCGGCTGCGACACCAGCCAATAGCAGTCGCCGCCGATGCCGGTCATGTGCGGCTCGACCACACAGAGCGTCGCCACCGCGGCGACCGCGGCATCGGCCGCGTTGCCGCCGGCGCGCAGGACGTCGACGGCAGCCAATGTGGCGAGCGGATGCGAGGTCGCCGCCATGCCATCGCAGGCGATCACGGGCGAGCGGCCGGGGAGCTGAAAATCGCGGCTCATGGTCTTTCCACTTTTGCGAAGTCAGGACGCGGGGTGTTTGGTCGGTTCGACGGCCTTGGGCGCCGGCGCGGCGGGTTCGGGCGCGGGCGCGGGCGCCGGCTCGATGACGGATGGCGCGGGCTCGACGTGTTCGATGACGAGGTCGCGCCGCTGCGAGCGCCTCGCCAGAGTGAAGCCGCCAACCACATCGAAGAAACTCATCACCAGGAGCAGAAAGAACACCGCGTTCGCCGCCTGCGGCACCAACACGAATTCGGCGACCATGCCGGCGAACAGAAGCAGCGCCAGGCCGTGATCGACGATATTGCGCCGGCCGAGGCGAACCACCTTCGCCATCTCGACGAACAGCAGCAGGATCGCCAGCGTCACCAGCACGTCGCCGCCCGACAAGCCCCAGTCGGCGCCGGACTTCATGTGCACGGTCGCAAGCCGGCTGGTCCAGCTCACGCCCGGCATCAGGAAAGCGACGATGTTGTAGATGGCGAAGGGAACGAGAAGGAGAGGAAAGCCGATGAGGAACATCGCGACCTTTCCTCGGGCGCTTACGCCTCGGTCTTCACCTTCAGCACCTGGCGGCCCTTGTACATGCCGGTCTTCAGGTCGATGTGGTGCGGACGGCGCAACTCGCCGGAATCCTTGTCCTCGACATAAGTCGGCTGCTTGAGCGCGTCGGCCGAACGGCGCATGCCGCGGCGCGACGGCGAGGTTTTTCTTTTCGGCACAGCCATGGGTGCGAGCTCCTGAAATCCAAGGAAATGTCGGTTTGAAGCCGGGCTTATAGAGGATGCTTTCCGCCAAGGCTAGGGGTCAATTTCCCTGTCGTTCCGGGACGGCACCCAAGTCGGCTTTAGCCGACTTAGGAACGAATAATGCTGGTCTCGGGCAAGCCCGAGATCAGACGCGCGGACCCGGAATCCAGAGCTGCAAGGCATTGCGTGTAAGCCTGGATTCCGGGTTCGCTCGCTGCGCTCGCGCCCCGGAATGAGGAATTATTTACCGCGCAGGCAACTGGCCTCCCCGGCGGCCCGCGCCGAGCGGCCGACATAAAGCCCCGCCAGCCGCCGCAGGCCGGGCCCCGGCGCATGCGCATTGCGGATCACCGGGTTGGGCAAGACCGCGGCGAGCAGCGCCGCCTGGTAGCGGGAGATATCGTGCGCCGATCGACCAAAGGCGTAGCGGCTGCCGGCCTCGACGCCGAATTCGCCGTTCGGGCCCCATTCGGCGATATTGAGGTAAATTTCCAGGATACGCCGCTTCGACAGCACCAGGTCGATCCACAGCGCCAGCGGGAACTCCAGCGCCTTGCGCAGCCAGCTGCGGCCCGGCCAGAGGAACAGGTTCTTCGCCACCTGCTGGGTGATGGTGGAGCCGCCGCGCGCTTCCGAGAGATCGTCGGCATCGTTGATGGCTTCGCGGATCTCGGCGAAGTCGACGCCGTGATGGATGCAGAAGCGGCCGTCCTCGGCGACGATCACCGCCAGCGTGAGCGCCGGCGAGACGCGGGACAGCGGCACATAATCGCGCTGCACGCGCTGGCCGGTGATCATGCGCCACAGCATCACGGTGGAGAGCGGCTTGCCGAAGGAATACAACGGCGCGAGCAGATAGGGCAGCACCAGCAGCGCCAGCATCGCGACGATGACCACGCGCAACGGCCGCGGCAGCCGCAACAGCGGCAGGTTAGCGGCGAGCGTTGAGCGTCTGGCGGACCCGGCCATACGGCAAGACTAGCCCATCCTGGGCCCGCTGGGCTTGATCGCCGGCGCGTTCCATCCGGGAATCCCACTGTTCGGGATCAGGCGCGGCGGTTAACGTGGCGGCATGACCCAGAAGAAAGCATCGCCGCTCAGTCCGCTCCGTCCCCTGCCGGTCCGCGTCGCCCGCCTGCACGCGCGGCTTTTCATCTCTGCCGTCGTCGGCCTCGCAGTCATCGCCCTGCTGCCGGGCGATTGGTGGATGTCGACGCGGCTGCTTACCGGCTGGAACGTCGGCATCACGCTTTATCTGGTGTTGATCCACAGCGTGATCTGGCGCTGCGACGTCACGCGGCTGCGCCGGCGCGCCAAGGAGCAGGACGAAGGCGCCTACGCCATCCTGCTCCTGTCGATGGCGGCGACTCTGGCGAGCCTCGTCGCCATCGTGTTCGAACTCGGCGGCTCGAAGCAGGCGGGCAATGCCTCCACGGTGACCCATGTGCTGCTGGCCATGGCAACCACCGTGCTGTCGTGGGTGTTCATGCACACGATTTTTTCACTGCACTACGCGCACGAATATTACGGCGAAGGCCGCGACAAGAAACTCGACGCGCTCAATTTTCCCGGCGAGAACGAGCCCGACTATCTCGACTTCCTCTATTTCTCTCTGGTCATCGGCATGACTTCGCAGGTCTCCGACGTTGCCATCAGCAGCAGGTCCATCCGGCGGGTTGCGGCGCTGCACGGCGCGCTGTCGTTCTTCTTCAATCTGACGGTGCTGGCGCTGACCGTGAACATGATCTCGAACCTGATATGACGGCGATCGTGCAGACCGTGCTGTTCATGCTGGCGGTGCTGGCAGCAGTCGCGGTCGCCGCCAAGCGGCTGAACATCGCGCCCTCGATCCTCCTGGTGGTCGCGGGCATCGGCATGGCGCTCATCCCCGGCCTGCCGAAAGTGACGTTGGCGCCGGAAGTCGTGCTGCTGGTGATCCTGCCGCCGTTGATTTACTCCGCCGGCGTCGCCATGAGCTGGCGCGATTTCAAATTCAACCTGAGGCCGATCGCCTTGCTCGCCTTCGGCTGCGTAGTGTTCACCACCTGCGCGGTGGCGGCCGCCGCGCACTATCTGCTGCAGTTCGATTGGGCCGTCGGTTTCCTGCTCGGCGCCATCATTTCGCCGACCGACGTGGTGGCCCCGCTCGCCATTGCGCGCCAGCTTGGTATCCCGCGCCGCCTCGTCGTCGTGCTCGAGGGCGAAGGGCTGGCCAACGACGCCACCGCGCTGGTGCTCTACCGTTTCGCCGTCGCCGCGGTGAGCACCGGCACCTTCTCGCTTCCGGAAGCAACCGCCACCTTCGGTGCGATCGTGATCGGCGAAGTCATCTACGGGCTCGCCGTCGGCTGGCTCAGCCTGCGCCTGCGGCAATGGGCGCACGAGCCGCGCGTCGAGATTACGCTGTCGCTGATGACGCCTTACCTCGCCTTCTGGGTGCCGTCGCATCTCGGCGGCTCCGGCGTGCTGGCGACGGTCGCCTGCGGACTTTATGTGAGCTGGGTCGGCCCACGGCTGATCCCGCCCGCCACGCGGCTGCAGGGCATCTTCTTCTGGGACCTGATCGTCTATCTGATCGAGGGCTTTGTCTTCCTGGTCACCGGCCTGCAGGCGCGCATGCTGATCGACCATACGCATGTGTTCTCCATCCGCGATCTGCTGATCGCGACCGCGATTACGACACTCATCGCCATCGCCGCGCGCTACATCTGGGTCTTTCCGGCGACCTATATTCCGCGCTGGGTAAACGCCTCGCTCGCCAGGCGCGACCCTCCGCCGTCATGGACAACCGTGTTCTTTCTCGCTTTCACCGGCATTCGCGGCGTCGACTCGCTGGCGGTGGCGCTGGCGATCCCTTACGCGATCATGAGCGGCACACCGTTTCCACAACGCGATCTGATCCTGTTCGTTACTTTCGGGGTCATCATCGTGACGCTGATCGGCCAAGGCGCGATGCTGCCGGCGGTGGTGCGCTGGCTCGGATTGAATCGCCTGGCCAGCGAGGAACGCGTCGACGAGATCCAGGCCGAGCTCGCGGCGCGCCAGGCCGCGCTCGATGCGGTGAGCAAGCGGCTGCAGAAAGTGATCGATGAGCGCGAATTGCCGGATGAGGTCATCGAGCTGTTGCGCACGCGCAACGAAAGCCGCGAGCAGATCCTGCCGGACAATTTGCAGGACGGCCTCGAGCACATGCGGATTTCGGCCGCGGTGAAGAAGGAGCTGATCGACACCGAGCGCGACTTCATCTACGAGCTTTTGCGCGACGGCAAGATCACCGACGAGGCGCGCCGCCGTATCGAATACGAGCTCGATCTGGAAGAAGCGAGCGTCGCCAACCGCGCGCAGGACGGTGGCGGGTGGTTTTGACGTTCAGTTGCGCAGGTGTCGAGGCAAACGGACCGTCGCCGGTCCGGTGAGCGGGCCGACGTACAATTTCTCGCGCGGCGCCGCCGGCTTTCGCGCGGGCGGCGTGGCGGCAAACATCGCGGCAACCCGTCTAGCCAGACGCTTGAGGATGAACAGAGTGAGGGCGATGGCCGAGGCAAACAAAATGAGCACGTGCGCCAGCCCCAAGACGAAAATGATGACTTTCATTCCACTCGTTGTTTTTTTGTTGTGGTCGTTGGTGTCAGGGCGGGATCGGCGAGGCAGATAGGCCGAACGCGGCGGGCGGTCAATGGCCGGCAATCCTCCAAGAATAGAAGACGAACTCGGATGCGCGCGGCGGACGAATATCAGCGCGCCCGGTTCACCAGCACCAGGCCGCCGGCGACCAGCGCCACCGCGGCGAGGAAGGCTCCGGTCAACGGCTCGCTCAGCACCAGATGGCCGGCGGCAACGCCGAACAGCGGTGCGAGGAAGGTGAAGGCGGACAGCCGGTTCGCCGAGTAGCGCGCGATCAGGGCGAACCAGACCACGAACGTGAAACTCACCACCCAAACGGTCTGATAGGCGAGCGCGCCGAGCGCCAGCGCGGAGGGCGCATGGGCGATGCGCTCGCCGGTAAGAGCGGCCGCGACGCCCATGATCGGCGCCGACACCACGAGCTGGTAGAGCATCACTTTTTCCGCCGACACACGGGTCAGCGGGCTCGCCTTGATCAGCAGCGTCGTCGCCGCCCAGAACACGGCGGCGGCGACCATCATCAGATCGCCGGTGAGCTGGCGCGGACCGAGCGCCGGCGTCGGCACGCCGAAGGCGATCAACATGCCGGCAAAGGACAGCGCGAGCCCCAACCATTGCGCCGCGCCGAAACGGTCGGCGGGCAGCACGATACGCGCGCCTAGCACCACGAAAAACGGCGCGAGATAGATGAACAGCGTCGCCCGCGTCGCGGTGGTGTAGACCAGGCCCTGATAGATCAGCATGAACTCGGCGGCGAACAGCACACCGGCGGCAATCCCGAACCACAGCGTGCGGTCGCGCTTGAGTAGCGGAATGCCGCGCAGTTTGCACCAGACGCCGATCAACAGCGCCGCAACCACCGAGCGGATCGTCGTCTGCATCAGCGGCGGGATGTCGTGGATCGCGAGCTTGGTGGCGACTTGGTTGAAGCCCCAGGACAGGCACAGCATCACCACAATGGCCGCGGCCATTGCGTCGAGCGGGCGGGTGACATTGTCGGACGCGGACGAGGGCGCCATGCAATGACGCCGTTACGCCGCTTGGCAGTGCGCGCAGATGCCGGAGATCTCGATCACCGGCGTCTTTGGCGTGAAGCCGGCGGCGCGCGAGGCGGTCTTGATGGTATCGGCGACCGCGGCCGACGCCGCCTCGCCGACCGTGCCGCATTTCTCGCAGATCAGGAACACCACCGGGTCGCCACTGCCGTGATCCTGCACGCAGGCGATGAAGGCGTTGCGGCTCTCGATACGGTGCACGAGCCCCTGCTCGCGCAGGAAATCGAGCGCGCGGTAGATGGTGATCGGCGCCGGGCGCGCGCCGCGCGCCGCCAGCCGGTCGATCAGCTCATAGGCGCCGAGCGGCTGGTGGCTCGCCAGCAGCGCTTCCAGCACGCGGCGGCGGATCGGCGTGAGCCTTTCGGCGCGCGCGGCGCAGATCGCTTCCGCGTGCGTCATCGCGTCGCTGGCGCAGCGCCGGTGGTCGTGATCGGGCGCCGGAAAAACGGCGGGCAGCGATGTCTTCTTGCTCATGACGCCCACTCTAACGCGATCACCGCCGAGTCGCGAAAACCTGACCGGCCGCCTATTGATATATATTGCACCGCAACAAAAATAAGGGCAGGGTCCGGGCCTTATTTCCGAGCCGTTCAACAGGCCATTTGGCGGCCGCATCTCACGAGGACTGCCATGCTCAAAGGCAAAACCGCGCTGGTCACCGGCTCCACCTCCGGGATCGGCCTCGCCACCGCCCGCGCGCTGGCGCAAGCCGGCTGCAACATCATGATCAACGGCTTCGGCGATGCGGCGGCGATCGAGAAGGAGCGCACCGGGCTGGAAAAGGATTTCGGCGTCAAGGCGCTCTATTCGCCCGCGGACATGAGCAAGCCGGCCGAAATCGCCGCCATGATCGCGGCGACCGAGAAGAGCTTCGGATCGCTCGACGTGCTGGTGAACAATGCCGGCATCCAGTTTGTCGCGAACATCGAGGATTTCCCGATCGAGAAGTGGGACGCCATCATCGCGATCAACCTGTCCTCGTCGTTCCACACCATCCGCGCCGCGGTGCCGGGCATGAAAAAGCGCGGCTGGGGCCGCATCGTCAACATCGCCTCGGCGCACGGCCTGGTCGCCAGCGGGCAGAAGGTCGCTTACGTGTCGGCCAAGCACGGCCTCGTCGGCATGACCAAGGTGGTGGCGATCGAGACAGCCAATTCCGGCATCACCTGCAACGCCATCTGCCCCGGCTGGGTGCTCACGCCGCTGGTGCAGAAGCAGATCGACGACCGCGCCAAGGCCTCCGGCAAGACCGTGCGCCAGGAAGAGATCGCGCTGCTGTCGGAGAAGCAGCCGATGCACCAGTTCACCAAGCCGGAAAGCATCGGCGCGCTCACCGTGTTCCTTTGCGGCGACGCGGCGGCGTCGATCACCGGCTCGGCCTATTCGATCGACGGCGGCTGGGTCGCGCAGTGATTCCTTCGTCATCCCGGCGCGCCAGCCTTCAGCGCGTTTACGCGCGTCTTCGACGCGCTGTGGCGAGCGAACCCGAAATCCAGAGCGATACAACTGGCGCGAAGAGCTTGGCTCTGGATTCCGGGCCCGGCGCTTGCGCGCCGTCCCGGAATGACAGGTAACCCATGATCAAATCCCTCGTTCGCGCCATTCGCGGCGATCCGGCGCCTTCGCCCGCGCCCAAGCGCATCAACCTGGCGCTGCAAGGGGGCGGCGCCTACGGCGCCTTCAGCTGGGGCGTCATCGATCACATCCTCGAGGACGGACGGCTGGAGATCGAAGGCATCACCGGCGCCTCGGCCGGAGCCGTCAACGCCGTGCTGCTGGCCGACGGGCTCACCCGCGGCGGCCGCGACGAGGCGCGCAAGCGCTTGGCCGAATTCTGGCGCGCGGTCAGCCTCAACAGCGGCCTGCCAGAACTGCAGCGCAAGGCCATGGACCGCCTGTTCTCGTTTCTACCTCTCGAGAGTTCGCCCTTGGGTTTCTGGGTCAAGGCGGTGGCGCAATATCTGTCGCCCTACGACTTCAATCCGCTCAACATCAATCCGCTGAAGGACCTGATCGAGCGCTTTGTCGATTTCGACGCCATCCGCAAATCGCCGACGCCGCAGCTCTTCGTCAGCGCCACCAACGTACACACCGGGCGGTTGCGCATCTTCCCGCACGACAAGATCACCGCCGAGGCCGTACTCGCTTCCGCCTGCCTGCCGCTGTTGTTCCAGGCAGTCGAGATCGACGGCGTGCCCTATTGGGACGGCGGCTATCTCGGCAACCCGTCGATCTTCCCGCTGTTCGGCGCGACCCAGACCGAGGACGTGCTGCTGATCCAGATCAACCCGCTCGCCCGCAACATTACGCCGACCTCGAACCGCGACATTGTCAGCCGGCTCAACGAGGTCACCTTCAATTCGCCGCTGATGGGCGAATTGCGCGCCATCGAGTTTGTCGGCCGTCTGATCGATCAAGGCAAGCTGCCGCGCGGCCTCGGTCCCGGCAAATACCGGCGCATCAACATGCATCGCATCGCGCTCGACGCCTTCGCCAAGCAACCGGACGTCGGCAGCCGCTACAACACCGATTACGATTTCTTCGAGATGCTGCGCACCAACGGCAAGCGCGCGGCGCGACGCTTCCTCGACGCGCATTTCCGCGACATCGGCGTGCGCGGAACCGTCAATCTGCAGGCCGAGGTCAGGGCCGAATGGGCGTGATCGCGCATGATCCGAAAAGCCTGTCCTCGACCCAGATCGGGATGGGAGCCGGTTTTCGGATAAGATCATGCGTAAAATGATTTAAGATGCCCGGCATGACCGGCCCCTTGCTCACCGCCGAGATCGGCCAAACGCTGCTCGATATCGTGGTCGCCGACATCACCACGCTGGACGTCGCGGCAATCGTCAACGCGGCTAACCGCTCGCTATTGGGCGGTGGCGGCGTCGATGGGGCCATCCACCGCGCGGCCGGGCCGGAACTGCTCGCGGAATGCAAGACGCTGGGCGGCTGCGACACCGGTTCGGCCAAGATCACGCGCGGCTACCGCCTCAAGGCCAAGCACGTCATCCACGCGGTCGGCCCGGTCTGGCACGGCGGCGGCGCGAACAAGGAAGCGCTGCTGGCCGGCTGTTATCGCACGGCGCTCGATCTCGCCGCCGCGCATAAGCTCGCATCCATCGCCTATCCGGCGATCTCCACCGGCGTCTACCGCTTTCCCGCCGACCTCGCCGCGCGCATCGCGGTCGGCACCGTGGCGTCGGAAATCGCCGCGCGCCCGCGCGGCATCGCGCGCGTGATCTTCTGCTGCTTCGCGCCCGACAGCGCCGAGCATCACAAGACGGCGTTCGCGGAATTGGGGTTGGTGTAGCTTCACCTCTCCCCGCCGAGCGGGGAACTAAACCTTCGGCTCCACGTCGAGCCGCGCCACCCAATCCTCCAGCCCCGGTTTTGCCGCCGGATAGATTTTCATCACCTCCGGATCGTGTCCTGGCACGATGTGCTGGCGCGAGGAGGCGAGCTTCTGGATGGTCTTGTAGCCCTCGAGCGTGTCGCCGATCGAAAAAGTGATCGGAAACACGCGGCCCTCGTCGATGTGCGAGTAGAGATGGATGCAGTCGGACGCGACCACCACGATACCGCGTTTGGTCTTCACCCGCACGCATTGCAGGCCCTTGGAGTGGCCGCCGATCTTATGCACGCTGATGCCGGGGGCGAGTTCCTCCACGCCGTCGTGAAAATCCACGCGATAGGCAAAAATCTTTTTCACCATCGCGTGCACGTCGCCTTCGCTGAACGGAATGCGCAGCATTTGATGGCACATGCAGCGGCCGGTGGCGTAGGCCATCTCGGTGTCCTGCACGTGATAGCGCGCATTGGGGAACAGCTCGTAATTGCCGGCGTGATCCCAATGCATGTGCGTGACGATGACGTTGCGAACATCGTTCGGTTCGACGCCGAGCGCCTTGAGCCCCTCGCCCACCGGATGGATGATCTGGCGCGCGCGCTCCTTGGCCGCCGCCTCGTCGAAGCCGGTATCGACCAAGAACGTCCCGTGTGCGCCCTTGATCACCCAGACGTAATAGGAGATCGACGTCATCTCGTCGTGCGGATCGCCGAAGACATAATTCTCCGAGCGCATGCGCGCGTGGCTGGCGTAGCGGACGGCGTAGACCTCATGGACGTCGTCGCTCATGGCTTCTTCTCCGCGCCAATGGTGACGCCGGCGCGCTTCTCGATCATCTTCACGATCATGGTGAAATCGCTGTCGCCGCCGTATTCAGTATTGGTGGCTTCCCACTGATCGAGCACGGCGCTCATCACCTCGTGCGGGGCATCGAGCGCCCTGGCTTCCTCGTTGCAAAGCCGCACGTCCTTGAGCATCAGCGCGGTGCCGAAGCCGTAATTGAAGGTACGCGGCAGAATCGATTGCGGAAACTTCTGGTCCGATGCCCGCGAGCGGCCGGACCCGGCGTTGATCACGTCGATCATGACCGCCGCATCGAGACCGGCCTTGACGCCCATGGCCACCGCTTCCGCCGTCGCCGCCATGGCACTGGCGGAGAGAAAATTGTTGGCGAGCTTCATGGTCTGCGCCATGCCGGGCTTGTGGCCGATCACGAACACTGTACCGAACACGGCGAGCGCATCCTTGACGGTGTCGATGTGCTCTTGCGGGCCCGATACCATGACCGCGAGCGTGCCTTTACTGGCACCGCCGACGCCGCCCGAGACCGGGCAATCGATCTGCACGATGTTCTTCTTGGCGAGCGCCGCGCAGATCCTGGCGGCGACGGCCGAGCCGGTGGTGGAGAGATCGACGAGGCGCTTGACGCGCTTGCCATGGATAACGCCGCCGTCGCCGAGCGCGACCTTCTCGGAAATCTGCAGCGAGGGCAGACTCGCCATCACGGTCTCGACCCGGTCGGCCACGTCTTGCGGCGATGAGGCCAGTTGCGCGCCGAGCGCCACCAGCGGCGCCACCGCGTCGTTGCGTGTGTCGTAGACGACAAGCTTGTGCCCGGCTGCGATCAGCCGGCGCGCCATCGGCCCGCCCATGTTGCCCAGTCCGATAAAGCCGATGTCCATGGCGTTCGTCCCTTGCTGTTTTTGCGCGGCGACTTTGCCCCAAGGCCGCGGCGGCGTCACCGGCGCTGTCGTCCCGGCCGAGCCCGCTTGCGTGAGCGCCGGGACCCATACTCCGCGGTCGACCGAAAGGGCACGGCGTATGGGTCCCCGTCTTTGCGGGGACGCCAGCATAGGCCAAAAGACCTATTGAACTTATTATAAGCTAGCTTATTATAACCATAATTGAAAGTGAGAGGGGCCATGACGCCGCAACCGCTTAGACGGGAAATCGCCTTTACCATCATGGATGTAGCCCGGCTTTTGAAAACCTACGCCGACCAGCGGGCGCGCCAGCTCCGCATCTCGCGCGCGCAATGGGCCGTGTTGGTTCGCATCGAGCGCACCGAGGGCCTCAAGCAATCGGAACTCGCCGAATTGCTCGACCTGCAGCCGATTTCGCTCACCCGCCTGCTTGATCGGCTGGCCGACAACGGCTTGATCGAGCGCCGCGCCGACCCCAACGACCGCCGCGCCAATCGCCTCTATTTGACGCCGGCCGCCAAGCCGCTGCTCGGCCGCCTGTCGGAACTTGGTGCCGACATGATGGAGACGGTGCTCGAAGGTCTCGACGAAAAGTCGATCGAGCGCATGCTCAAGCAACTCGTCACCCTGAAAGATAATTTGCGTCGCGCCATCAGCGCCAAGGGGCAACCGCAAGAAGCCGTCAATGGTTGATCGGATATGAGTGAAAAGCCCCTCAAGATCGTTCCCGCTCTCGAAGCGAAGGTGGCGCCGTCGGAAGCGCCGTCGGCCGAAAAGCCCGGCCTGGTCGCGCGCGTCGGCCGCAAACGCCTGCGCATGATTTTGCTGGTCGGCTTGCCGGCACTCGCCGCGCTCATCGGCCTCGGCATTTATCTGTCCGGCGGCCGCTACATCTCCACCGACAATGCTTACGTCGGCGCGCAGAAAGTGCTGATCACGCCGGATATTTCCGACAAGATCGTCCACGTCGCCGTCGTCGAGGGCCAGCACGTCAAGCCGGGCGACGAGCTGTTCACCCTCGATCCCGTGCCCTACCGTCTCGTCCTCGATCAGGCGCAGGCCAAGGTCGCGGCCGCGCGCGCCGATTACGACAAGCTGAAGACCAGCTACAAATCGCTGGCCGAACTAGCGGTGCTCGGCAAGAAAAACGTCGATCTGAAGCAGCGCGACGTCGACCGCAAAACCACCCTGGCCAAGACGCAAGCCGGCTCGCAGCTCGATGTCGACACCGCCATGGGCGCCCTGGTGATTGCGCAACTGGAATATCAGTTCACCACCCAGCAGCGCGACACCACGCTCAGCCAGTTGCTCGGCAATCCCGACCTTCCGCTCGCCGAGTTTCCCGAATACGCGCAGGCCAAGGCGGCGCTCGACAACGCACAGCGCGATCTCGGCCACACCGTCGTGCGCGCGCCGATTTCCGGCACCGCCACGCAGGTCGACAACATCCAGGTTGGCCGTTTCGTCGCCGCCGGCACACCGATCTTGAGCGTGATCGACGACCAGGCGCCCTGGGTCGACGCCAATCCGAAGGAAACCGATATCACCTATCTGCGCGTCGGCCAGCCAGCGACGCTCGAGGTCGACTCATTCCCCGACCACACCTTCAAAGGCCGCGTGGTGGCGGTGAGCCCGGGCACCGGCGCACAGTTCTCGATTTTGCCGCCGCAGAACGCGACCGGGAACTGGGTCAAGGTGGTGCAGCGCGTTCCCGTTCGCATCGCCTTCGATAAGGATGAGGATACCCAGCTATTGCGCTCGGGCATGAGCGTGGTCGTCGAGATCGACACCGGCCACAGCCGCCTGCCGTTCCTGTCGGCGTCAGCCAAAGAGCCGGGCAAATGACCGCGACGCATTTCGCGTCGATGTCGCCAAATCTGCGGCGCATGCTGATTACCGTGTGCGCCATGACCGCCACCATCATGCAGGCGCTCGACACCACGATCGCCAACGTGGCGCTGCCCTATATGCAGGGTTCGCTGTCGGCTTCCCTCGACCAGATCAACTGGGTGCTCACCTCCTACATTGTCGCCGCCGCCATCATGACGGCGCCGATCGGCTGGATCGCCGACCGTTTCGGCCGCAAGAAGCTATTCATCATCTGCGTCGCCGGCTTCACCGTCGCCTCGCTGCTTTGCGCCATGGCGCAGAACATCGAGCAGATGGTGCTGTTCCGCCTGCTGCAGGGCATGGCCGGTGCGGCGCTGGTGCCGCTGTCGCAGTCGGTGCTGCTCGACGCCTATACGCTCGAGGAGCGCGGCCAGGCCATGGCGGTGTGGGGCATCGGCGTCATGCTCGGCCCCATCATGGGGCCGACGCTGGGCGCCTGGCTGACCGACAATTATTCCTGGCACTGGGTGTTCCTGATCAACCTGCCCATTGGCGTCCTCACCGTGATCGGCATGGTCCTGTTCATGGAGGAGACGCATCGACAGGAACACCTACGTTTCGACTGGTTCGGATTTATAGCGCTCGCCATCGGCATCGGCTCGCTGCAACTGCTGCTCGACCGCGGCGAGCAGGTCGGCTGGTTCGGCGCGAGCGAAATCTGGATCGAGATGATCGTCTCGATCGTCGGCTTCTACTATTTCTTCGCCCACTCGCTGACCACGCCGGAGCCGTTCGTCCGCTTCGAGCTGTTCAAGGACCGCAATTTCGTCAGCGGCGTCGTGTTCATGGTGGTGATCGGCGTGGTGCTGTTCGGCACCATGGCGCTGGTCACGCCGTTCATGCAGAACCTGCTCGGCTTCCCGATCCAGACCGCCGGCTTCCTGCTCGGCTCGCGCGGCGTCGGCACGCTGCTGACCATGATGGTGGCGCCGCGGCTGATGCGGCTGTTGGAGACGCGCTATCTCATTCTGCTCGGCCTGCTGCTCACCGGCGGCACGCTTTATTACATGACCGGGTTTTCGCTCGACGTCACGCAACGCACCATCGTCGTCACCAGCGTCGTGCAGGGCATCGGGCTCGGTCTCCTGTTTGTGCCGATCACCACGGCGGCGTTCCTGACGCTGCCCGGGCACCTGCGCAACAGCGGCACCTCGATCCTGACGCTGGTGCGCAATATCGGCTCCTCGATCGGCATCTCCATGGTGATCGCCAATCTGACCGACAAGACCACCGAGATGCACGCGCGGCTCACAGAATCCGTGACGCCGTTCAACAACGCGTTGCAGATGCCGGACGTGACGACGACCCTGAACGTCAACAGCGATCTCGGCCGCGCCATCCTCGACGAGATCGTCACCCAGCAGGCGGCGATGATCGCCTACCTCAACGACTTCAAGCTCTTGATGGCGCTGACACTGGCGACGATCCCGCTGGTACTGATCATCCGCGCCGCTGGCGGTGCGGCCCCGCCGAAGGCGGAAGAAGCGGTGATCGATTAATCCTTTTCTGTCGTACGGAGCGAGCCAAAGGGTCTGCGCGAAGCGCGGCCCGATGATAAATTCCGCGAGACCGAGGACCCGGTAACCCCAGTGCCGATGATGCGGACAGACAGAGGTTACTGAGTCCCCGCCTTCGCGGGGACGACAGTTATCGGCCGAACTCCTTGCGGATCATCTCCGTATGCGCGCCGAGCGCCGGCACTGGGCCGTAACTGCGCGGTTCTTCCGCGCGTTGCACCGGCGGCGCCGGCAGGCTCGCCGGACCGGTCGGCGTGTCGACCGTGATCCGCCGCAAATGCGGATGTTTCATGAGTAATGCCGAATCGTTGACGCGGGCGAAGGCGATGTCGGCGGCCGCGAGCTTTGTCATCAACGGCGCGACGTCGTGCTGCGCAAAGACTTTCGCGACAATGCCATCGGTTTGTGGGCGGTTCTCGTTGCGCTTGGGGTTGGTGGCGAAGCGCGGGTCGGTGCCGAGGGCGGTGTCGCCGAGTACTTTCTCCGCAAGCGCACGCCATTCGCGGTCGTGTTGGATCGAAATCAGGATGTCGGCGCCGTCGCGCGTCTTGAATACGCCGTAGGGCGCGATGGTCGGATGCGCCAGCCCGACCCGCTTGAACGGATTGCCGCCTTCCTGATTGAGCAGCGGGATCGTCATCCACTCCGCCATGGCGTCGAACATGGAGACGGAAATCTCGGTGCCCTCGCCGGTACGCGCGCGCTTGATGATCGCTTCCAGGATCGCCTCATAGGCGTTCAAGCCGGCGGCAATATCGACCACTGAGACGCCGACGCGCGCCGGAGCCTCCGGTCCGCCGGTGACCGAGGAAAGGCCGGACTCGGCTTGCACCAGCAGGTCATAAGCCTTGCGTTGCGCGTAAGGGCCGCTTTCGCCGTAGCCGGAGATCGAGCAGCAGATCAGCCGCGGATAGTCCTGGCGCAACCGGCGCACGGCGAAGCCGAGCTTGGCGAGCGCGCCGGGCTTCAGGTTCTGCACGAACACGTCGGCTTTGCCGAGCATCGCTTCGAGCAGCGCCTTGTCGCCCGCCTTGCTGAGGTCGAGCACCACCGACTGCTTGCCGCGATTGAGCCAGACGAAATGCGCGCTCTCCCCATGCACGATGGTGTCGTAATGGCGCGCGAAATCGCCTTCCGGCCGCTCGACCTTGATCACGCGCGCGCCGGCATCGGCGAGATGGCAGGTGCAATGCGGTGCCGCCACGGCCTGTTCGATAGACACGACCAGCAGGCCTTCGAGGGGAAGCATGGCTTAGCTCTCCCCGTCACCCTGAGGTGCGCGCGCAGCGCGCCTCGAAGGACGACGGCCACCGCAAGTCGGCCTTGGCCGACTTGCGAGGCTAAATATTGCTACCGATCTCGGGTAGGCCCGAGACCGATGGCCGTTCATCCTTCGAGGCTCGCTTGCTGCGCTTGCTCGCACCTCAGGATGGCGGATTAAATTTTCGCTTCTGATCATGTCGATCAATACGACCTGGGCAGGCCGAGCACGTGCTCGGCCAGATAAGACAGGATCATGTTGGTGGAGATCGGCGCCACCTGGTAGAGCCGCGTCTCGCGGAACTTGCGCTCGATATCGTATTCCTCGGCGAAGCCGAAGCCGCCGTGCGTCTGCACGCACATGTCGGCGGCAAACCAGGAGGCGTCGGCGGCGAGCAGCTTCGCCATGTTGGCCTCCGGGCCGATCTCGCGCCCTTCCTCGTATTTGCGCGCGGCCTCGTGCACCATCAATTCGGCGGCGCGCATCTGCGCATAGGCGCGGGCGATGGGAAACTGAACGCCCTGGTTCTGGCCGATCGGCCGGCCGAACAGCGCGCGGCCTTGCGCATAGCTGGTCGCTTTGTCGATGAACCATTTGGCGTCGCCAATGCATTCCGCCGCGATCAAAATGCGCTCGGCGTTCATGCCGGCAAGGATGTAGCGGAAGCCCTGGCCTTCCTCGCCGATCAGGTTCTCCGCCGGCACGCGCAAATCGTCGAAGAACACCTCCGTCGTCGCGTGGTTCATCATGGTGCGGATCGGATTAATGGTGAGGTTGGCCGACTGCGCCAGATGCATGTCGACCAGGAACACCGACAGGCCATCGGTGCGCTGTCTGACCTGGTCGCGCGGCGTGGTGCGCGCGAGCAACAGCATCAGATCGGAATGCTCGGCGCGCGAGGTCCAGATCTTTTGCCCGTTGATGACGTAGTGGTCGTTGCCCTCGCGCCGCGCCGTGGTGCGCAGCGCAAGCGTATCGGTGCCCGAGGTCGGCTCGGTGACGCCGAAGGCCTGCAGGCGCAATTCGCCGCTGGCAATCTTCGGCAGATAGGCTTGTTTCTGCGCGGCGCTGCCATGCCGCAGGATGGTGCCCATGGTGTACATCTGCGCGTGGCAGGCCGCGCCGTTGCCGCCGGAGGCATGAACTTCCTCCAGGATCGCTGCAGCGGCGCTGATGCCGAGCCCGCTGCCGCCGAACTCCTCCGGGATGAGCGCGGCAAGATAGCCGCCTTCGGTCAGCGCGCGGACGAAGTCGGTCGGATAGGCGCGCTCGCGGTCGAGCGCGCGCCAGTATTCGCCGGGAAACTTGGCGCACAGCGCGCGCACCGACTCGCGGATGTCGGCAAACTCGTCGGCGCTGCTGCTGCGCT
>Ga0335078_10003882_pt1 | contig 22214 bp, 19 predicted proteins | sample Lox_Sample_32_FD_206711 | JGI IMG/M metagenome (GOLD analysis project Ga0335078, IMG submission 206711) | Soil microbial communities from Loxahatchee National Wildlife Refuge, Florida, United States - Lox_Sample_3.2 | ecosystem: Environmental > Terrestrial > Soil > Wetlands | place: USA... | reverse complement strand
CGAGAGCGCCAGGCTCGATCCGGAATTCGCCGAGAAGTTCCTCGCCTTCATCGTCAAGGAAGTGATCCGCCACCACGAGGCGATCGCGCGGTCGTAACGAAGCGCACGTGCCGCGGAGACGCAAATCTGGATGGGTTATGGCGATGCCCCAATTTGGCGATTGTCGTTGTCAGGTGCCCTGAAAAGTAGAATATTGGTCCGCGTGCTGTCGGGTACGGTCATGCGGGGCACATTGATGCGCTGGGCAACTCTCGCTCCATTCGTCCTGTTGTTGCTGAGCGCCTGCGTCGGACACCCCGCGCAGCAATCCTCCCCTTCCGCACCGGCACAGAGCGATCAACTGACGGCAGGATTGCAGGCCTATGATCGCAACGATTTTGCGGTCGCCTACACGATCCTAAGGCCCCTGGCGGAGAGCGGCAGCGCGCCGGCACAGGTCAAACTCGGCCGAATGTATGCGAATGGATTCGCTGTCGCGCGCGACCGGAGCGAAGCGGCGAAATGGTACGAGCGTGCGGCCGCGCAGGGCGATCCCGACGGCATGAACAGCTTTGGGTACTACCTGGAGTTCGGATACGGCGTTCCCCAGGACTTTGCAGCCGCGAAGCAGTGGTACGAGCGCGCCTCAGCGGCGGGAAATCTCGCGGCAACCAATAACCTCGGCTTGCTCTACCTCAACGGCCACGGCGTTGCGCCCAACTATGCCGAGGCCAAGCGGCTCTTCGAGCTTGCCGCGGCGAAGGGGCACACGCGCTCAATGAACAATCTCGCCGAGATGTATGGAGATGGCCGCGGCGTCCCCAAGGATGCCGCTGAGGCGATGAAGTGGCTCCGTACCTCCGCCGATCTCGGCGATTCCGAGGCGATGGCAAGCCTGGGCACTGCGTACGAATTCGGTCAGCTCGTTCCGCAGGACTATGGCGAGGCCATGAAGTGGCTACGTGCGGCCGCTGAAAAGAGCAGCGCCCGCGGCCTCAATGAGCTCGGCAATCTCTATCTGCATGGACGAGGGACCAAGGTCGACTATGCAGCCGCGCTGACGCAATACGAACGCTCCGCGGCCCTGAACTATAGCGTCGCGCAGTACAACATGGGCACGATGTATGAGACCGGTACCGGCGTGCAACAGAGCCTTGAGGAGGCGAAGAAATGGTATCGCCTTGCCGCCGATCAGCAATACGCCCTTGGGCAATTCAGGGTCGGCGTCATCGCACAGAAGCAGCATGACTTCGCGGAGGCGACCGTCTGGTACAGGCGCGCTGCCGAGCAGGACTATCCTCACGCCCAGGCATTGCTGGGCCTCGCACTGTTCCACGGCGACGGCGTCGCACGCGACCGTGCTGAAGCGACGAAATGGCTGCAGCGCGCCGCCGATCATGGCGATGTGGACGGCGAACTCGCGCTCGGACACATCTATTCCCAGGGCATCGGCGTACCGGTCGACTACGAGCGGGCGCGCAAGTTCTACCGGGCGGCGGCGGAGCAATCGGCAAAGGAGGCACAGTATCGTCTCGGAACCTTGTATCAGCACGGGCAAGGCGGCGCAGTCGACCTGGCGGAGGCGGCCCGGTGGTACAAGCTCGCCGCCGACCAAGGACACGTCGTTGCGCAGGTAGACATCGCCAGTCTTTACGTGTCGGGACAGGGCGTGGAGCGCGATCCGACGGAAGCCATCAAATATTATCGCCTTGCCGCGGACCAAGGGTCGGCGTCGGGTGAAGACGGGCTGGGGTGGTGCTTCGAAACCGGTATCGGCGTGGCGCCAGACCTTGCCGAAGCGATCAAGTGGTACCGGCTCGCTGCCGCGCAAGGTCAACCCAATGCGCTGCACAATCTCGCAGGTTTGTATGCGGTCGGACGAGGCGTTCCCAGAGACGTGACTCAGGCCTACATCTTCTTGACGTTGGCGATCCGAAACTATCCCCCCACGGAGGCCAAGCGCGTGGTGGCCGAGCGCTCCAGGGATCTGCTGAAGATGCTTCTGACCCCCGAGCAGCTCCGTAAGGCGGATCAAGCTGTTCAGGATTGGCGAGCCCAGCCGAACAAGTCCGACCCGCCGGATATGCCAACGGCGTCAATCGCGTCCTGAGCCGCGGCCACAGCTGATAGCGATCAGGCGTTCCGCCCGCGCATGATGCGGCCCTTGGCGCGCTGCCAGTCGCGCTCCTTCTCCGCCGCGCGCTTGTCGGCCTTGCGCTTGCCCTTGGCGAGGCCGAGCTCGACCTTGGCGCGGCCGCGCTCGTTGAAGTAGAGGCTGAGCGGCACCAGCGTCATGCCGTCCCGCGTCACCGCGCCCATCAGCTTGTTGAGCTCGCGCCGGCGCACCAGCAGCTTGCGCGCGCGCCTGGGCTCGTGGTTGACCCGCGCCGGCGCGTATTCGGGAATGTTGGCGTTCATCAGGTAGAGCTCGCCGTCGCGCTCGGCGGCGTAGGATTCGTTGATGCTGACGCCGCCCTTGCGCAGCACCTTCACCTCGGTGCCGGCAAGCACCAGCCCGGCCTCGAGCGTCTCCTGGATCAGGTAGTCGTGGCGGGCGCGGCGGTTCTGCGCGATAAAGCGGTCGGTGGGGCGCGTCATCCGCTCAATTCAGGACGCCCGCGTGGCGCATCGCCTGCCGCACCTTCTCCTGCGTCTCCGGCATCGGCTCCACCAGCGGCAGGCGGATCTCGGCGCTCGCCTTCCCCAGCAGGGAGACCGCGAACTTCACCGGCCCGGGGCTGGTCTCGGCGAAGAGCGCGTCGTTGAGCGGCAGCAGGCGCTGGTTGATCTGCATGGCGCGCTGCAGCTCGCCCTTGTCGAAGCTCTCATGCATGTCCGAGCAGGCGCGCGGCGCCACGTTGGCGGTGACGGAGATGCAGCCGTGCCCGCCCTGGACGCGGAAGGCGAGCGCGGTGTGGTCCTCGCCCGAGAGCATGCAGAACTTGGCGCCGATCGCCTCGCGGGTCCTGAGCGGCCGCGCCAGGTCGTTGGTGGCGTCCTTGACGCCGACCACGTTGGGGAGCTCGGCGAGGCGCGCCATGGTGGCGACGCTCATGTCGACGGCGGTGCGGCCGGGGATGTTGTAGATCACGATCGGGAGATCGACCGCGTCGTGGATCGCCTTGAAGTGCCGGTAGAGCCCTTCCTGGGTCGGCTTGTTGTAATAGGGATTGACGATGAGGGCGGCGTCGGCGCCGGCCGCTTTCGCGTGCCGCGTCAGGTCGATCGCCTCGTCGGTGGAGTTGGAGCCGGTGCCGGCGATGACGGGAACGCGCCCGCGCGCCGCCTCGATGCAGAGCTCGACCACGCGCTTGTGCTCGTCATGGCTCAGAGTCGGCGACTCGCCGGTGGTGCCGCAGGGCACCAGACCGCGCGTCCCCTCCTTGATCTGCCACTCGACGAAATCCTGGAATCCCTTGGCGTCCACGCCACCCTGGCGGAACGGGGTGATGAGGGCGACGATCGAGCCCTTGAACATGGGATCCTCCCTGGTCGAGCCGGTTCTGACCGGTGGCTGACCATATCCCTCCGGGGCGGCCCTCGGCAACCGCCGGCCGGATTTTTTACCAGTCCTTCACCGTCTTCGGGCATCTATATGCGCGCTGCCGGCGCGGCGCCGGGCGAGCGAGGCGGCTCCGCTGTTCCATTTCCCACGAGGCCGCGGCTAGAATGCGGCGGCGCGGGTCTTGGTTTTCATCCGCCGCGGGCAGCCGGAGAGGCATGGTGGTGAGACCGCTCTTTCGCGCGATCCTGTTGATCGCGCTCTGCGTTGCGCCGGTATTCGGAGCCGGCGCCAATGTGCTCAGCGAGCCCGACCGGCAGGCCTATCGCGCCGCCTTCCAGGCGGTCCGCAACAACGACTGGTCGGGCGCCCAGAACCGGGCCAATCAGGCCAAGGATCCCCTGCTCGCCAAGGCGGTCCGCTTCCTCGACCTCACGCGCGCCAGTTCCGGCAACCGCTTCGCCGACATCACCGCCTTCATCATCCAGAATCCCGACTGGCCGAGCCAGGCGCTGCTGCGCCAGCGCGCCGAGGAGGCGATCGCCACCGTCGGCGACGAGGAGCTGACGCTCTGGTTCGAGCGCTTCCCGCCGCTGACGCCGTTCGCGCGGCTGCGCGAGGCGGACATCCGGCTTGCCCATGGCGACACCGCGCGGGCCACCGAGGAGATCCGCCAGGTCTGGATCGGCGCCGAGTTCGGCCCCTTCGACGAGAAGGGCGTGCTGCAGAAATACGGCAAGTACATCCGCCGCGAGGACGAGGTGAAGCGCCTCGACCGCCTGATCTGGGACGGCCATTTCGAGGCGGCGAAGCGCATGCTGACGCGGGTCGACGCCGGCCATCGCACCGTCGCCGAGGCGCGCATGGCGCTCGCCACCATGACGGGGAATGCCGACCGGCTGGTGGCGCGGGTGCCGCGCGAGCTCGCGAGCGATCCCGGCTTCCTCTTCGAGCGCATGCGCTGGCGCCGCCGCAAGGACATGTATGACGGCGCCATCGACATCCTCGATCACGCGCCCAAGGATCTGGTGCGGCCGCAGGCCTGGTGGGGCGAGCGCGAGATGCTGGTGCGCCACGCGCTGCAGAACGGCGACATCTCGCTCGCCTACCGCCTCGCCGCCCGGCACAACCTCACCAACGGCGTCGGCTTCGCCGACGGCGAGTTCCTCGCCGGCTGGGTGGCGCTGCGCTTCCTGCGCGACTACCAGGCCGGCTACAACCATTTCGTCCGGCTCTATAACGAGGTGACGCGGCCGGTGAGCCTGGCGCGCGGCGCCTATTGGGCCGGCCGCGCCGCCGAGATCCAGGGCTACAAGGATCTGGCATCCACCTGGTACCAGACCGCGGCGAAGCATCTCGCGACCTATTACGGCCAGCTCGCCGCCGCCAAGATCGGCGGCGACGGCAAGGCGGCGGTGCTCGAGGATCCGCAGCCGACCCAGGCGGAGATCGCCGCCTTCGACAAGCAGGAGCTGGTGCGCGTCACCCGCGCGCTCGCCGAGGCGGAGGCGGCGGATTTCGCCAAGCCCTTCATCCTGAAGCTGAGCGATCTCGCCAAGACCCCGGACGACCACGCGCTGGTGGCGACCCTTGCCGAGCAGATCAATCGGCCGGACCTCGCGGTCGCCGCCGCCAAGCGCGCCAGCTATCAGGGCGTGGTGCTGCTGGCCCAGGGCTATCCCATCACCGAGGTGCCCACCGGCGGCGCCGTGGAGCGCCCGCTGGTGCTGGCGATGACGCGGCAGGAGAGCGGCTTCGACCAGGGCGCGGTGAGCTCCGCCGGTGCCCTCGGCATGATGCAGCTGATGCCGGCGACCGCGAAGACGATGGCGAAGTCGCTGGAGATGCCGTTCTCGCAGCAGCGCCTGCTCACCGACCGCCGCTACAACATCACCCTCGGGCGCGCCTATCTCAGCGGCCTGATCGACCGCTACAACGGCTCCTATGTGCTGGCGATCGCCGCCTACAATGCCGGCCCGGCCCGCGTCAGCCAGTGGCTGCGCGACCTCGGCGATCCCCGTGCCAAGGAGACCGACGTCGTCGACTGGGTGGAATCGATCCCCTTCGGCGAGACCCGCACCTATGTCCAGCGCGTGCTGGAGAATTTGCAGGTCTACCGCCTGCGCATCGGCGATCGCGGCCTCGCCTTCTCGCTTCCGACCGACCTGAAGCGCTAAGCTCCTCCCGGCGCCTGCTGGCGCCGAGTGTGACGATCGCCGCCGCTCGCTCGCGAGCTTCGGCATCTGAATCACACTCGCATCAACAGGTTAGTCGCCCGCTCATCCCTGAAATTCGCTGGCGAATTTCAGCGGCGGGACACCAGGAGGACCCGATGCCCACCGCCGCGCTCGCCCGCACCGCCGCCTGCGTCTTCGACGCCTACGGCACGCTCTTCGACATTCTCTCCGCCACCGGCCGCTGTCGCGACGTGCTCGGTGACAAGGCGGCGCCGCTCGGCGCGCTCTGGCGCACGCGCCAGCTGGAATACAGCTGGCTCCGCAGCCTGATGGGCGCGCACGCGGATTTCTGGCAGGTGACCGGCGAGTCCCTGGACTATGCCATGGCGAGCCTCGGCATCGAGGATCGCGCGCTGCGCGAGCGGCTGATGGAGATGTTCCGCACCATCGAGGCCTATCCCGACGCGCAGCGGGTGCTGGAGGCGCTGAGGCAGGCCGGGCGGCCGGCGGCCATTCTCTCCAACGGCACGCCTGACATGCTGCGCGCGGCGGTCGAGAGCGCCGGCATCGGCGGGCTTCTCGATCACGTGATCTCGATCGAGGAGGCCGGCATCTACAAGCCGCACGCCCGCGTCTACGAGCTGGTGTCGAAGCGGCTGGGCGTGCCGGCGGACCGCGTCTGCTTCGTCTCCTCCAACGGCTGGGACGCCGCCGGCGCCGCGCATTTCGGCTTCCAGGCGGTCTGGGCCAATCGCGGCAGCCAGCCGCGCGAGCGACTGCCCGGCCGCCTCGCCGCCGAGCTGCCGAACCTCTACGGGCTGCCGGACCTGCTGGGACTCTAGATGCGCGGCCGAGGCATCGCGCGTCCTTCGACGCGCTTCGCTTACGCAGGATGAGGCGGATCGGTGACGGCATTAAGCAAGCGCCGCATCCTGGGCAAGCGAGCGGAGCGAGCGCGTCGAAGGACGCGCTTCCGCCGATGACCGCCTATCGCGAGCTCACCTTCCTGGCGCAGGACGGGCTCCGCCTCTATTGCCGCGACTACGGCGACCCGCTGTCGGCGCGGACGCCGGTGCTCTGCCTCAGCGGCCTGGTGCGCAACAGCGCCGATTTCGACCCGCTGGCGACGCGGCTGATGGGCGAGCGGCGCGTGCTCTGCCCGGACTATCGCGGCCGCGGCCGCTCGGCGCGCGATCCCGACTGGTCGCATTACGAGCCCCGCACCTACATCAACGACATCCTGCATCTCATGACGCTCGCCGGCATCGGCCGCGCGGTGATCGTCGGCACCTCGCTGGGCGGGCTGCTGGCGACGGCGATCGCGGTGCTGCGGCCGACCGCGGCGGCGGGCGTCGTCCTCAACGACATCGGCCCTGACGTCGCCACCGACGGGCTCGCGCGCATCACCGCCTATGTCGGCACCGATCACCCGCAGCCGAACTGGGAGAGCGCGGTGCGCTACCTCCGCCATCTGCTGCCGCGGCTCGCGCCCAAGGCGGACGATGCCTGGTGGCGGCGGCTCGCCGAAGGCACCTACCGGCAAGGCGACGACGGCCTGCTGCATTTCGACTGGGACGTGGCGATCGCCAAGCCGTTCCTGCATCAGCAGCAGAAGCTGATGCCGGATCTCTGGGCGCTCTACCGCGGGCTGCGGCGCCTCCCCGTCCTCGCGCTGCGCGGCGAGATCTCCGACATCCTGAGCGCGGCGGCGTTCCGGCGCATGGCGCTTGAAAAGCCGGATCTGGTCTGCGTAACTGTGCCCGACGTCGGGCACACACCCTCGCTCGGCGAGCCCACATCCATCGCGGCCCTCGATGCCTTCCTCAGCAATTTCTAGCTCCCGCCCGGTTCCCACCATCGACGACGTGCGCGCCGCCGCCGAGCGCATCCGCGGCAGGGCGGTGCTGACGCCGCTGCTGGAATCGCCGGCGCTCAACGCGCGGCTGGGCGGGCGCCTGCTGGTGAAAGCGGAGCCGCTGCAGCGCACCGGCTCCTTCAAGTTCCGCGGCGCCTACAACACGCTGGTCCAGCTCGACGAGCGCCAGCGCCAGGGCGGCGTGGTGACCTATTCCTCGGGCAATCACGCCCAGGGCATCGCGGCGGCGGCGCAGATGCTGAAGATCCCCGCCACCATCGTCATGCCGGCGGATGCGCCGCAGATCAAGATCGCCAACACCCGGGGATACGGCGCCGAGGTGGTGCTCTACGACCGCTACAAGGAGAGCCGCGAGGAGGTCGGCGCCAAGATCGCGCGCGAGCGCAACGCCACCATCGTCGCGCCCTATGACGAGCCGCAGGTGATCGCGGGGCAAGGCACCTGCGGCCTCGAGATCGCGGCGCAGGCGAAGGCGCAGGGCGCCGGCCTCGACGCGGTCATCGTCTGCTGCGGCGGCGGCGGGCTCACCGCCGGCATCTCGCTGGCGATCGCGGCCGAGTGCCCCGGCGTGCCGGTCTATACCGCCGAGCCCGAGGGCTTCGACGATACGCGCCGCTCGCTCGCTGCCGGCGAGCGGGTCAGCAACGATCCCGCCGCGCGCTCGATCTGCGACGCGCTGCTGGCGCCGACGCCGGGCGCCCTCACCTTCGAGATCAACCGGCGCCTCATCAAGGGCGGCTTTGCGGTCAGCGACGCCGAGGTCCGCCGCGCGATGGCGACCGCCTTCAACGACCTGAAGCTGGTGGTGGAGCCCGGCGGCGCCGCCGCGCTCGCCAGCGTGCTCGCAGGCAAATTCCCGATCGCCGGCAAGACCATCGCGGTCACCGCCTCGGGCGGCAACGTCGACCGCGAGACCTATATCGCCGCGCTCAACCAGGGCTGAGCGGCAGCGGACTGGACGAGCGGCGGTGCGTCCTTCGACGCGGGCCTATCGGCCCTTGCTCTGGATGAGGCAGTTTTCATTCCGCCCCAAAGAACGACCTCATCCTGTGCAAGCGCGGAGCGAGCGCGTCGAAGGACGCGCAATGCCTGGCCGCGCTTGCAAAAGCGCAGTCCAATCAAATCGGACGATCGAGAAAAGCCTCAGCTCGAGGCCGGCACCGCTTCGGCGTCCTGGGCGACCGACTTGCCGCCGACGATGGCGGTGACGTTGGGAGGAAGCGCCAGGGGCAGCGTCGCCTCCTCATGGCCGATCGCGTCGACGCGCCGGCTGTAGCCCTCGAAGACCGCGCCCTGCTCGATGGTGAGCGAGACGTGGGTGATGTCGGCGACGACGCGGGCGGTGGTGCCCAGGGTGACCGTCGCGGCGGTGAGCCGGCCGGTCAACGCGCCGGCGATCTGGGCGCTCTCGGTCTCGATGGCGCCGATGACGGCGCCGCCCTCGTCGATGGTGATCTTCTTGGCGATGACGTCGCCCTTCACCGTGCCGGAGATGTGGACCTCGCCCTCGCTGACGATGTCGCCGGTGATGCGGAGGTCGACGCTGAGGATCGACGGCGCCGCCGGGCGCTTCGCCGCGGCGTCCCTCGCCTTGTCCTTACTTGTTGCCGATCTGAACAACGGATTTCCCCGCTTCCAGGAATTTCTCCGGGTCGAGCGTCTCGCCGTCCATCACCACCTCATAATGTAGGTGCGGACCGGTGCTCCGGCCAGTGCTGCCGAGCTCGCCGACCTGCTGGTGTACGCCGATCTTCTGGCCGCGCGTGACGGTGATGCGGTGCAGATGGGCGTAATGGGTGACGATGCCCATGCCGTGATCGATCTCGACGAACTTGCCGTACTGGCCGCGCACACCGGCGAACGTAACGACGCCGGGGCCGGTGCTGTAGACGGGCGAGCGGAACACTCCGCCGAGATCTATCCCGGGGTGGAAGCCCTCGCGCTTATTAATGGGATCCTGGCGCGGCCCGTAGGGGCTTTCGACCTCGTAATGGGCCAGCGGGCTCTGCAGCGGCAGCAGCTTCACCAGCTTGCGCAGCGTCTCCTCGCGCTTTGCCAGTTCCTCCGGCGACATCGCCTTGGCCTTGCTGAGGGCGATATAGGGACCACCCTCGCCTTTCGGCGCGCCACCCAGCCGGGCCAGCACGTTCTCGACATCGAGGCCGGTGGAGGCGACGACCTTCTCAAGCTCGCCGAGCGCGCCACCGATGCGGCCGCCGGCGGAGGCGGTCGGGCCGGTCTTGTCGGCATTGCTCAGACTCGCCTGGAGATCCCTGAGCTTGAGCTTGAGCGCATCGCGCTCGCTCGCCAGCCGCTCGCGCTCGGCCGAGGCCTTCTCGCGCTCGGAGCTGATCTGGTCGAGCTTCTTCTGGGTGCCCTCGAGGCTCGTCTTGAACTCGCCGGCGCGCGCATTGGCCGCCTGCAGATCCTTCTCGAGCTGACGCACGCGGGCGAGGTTGGCGGCGACGGTGCCGGCCGAATTCGACGCTTTGTCCTGGGCATCGCCCAGGCGCTTCTGCAATTCGTCACGCTCCGCGGCCAGGTGGTCGCGGGCGTCGGTGATGTCCTTGAGCTGCTGCTCGGTGGCGGAGAGCGAGCCCTCGAGGCTGCCGTACTGGCTGCCGATGCTGGAGAGCCGGTTCTGCGTCGCGTCGAGCTGACCGTTGGCGCCGGCGAGCTGGGACTGCAGCTGGGCAACCAGCTGGCGAAGGTCGCTGTTCGACATCTCCGCCTGCGCCATCTCGGCCTGCTTCACGGCCGCGACGTTGCCGAAATGCATGTAGCCGACCGTGAGATACCCGACACTGCCGGCGCTCAGCAGCAGGCCGGTCGCGGTAATCACCTGCATGCGCCGCGTCAGGGTCACATGGCTGACCCGGCCCTCGGTACGGACCAGGATCTGCCGCTCGGGAAACAGCCGTTCCCCCAATTTCCGCAGACGAGAAATCATGCCCCTTCCGTGCCAACAACTGCACGACCCAGCCGGAACCGGCAACGGGCCGGCGACATCCATCACACCACTTGAAGCCCCCAGAGGGACGGCCGATAAACGGCAGCTCCTGACTGACCCCGATTGCCTCGCGAGCTGGCCGCTTCTTCCGTGCGGTCCGGGTGCCTCGCGCGCTCGGGATACCTGCTATTTCCCCACTGCCATTTACCGTAAACTTCGCCGACGGTAACCTCATAAGCGCCTGATTGCAAGCCCAAATTCCCCGCATCACCGATTTCATCTCTTGTTAGGGACTGCGCGTTAACCATTCCGGGCGAATTGGTTTCCGAGGGGGTAACGCCTGAGGCGGAAGAGGCGTTTGCGGTGGCAGGCGGCACCCGATTTTGGACCGTCTCCCGACCGCGTTCTGCACAATCCCGCATCACGCTGAATCCATGGGCAAAAGCACTCCTTGGGCGGGGAAGCTGTCAGTATGCTAGCCCGGAGAGACGAGGCGCCCCCACCCCGTTCGGTGGGGGTTTGGCAAACGATTGTTTGACCACCCTCCCCCCACTTGTGGTACTGATCATTCCATAGTGGAGTTAACCAGCCGGAGTTTGGGGACCGGATGAAACGCGCCGCGCTTCCGGTGGCTGAGGAAGTGGGACTCGAAGGGGCACGCACGTTGGGCGAGGTCGCCTACCGCCGACTCCGGGCGGACATCATGATGGTGCGCCTCGACCCCGATATGCCCCTCCGCTTCGACGCTCTCAAGGCACAATACGGATTGGGCGTGAGCCCACTGCGCGAGGCGCTGTCGCGTCTCGTGGAGGAGCGCCTGGTCACCAGCGTGGGCCAGCGCGGCTTCCGAGTGGCGCCGATGTCGCTGGACGAGATGTGGGAAGTGACGCGGCTGCGTCAGGAGCTCGAGGCCGAGGCGCTGCGCGCCTCGATCGCCAAGGGCGACGAGCGCTGGGAAGCGACCGTGCTCGCGGCACTCCACCAGCTGTCGAAGGCGCCAATGCCGCGCGCGCCGGACCGTCCGGCGGAGGACTGGGAGCGTCGGCACCGCGTGTTCCATGACGCGCTGATCAGCGCCTGCGGCTCGCCGTGGCTGCTCAAGTTCGTCGGCACCCTCCACGATCATCTCGAGCGCTACCGCTATCTGCGGGTGACGCGGACGCCGCCGAAGATCTGGGCGCGCGATCTCGACCGCGAGCACCGCGAGCTGTTCGAGGCGGCGCTGGCGCGCGACGCCAGCCGCGCGGTCGACCTGCTCACCGCGCACATCTCCCGCACGGCGGACTTCATCGCCGTCCTTGCGGAAGCGGCGGAGTAAGCCGCCGCTCTACCCCGGCGGCCGCAGGATCACCGGCCGGCCGAACAGATAGCCCTGGCCATAGTCGATGCCGAGCTCCCGGTAGCCGCGCGCCTGCGCCTCGGTCTCGATCATCTCGGCGATGGCGAGGACGCCGTTCTCGCGACAGAACGCCGAGACGTAGCGCAGGAAGGAGCGGTCGCGCTCGTTCTGCAGCGCGTCGCGCCCGAAGGCGCCGTCGATCTTGACGAAGTCGACGGGAATGCTGCGGAGATAGTGGAAGGAATTGGCGCCGGAGCCGAGATCGTCGAGGCAGAAGCGGTAGCCGCGCTGGCGCAGGTTCTGCACCACCTGGTTGACGCTCTCCACCTCGCCGAGGATCGCGGTCTCCGTCAGCTCGAACATCAGCCGCGCCGGCGGCGCCTGGCGCTCCTCCAGCAGCGCGGTCAGCCGCTCGGCGAAGCCCCGCGTCTCCAGCGAGCGGCCGGAGAGGTTGACGGCGATCGCCGGCGCCATCGGCATGCCGCTCTCGAGATGGCTGATGGCGCGCGAGCAGATCGCGAGATCGAAGTCGGCGATCATCGCCGCCGCCTCGGCGGTGGCGACCGCCACCAGCGGCGGCGTGTTGTCGCCGAAGCGCACCAGCGCCTCGGCGTGGCGGATCTGGCGGTCGGCGAGATCGACCACCGGCTGATAGGCGATGTCGAAGGCGCCGGTCTCCACCACCTGCTCGAGCGAGACCACGCGGTTGACGGTGTCCGGGAAGAGATCGTCGAGGGTGGCGACCGGCGGCGGCAGGGAGCCGGTCTCGCCGCTGCCGGCGAAACGCTCGATCGCGTAGCGGATGACGCGTGCCGCCTGGCGCCCATAGAGATCGTCGCGGCCGGGCTCCAACGTCACGGCGTTGAGCGCCGGCGGCGCCGCCTTGGCGGCGACCGCGGCGACGAGGCCGGCGACCGCGTGGCGCAGATTGTCGACGTCGATGGTGCCGCGATGGAGGACGCCGTAGCGGCCGCGGCCGAGATCGCCCACCGCCTCGATGCCGGAGGCGCTCAGGTGGATGTGGCGCGCGATCGCGGTGCCGAGCGACCAGAGCTTCGCCGCCGGCATGTGCTCGGCGAGCGCGCCGAACCCGGCGAATTCGATGAAGGTGAGCTTGAGGCCGCTCATGCGGTCGTCCGGCAGCCGGCGCAGCGCCAGCGCGGTGAAGACCGGCCGGCTCATCAGCCCGCGCTCGGTCTCGGCGATGAGATTGGGGAGGCCGACGCGCTGGCTGGTGTGCTCGCCGATGCCGAGGAAGAGGATGATCCGCCCCTGCGGCAGCCGGCAGCCGCCGAACAGCATCACCGGCGTGGCGCCGCGCCGGAGCCGCGCCAGCAGCGGCGACACCGAGACGCCGGCGACCAGGCGCTGCACGTGGTCGCGCACGGCGGTGCGGTCGGAGGGATCGAAGAGATCGGCGAACTGCAGCCCGGCGGGCGACTGCGCGGCATTGACGCCGATGCGATGAACGGCGCCGGCGAGGAAGAAGATCACGCCGTTGTCGTCGACTTCCACCAGGAGATCGGAAGCGGTGAAGGCGACCGCGACCAGCTGGTCGCGCTCGGCCTCGTAGTTCTCCGTCGCGGTCACGGCCCCGCCGCCGTGCCGCCGCCGCGGCGCGGCGGGGCTCGGAGTCTGGCGTGGCAGAGGCGGAGAATGGGCGGCCTCCCTACTCCCGGTAGGACGGATCGCGGCGGTCGAGCATGCGCAGCATGGTCGGCCATTCGAGGCGCCCCCAGGGCCGGCGCACTTCCGGCCGGTAGAGATGCGCGGTCTTCGCCGCCACCTCCGCCGGCACCACGTTCACTTCCTGGCCGCCGGCCAGCGCATCGACCTGCGCCTGGCAGGCACGCTCCAGCCAGTAGATGGTGTTGAAGGCCTCGGCAACGGTCGGGCCGCAGCTCAAGAGGCCGTGATTGCGCAGGATCATCGCGGTATGCGATCCCAGATCCGCCACCAGCCGCTCGCGCTCGGCGAGATCGACCGCCGGCCCCTCATAGTCGTGATAGGCGAGCTCGCCATAGAAGCGCATCGCCGTCTGGGTCAGCGGCAGCAGCCCGCATTTCTGCGCCGAGACCGCCATGCCTGCGCGGGTGTGCGTGTGGATGACGCAGTGGGCGTCCGCGCGGGCGGCGTGGACGGCGCTGTGGATGACGAAGCCCGCGTGGTTGATGGGGTAGTCGTGGTCGGGCTGCAGCACCACCCGGCCCTCGAGGTCGATCTTCACCAGGCTCGAGGCGTTGATCTCGTCGAACAGCAGCCCGTAGGGGTTGATCAGGAAATGATGCTCCGGCCCCGGCACCCGCGCGGTGATGTGGGTGTAGATCATGTCGGTCATGCCGTAATGCGCCACCAGGCGGTAGCAGGCGGCGAGATCGACGCGCACCCGCCATTCCTCGGCGCTCACGCGGTCCTTGAGCGGCCGCCGCGCCGGCTCGAGCTTCCTGGCCTCGCTCATGGCTCCTCCCGATCACACCCGTCTTCGAGGATGATAGCCGCCACCTGCATGCCTTACGAGGGGCCTTCTGCGGCCGCCGCTTCAATTAAGGGTGGAGAGTCCAGGTGTGCATAGAGATACCAGCATGCAACGCTGCGATAGGGGCGCCAGGGCTCGGCGAGTCGCGGCAGGCGCCTCGGCATGCGGGCGCGGCGAATGCCGTGGAGCTTGGCGGCGGCGGCATGGATGGAGACGTCGCCCAGCGGCAGCACATCGAGCCGCCCGAGGCAGAAGATGAGGTACATCTCCGCCGTCCAGCGGCCGATGCCGAGGAGCGCGGTCAGCCGCTCGATCGCCGCCTCGTCGGCCAGCCGCGGCAGCCGCTCGAAGAAGCGCGGATCGTCCCGCGCGGTCGCGGCCAGCGCGCGCAGATAGCGCGCCTTCGGCCGCGAGACGCCGGCTTCGGCGAAGGCGCGGTCCGGCAGCTCCAGCACCCGCTCCGGCGTCACCGAGTGGCCGCAGGCGGCGACGATGCGGCCGTGAATGGTCGCCGCCGCCTTGGTGGAGAGCTGCTGGCCGAGGATCGAGCGGAAGAGGCGCGGGAATCCGCCCGCCTGCCGCCGCAGCCCGCAAGGTCCGATCCGCTGGATCACCGCGGCGAGCCGCGGATCGGCGCCGGCGAGATGCGCCATCGCCTGCACCAGCGTCTGGGCGGCGAGCGGCTCGCGATGGGAGAGAGCGTGCGGGTTCGCCATGGCGCGATCCAGCGGATCCCAGAGTGGCTCCGGTGACATCCGCGAGCATGCCGCGGTTGACCGCGTCGAATCAATTCTGTCGAGAGCGGGACGCCCGCCGGCGATCAGCGGCCGCGCAGCTTGGGATCGAGGGCGTCGCGGAGCGCGTCGCCGAAAAGGCTGATGCCGAACACGGTGAGCGCGATGGCAAGGCCGGGAAAGACCGCAATCCACGGAGCTGTCGTCGCGTATTCCTCGGCGCCGCCCTGCAGCATCAGGCCCCAGGCCGGGGTGGGCTCCTGCACCCCGAGACCCAGGTACGAGAGCGACGCTTCCGCCAGGATTGCCTGACCGACGAAGGCGGTTATCACGATGAGGAAGGGCGCCATCACGTTCGGGATCATGTGGCGGAAGATGATCCTCGCATGACTGAAGCCGCAGGCGCGCGCGGCATCCACGTAGGGAACCTCGCGGATCGACAGCGCGCTCGATCGCACCACCCTGGCGCAGCGCGGAATCAGCGGGATGGTGATGGCGGCGATGACGTTGTGCACGCCGGTACCGAAGATCGCGACCACCGCGAGCGCGAGGATGATCAGCGGAAACGCCATCAGGACGTCGAGGACCCGCTGGAACACCAGGTCGATGCTGCCGCCGAAATAGGCGCTGCCCACCCCGAGCACCAGACCGGCGATGCCGCCAACCAAGGCGCAGGTGAAGCCGACGATCATCGCGGTCTGCGCACCGAAGAGAATGCGCGACAGCACATCGCGGCCGAACTGGTCGGTGCCCATGAGATGCCCCCAGCTCGGTCCCTCGGTCATGGCGGCGAAATCGTTGGCCGTCGGATCGTAGGGTGCGAGCCAGGGCGCGCTGACCGCGGCAATCGCCATCAGCAGGACCAGGATCATCCCGAAGGCGCCAAGCGGCTGGGTCACGGAGAACGACAGGATATGCTCGAGGACGGTGCGCCGCGGCCGCCGGCCGTCTTCGGCGAGTGCGGAAACGCTATCGACCGGCGACGCGGTGGACATCTGTGGAGGCTCCCGTCAGGCGAAGCGGATGCGCGGATCGAGCCACGCGTAGAGGAGATCGACCAGCAGGTTGGTGACGACGAACACCGTCACGACCAGCATCACCAAGGCCTGGGTGAGCGTATAGTCCTGGTTCTGCACCGAGAGCACGAACAGCCGCCCGATGCCGTTCAGATTGAACACCTGCTCGGTTACCACCAGACCGCCGATCAGGAACGCAAACTCGATGCCGATCAATGTCACCACCGGCAGCAGCGCGTTCTTGAGGGCATGCCGATTGATGACGATGCGATCGAGCAGGCCCTTGGCGCGCGCCGTGCGGATGTAGTCCTCGCGCATCACCTCGAGCATGGCCGAGCGCGTCATCCGCATGGTGACGGCCGAATAGCGGTATCCCACCGTGACCGCCGGCCAGAACGCCATCGAGAGATTGCGGATCGGATCCTTCCAGAGCGGCACATAGTCGATGGGTGGCATCCAGGGCGAGCCGGAGACCAGATTGGTGACGTCGAGAATGGCGATCAGAACGACGATGCCGAGCCAGAACGACGGCGTGGCAATGCCGGCGATCGCGACCGTGCGGACGACACTGTCGATCCAGGTGTTCTGCTTCAGCGCCGAGATGGTGCCGAGGGGGATGGCGAACGCGATCGCGACCACGGTTGCCAGCAGCGCGACCTCGATCGAGATCGGCAGGCGCGTCGCGATCTCAGAGGACACGGGCTTGCCCGTCCACATCGAAAGGCCGAAGTCGAAGCGGAAAATTCCGAGAAGGAAATCGAGGAACTGCACGATCATCGGCCGATCGAGTCCGAGCTCGGCATGGCAGACGGCGACCGAATGGGGATCGAAAGTGCCGCCGCCGGAGGCGAGCCGCACGACGCAGATGTCGCCGGGGATGAGGCGCATCAGCGCGAAGACCAGCGCGGCCGCCCCGACGAGGGTCGGGATCGTCAGCAGAAGCCGGTTCGCGATATATCGGTACATGGCGCCACCCGATGCGGGAAAGCGTGGCGGATCTCCCCCAGCGCGAGGAAGAGGAGACCCGCCCGCGTCGCTACTTATCCAGCCACACGTTCGCGAGATCCTGGTTGATGTAATGGCTCGGGCTGATCTTCCAGCCCTTGACGTAGCTCCGGTAGGGAATGACCCGATACCACCACGGGGTCATGATCATGTGGGTCTCGGTATCGAGCACATAGGTCTCGAAGTCGCGCATCTCCGCCCGCACCTTCTTCTCGTCGGGCTCGTGCAGCATCTTCTGGTAGAGATCGATCTCCTTCTGATCCTCGTAATTGCCGTAGTTCTCGGTATAGACGGTGTGCGGCAGGAACTTGCCGACATCGAGGAGCGGATTGACGACGCCCTGGCAGTTGAAGTCCAGAGTGACGTCGAAGTCGTTGTTGCGCAGCGCCTCGAAGAAGGGCCCGGTCGGCAGCACCCGCTGCGTGACCTTGAGCCCGATCTTGCTCCACTCGTCGATCAGCCAGGTCGCCACGTACTTGTAGGGCTGGTCGACGTTGCGGTTCAGCAGCACGAAGCTCAAGCCCTCGGCGCCGGCCTCCTTCAGGAGGCGCTTGGCCTCGGCCCGCGACTTGTCGATATCGGGCCAGAAGCCGGCGATCTTCTCGAGCTCCTCCTGGGTGGCGGCGAGCGGCGAGCCCGGGAAGACGATGCCGCCGACCGTATGGACGGTGGCGATCTTGGAGAGCGCCGGCGCGTCGTGCCAGGCGTCGATGGCGAGCGCGAGGGCGCGGCGCACGCGGACGTCGTCGAACGGCTTCTTCTTGTGGTTCGGCGTCACCAGGTTGCCGCAGTTCCAGTCGCTCTTCTGCACCGCGATCTTGTCGCCGAGCTCCTTCTCGAGCTGGTCGACCGCCGAGGGCGGCAGGCCGCGGAACTCCATCGCCGCGCGGTCGGCGCGGATCGCATCGACGCGCACCGCCTGCTTGGCGGCGAAGATGCCGACGAAGCCGTCGAGATAGGGTTGGCCCTTGTGATAGTAGTCGGGGTTGCGCACGCCCTTGATCGACTGGCCGGCCTCGTAGCCGTCGAACTTGAACGGCCCGGAGCCCATGATGTTCTTCTCGTACCAGTGCGGATCCTGGTCGAGGATCTTCTTCTCGTAGATCCAGGCATAGGGATCGGCGAGCGCCGGCAGGAAGGCCTGGGTGGTGTATTTGAGGTGGAAGACCACGGTCGAGGAATCGGTCGCCTCGACCTTGTCGACCATGACGAAGTAGCTCTCGCGGGCGCTGGAGACGCCCTCGGATGGATGGACGATCTCCTGCCAGCTCGCGGCCACGTCGGCAGCCGTCAGCGGCGATCCGTCATGGAACTTCACGCCCTGGCGGATCTTGAAGGTGTAGGTACGCCCGTCGTCCGTGGGTTTCGGCATCTCGGTGCAGAGGTCGCACACGAAATCGGTGGTCGAGGACGGATTTTCCGGATTGACGCGGATCAGCACGCTGTAAAAGGGCGCTGCCGCGTGCACGGTCGCGTAGGTGGTCTCGCGGTGGCCGTCGAAGCTCGGCGGCGCGTCCGCCGGGATCATGTAGGTGAGAATGCCGCCGCGCTTTGGCGTCTCGGCGGCGTTCGCCGGCGCCGCGAAGGCGGCGGCGATCATGCTGACTGCAAGAAGCATCGTTATTTTCTTCATGGCCTATGCCTCCCTGGTTATCGTTTGGCGCGATTCCCCGCTATCTGATTTCGTGACAGGCGGCCCAATGACCTGGCCGTACCTCCCGGACTTCCGGACGCGTTTGCTTGCAGCGCTCCACCGCCACCGGACAGCGCGGATGGAAGACGCATCCGGACGGCGGGTTGATCGGACTCGGCACCTCGCCTGCCGCCGGTCGGAATTCGCGGCTCGCCTCGACGCTGGGATCGGGCACGGGAACCGCAGCGAGCAGGGCCTGGGTATAGGGATGCAGAGGGCTGTCGAAGAGCTCGTCGCCATCCGCCAGCTCGACGATGCGGCCGAGATACATCACCGCGACCCGTTGGCAGAGATGACGCACCACCGACAAGTCGTGCGCGATGAAGAGATAGGTGAGCCCGAAGCGCTCGCGCAGATCCTCGAGCAGGTTCACCACCTGCGCCTGGATCGAGACGTCGAGCGCCGAGACCGCCTCGTCGCAGATGATGAACTCCGGCTTGAGCGCCAGCGCGCGCGCGATGCCGACGCGCTGGCGCTGGCCGCCGGACATCTCGTGCGGGTAACGATCGGCGAAGCCCGGGCTGAGGCCACAGACGGCGAGCAGCTCGCGCACCTGCGTCGCGCGCCGCGCCGGATCGGGCTCGATCGCATGCACCTTCATCGGCTCCGCGATGATCTCGCCCACTTTCATGCGCGGATTGAGCGAGCTGTAGGGATCCTGGAAGATCACCTGGATGCGCCGCCGCATCGCGATCAGCTCCTTGGGCGGCAGCTTTGCGAGGTCGACGCCGTCATAGAGGATCGCGCCGGCGGTCGGGTGCTCGAGGCGCAGGATACAGCGGCCGGTCGTCGTCTTGCCGCAGCCGCTCTCGCCGACCAGCCCCATGGTCTCGCCGCGGCGGATGGCGAAATCGATGCTGTCGACCGCCTTGACCTCGCCGACCTTGCGCCGACGCAGGATTCCCTCGGTGACCGGGAAATGCTTGCTGAGGCCCTTCACCTCGAGGAGAGGCGCGGCTTCGGGCGCGACGGCGGTCACGCCGCCGCTCCGAGCAGGCGGTCGAGCTCGCCGCTTCGGAAGCAGGCCGACAGGTGCCCCTCTTCCGCCATCGGCTCGAGGGAGGGCCGCGACTTGGCGCAAGCCGCGATCGCGAACCGGCAACGCGGCCGGAACGCGCATCCGTCGTCGAGCCGCGTCAGATCCGGCGGCTGGCCGTCAACGGGATCGAGCCGCGCCTGGCGCGGGCGGTCGAGCCGCGGCACCGAGCGCAGCAGGGCCACGGTGTAGGGATGGCCGGGGCGATGATAGATCGCCTCCGCACGACCACTCTCCACGATGCGGCCCGCATACATCACGTTGACCCGGTTTGCGTAGCGCGCGACCACGCCAAGGTTGTGCGTGATGATGATGAGCGCGACGTTGAGCTGGCGCGTCAGCGTGCGCATCAGCTCGAGAATCTGCGCCTGGATCGTCACGTCGAGCGCGGTCGTCGGCTCGTCCGCGATGATCAGCTTGGGGTCGCAGGCCAGCGCGATCGCGATCATCACCCGCTGGCGCATGCCGCCCGAGAGCTGATGCGGGTATTGCCTGAGACGCCGCCGTGGATCGGCGATGCCGACCAGCCCCAGCAGCTCGACGGCGCGCCTCTCCGCGGCGGCGCGGTCGCTCCCCCGGTGCTGCTCGATCGCCTCGGTGATCTGCCGGCCGATGGTGAGGACCGGATTGAGCGAGGTCATCGGCTCCTGAAAGATCATGCCGATGTCACCGCCCCTGATCCGACGCATCTCCTCGTCGCTGGCGCGCAGAAGATCGCGTCCGGCGAACAGGATCTGCCCGCCGGTGATGCGACCGGGCGGGCTCGGGATCAGGCGCAGGATCGACATGGCGCCGACGGACTTGCCGGATCCGCTCTCGCCGACAATCGCGACCGTCTCGCCGTGCTTTACCGTATAGGAGACGCCATCCACCGCGCGCACGGTCAGGTCACCGGCGCGAAATACAGTCGAGAGGTCCCGCACGTCGAGCAGCGGCGACACGTCTCCTCCCAGCGCTCTCCCAGACCGCTCTTTAGCGAGCGACCACTATTTGAAAAGAGTATGGATCACCCATGCGGGGTGTGCAAACGGTGATCGCGGACGGTAGTGTCCTAATTTGACGGTTCGGATGGCTCAGGGACGCAGATGATGAATTGGATGAGTTCGCCGTCAGTCAGGGCGGCGGCAGTTGGCGCCGCGGCAGCTGTCGCTGTTGCTCTGACAAGCTTGATCGGCGGGTGGGTATCTGGATCGTACCAGGCGGCGTCTGATGCAGAAAGACTGCAACTGACGATGGTGTTGGAAATCATCAAGCTCGAGCCATATCAGAGACCGCTTGCCGCCGCGGAGCTATTGCGATCGGGGCTTCTTAAAGACAGCGATGGTTCGATTTGCAGAGCCTTTCTTTCAAATCCGGACGCCGATTGTCCTATTGGTCCTGCGAAGAAATCAAATTAGGACACTACCTCGCGGACGGGGCCCCTTTGCGTGCACCGGGCGGCGGCGTATCCTGCGGCGAGGGCCGCAAGAATCGAGGAGCACGCCCATGGCGCAATCGTCCTCCGAAACCGCCGTCGTCAGGGCCTATTGGCAGCCCGGCTGCACCAGTTGCCTCAGGATGAAGGAGTTCCTGACCCGGCACGGCGTCCCCTTCGTCTCCGTCAATGTGCTCGAGGACAAGGAAGGGTTCGCCGAGCTCGCGGCGCTCGGCATCCGATCCGTGCCCATTGTGCGCCGTGGCAACGAGTGGGCGAACGGCCAGGTCCTGCGCGACGTCGCCCGCGTGGCCCGCATCCCCTGGGGCGGCGCTTCGATGCTGCCCGCGGCCGAGCTCGCGGCCCGGCTGATCGAGATCCAGACCGCGGCGCAGCGGCTCTTCGGCCAGATTCCCGACGACAAGCTCGGCGTCCTGCTGCCGCGGCGGCCGCGCAGCTACGCCCAGCTTGGCTACCACGTCTTCAATATCTGCGACGCCTTCCTGGAGCACGAGGTGCAGGGCCTGCCGCTCAAGGAGGGCGCCTATGGCCGGGTCCCGCCGCCGGAGATGAACACGAAGGCCAAGATCCTGGCCTATGGCCGGGACGTGCTGGAGCGGTTCCAGCGCTGGTGGAACGGGCCGGGGCGGAGCACGGACTTCTCCCGCAAGGCCCAGGTCTACTACGGCGACGTGACGCTGCACGACTATCTGGAGCGGACCGCCTGGCATTCGGGCCAGCACCTGCGCCAGCTCGCGATGGTCCTCAACATGCTCGAGATAGCGCCGGATCAGCCGCCGACCAAGGAGACCTTCGCGGGGCTGCCGATGCCCGACAAGGTGTGGGACGACGAGCGCCCGACCACCTGACCCGTAGTGCGCTGACCTGAAGGCAGCGGTCTTTGGGGGGACGCTGCAGGAGCAGAGCGTCACCAGACCCGCGATCCTCTCGCCGCCCTGGCTGACAGGCGATTGGGTGACGAGGCGATCTCGGTTGGCGCTCAGAGCCCCTTCTCCA
>Ga0335078_10003881_pt1 | contig 22219 bp, 17 predicted proteins | sample Lox_Sample_32_FD_206711 | JGI IMG/M metagenome (GOLD analysis project Ga0335078, IMG submission 206711) | Soil microbial communities from Loxahatchee National Wildlife Refuge, Florida, United States - Lox_Sample_3.2 | ecosystem: Environmental > Terrestrial > Soil > Wetlands | place: USA... | reverse complement strand
GGTGAAGTCCAGGGTGAGGCCGGCCGGCTCGACCACGGGCGGAACCACCGCCGGCTGCTTGCGCAGCACACCGAACCGGCCGGGCGGGCTGGCGCTGGCGAACGGCTTGAGCCGGGTGCCGGCGGGGCCCAGGCCGGCTGTCCCGCCCGGCGGCCCGGTGCCGGGCGGCGCGGCACGGATGGCGGAGATCACCAGCTGGGCCGGCCCGTCGTGCTGGTGCGGCAGCAGGTACTGCAGGGCGAAGCCGGTGACGCGCAGCGGGTACGCGGCGCCCTGCCGGGGCGCTACGGAGACCGACAGCGTGTGCGGGCGGCCGTCCGCCGGGAGGATGCCCGCGGTGGCCTGGTAGCCGATGCCGTACGCGTCGGCCATCGTGACCGACAGCACCGGCCTGCCCACCGCCCCGCTGAGCCGGGCGGTGATCAGCAGCCGGCCGGGCCTGCCGGGGACCAGCGGCCCGCCCGGCGGCCGGCCCGGCGCGATCCGCCGCAGCGCGGCCGCCGGTGACCCCGCGGCCAGGTCCGGCCGGATCAGCGCCACCCCGGCCGCCCGCCGCGCGTCCAGCGCGAGCAGCTGCGCCGTGCCCCCGCCCGGCAGCCCGATCGTGGCCCGGGCCACGGGGGTGGCGCCGGTCACGCCGCGCGCCCCGGTCAGCGTGGTGACCTGGCCGGCCGGCAGCGGGGCGGCGGGCGGCAGGTCCACCCGCAGGTCGGCGCCCGTGGTGAAGCTGGCCTGATCCTGGACCGACCGCTGCCAGGAGGTCCAGCCGGCCACCGCGATCACGGTGGTGGCGACCGCCAGCACGGCCAGCAGCACCGGTCCCGCCTGGCGCACCGGCCGGCGGCTGATCTGCCAGGCCGCGACCGCGGCGGTGAGGTCACGGCCGCGCACCGCGGCCCGGTCGCCGATCCGGGCCACCGCGGGCAGCAGGCGGAGCATCAGCACCGCCGCGGCGGTCAGCGCCAGCACCGGCGCGGCCACCAGGATGGGGTCCACGCCGATCGAGCCGTCCAGGCCGACGGTGACCGGGGCCCGGTAGTGGGCCAGCTGCCAGCCGGCCAGCAGGGCGAGCACGACCAGCCCCAGGTCCGCGCCGGACCGGGCCGCCGCAGCCGCCGTCCGCCGCCGCCCCCGCCCCGCCTGCGCCCGGACCGGCGACTGGGCCGCGTTCAGCCAGGTCCGCATGATGACCAGGGCGCAGCCCGCCGCGGCCGCCAGGCCCGCCAGCCAGGCGACGGCGGGGAACGCGACGCCGATCCGCAGCCCGCTGCCGGCCAGCGGCCCGCGCCGGGCCAGCACCGGCAGCGCCAGGGCGCCGAGCAGCGGGCCGAGCAGCGCGGCGGGGGCGACCAGGAGCACCGCCTCCCCGGCCCCGGTCCGGATCAGCTGTGACCGGGACGCCCCGCGGGCACGCAGCAGCGCCGCCTCGGCTTCGCGCTGCCCGCTCAGCAGCGAGACCGCGAGGGCCAGCGTGGCGCCCGCGATGACCAGCAGGATCAGCAGGCCCACCGCGAGCTGGGACCGGGCCACCACCACGGCCTGCTCCAGGCCGGCCAGCAGGGCGGGCAGCCCGGTGGTCACCACCACGTTCCGCAGCCCGGTCGCCCCGGCCAGCCCGGCAAGGGCCGGCGGCAGCGCCGCGGCCATCGACGACAGGCTGCCGGCGCCGACCCGGCTGACGTCCAGCGCGGCCGACCAGGCGGCGGAGCTGACCGGGACGCCCCGCGCCGTCAGCGCCGCCTGGCTGGTGACCAGGGACGGATAGACGGTGAACCCGCCCACCACGTGCGGCACCGCGGAGCTCGCCGGATCCAGCGCCCAGTACCCGCCGTCGTGGCGGTAGGGCCGGAAGACGCCGGTGACGATCACCGTGACGGGCTTCCCCGTGGTCGCCACCGTGAGCGCGAGCCTGCTGCCGGGGCGCAGCCGCAGCCGGGTGGCCGTCGCGGACGGCACGGCGACCGGAAGGGCGGAGCCGGCCCGCCCGGCCCCGGGCCACCGGCCGGCCAGCAGCACCGCGTGACGGCCCGGGCCCGGCAGCGAGATCACATGGGTCTGCGCGTGCGCGCCCGCCGTGGCGGCGGGAATGTCCAGGTAGTCGGTGCTCACCGACGTGGCGATGGACAGCGGCCCGGCCGGCAGCGCGCGGCGCAGCGCGGCGCGCACCCGCGCGGTGCCCGCCACCGCGGCGGCCCCGGAATCCGCCGACGACGTGATCAGGATGCCGGTGGCGGGACTGGCGGCCAGGGTGGCCCGCACCGCGTAGCCGGTCACCGTGGCCGCGAACGAGACCAGCCCGGCCAGCAGCGTGGCCGCCAGCAGGGCGGTGAGCATCACCGCGGTGAGAGCCAGCCGGTGCGGTACCAGGCTCCGGACGGCGGCCGGCCCTCGTCGCACGCCAGCGTCACCTCCACGGCCGCTTTCCGACCAGGTTCGCACGGGCGGCCGGCCGCGATCCACCGCCGTCCCGCCGTAGTGACCCGTTTGTGCCCGTAACCGTTGCCGGCCCGTGATGGCTCTAGACTCACCTGACGTGACCGAAGACCAGAAAACCCAGCTACCCCCGCAGTACGCGCCGGGGGAGGTGGAGGCGCGGCGCTACGACGGATGGATGGCCCGGGACCTGTTCGCCGCGGACGTGCGCAACCCCGCGCCGGCCTACTCCATCGTGATCCCGCCGCCGAACGTGACCGGGTCCCTGCACATGGGCCATGCGCTGGAGCACACGTTCATGGACGCGCTGATCCGGCGGCGGCGCATGCAGGGCTACACCACGCTCTGGCTGCCCGGCATGGACCACGCCGGCATCGCCACCCAGAACGTGGTGGAGCGGGAACTGGCCAAGAGCGGCCTGTCCCGGCACGACCTGGGCCGCAACGCGTTCGTGGCCCGGGTGTGGCAGTGGAAGGCCGAGTCCGGCGGCAAGATCCTCGGCCAGATGCGCCGGCTCGGCGACAGCGTGGACTGGTCCCGTGAGCGGTTCACCATGGACGAGGGCCTGTCCCGCGCGGTCCAGACGATCTTCAAGCGGCTCTACGACGACGGCCTCATCTACCGGGCCGAGCGGATCATCAACTGGTGCCCGCGCTGCCTGACCGCGCTGTCCGACATCGAGGTGCAGCACAGCGACATCGACGGGGAACTGGTCTCGCTGCGCTACGGGGACGGCGCGGACTCGGTCGTGGTCGCCACCACGCGGGCCGAGACCATGCTCGGCGACACCGCGGTCGCCGTCCACCCGGACGACCAGCGGTACGCCCACCTGGCCGGGCGGGATGTCGAGCTGCCGCTGTCGGGACGGCGCATCCCGGTGGTGGCCGACCCGCACGTGGACCCGGAGTTCGGCACGGGCGCGGTGAAGGTCACCCCCGCGCACGATCCCGACGACTTCGAGATCGGCCGCCGCCACGGCCTGCCCAGCGTCACCATCATGAACGAGCGCGGCGTCATCACCGCGCCCGGCCCGTTCGAGGGCCTGGACCGGTTCGAGGCCCGGCCGGCGGTCCTGGCCGCGCTGCGCGAAGAGGGCCGCGTGGTGGCCGAGCGGCGGCCCTACGTGCACGCGGTCGGGCACTGCAGCCGGTGCGGCACGATCGTGGAGCCCCGGCTGTCGCTGCAGTGGTTCGTCAAGGTCGGGCCGCTCGCCAAGGCCGCGGGGGACGCGGTCCGGGACGGCCGGGTCCGCATCCATCCCGCCGACATGGCCGCCCGCTACTTCGACTGGGTCGACGACATGCACGACTGGTGCATCAGCCGCCAGCTCTGGTGGGGGCACCGGATCCCGGTGTGGTACTCGGCCGGCGGCGAGGTCCGCTGCGTGGGGCCCGGGGAGGAACCGCCCGCCGGGGACGGCTGGCGGCAGGACCCCGACGTGCTCGACACCTGGTTCTCCTCCGCGCTGTGGCCGTTCTCCACGCTCGGCTGGCCCGACGACACCGCCGACCTGCGCCGGTTCTACCCGACCAGCGTGCTGGTCACCGGCTACGACATCCTGTTCTTCTGGGTCGCCCGGATGATGATGTTCGGCCTGTACGCGATGCGGGACGCCGAGCCGGCGGACGCCGTCCCGTTCCGCGTCGTCGCGCTGCACGGCCTGGTTCGCGACCAGCACGGCCGCAAGATGTCCAAGTCGTTCGGGAACGCCGTGGACCCGCTGGACTGGATCGACCGGTTCGGCGCGGACGCGACCAGGTTCAGCCTCGCCCGGGGCGCCAGCCCCGGCGGGGACGTCGCGGTCGGCGAGGAGTGGGTGACCGGCGCCCGGAACTTCTGCAACAAGCTGTGGAACGCTACCCGCTTCGCCCTGCTCAACGGGGCCCGGGTCCCGGCCGCGCTGCCCCCTGCGGGCACCCTGACCGTCGCTGACCGGTGGATCCTGTCCCGGGTGGCCGCGGTCACGGCCGAGGTGGACGCGCTGTTCGAGGACTACGAGTTCGGCAAGGTCTGCGAGGCGCTCTACCACTTCGCCTGGGACGAGGTCTGCGACTGGTACCTGGAACTGGCCAAGGCGGCGCTGGCCGGCCCGGGCGCCCAGACCACCCGGGACGTCCTCGGCTACGTGCTGGACAGGCTGCTGCGGCTGCTGCACCCGGTTATGCCGTTCGTGACCGACGAGCTGTGGACCGCGCTGACCGGCGCGGACACGGTCATGACGGCCCCGTGGCCGGGACGGTCGGTGACCGCGCCGCCGGTGGCCGGCCACCGCGACCCGGCGGCGGAGGCGGAGATCGCCGCGCTGATGCGGCTGGTCACCGAGGTGCGCAGGTTCCGCTCCGACCAGGGGCTCCGGCCGGGGCAGCAGGTCCCGGCCGCGCTGACCGGCCTGCCGGCCAGCGCCCTCGCCGGGCAGGAGGAGAGCATCCGCGCCCTGCTGCGGCTCAGCGCGCCGGGCCAGGCGTTCGCCCCCACCGCCGCCCTGGTGGCCGAGGGCGTGACGGTGGAGCTGGACACGGCCGGGGCGATCGACGTCGCCGCCGAGCGCCGCCGGATGGAGAAGGACCTCGCCGCCGCCCGGGCCGAAGCGGAGCAGGCGCAGCGCAAGCTCGCCAACGCCGCCTTCGTGGCCCGGGCGCCCGCGGAGGTGGTGGCCAGGACCAGGGACCGGCTCGGTGCCGCCGAAGCCGACATCGCCCGCCTGTCCGGCCGCCTGGCGGCGCTGCCCGGGGACGCCGGTTGACCGACCTGCTGCCCACGCGGCTGGCCGAGGTCGAGGCGGAGATATACAGCCGCCGGCCGGAGCATGCGATCGTGCCGTCGCTGGACCGCATCGCCGCGCTGGCCGCGCTGCTGGGAGACCCGCAGCGGGCCTGCCCGGTGATCCACGTCACCGGCACCAACGGCAAGACCTCGACCGCGCGGATGACGGAGACCCTGCTGCGGGCCCGGGGCCTGCGCACCGGCCTGTACACCAGCCCGCACCTGTCCTCGATGCGGGAGCGGATCTGCGTCGACGGCGTGCCGCTGGGGCCGGAGGAGTTCGTCGCCGCCTACGACGACGTGGCGCCGTACGCGGCGATGGTGGACGCGGCCGGGCCGGTGCGGCTGTCCTTCTTCGAGCTGCTGACCGGCATGGCGTTCGCCGCGTTCGCCGACGCCCCGGTCGATGTGGCGGTGATCGAGGTGGGCCTGGGCGGGACCTGGGACGCCACCAACATCGCCGACGGCGCCGTCGCGGTGGTCACCCCGGTCGCCCTCGATCACACCGCCTACCTCGGCGACACGGTCGCGGCGATCGCCGCCGAGAAGGCCGGAATCATCAAGCCCGGCGCCGTCGGCGTGCTGGCCCGCCAGCCGGAGGCCGCCGCGCGGCCGCTCGCCCGGCGGGCCGCGGAGACGGGGGTGCCGCTGCGGATCGAGGGCACCGACTTCGCGGTGACCGACCGCGAGCTTGCCGTCGGCGGCCAGGTGCTGGCGATCCGCGGCCTGGCGGGCGACTACACCGACCTGCTGCTGCCGTTGTTCGGTGCGCACCAGGCGCAGAACGCGGCGTGCGCGCTGGCGGCCGTCGAGGCGTTCTCCGGGTCCGGCGAGCTGGACGCCGGCCTGGTCCGGCAGGCGTTCTCGGCCATGACCGCCCCCGGCCGCCTCGAGGTGGTGCGGCGCAGCCCGGTCGTGATCGTGGACTCCGCGCACAACCCGGCCGGCATGGCCGTCAGCCTGGCGGCCGTCACCGAGGCGTTCGGTTTCGACACCCTGGTCGCGGTGCTGGCGGTCAGCGCGGACAAGGACGTCACCGGCATCCTGGAGCAGCTGGAGCCGGCCGTGACCAGCCTGGTGGTGACGGCGAACGCCTCCGCCCGGTCGATGGGCCCCGGTGAGCTGGCCGACCTGGCGGCCGGGGTGTTCGGCCCGGACCGGGTGGCCGGGGCGCCGAGGCTGGACGACGCCATCGACATCGCTGCCGCGCTGGCCGACGAGGCCGCGGACGGCACGGGCCGGGCGGCCGGGGCCGGGATACTGATCACCGGCTCGACCACCACCGCGGGCGAGGCGCGCCTGCTCCTCGGCGCCGCCACCGGCCCTGCCGGGGGAGGGCAGGAACCCGGGCAATGAGACGGTTGTGCGCGACGGTGCTGGTCTTCGAGGCAGTCGTCATCGGGCTGGCCATCCCGGTGGCCATCACCATCGCCCACACCCGGCCCGTGCTGGCGGGCGCGGCCGGCGGCGCGCTGGCCGTGGCCGCGGTGGTGCTCGCGGGCCTGGTGGGCCGGCCGGGGCGGGGCTGGGCGCTGACCGCGGGGACCGTGCTGCAGGTGGCGGTGATCGCGACCGGGATCGTGGTGCCCGCGATGTACGCGCTCGGCGTGATCTTCGCCGCGCTGTGGGGGACGGCGATCTGGCTCGGGCGCCGCTACCAGGTGCCCTGAGGCGCCGCCGGCGCGGGCGGCGGTGCCCGCCCGGCTCGCGCGCGAGATCCGCGTGACTCATTCTTTATGAGAACGTTTGTGCTGGGTAAAGGGGGTGCAGTGGTTCCGGTGCCGGGGCGCGGCATGGCGGCCGTCCGGGGCTGGCGCCGGTAGGATTGACGCGGTAGCCCGCTGCTTGTGCTGCCCCGCTCGTGCTCGCTGTCGTGCCCCTCGATGCCCCCCACCAAGGAGGAGAACGTTGTCTGAACGCACCCTGGTACTGGTCAAGCCAGATGGCGTGCGCCGCGGCCTGGTCGGTGAGGTGCTGTCCAGGATCGAGCGCAAGGGACTGCGGATCGTGGCCATGGACCTGCGCGTTGTCGGTAAGGACCTCGCCGAGACCCACTACGCCGAGCACGCCGGCAAGCCGTTCTACGGCTCGCTGGTGGAGTTCATCACCTCCGGGCCGCTGGTGGCCCTGGTGGCGGAGGGGCCGCGGGCGATCGAGGCGTTCCGCGCGCTGGCCGGGGCGACCGATCCGGTGCGGGCCGTGCCGGGCACGATCCGCGGTGACCATGCGTTGGAGGTGCAGGACAACATCGTGCACGGATCGGATTCGCCGGACTCGGCCGAACGGGAGATCAAGATCTTCTTTCCCGACCTTGTTTAGCCCGCCCGGCCGGTGCCGATGAAAGGACTCAGAGGCCGCGGCACGGGGCCCAGGGCCTCCTGTCGCGGCGGTTAAGCACAGCTCACCCGGCATCACCCTGTTTGGAAGGTCTCGTTCCTCATGAGCAACGCGCTGGCGTTTCTGGGCCGTGACATGGCGGTCGACCTCGGTACCGCGAACACCCTCGTCTACGTGCGCGGACGCGGCATCGTGCTGAACGAGCCGTCCGTTGTCGCCCTGAACACCAACAACGGCCAGATCGTCGCGGTGGGAGTGGAAGCCAAACGGATGATCGGCCGGACCCCGGGCAACATCGTGGCGGTCCGGCCGCTGAAGGACGGCGTCATCGCCGACTTCGACGTGACCGAGCGGATGCTGCGCTACTTCATCCAGAAGGTGCACAAGCGCAGCCACCTGGCCAAGCCGCGGGTCGTCGTCGCGGTGCCCAGCGGCATCACCGGGGTGGAGCAGAGCGCGGTGAAGGAGGCGGGCCACCAGGCGGGCGCGCGCCGGGTGTACATCATCGAGGAGCCGATGGCGGCGGCGATCGGCGCCGGGCTCCCGGTGAACGAGCCGACCGGCAACATGGTGGTGGACATCGGCGGCGGCACCACCGAGGTGGCGGTCATCTCGCTCGGCGGGATCGTGACCTCCCAGTCGATCCGGGTCGCCGGGGACGAGCTGGACCAGGCCATCATCACCTTCGGCAAGAAGGAGTACTCGCTCATGCTCGGGGAGCGGACCGCCGAGGAGATCAAGATGGCGCTCGGGTCGGCGTACCCGGCGGCCGAGGAGCCGAACGCCGAGATCCGGGGCCGGGACCTGGTCAGCGGCCTGCCCAAGACCATCGTGATCTCCGCCGAGGAGATCCGCCGGGCGATCGAGGAACCGGTGGCGCTGATCGTCGACGCGGTGAAGACCACCCTGGACAAGTGCCCGCCGGAGCTGGCCGGCGACGTCATGGACCGTGGCATCGCGCTCACCGGCGGCGGTGCGCTCCTGCGCGGGCTCGACGAGCGCCTGCGCGAGGAGACGGGCATGCCCGTTCACCTCGCCGACAACCCGCTCGACTCGGTCGTGCTGGGCACCGGCAAGTGCGTGGAGGATTTCGAGACGCTCCGCCAGGTACTGGTGCCAGAGGCCAGGCGCTGACCCGCGGCCGCACGGGCGGGGGCGGCACCCGCGGCAGACTCAAGGAGACCCGGTGCACGACACTCGGCGAACCCGCGTGGTTCTTGCTGTGCTCCTCGTCGCTGCCCTGGCACTGATCACGCTCGACGCGCGGAACTCCTCGTCCGGGCCGGTGCGCGGGCTGCGCGCGGTCGGCGGCTTCGTCTTCGGCTCCGCGGAGAGCGTCGCCAGCGGCGTGACCCAGCCGGTCACGGCCTTCCTGGACAACGTCGGGTCCGCGGCGCACGCGCAGGCCACCATCAGCGGGCTGCAGCGCGAGGTGGTCCGGCTGCGGGCCGAGCTCGGCCAGGCCCAGCTCAGCCGGGCCCAGGCGGCACAGCTCCAGCGGCTGCTCCAGCTCGCCGGGCGCGGCCGGTACCGGATCGTGGCGGCGAACGTGATCGCGTCCGGCCCGGCCTACGAGAACACCGTCACGATCGACGCGGGCAGCGCCGACGGCCTCAAGCCGGCCGAGACCGTGCTGAACGGCGCGGGGCTGGTGGGCACCGTGACCTCGGTGAGCGGCCACACCGCGACCGTGCTGCTGGACACCGACGCGGCCGCCACGGTGGGGGTCCGAGTCGCGGGGACCGGTGAGATCGGCGCGGTGACCGGGACCGGCCATGCCCAGTCGGGCCCGGCGGCGCTGCGGCTGCAGGTGTTCGACGCCAACGCCGTGCTCGCGGCCGGGCAGCAGCTGGTCACGTTCGGCTCGGTCGGCGGCCGCCCGTACGTGCCCGGGGTCCCGGTCGGCGTGATCACCCGGGTGGTGGGCAGCCCCGGTGCGCTGACCAAGCTCGCCTATGTCCGGCCCTTCGCCGACGACGGCGCGCTGGGCGTCGTCGGCGTGGTCATCGTGCCGCCGCGGCGCAACCCGCGCGACTCGGTGCTCCCGCCCCGGCCCCAGCCCAGCCCGGCACCGGCCCGGGCCCGCCTGGGCGCGACGCCGGGGCCGGCCGCGTCCGCCACCGTCGCCGCGACGGCGGGCGGCTAGCGTGCGGCGCGCCCTGCTGGCCACGGCCGCCATCCTCGCCGCGGTGCTGATCCAGGTCACCGTGCTGAACAACATCCCGTTCCCCGGCGGCGCGGGGCCCGACCTGGTGCTGGTCGTGGTGGTCGCGATGGCGCTGGCCGGCGGGCCGGCCGAGGGCGCCGTCATCGGGTTCGCCGCCGGGCTCGCGCTGGACATCGCCCCGCCCGCCAGCAACCTGGTCGGGCAGAGCGCGCTGGTGTTCTGCCTGGTCGGCTACGGGTGCGGCCGGCTTCGCGGCGCGCTGGAGCGGTCCGCCTGGCTGCCGCTGGCCGGGGTGGCGCTGGGTGCCGTCGTCGGCGAGGTGCTGTACGTCCTGGTCGGGCTGATGTTCTCCGATCCCGATATCACCTGGCCGGCGGTGCGCCAGGTGCTGCCCGCGGCGGTGTGCTACGACCTGCTGATCAGCCCGTTCGTGCTGTACGCAGTGGCCTGGCTCGGCGGGTACGCCCGGTGGGGGGCCGACAGCGCCCCCGCGGGCCTGCTCACCGGGCGGGAACTGGCGGGCGCGGGCGTGCTCGCGGGCGCGGCGGCCGGCGGTGCCGTCCGCGACACCGGGACCGGCCGGTCGCCGCGGCTGCGGCCCGCCACCGGGCACCGGTCCGACGGCTGGATCGGTGGCCGCAAGGATCAGGCCGGCGTCCCGTCCGGCGCCTGGGTGGACCGGCCGCGGCCGCTGCGGCTGCGGCTGCGCGGCGGCACGGCCGGGTCGGCGGCGGGCGGCATGGGCAAGGCCGCGGCCGCCCGGCCCCTGGCCGCCGCGGTCAACCTGCGGCTGGCCGCGCCGCGCCGCCGGGACGGGACGCTCGTCACCCGCCGCGGGATGGCCGGCGGTGCGGCGGGTGCCGCGTTCGGCAGCGGGGCCGGCCGGCCGCCACGGCTGCGCGGCGGCGCGCTGTCCGGCGGCCCCTCGGCCATGCGCCCGGCGGGCAGCGGCCGCAAGCGGGAGGCGCGGCTGAAGCTGGGCAGCAAGAGCCGCCGGGACTCGCTGGGCGGCGGCAGCAGGCTCCGCTGGCGCTGGCCGTCCCGGATGGGACGCCGCCAGCGGATGGGCCGGGGCTCGTTCGCCACCGGCGCCCCGGCCCGCGGCGGCGCCGGGTTCTCGGCCGCCCGGGGGCCGTCCGCGGTGCCGCGGTTCCGCGGCCTGGCGCACCGGCGCCGGGCTCCGGGCCCGGCGCCGCGCACCGCCGCCCCGCGGTTCCGGCGCCCCGCCATGCCCTGGCGGCACGGCGGGCGCGGGCTCGGCGGGATGCGGGGATCCAGCCCTTCGCTGCGGCCCCGGCGGCGGCGGTGGCGGCCGGGCAGCTTCGGTAAGGGGGGATTGCGATGATTCCCACGGCACGCCGGCGCCTCGTGGTGCTGTACGCCGTGGTGGCCGCGCTGCTGCTCTCGCTGGGCGGGCGGCTGTGGTACCTGCAGGTGATGACCGGCGTGAGCTACGCGAGCGCGGCGACCCAGGACCAGGTCAGAACCGTGATCGTGCCCCCGGTGCGCGGCCGGATCCTGGACGACACCGGCCAGCCGCTGGTGGACAACCACACCTCCCTGGTGGTGTCGGTGAACCGGGCGCTGGTGTCGCAGCAGGCCGACGGCGGGATCGGCGAACTGCACCGGCTCGCCCACCTGCTCAAGATGAGGTACTCCCTGCTGCAGGAGAAGATCCGGCTGTGCACCGCCGGGGTGTCCCAGCCATGCTGGCAGGGCTCGCCCTACCAGCCGATACCCGTGGCGCAGCAGGTGGCCACGCCCGTGGCCCTGGAGATCATGGAGAACCAGCGCGATTACCCGGGCATCTCCGCCCAGCCGCAGCCGCTCACCCACTACGTGCAGCCCTACGCCACCGATGCGGCGCAGATCCTCGGCTACCTGCAGCCGATCACGCCGCAGGAGGTGGCCCAGCGCCACCTGCCGGTGACCGGGTTCTCCGGGGTGGACCTGGTCGGCCAGGCCGGCCTGGAACAGCAGTACGACGCGCGGCTGCGCGGCACCCCGGGCACGCAGACGCTGACCGTCAACGCCGCGGGCACCGTCACCGGCATCCGCGGCCAGACCAGCCCCAAGGCCGGCGACACCCTGGTGACCAGCCTCAACTCGCAGCTCCAGGCGGACGCCTCCAGCGACCTGGTCCAGGCGCTGCACAGCGCCCAGGCCGAGGGGAACACCGGCGCGACCAGCGGCGCCGCGGTGGTGATGACCACCACCGGGCGGGTGCTCGCCATGGCCAGCTACCCGACCTACGACCCGAGCGTCTGGAACGGCGGCATCTCCAAGGGCGAGTTCAAGGACCTGTTCAGCACCGCGCACGGGGAGCCGATACTCGACCGCGCCACCCAGGGCGAGTACGGCCCGGGCTCGACCTTCAAGGTCACCTCGGCCTCGGCCGCGGTCGCGGACGGGATGTCCGCCGCCGGCCCGTACGCCTGCCCGGGGTCGGTGACGATCGCCGGCCACACGTTCAACAACTGGACGACCGCCAACCTGGGGCCGATGTCGCTGCACACGGCGCTGGTCTGGTCCTGCGACACGGTGTTCTACCAGATCGCCTACCAGATGTACCTGCACGACAAGTACCGCGCGAACTTCCAGGTCAACCGGCACGCGCCGGTCCAGAAGATGCAGCGGATGGAGCTGAAGTTCGGGTTCGGCCGCGACCCCGGCATCGACCTGCCGGAGCAGTCGCCCGGCACGATCCCCACCCGGCAGTGGCTGTACAACTACTGGAAGCAGTACAAGAACTACTGGTGCAAGCACGGCAACGCGAACGGCAGCTACGTCCAGCAGATCGCCTACGACGACTGCCGGACCGGGTACCAGTGGACCCCCGGCCAGGCCGCGATCGCGGCGATCGGCCAGGGCTACGTCACGGTCACGCCGCTGCAACTGGCCCGGGCCTACGCCGCGATCGCCAACGGCGGCACGCTCTACAGCCCGCGGGTCGGCGAGGCGCTGATCTCCCCCGCGGGGCAGGTCGTCCGGCGGATCAGGCCGCCGGTGGTGGGCCGCCTCCGGCTGCCGCACTGGTGGCTCAGCTACCTGAACAGCGCGCTGCAGGGCGTCGTCACCGGCGGCACCGCGGCCGGGGCCTTCGCGGGGTTCCCGCTGCACAAGGTGCCGATCGCGGCCAAGACCGGGACCGCGGAGATCTTCGGCGGCCAGGCCACCTCGGTGTTCGCGTCTTATGCGCCGGCGGGCGACCCCAAGTACGTCGTGGTGGTGATGGTGCCCAAGTCCGGCGAGGGCGCGGACGTCTCCGCGCCGTGCGCCCGGCAGATCTGGGACTCCATCTACGGGCTGGAGGGCCACAAGGCGGTGTTCCCCGGCGGGGCCCCGCGCAAGCTGCCGGGGTTCTCCGCCAGCGGCGCGATCACCGCCCCGCCCGGCTACAAGGGGGCACCCTGATGAGGCAGGCTCTGGCAGCAATGGGCAGTGGCACGCCGCAGCCGCCGGGCCGGACGCCGCAAGGTGCTGGCCGGCGCGCCTCCGGCACGACGCAGCCCCCGGCGCCGTTGCGGTGTACCGGCGGCGAGGACCCGCCGCCCGCGCCGCCTGACTGCGCGCCTCCGGCACGACCAAGCGAAGCGCCCGCGAGGGAGGCAATGATATGAGCATCGGCCGTGGGGGCGGCCTGCGCAGCATCGAGCCCGCGCGCTCGTCGCTGGGCTTCCGCGGGGTGCGGACCGCCATCCCGGCGCCGCGGCCGGCCGGGCTGTGGCGGCGCGCCCTGGCCCGCGACTCGGTGCTGCGCCACGTGGACTGGATCCTGGTCCTCGCGGTGCTCGCGCTGGCGCTGATCGGGACGCTGCTGGTCTGGTCGGCGACCGCGCCGGGGCTGCGGCAGGCGGGCGCCAACCCGCACGCCTACCTGGAGCGGCAACTGCTGGTCGTGGCCATCGGCGTGGTCCTGGCGGCGGGCGTGACCATGGTGGATTACCGGGTGCTGCGGCTGATCGCGCCGTTCGCCTACGCGGTCGGCCTGCTCGGCCTGCTCGCCGTGCTCAGCCCGCTGGGCACCACGATCAACGGCTCCCATTCCTGGATCCCGCTGCCCGGCGGGTTCCAGGTCGAGCCGTCCGAGTACGCCAAGATCGGGCTGATCATGATGATCGCCCTGATCTTCGGCGCGGCGGGGGCGCGGTCCGCGCAGCCCGGCGCCCGGCCGCTCGCCCTGGCGGTCGCCGCCACCGTCCCGGTGCTCGGCCTGGTGGTCGCCGAGCCGGACCTCGGCGTCGCGGTCATCGTCGTGGTCATCAGCGGCGGCATGATCGCCCTGTCCGGCGTCCGGTTCCGCTGGCTCGCCGCCCTCGCCGGCGCGGGCGCCCTGGCCGTGTACGCCGTGCTGCGGCTGCACCTGCTCAAGGCCTACCAGGTGGGCCGGCTGACCTCGTTCCTGCACCCGGCCGTCAACACGACGGGGAACGGGTACCAGGCGTTCCAGGCCAAGATCGCGATCGGCTCCGGCGGCATGTTCGGCCAGGGCCTGTTCCACGGCCAGCTCACCAGCGGCAGCTTCCTCGGGTCCTACAGCTTCCAGGGGACCGACTTCATCTTCGCCGTGGCCGGCGAGGAACTCGGGTTCATCGGCTGCGCCACCATCGTCGTGCTGCTCGGGCTGGTCATCTTCCGCGCGGTGCGGATCGCGGCCCGCGCCGACGACGTGTTCGGGCTGCTGGTGGCCGCCGGCATCGCGATCTGGTTCGCGGTGCAGGCGTTCATCAACATCGGCATGACGATCGGGATCGCCCCGGTCACCGGCATCCCGCTGCCGTTCGTGTCCTACGGCGGGTCGGCCCTGTTCGCCGACATGATCGCCGTCGGCGTGCTCCAGTCCATCCACCGCCGCCACCGCGTGTTCAGCTGACGCCGGGCGCGGGGCCGCCGCTCCTGGCCGGCCCCGGCGGCGGCGCGCGTTCGCCGCGGGCTGACCACGCCGAGCCGTAATGCACAACCAACGGGGCGCATACTGGGATCCATGAAGCCTTGGCGGCCGGCCGGCCACCTGCTGGCGTCGTGCCTGGTCACGCTGCTGATCGTGGCGGCGGCGCCGGCCGTGCTGCTGGCCGGGGAACTGGTGAACCGGCACTACCTGCGCGGGCTGCCCGCGGGACGGGACTGGATCCTGGTCCGGCGGCGGGGACTGCGCGGCCGCCCCGGGCGCGTGGTGGTGCGGCACGCCGGGCCGGGCCGCGCCGCCTACGCGGTGACCTGCCGGAACCGGCGGCTGGCCCGGCTGGTGCTGGCCAACCCCGTCTGGATCGCGCTCACCGCGCCGGCCCGCGCGCTGCTCGGCCGCCTGCGCCGGCACGCCGGCACTGGCCGGCGCCGCGGCGGAAACGGGCCGCCGGGCGCCGGGGTGCGTGAGCCGCGCCGGCCGCTGCCCGACCCGCCGGCCGGGGCCATGGCGCTGCCCGAGCCGGGGCCGTTCGCCTGATCAGCCCGGCCGGCGGCCGGTGAACAGCTCGCGCGGCGGGCGGTCCTCGGCCGTCTCCTCGGTCACCGTGCCCGCCTCGAACCCGGCGCCGCGCAGCAGCGCGAGCCAGGTGCCGCGGCCGAACAGGCCGAGCCGGTGGGTGTCGTGCACCACCCGGACCTGCCCGCCGGGCTCGCGGAGCAGGAACGCGTACTCGGTCACGGTCCAGGTGTCGGCCGGATCCGGGTCGAAGGCCCACTCCAGGTAGCGCGCGGACCGCCCGTCCGCGCCGTCGCTGCCGCCGTACCCGGTGCCCGGCGCGTACGTCTCGGCGATGTTGTCGGGCACGAACACCGCCACGCCGCCCGGCCGGCAGTGCGCGAACGCCGTCTCCACGACCAGCCGCAGGTCCGCCTCGCTGGTCATGTAGCCCACCGCGTCGTGGACGAAGACCGCGTCGAAGCCCCGGCCGAGCCGGACCGTGCGCATGTCGGCCTCGATGTGCGCGCAGCCGGGGTTGAGCCGCCGGGACACCGCCAGCATCGCCGCCGAGGCGTCGACCAGCGTCATGGTGAACCGGCCGGTGAGGTGGCTGGCGCAGTGCCCGCCGCCGCTGCCCAGCTCCAGCACCTCGCGCACCGGCCGGCCGGCCCGGCCGAGCACCCCGGCCGCGAACGCCGCCTCCTCGGCGTACTCCGCCGGGGGCGAGATCAGCGGCCACCACGCCGCCAGGTCCTGGTACAGCCGGTGGGCCGGCTCGCCGGTCGTCATGCGCCCATCCTGCCGCGCCGCCCGCTCTCCCGGCGGGCGTGGTTGCGCGCCTTCTGCCCCTCGACGGGCCGCAGGCGCGCAACCATGGCGGCGATGGTGGTCAGCGGGCCGCCGCGCGGAGGGCCCGGGCGACGGCGGCCAGTTCCCCGGTGGCGCGCTGGTGCAGCGAGCCGCCGAAGGTGATCCGGGCCACCCCGGCCGCGGCCAGCTCCGCCACCGACGGGCCGCCCGGGCGCGACATCGCGTTCACCGGGCCGCCCGCCCCGGCGACCAGCGCGGGCAGCGCGGCCAGGGGAGCCAGGATCGGGTAGCAGCAGTCCGCCCCGGCGGCCAGGTAGCGCCGGGACCGCCCGGCCGCGTCGGCGACGGCGTCGCCCGCCCCCGCGGGCCGGGGGCGCACGAACACGTCCACCCGGGCGTTGATCACCAGCGCCTCCCCGGCCGCCGCGCGCACCGCGGCCAGGTAGCCGGCCTGGCGGCCCGGGCCGGCCAGCGCCCCGGTGCCCGGGTCGGAGTCCTCCAGGTTGCAGCCCGCGGCCCCGGCCTCGGCCAGCCGCGCGGCCAGCTCCGCCGGTGCCAGGCCGTACCCGGCCTCCATGTCCGCGGTCACCGGCACGTCCACGCAGCGGGCGATCCGGGCGACCGCCGCGAGCATCTCACCGGCCGGCGTGCCCTGGCCGTCCGGGTAGCCCAGGGTGGCCGCGACCGCGCTGCTGGAGGTGGCCAGGGCGGCGAACCCGGCGTCGGCGAACACCCGGGCGCTCGCGCAGTCCCACACGTTGGGGAGCACCAGCGGGCGCGGGCCGTGGTGGGCCGCCCGCAGCCAGCGGGCCGCCTCGGCGCGCGTGCTCACAGCTCGTAGGTCCCGGGCACCCAGGTCCTGGTGCTGACCCCGACGGTGTTCCACGCGTTGATCGCCACCAGCAGGCTGACCAGCGCGGCGATCTCGTCCGGCCGGTACTGCGCGGCCACCTCGGCGTAGGCCACGGCCGGCACGTGCGTCTGCGCCAGCAGCGTCACGGCCTCGGTGAACGCGAGCGCGGCCCGCTCGCGCGCGGTGAAGAACGGCGTCTCCCGCCAGGCGGGCAGCGCGTAGATCCGCTGCTCGGTCTCCCCGGCCGCCCGGGCGTCCTTGGTGTGCATGTCGATGCAGTAGGCGCAGCCGTTGAGCTGGGAGGCGCGGATCCGGACCAGCTCGCGCAGCCGGTGGTCGAAGTCCACCTGGTCGAGCTGCTTGGTCGCGGCGTTGTCCAGGTGCGCCAGCGCCCGGGAGAACGCCGGGGCGAGCGCGTCGAAGTCGAGCCGGACGGGAATCTGCTCGGCGGTGCCGGTCGCGGTCACGGGGAACTCCTCTTCTCGTTGCCGTTGGTCGCTGCCAGGATCCACACTAGGAAGACAATCAGCCCATAGGTGAGGTCCACTTTCGTGTCAGATTCATGGGCCAATTCGCGGCTGGGCCTGGACCTGCACCTCGACCTGGCCGGCCAGCGGGTCCGGGCCGGCCTGGAGGCCGCGCTGCGCGAGGCCGCGCGCGGCGGGCGGCTGCCGCCCGGGACCCGGCTGCCGTCGTCGCGGGTGCTGGCCGCCAACCTCGGCATCGCCAGGAACACCGTCGCCGACTGCTACGCGCAGCTTGTCGCGGAGGGCTGGCTGGCGGCCCGGCAGGGGTCGGGCACCTGGGTCGCGGAGCGCACGCAGTCCCCGCCCGCCGCGGCCGGGACACCGCCGGCGGCCGGTGCCCGGCCCGCCCGTTATGACCTGCGCACCGGCGTGCCGGACGTGACCGCCTTCCCCCGCCAGGCATGGCTGGCCGCCGCCCGCCGGGCGCTGCTGGCGGCGCCGGCCCGGGACCTGTCCTACACCGACCCGCGCGGGCTCGGCCAGCTTCGCGCCGCGCTGGCCGGCTACCTCGCCCGGGCCCGGGGCGTCGCGGTCACCCCGGACCGGATCGTGGTCTGCGCGGGCTTCGCCCAGGGCCTGGAACTGCTGTGCGAAGCACTGCGGGCGCGCGGGGCGGCCACGCTCGCGGCCGAGGCGTACGGGTACCCGCGGCACTTCCGTATTGCCGAAAAGAGCGGGCTGTCGGTGGCGGCGGTGCCGGTCGACGCCGGCGGCGCCGTGATCAGCGCCCTGGACGGGGCGGACGCCGTGCTGCTCACCCCGACCCACCAGTTCCCGCTGGGCGTGCCGCTGGCGCCGGCCCGGCGCCGCCAGGTCGCCGGCTGGGCGGCCCGGGCCGGCGCCGTCGTGATCGAGGACGACTACGACGGCGAGCTGCGCTACGACCGGCCGGCCGTGGGCGCGCTGCAGGCGCTCGCGCCCGAGCACGTGGTCTACGCCGGCACGGCGAGCAAGAGCCTCGCGCCCGGCCTGCGCCTGGGCTGGCTGGTGCTCCCGCCCGGCCTGGTGGACGAGGTCGTCGCGGTCAAGCGCGTGGCCGGCCGGCTGAGCAGCAGCCTCGACCAGCTCACCCTGGCCGAGTTCATCGCCTCCGGCGGCTACGACCGGCAGGTGCGCCGGGTCAGGCTGGCCTACCGGCGGCGCCGGGACCGGCTGGTCGCCGCGCTCCGCACGGCCGCGCCGCAGGTGCGGGTGACCGGGATCGCGGCGGGCCTGCACGCGGTGCTGCGGCTGCCGCCCGGCCAGGACGAGGACCGCCTGGTCGAGCGGGCCGCCCGGCACGGGCTGGCCGTGGAAGCGCTCGGCGCCTACTGCGAACGGGGCCATGACGCGGGACCAGCGCTGGTCGTCGGCTACGCCACGCCGCCGGGCCACGCCTACAGCACCGCCGTGGCCCGGCTGTGCGCCGTGCTCGCGCCGGACGGTTAGCGCCCTGCGGCGGGCGCTAAGTCGCCCTGGCCGCGCCGGGGTGGCCGGTCGCGCGGCGCGCGGCCCGCCACGCCGCCTCGGCCTCGCCGATCGGGGTCGAGGCCGGGCCGCGCACGAACGGCCAGATCTCCTCGGCGATGGCCCGCCAGTCCGCCGTGGCGCCCAGCTCGCCGAGCAGCGCGAACAGCCCCAGGTTGATGCGCTGCAGGATGACGTAGGACCGCGGCACGCTGACGTAGGCGGCGACCGGGCTGCGCAGGTCGAAGAACCGGCGCACGACCGCGGACGCGTAGTCCGGGGTGATGGTCAGCCGCCCGGGGTGGCGGACCGTCTGGTAGAACACGGCCAGGTGATCGACCACCACGTCGGTGCTCAGCGGGGCGCCCCGCACCAGGAAGCCGGCGTCCTCCATGGCGCGGCGGAACGCCTCCGGGTCGTTGTCCACGCACAGGTTGCGGACCATGGCGATCAGCGGCTGAAGCTCGGCCGCGGTGAAGTGCTTGACGAGGCCGAAGTCCAGGAACGTCACCCGGCCGCCGCCGTGGAACAGGTAGTTGCCCGGGTGCGGGTCGCCGTTGAACGCGTGGGCCTCGTACAGGCTGCGGAAGACGAACCGGTAGATCGTCTCGGCGGCCAGGTCGCGCTCCTGCTGGGACCAGGTGGTCATCTCGGCCCACCGGGCCCCGTCGGACAGTTCGCTGGTCACCACCCGCCGTGCGGACAGGCCGCCGACGATCCGCGGCACGTGGATGGTCGGGTGCCCGTGGTAGTAGGCGGCCATCCGCTCCTGGTTCTCCGCCTCCCTGTGGTAGTCGAGTTCTTCGAGTATCCGGTCCCGCAGCTCGGTGACCAGCGCGTTGACGTCCTGGCTGGGCGCGGTCACCTTGAGCATCCGGCGCAGCAGCGCGACGTTGTCCAGGTCGGCGGCCATGCTTTCGGCGATGCCGGGGTACTGCACCTTGACCGCGACCGCCTGCCCGTCGTGGGTCATCGCGCGGTGCACCTGGCCGATCGACGCGGCGGCGACCGGCTCGGGATCCCAGCGGGCGAACGCCCGTTCCGGCCGCATGCCCAGCTCCTCGGCGATCACGCCGGCGGCCAGGTCCGGGCTCATCGGCGGGACGCTGTCCTGCAGCCGCGACAGCGTGCGCCGGACCGCGGGGGACAGGCCGTCGTCGACGTAGCTGGCCATCTGGCCGAGCTTCATCAGCACGCCCTTCATGGCGCCCAGGGTGAGCGCGACGTCCTCGGCGGTCTGCATGGCAAGGTCGTTGCGCAGCCGTTCCCGGTGCTCGCCGGCCGCCGCGAACAGCCGGGGGGCGCTCCCCGCGTACCGCGCCCCGCCGCGCGCGACCAGCCCGGCGGCGGCCATGCCGCGGCGCAGCCGCAGCCTGGCCCGCTCCCGGCGGGCGAGGACCAGCGCGGCGGCACAGGCACCGGCGAGCGCTGCCCCGGCAATGGCCTTCCTCATCGGTGCCGCTTCGTCTTCATCCGGTGCCAGCGGCCCGGCTCATGCCCGCTGCGCCGCGCGCATCCGCAGGGTGATCCGCTGCCGCGCCTCGAGGACCCCGGGCTCGCCGAGGAACACGGCGTCGAGGATCCCCAGCGCCTGGCGGATCTCGGTCTGCCGGGCGGGGGTCAGCGGCGGTGCCTGGTAGCCGTACATCTCCTGGGCCCAGCCCGGCAGCGAGCCGACCGCGCCGTCCCGCACGTCCGCCCAGATCTCCGCGATGTCGGCGTCCAGGCCCGGCGGGTCGAGCAGGTAGGCCATGGACTGCACGGCGGCCGGCGTGCGGCGCAACTGGGGGCGGGTGGCTGCGAGGTAGCCCGCCAGGGCGGCCACCGTGGCCGGGACGGTGGCGGCAGGCACGCCGACGAGTTCCGCGGCGGCGACCATCTCACTGGCGTAGCGGTCCGCGTCCGCGGGCGGCAGCGGGGTGCCGAACAGCCCGGCCGCCACGATGCCCGACTCCACCAGGGTCGCGTGCACCCACAGCAGCAGCGCGGGGTCGCTCGCCGCGTACGGGCGGCCGGTAACGGTGTCGGTCCCGGTGACGTGCTCGTGGATCCGGCGCACCCGGGCCGCCGCCCGCTGCGCCGCGGCCCGGTCGCCGAAGCAGATGGTGGCGAGGTACCCGGACGTGGCGGCCAGCCTGCCCACCGGGTCGGCGCGCCAGTTGCTGTGCTGGTCCACCCCGGCCATCGCGAGCGGGTGCAGCGCCTGCAGCAGCAGTGCCCGCAGCCCGGCTATGGGCCTGCCCGGGTCGGTGTTGACCCGCCAGGTGACGCTGGCCGGGCCGAACATGCCCGCATCGGCCGGGCTCTCGGGGACCCCGGCCACGTACGCCGCCGCGGAGCGCTCGACGAGTCCCGCCGCGTCCGCGTACGCCTCCGCCGTCACCACGCCACCCCGGCCTCATGCCTCATACCAGTCAAACTACCCACTTCCCCCGCCCCGCCCGCCATCCCTCCCGGGCCACCGTACGTCCCGCCGGCCGTGCACCCCCGCCATCCACCGCCGCGGCGGCCCGCGCGACCCTCGCCGGCCGGCTGGCATCCGAAATGGTCGTTCTTATCATGCGGGACGGTCGCCCGGCTGCCCGTTTTGCCCTGGTTTATGGAACCACTTCGGGTGATATCGCGGGAAACGGCTGCGCTGCACGGTGCGGCTCGGGCGCGGCGCCGGCGGGTGCGGCGGGACGGCGGATCGGGGATGCGCGCACCGGGGCGCACGGAACCCCAGGTCGGGGGCTACCGCACCGGGCCGCCCGTGTGGATAATGACGGGCATGAGGGCACGGATTCTGGCCATAGGCGCAGCGGTATGGGCGGGCGCAAATGCCGGGATTTACCTCTTGGTGATCAGCCTCCAGGGTAATTCGCCGGCCTGGTGGTATGTGGCCGTGCTGGGCATCGCCGCGGTGTTGTTCGCCCTCGCCGCCGCGCGATTGTGGCCCGTGCCGCTGCTGAGCGCCGGCGCGCTGCTGCTGACCGGGGCTGCACTGGCGGGGGTTATGTCCATCGGGCTGCTGCTGGTCCCGGGCGTGCTGGCGGCCGTCGCGGCCCTCGGCCCGACCAGGCCCCCGCAGGCGAGGCGGTCGCGGGAGCGCATGCCCGCCAGCTGACACGGCCGCGGCGCGGAATGCGCGCGGGCTGCTACACGCTGCCGTCGCCCGCCGCGAAACGAGCGCATCGCGGCCATCGGTGCCCACGACGGCCTCTCCCGCTCCGCGACGGCCTCGTCCCCCGCCTGGCCTGACTCGTGCCACTGCATGGGCTGCCGGTGATTACGGGTCGTTGACCTGCTGATTCGCTTCGTGGTTGCGTGTGATGTGGTCACTAAGAACCTCGTCGTGGCAGCCTTCGGGGGTGGTTTCGCGGTTCGTGCGCAAGGTCCGCACTGCCTCGGGGGGCGGTGGCGGTTCAGGTTGTCACGCGCCATCAAGAAGATCGTCCAGACCCTGCGCACGGCACGCTCAGCAACCATCGAGATCAACG
>Ga0335078_10003880_pt1 | contig 22226 bp, 21 predicted proteins | sample Lox_Sample_32_FD_206711 | JGI IMG/M metagenome (GOLD analysis project Ga0335078, IMG submission 206711) | Soil microbial communities from Loxahatchee National Wildlife Refuge, Florida, United States - Lox_Sample_3.2 | ecosystem: Environmental > Terrestrial > Soil > Wetlands | place: USA... | reverse complement strand
TCACGTCGGAGCTGCCCTGCCCGCCGCCGGCGAAGGAGGAGCCCTGAGAGCCGAGTTCGACGCCGAGGAACCCCGTGGCGCCCAGGTGCACCGTGCTCGAGGAGTTGCCCGCCTCGATCTGGCTGGCTATGGACAGAGCCCGGTTGATCGGGATCGCGAAGCCCTGGGTCTGGGACGACCCGGACGAGGACTGGCCCGAGGGGGCCTGGCCGTAGGGCGACTGGCCATACGGGGACTGCCCGTAGGGCGACTGCCCGTAGGGCGACTGCCCGTAGGGCGACTGCCCGTAGGGCGACTGGCCGTAGGGCGACTGCCCGGACGGGGACTGGCCATAGGGGGACTGCCCGGACGGGGACTGGCCATAGGGGGACTGCCCGGACGGGGACTGGCCGTAGGGCGACTGCCCGGACGGGGACTGGCCGAACGGGGACTGGCCGGACGGCGACTGGCCGGCCGGGGTCTGGGTGCCGGTCGAGGCCGCGGTGTCGATGCCGATGACCTGCCCTGCGGTGTTGACGAGCGGGCCGCCGGAGTCGCCGGGCTGGATGTTGGCGTTCGTCTCGAGCATGCCGCTGAGCTGCTCGGACGAGCTGCCGTCATCATCGCTGGCGGTGATCGACTGGTTCAGCGCGGTGATCGTCCCGGCGGCGACCGACGGGGTGCCGCCCTTGCCGCCGGCGTTGCCCAGCGCGACGACCTGCTCGCCCGAGGTGACCTGCGACGAGTTGCCCGGGGACACGGTGGCCAGCCCGGACGCGCCCTGGAGTTGCAGCACCGCGATGTCGTCGGTCTTGTCGTAGCCGACGACCTTGGCCGTGTAGGTCCGGCCGTTGCCGATGTCGGTGGCCTTGATCGATGTGGCGCCGTCAATGACGTGGTTGTTGGTCAGGACCTCACCCGAGGAGGTCAGCACCTGGCCAGTGCCGGCGGCCTCAGCCTGCTGGTAGCTGAGCGTGGACACAATGTCCACCAGTCCGGGGTCCGTCTTCGACGCGATCTCGGGGGTGGTGAGCGCCGTGGTGGAAGCGGACGGGCCCGCCGTCGACGAGGTCCCGAGGGCGTGCCACCCGGCCGCGCCGGCGGCCAGGCCGACCGCGGCGACCGCGGCCGTCATGGCCAGCCGCCGCTTCTTCCGGGCCGGACGCGGGGCCGGCGCGCCCTGGTCATCCCAGTCGCCGGAGCCGACGTAACCGCCCGGGTACCAGGGCGGCGGCGGGGGAGTCGGTGGAGTCGCTGGCCGCCCGGTCTCGCCGGGCTGATCCTGAACCGTGCTCATGAAGGTCATTCCTCTGTGCGTCTCGTGGTGCTGCGTCAACTTGATGGTCGGATCCGCACCTGCACGGCAACCGTGACCCGCCTGTGGAGTTGCCGCCGGCGTTGCCCGGCTGAGAGCGAGGGCCCAGCGGGCGTTCAGGAACTATTCAGTCAACGGCCAGCCCCCGGGCGCAGATCCGGGGCGTGTGACCGGCGAGGCCGCGCAGTACCTGGCCCTGCGCCTCGGCGAGCGCGCCGCGTTCTGCCCGGCCAACCCGGCGCTGCTCGGCGCGCTGGCGCGCGCGGCCGGGTGGCCCGTCACGCCGGGCCAGGCGCAGCGCATCGCGGCGCGCTGGCGGCCGTGGCGCGCTCATGCCGCCGCCCAGCTGTGGCTGGGCGCCACCCAGCTTCCGCGCAACCCGGCAGGTCCGGATGGCGGCCGTGTGGCGGCGGCCGGGCCCGGCCGGCCGGGCCGGTTAGGGTGCCGCCGGATGCCCGGCAGCAGCGGCACCGGGCCGTCGCCCGGGCCGAGGAGAAGCCGGGCTCGGTGCCGCCCGGCACGAAGGCCAGCAAGATCAAATATTAAATATTATATTAGAAACAGAATATCGGATCTCTTGACAGCGGCTTCCGGGCGGCGCTCTACTACGGGTGTTCGATCTTCCGGCCGCCGCCGTGGCGGCCCCGATCGGGCCGTTCCGCGGAATGCCGCAGCCCGGGTTCACGAGGGAGAGGATCCGACCGATGGCAGCTGCCGAGCCCACCGCCGCCCCTGCCGACAGGCAGAACCCCCAGCTGGCCAGGAACATCCTCACCCTGAGGAACTGCCTGGCCCTTTCCGCCGCCGTGATGGCCCCGGTCCTCGCGGTGATCCTGAACGCCCCGGCCGGCGGCGCGGACGCGGGCGCGGCCCTGCCGTTCGCGTTCCTGCTGGCGTTCATCGCCGCGCTGTTCGTCGGCAACACCGTCATCGAGTTCGCCAAGAAGCTGTCGTCGGCCGGATCGTTCTACACGTTCTGCAGCCGCGCGATGGGCAGCCTGGCCGGGTTCTTCACCGGCTGGCTCTACGCGGGCGCGTTCGTGGTGCTCACGGTCGGCCTGTTCACCGCCAACGGCGCGTTCCTCAACCAGTACCTGCAGTCCACGTTCAGCTGGAACGTGCCCTGGTGGATCCTCGGCGTCATCCTGCTCGGGATCGCGATGACGCTCTCGGTGCGCAGCATCAAGACCTCGGTCCGGCTGGACCTGATCCTGCTCGCCCTGGAGATGCTCATCTTCTCGCTGCTGGCCATCATCGCGATCATCCGGGCCGGCCACGGCAACAGCTGGAGCTACTTCAACCCGTCCGCGGGCCCGAGCGGCTTCTCCGGCGTGGGCCTGGCCGTCGTGTTCGGCATCCTGTCGTTCATCGGCTTCGAGGCCGCGGCGGTGCTGGGCGAGGAAACCGGCAACCCCAGGCGGAACGTGCCGCTGGCGGTCCGGTTCGCGCTGATCGGGGTCGGCGTGTTCTTCGTCTTCGTCCTCTACGGGCTCGCCGCCGGGTTCCACCTCAACACCGCCGCCGGGCTGAAGGCGTTCCTGGCCAGCCCGTCCCAGTTCTCCACGCTCGCCCAGCACTACGCGTCCTGGCTCAAGCAGCCGGTCGACCTGGCCGCCATCGCGGGACTGTTCTCCTGCATGCTCGCCGTCCTGAACACCACCGTGCGGGTGGTGTTCGCGATGGCCAGGGAGCACATCATCCACGGGAGCCTGTCCCAGGTGCACACCCGGTTCAAGTCGCCGTACGTCGCGATCTACGCGGTGGTCGGGTTCGCGGTGATCGTCGGCGTCATCCTGTCCGCCTGGCTCGGCGACGGGCTGACCGACGTCTACGGCTGGACCGGGTCGATCGGCACCATCGCGGTCATCCTGGTCTACGGCCTGGCCAACATCTGCCTGATCAAGTTCTACTGGGGGCAGCCCGAGTTCAACGTGCTGCGGCACGTCGTCGCGCCGGTCATCGGCACCGCCGTGCTGCTGTACCCGCTCTACGAGACGGCCAAGCCCGGCCAGGCGTACCCGTACAACTACGTGGCCTACATCGTGCTCGCCTGGATCATCATCGGCTACGGCCTCTACGCCTTCCTCAAGCGCAGGTCGCCGGAGAAGCTCGCGGCTCTGGGCGCCACGATGGCGACCGACGAGATCGACTTCGCCGAGCAGCATTCGCCGAGCCTGTCCTCTGGCGCGGTGGACGGGACCGCGCCGGAACGGGCCGAGCCGGACGCGTCATGATCGAGGTCGCCGGCAAGCAGGTTTTCACCGAGCTATCCGAGATCATCGACCCGGCGCACACCGCGCTGCTGATCGTCGACATGCAGCGGGACTTCTGCTGCGCGGGCGGCAGTTTCGACCGCCTCGGCGTGGACCTGTCCATGTACCCGCCGGTGATCGACCGGATCGGCCACCTGCTCGGGGCGGCGCGGCAGGCGGGCGTGCTGCCGATCTTCATCCAGATGACCGTGCTGGCCAACCGGGCCAGCGAGTCGCCCGCGCAGATCCGGTTCAACCTCCGGCTGCACGACGGCCACCACGGGCAGGCGGAACCGCTGACCTACACCATCGACGGGTCGGAGGGGCAGCGTTTCGTCCCCGGCCTGGAACCGCGCCACGGCGAGCCGGTGGTCAAGAAGTACCGGTCGAGTGCCTTCTGGGGCACCAACCTCGCCCTGCTGCTGCGCAGCAACGGCATCAAGTCCGTGGTCGTCACCGGCTGCACGACCGAGGGCTGCGTCGAGTCGACGGCCCGGGACGCGATGTTCAGCGACTACTACGTGGTCCTCGCCACCGACGCCGTCGGCAGCGATGACCGCCAGCAGCACGAGGCCTCGATGTACCTCATGGCCCGCCGCTTCGACCTGGCCACCTCCGAGGACATCGTCAAGCACTGGGCGGCCTGACCGCTGCGGACCAAGGGAGACCAGGTGGCCGGAAAACTGCAGGACAAGGTGGCCGTCGTCACCGGGGGCGCGCGGGGCATCGGCGGCCAGATCGCCTGCGCGTTCGCCGCCGAGGGCGCCGACGTGGTGATCGCCGACGTGCTCGGCGCGGACGCGGCCGCCCCCGTGCTGTCCGCGATCGCCGGGTCGGGCCGCCGCCACCGGCTGGTGCGCACCGACGTGGCCGACGAGCAGCAGGTGCGGGCGATGGTCGACGCCGCGCTGGCCGAATTCGGCCGGATCGACATCCTGGTCAACGACGCCGGCACGTTCAGCCAGCGCCACTTCGCCGAGCTCGAGGTGAGCGAGTGGGACCGGGTGATCTCGGTCAACCTGCGCGGGGTCTTCCTGTGCACCCGGTTCGTCCTGCCGGGGATGCTGGAGCGCAAGTCCGGAAAGATCATCAACATCGCGTCGCAGCTGGGCCAGATCGGCGGCATCGAGATGGTGCCCTACAGCGCGAGCAAGGCCGGGGTCATCGGGCTCACCAAGGCGCTGGCCCGCGAGGTCTCCGCCCAGGGCATCCACGTCAACGCGATCGCGCCGGGCCCCATCCTCACTGACATGATGGCGCAGGAGACCGAGGAGTGGGCCGCCCGCAAGCTGGCCGAGCTGCCGATGGGGCGGTTCGGCGAGCCGCACGAGGTCGCGCCCACGGCGGTATTCCTCGCCTCGGCGGACTCGTCGTACTACGTGGGCCAGACGCTCTGCCCCAACGGGGGGGACGTGATGCTCTGAAGACCAGGCGCCCGCCCCCGCCGGGCGCGCTGACCACGCCCGGCCCGACGGCGAAGGCGCGGGCGCAGCGAACCGGACATCACGCTCGGAAAGGATCCCGCATGTTCGACCTTGACGGCCGCGTGGCGCTCATCACCGGCGCCGCCTCGGGAATCGGCGCCGCCACCGCGCGCGTGTTCGCGCAGGCCGGCGCGAGCGTCGTGCTGACCTGGTACCCGCCGGACGGGCACGACGTCACCCTGGTCGAGAAGGCCATCACCGACGGTGGCGGGCGCTGCCTGGTCGCGGAGGCCGACGTGCGCCGGACGCCGGACGTGGACGCGGTCACCGAGCGGGCCGTGGCCGAGTTCGGCCGCCTCGACATCGTGGTGGCCAACGCGGGCATCGCGCGCAAGGTCGAGCTGGACCGGCTGGACGACACGGCCTGGGGCGACGTGCTGGATGTCGACCTGAACGGCGCGTGGCGCTGCTTCCGGGCGGCACTGCCGCACATGCGCCGGGCCGGCTACGGCCGGCTGCTGGCCACCTCGTCGATCGCCGGCACCGTGCAGGCCTGGGCCGCGCACCCGCACTACACGGCGGCCAAGGCCGGCCTGGTCGGGCTGATCAAGACGCTCGCGGTCGAGTACGGCCCGGACGGCGTCACCGCCAACGCGGTGGCGCCCGGCGTGATCGACACGCCGCAGGCGAACGACCCGGTGAACTCGCTCGGCCCGGACGGGGTCCGGGCGGTGGCGCCGAAGGTTCCCTCCGGCCGGGTCGGCGTCCCGGAGGACATCGCCTACCTGTTCCAGTACCTGGCCAGCGAGCAGGCGTCCTACGTGAGCGGCCAGCTCATCGTCGTCGACGGCGCGCGGCACCTCGCCGGGCTGGACTAGCGGTGTCGGTGCTGCCGGCATCCGGGGTCATCTCGCTGGCGCGGGGCGTGCCGGCGCCGGACCTGTTCCCGGTTCGCGAGCTGGGCGAGGCGTCCCGCCGGGCGTTCGCCCGGCACAGCGCTACCGCGCTGAACTACGGGCCGCCGGCCGGGTTCCGGCCGCTGCAGGAGTGGCTCGCCGGCCGGCACGGCGCCGCGCCGGACCAGGTCGTGATCGCCCCGGGGTCCTACATCCTGCTGGCGCTGCTGGCCCGGGTGCTGGCCCGGTCCGGCCCGGTCCTGGTCGAGGCGCCGACCTATGACCGGGTGGTCAGCCTGCTGCGGCAGCCGGGATCGGGGACGCGGGCCGTCGCCGTCCGCCGCGGCCAGCGCGGCATCGACCTCGCCGCGCTCGAGCAGCACCTGCAGCGGCACCGGGAGGCCGCCGGGCGGCCCGCGTTCGGCTACGTCATGCCGACCTTCCACAACCCGACCGGCACCACGATGCCGGGCCCCGACCGCGAGCGCCTGGCCGACCTGGCCGTCCGCTACGGGCTGCTGCTGGTCGAGGACGACCCCTACGGCCAGCTGCGGTTCGGCGGCGCGGAGCCGGCGTCCCTGCGCGAGCTGCTGCTGGCCCGGGGGGCCGGGCACCTGTCGGTCTTCGCCTCGTCGTTCTCCAAGATCGTGGCGCCGGGGCTGCGGGTCGGGTACGCGGTCCTGCCCGAGCACCTGGCCGGCCCGGTCGCCCAGGCGGCGCTGGACACCTACGTGTCCCCGCCGCTGTGGCCGCAGGCCGTGGTCTACGAGTTCCTGGCGGCCGGCTTCCTGCCCGCGCACCTGGCCCGGATCCGGCCGCTGCTGCGCGAGCGCCGCGACGCGCTCACGAGCGGGCTCGAGGCGGGCCTGCCCGCCGCGGCCACCTGGTCGGTACCGGACGGGGGCTACTTCCTGTGGCTGGAGCTGCCCGGCGCGCGCACCGCCGGCCTGCTCGCCGAGGCCGAGCGGGCCGGGGTGACGTTCGTGCCCGGACCCGGGTTCTTCAGCGACGGCGGCGGCGACAACGCCGCGCGGCTGTCGTTCAGCTTTCACGCCCCCGCCGACATCCGGGCCGGCACGGACCGGCTGACGGCGGTCGCGCGGCGCCACCTGTCCCGCGCCGGCGCCGGCCCGCCCCCGCCGCGGGCCGGCGCGGCCCTGACCCAGCGGTAACGAGAAGAGGAGGCCACGATGTCCGATGACCCGTTCCTGCGCCGCACCGACCTGCCCGACGCCGAGGTGGCCGGCCCGCCGCGGGAGATCGTCGGCTACGGCGAGCACCCGCCGAGCGTCAGGTGGCGCGGCGGTGACGTGAAGGTCGCGATCCAGCTCGTGGTCAACTACGAGGAGGGCTCGGAGAAGACCTTCGCCATGGGCGACGGCGTCAACGACGTTCTCTACGAGCTGCCGTTCGCGCTGGAGGGCCAGCGCGACCTGGCCGTGGAGTCGATGTACGAGTACGGCTCGCGCGCGGGCATCTGGCGGCTGTTCCGGGTCTTCGACAGCGCCGGGATCCCGGTCACGTTCTTCGCGGCCGCGGTGGCCCTGGAACGCAACCCCGGGGTCGCGGCCAAGCTGGCCAGCCGCGGCGACGAGCCCGCGGGCCACGGCTACCGGTGGAGCAACCACTTCGAGATGACCCGCGAGCAGGAACGGGAGGCGATCAAGCGGGCGGTCGCCTCGATCGAGTCGACGACCGGCACCCGCCCGGTGGGCTGGTACTGCCGGGAGATGAGCACCAACACCCGCGAGCTCGTGGTCGAGGAGGGCGGCTTCGAGTACGACTCCGACTGCTACAGCGACGACCTGCCGTACTGGACCCGGATCCTGGGGCGGCCGCACCTGGTCGTGCCCTACACGCTCGTGGTCAACGACGCGCGGTACATCGTCGGCACCGGCTACGCCAACCCCGACGACTTCTTCCTGACCGCCAAGGCGAGCCTGGACCGGCTCCGGGCCGACGGCGACGACCTGGGCCGGATGATGTCGATCGGCATCCACCCGCGGGTCAGCGGCAACCCGGCGCGGGCCGACGGCCTGGCCCGGTTCATCGGCTACGCCCAGCAGTTCGGTGACGTCGCGTTCATGCGCCGGATCGACATCGCCCGCGAGTTCGCCGAGCAGTATCCGGCGTCGGTCGCGCTGAAGTCCTGACCGGCGAGGGGGGAAGCACATGGCGACCGCCGCCGAGCTGGCCGGGGTCCGGGACCGGATGTTCGGGCTGGTCCGCGACGACCAGATCCGCCAGGTCCGCATCCCCCGGCCGGACCCGCGGGTCATCACCGCGCTGCTCGCCGTCAGCGACCTGTCGTCGGTGGTGTCCGACGCTATGGACCGGCTCGGGATCGGCGGGCGGGTCCCGGGCAGCGTGCTGGCCCCGCTGGCCCGGGGCCAGCGGGTCTGCGGCCCGGCCATCACGATCCGGTACGCCCGGCACGGCGGCGACGTCAGCGCGCTGCTACAGCGCGGCGAGCGCTCCCGGCTCGGCGAGCGCGACATGTACGCGCTCGGGCAACCCGGCGACGTGGCCGTCTTCGACTGCGGCGGCCACACCGCGGGCTCGGTCATGGGCTCGATCTCGGCCAAGTGGGCCCGCCGCCTCGGCATCGCCGGCTGCGTCGTGGACGGGGCGGTCCGCGACGTGGAGGGCATCGCGGCCGAGGGCGTGCCGGTCTGGTCCCGGGCGGTGACCCCGGTCAGCGGCAACCGCCGGATGGCGGCGGTCGAGGTGAACGGGACCGTGGCCGTCGCCGGGGCGGAGGTGACGCCCGGGGACCTGGTGGTCGCCGACGGCACCGGGACCTGCGTCGTTCCGGCCGCGCAGGTCACCGCGGTGGTCGCGGAAGTGCAGGAGATCCTGGCCGGCGAGCAGTCGATGATCGCCGCCATCGACGCGGGCGTCGCGCCGCGGGACCTGCCCGGTTACACGATCTGACCGCCCGAGGAGGCGACAGCCATGGCCACACCCCCGTACGAGCCGCTGTTCGAGCGCGAGGGCGTCACCGTGTCCCGCAGCCCGTGGGGCCCGGCCGACAACATCGGGCGGCTGAACCTGATGACCGCGCAGTCCCGGCAGGCCGTGCTGGCCCGCGCCGACGGCAGCCGGGTGTTCGACCTGGCCGTGGAGTACTTCCTCGGCATGCCGTCCTGGTCGGCGGCGGGCGACCCCACCTACCAGATGTGGATGACCCACACCCCGGGCGGCTCGATGAACGACCGCTCGTCCGGCGCCACCACCGAGGTGCACGAGAAGTACAGCTACTGCGGCGACTCGATCAGCATGTACACCCACACCGGCACGCACATCGACATGCTCAATCACCTCGGCCATTACGGCCGCTTCTGGAACGGCCGCACCGCGGGGAAGGACCTGGGCAGCCGGCAGTGGCTGCAGGGCGGTGCCGACGAGTGCCCGCCGATCATCGGCCGCGGGGTCATGCTCGACATCGCCCGGATGAACGGCGTCGCCTGCCTGCCCGACGGCTACTGCATCGAGCCCGGCGACCTGGCCCGGGCCGCCGAGCAGCAAGGCACCGACCTGCGCGACGGTGACGTCGTGCTGATCCGCACCGGCCGGATGTCGCTGTGGCCCGACCTCGGCGGCTACCTGCGCTCCACGCCGGGCATCGGCATGGCGGCGGCCAGGTACCTGTGCGAGGAGGCGGGGGCGATGTGCCTGGGCACCGACGCGATCAGCATCGATGTCGACCCGCACCGGGAACCAGACGCCTTTGTCCCGGTGCACTGCTACCTGTTCGCCACCGCGGGCACGCCGGTGATCGAGGTGCTCAACCTCGAGGAGCTCAGCGCGGCGGAGGTCTACGAGATCGCGTTCATCGGCATGCCGCTGAAGCTGCGCGGCGGGACCGGTTCGCCGATCCGGCCGGTCGGCCTGCCGCTGCGGGGCTGACGGGCCCGGCCGATGCGCATCGCGCTGGCGCAGTTCACCGCGCGGCCGGGCGACGTCCGGGGCAACCTGGCCCGGATGCGGGCGCTGCTGGCCGACGCCGCGCGGGACCGGCCCGACCTGGTCTGCTTCCCGGAACTGAGCCTGCCCGGCTACCTGCTGGATCCCGCCCGCTACACCGGCGCGTTCGTGGCCGGGTGCGCCGCGGCGGCCGAGGAACTGGAGCAGGCCGCCCGCGGCCTGCGGGTCCGGATCGCCTACGGCACCGCCGAGCGCCACGGCGGCGCGCTGCGCAACCTGATCGTGATCACCGAGCCGGGCCGGCCCGGAGCCGCCGGGCGCACCGTCTACGCCAAGACCCACATGGTGCGGGCCGAGCGCGCGGTGTTCACCCCCGGCACCGACCTGGTGCTGACCGAGGACGGCCGCCTCGCCCTGGGCTGCTGCTACGACCTGGCGTTCCCGGGTGTCTGCGCCCGCCTGGCCGAAGCGGGGGCTCGCGCGCTGATCTTCCCGATGGCCTGGGAGAAGCAGCGCGCGTTCGTGTTCGAGGGCGTCGTGGCCGCCCGCGCCATCGAGAACGTCGCGTACGTCGTCTGCGCCAACCAGGCCGGTACGATGGGGCTGACGCGGTTCCACGGCGGCAGCCGGATCATCGATCCGCTCGGCCGTACCCGGCTCGCGATGGGGGACACGGCAGGCGTCGCCGCCGCTGACCTTAATCTGGACTGGGTATCGCGGCTCCGTTCATCCGCCGACACCGCCACCTACCCGCTGCTGGACGACCGTCAGCCGCCCATGCCCGTCCGGAGAGGTTCCATCCGATGAGCGAACCGGCCGAGCCGGCCGACCGCGCCGATCCGTTCGCGGACCGGCCGCCGGAGCGCGGGCCGCGCAAGTACAGCCGTCACCGCCCCCAGCTCGGCGCCGAGGCCGCGTCCTATATCCGCGACCTCATCGTCTCCGGCAAGCTGCACGGCGGGGACTTCATCCGTCCCGAGGCGGTGGCGCAGAGCCTGGGCATCAGCGCCACCCCGGTGCGCGAGGGCCTGCTGATGCTGCGCACCGAGGGCCTGGTCAAGCTGGAGCCCCGGCGGGGTTACGTCGTGGTCCCGCTGACCGGCGACGACATCAGAGACGCGTTCACCGGCCAGGCCCTGCTGGCCGGGGAGCTCGCGGCCCGCGCGGTCAAGCACAGCGACACCCGGGCCCTGACCCAGCTCGAGCAGCTGCACGCCGACCTGGAGGCGGCCGCCGAGCGCGGCGACCACGACGAGCTGGAGGAACTCAACTTCCGCTTCCACCGGGCCGTGAACATGCTCGCCGACTCACCCAAGCTGGCCTGGCTGCTCGGGGTGTCGCTGTGCTACGTGCCCGCCCGGTTCCACTCCACGATCGACGGCTGGCCGGCCGCCACCGTGCAGGATCACCGGGAGGTGCTCGAGGCCTTCCGCAACGGCTCGTCCCGGGCCGCGCGGGCCGCGATGACCCGGCACGTCGAGCACGCCGGCGAGCTGCTGGCCAAGCACATCGAGAGCGGGGCGGTCACCAGTACTGCGTGGTCGCGGCCGAGCAGTTGACCACCTGGCCGACCATCTCGGGCCGCTCGAACACCGACTGGATCGCCACCCGGCCGGGTCCCTGCAGGGTCAGCCACACGGTCTTGGCCTGCCACCGGGCCGAGCTGAACCAGTAGCTCCCCCGCGGGTACTCGAAGTGCAGGAACATCCGGACCGTCGGGTCCTTCCAGATCAGCCCGCTGGGCTGGATGCAGATCCGCTCGCCCTGCCGCAGGTCGCGGATGAACGAGTTGCCCGGCGCGTGCAGCAGCATCAGGCCCGGGCCGCCCTGGGCCCAGAACCGGTCCATGGTCTGGCCGAGCGGGTAGTGGTACTCGGTGTCGTCCCCGTTCTGGGTGGCGAACCAGATCCCGGAGTTCTCCCACTGGTAGCTGACGTTGCCGGTGGCGACCAGGAACCGGTGCTCGACGACGTCGACGGCCTGGTTGTGCTGCAGCGGCACCGCGATGGTCTCGCCGGGCTCGTCGGCGCTGAACGCGATGTGCCCGGGCCCGCGTGCGGTCATCATGATCAGCGGCATCCCGGCCAGCCGCCGGTTCCAGGCGCTGCCCATCTTCATGGCGTCGAGCCGGACCCGGGGGTCGACGTGCAGCAGCACGTGGTGGGAGAAGTACACCCAGTCGTCGTCGTGCAGGTTCATCTCGGCCACCGGCACGTAGGTGCCGATGATCTGGCAGGTCGAGCGGCTGAAGTGGATCCGGGCCATGTCCCGGATCGGCGGCTGCTCGGCCCAGCCGGAGTCGGACACGCGCTCCCGGATGTCCACCGGCGCGCCGCAGTGCGGGCAGGTCCCGCCGGACCCCTCGCTGGGAATGCGGCAGTACGGGCAGGTGTAGGTGGCGGTCGGCGTCGTCATCGCGGCGGCCCTACGCGGAACCGTGGTGGACGTACATGGACTGGATGCCGACCCGGCCGGGGCCGGTCATCTCGGCCAGGTACATGCCCTGGCCGCCCATCATCGAAGTCCGCACGTTCTGCTTGACCGTGTTCATGGTCACCGAGGAGTCCTTGTACAGGAACCCGCCCGGCTCGACCATGATCTTCTCGCCCGGCTGCAGCGTCTTCTGGAACACGTTGCCGTAGCCGTGCAGCAGCAGCAGCCCAGGCTGGTTCTGCGTGACGAACCGGTCCAGGTACATGCCCTCGCCGCCGTGCAGCACGTTGGCCAGGCCCTTGATCCGCACGAACGAGTAGTTCAGCGAGTGCGTCCCGGCCAGGAACGCGTGCTCGCGCACGTCGATCTCCATGCTCGGGTGCAGCGGCAGCACCACCACCTCACCCGCCGCATCCCGGGAGAACGCGATCCGGCCCGGCCCGTGCGCGATCGACAGCACGTGCGGCATGCCGCCGAGCATCCGCTTCATGCCGCCGCTGGTGTTCATGGCCGACATCGGCACCTGCGGCTCCTTCCAGAGCATCACGTGGTGCTCGAAGAACACCGCGTCGCCCTGGGCCAGCGCCAGTTCGGCCACCGGCACCAGCTCGCCCTCGATCTGGCAGGTGGAGTTGGAGAACCGGAACTCCGTCATGTCCCGCAGGCGGGGCGCCTCGGCCCAGCCGGAGTCGGAGACAAGGTTCCGCTTGTCCAGCGGCGCACCGCAGGTGAAGCAGCTGGTCCGCTCAGGCTCGTTCTGAGCCTTGCACCACTGGCACTCGATCCGTTCCATATCCGGACAGGCCTTTCTGGTCGGGGTCTTCCCAACGACAAAGAGATATGTCACGCGACGCCAGCGGGGACGGCTGGCCGTAAAACGGCAGGTCGTCGCGTGTTTATGACGCCGGCGAGTTCGCCGGCGTGCCGCACTCGGCGCAGAACTTCGCGGTCGGGGACAGGCTCGCGTTGCAGTTGGTGCAGTGCTTCTGCATCGGCGTGCCGCACTCGGCGCAGAACTTCGCGCCGACCGCGACCGGGCTGTGGCAGTTCGAGCACTCGGTGGTGGCGGCCGGCGCCGGGGCTGGTGCCGTGTCGGCCTGGGACGGGGCCGGCTGCTGCGGCGGGGCCGGCTGCTGGGGCGGGGCCTGCTGCTGGGGCGGCTGCTGCTGGGGCGCCTGCGTGAAGCCCGGGCCGCCGCCGGCGAAGCCCGTCCCGGGCGGCGGCGGGTACGGAGCCTGCTGCATCGGCGCCTGCATCATGCCGGCCACGCCCAGGCCGGCCCCGAGGAACAGCGGGCTCGCGCCCTCGCCGCCCTTGGCCAGGCCCTCGCCCGCGCCCTGCAGCGCCTCGGCCTGGGCCGCCTGCAGGAAGCCGCCGGCCAGCCGGCTGTACGCGGTGTCGCCGGCCAGCTTCTTCAGCCGGGCGTTGTCGTCGTCATCGAGGTTGATGTCCAGGTTGCCCAGCTTGGTGATGGAGATTCCGTACTCGGCGAGTTCGTTGTTCGCGGCCTGCTTGGCCGACACCTCGATCTCGGGGCTGTGCACGGACAGGCCGAGTATCGGCCACGCGCCCGACATGAGCTGGGTGGTGACCGTGGTCCTGGTCACCTTCAGCAACTGCTGGGTGACCCAGGCCGTGATCGCGTTGTTGTCGGTCACGTCCACGGTGCCGACCAGGTTGAGGATCAGCTTGGGCGCGTCAACCACGCGCAGCGCGTACTCGCCGAATGTCCGGAGCGTGACGATCAGCCCGGTCTGCGGGTCCTGCACCTCGTCCAGCCGGCCGCCGAACCGGATGTTCGGGAAGTCCCGGATGCCGACGAAATACAGCTCCGCCTTGAACGCGTTGCCCCCGGTGGCCCAGTCCACGAACATGCCGAGGAACGGGTACTCCTTGGCGTCCAGCTGGTGATGACCGCCGAGCAGGGTCCCCATGACCTGCCCCTGGCTGGTGAAGACCGCCACGGCGTCGGGCTCGACGATGCACCGCGTGAACTTGCGGATGTTCTGGTCCGGCCACTTGTAGACGATCTGGCGCTTTGAGCTGTCGGGTGCGGCGATGAACTCGCGACCGAGGATGGCCATCGAAATGCCCCCTGATGTGGAGTGCGACCCTCACTGGTGCCCGAATCATACTTCGCCAAGCCGCCCCGGAGGCCAGAGCGGGCGACCCCGCGGACATTGCTGGGGAGATGACTGGGGAGATGGCTAGGCGGGCGTCCGCTCAGGGCGGCAGGCCCCGGACCCGCGATCCGGCCTGGATCAGCCGCGCGCAGGCGGCGCGGATCGGGCAGGCCGGGCAGTCCGGGCTGGCGGGCCGGCACCACCGCCGCCCGATGTCCCAGGCCGGCAGGCTCACCGCGGCCGGCCGGCCCGGAAACAGGCCGCTGGCCACGGCCACCATGTGGCTCACGTCGTCCTGGCGCGCCAGGCCGGTGCGCAGGAACACCCGCCGCAGGTGCGCGTCGTGGGCCACGTCGTTCCCGCTCAGCTCCCTGACCGGCTTGCCCAGTTCGCCAGCCAGGATCTCGACCGCGCCGGCGGCCTTCGCCGGGCTCATGCCGGGGAACGCCTCCAGCCGGCGGCGCAGTTCCATCGCGGTGGGCCGGTCCAGCCACAGCCGCTCCGCCTGCCCGCCGTACCGTTCGAGGATGATCTCGGCCGCCCGCACCAGCCAGTCGGGCAGGTCGCCGGTGAACCGGTGCAGCGGCGGGGGCTGCCGTACCGCTCCCCGCACCGCGGCCGGGTCGCGGTGCAGCCGGGCCGGGCTGAGCCCGCCCAGCCGCTGGCTCAGCCGCAGCGGCAGCGACCAGGCCTGCTCGGCGGGCACGCCCAGGTCGGCGATGACCGCCACCAGGAAGGCGAAGGCATCCTGGCGGATCAGCGCGCTGCCGTTCACGTCCTGCGCCAGCGAGCCGGTCCCGCCGCCCAGCCGGCGCGCCAGGGCGTCGCCGTGCGCGAGCAGCGCCCGCCCGACCGCCCGCGCGTCGGGCGCGGGCGGCGGCGGGAGCGGTGCCGGAGGCCGGGGCGGCGTGGCCGGGCGCGATGCCGGACCGGGCCTGCGCGGCAGCAGGCTGCGCAGCCAGGCGTGCCCGGCCCAGCCGGGCAGGTCGTCCTCGCGCAGCTTGACCGCGAGACAGAACGGGCTGTACGGGGCGTCGAGCTCCCGCCAGTGCTCGACGATCTCGAACCGCTCATACCCGGCGGGAACCTGGTCCGGGGTGCGGGCCAGCACGCGCCCGGAGGAGCGGAGGCGGCTTAACAGTGACTGGCTGACCGGGTAATCGTCGGCCTCGACGCCCTCGACCTGAGCCTCGCCGCCGATCCAGGTCACCGTGCGCACGCGAGTCCGGCCGAAGGCGCGGCGCGCGCCGATGGCGTGCCGGATCGGGTGGTGGCGGCCGCCGGCCTCGGCCGTGTAGGCCCAGCCGCCTTCGAACGCCTCTAAGCCCTGCGGCCAGCGGTATTCAAATGGTTGCAGATGGCTGACATCGCTGATGCTCAGGCCAGGCACGTCACTCTCAGGTCCCGGGCAGAAGGTCCCCGCGTCAAAGGTAGGGGGACCGGCCGTCGGCCCCGATTTCCGACGGCCAATCCACTCCCTAGGCCATGCTCTCACCGGGAGTACATTCGCCGGAATGCCACAAGTGTCCCAAGTTCGGGTCACATGTGCCCGTACGCCAGTGTCAGCGTTTCTAGCCGTCGAGGAGACGGCCGGGCCGGCGGATGACGTCGATCACGACAATGTGTGCGTGCCGGGCGCTGTGCTCCGCCATCCGGGACTCCAAGAACCCTGATGGCTCCGTCCTCTACTACACGCCGTTCGAGTTTCATGCCTTCCTGGACGGTGCCAGGAAGGGCGAATTCGACGACCTATGTAGGTAGGCACGCGGACCCGGGCTCCGGCACCGGCTGGACAGGTCCGGGCGAGGCCAGGCGGCGCCGAAGCGTACGCTGCTCACCGTGCTAACGACCCCGCCAGCGGATCTTGGCCGCGTCTGCAGTTCGCGGGAGGTTCGCGGCGGGTTCATAATGGCCTGAAGTTGGTTGAGCGGGCAAAGAGGTAGCTGAGACACATGATCAGCGCTTCGGCACGGGGGCGGGCGCAGCCGCGGATCGGGCTGGCGCTCGGCGCGGGCGGCGTCCTCGGTGCCGCGTGGACGACCGGCGCGCTGGCGGCGCTGCAGCAGCGGGTCCCGGTGCCGCTGGGGGAATCCGACGTGATCGTGGGCACCAGCGCCGGGAGCGTGCTGGCCGCGGCGCTGCGTTGCGGCCTGACCGTGGACGAGATCGCGGCCCACCAGCAAGAGGGGCCGGCCGGGGCGCTGCGCGCGCTCGGATCGCCCGACCTGGGCTACGGGGCCCTGCCGCCCTGGCCGCGGCTGGGCGTGGGTTCACCGCGGCTGCTGCTGGCCGCGCTGCGAGCCCCGCACCGGGTGCACCCGTGGGTCATCGTCAGCGCGTGCCTGCCGGAGGGGCGGGCCGACCACGCGCCGCTGCGGGCGATGGTGCACGACATGACCCGGTTCGGCGAGCAGCGCCGGGCCCTGGCGGCCCAGCGGCCCCGGCTGGCCGGCGTGTCCCCGGCGGCACACCACGGCGGCTGGATCCGCCGGCTGGCCAGCAGGCGGAGGGTGCAGGAAAGCAGCCAGCCGGAGCCCGCCGTCGTCCCGGTCCCGGCGGCCGGCTGGGCGGCGGACGGGCGGACCTGGATCGTGGCCGTCGACTACGACACGGGCCGCCGGGTGGTGTTCGGGCGTGACGGGGCGCCCGCGGCGTCGCTGCCGGAGGCGGTGGCGGCCTCCTGCTCGGTTCCGGGCTGGTTCCGGCCCATGGTGATCGGCGAGCGCCGCTACGTCGACGGCGGGGTACGGTCCACGGCGTCGGCGGACCTGCTGGGGCGGGCCGACCTCGACGAGGTGTACGTGCTGGCTCCGATGGCGAGCGTGGTCAGCACCGCGCCGCGCACCGCGCTGGAGGGGGCGGAGCGCCTGCTCCGGCGACGGATGACCGCCGCGCTGAGCCGCGAGATCAGCCTGCTGCGGTCTCACGGCATCAGGGTCACGCTGATGACGCCCGGTCCCGAGGACCTCAACGCGATGGGCGCGAACCTGATGGACCCGGCCCGCCGGCAGAGCGTGTTCGAGACCTCGATGCGCACCTCGGCCGAGTTCTTCCGCCGGGCCCGGTTAGCCGAGCGCGCCGCCTGACACCGCGCTCACCCCGTAGGGCAGGTCCGCCTCCAGGATCGCGCTCGACCCGGCCGGGCGGGCGCTGACGTTCCAGCAGCGCTCCCGGAGCCGCTGCAGGGACTCGTAGTCGCCGAGGGGCAGCACCGCGCGCAGCCGCGAGCAGTCCCGCACCGCGGGCAGGTCGAGCACGGCGTCGACCAGGCTGGCGCGGCGCCCGGGCGTGATATGCCCGGACTCCGCGCGTAATGAGGCCTGGGCTATGCCCCCGGATCCGGCAGAGATCGTCACCTCGGCGGCGGCTACGGTACGGTCGTTGTCGCTGACCTCGATGTACTCATACCGAAAGCGCTCGGCCATCGCTATTCCTCCGTGGGGCTGCGGAGTGGGGACGCAGGCGAGCAGCACCGCTCACTGCCGTTGGCCGGCATACCCTTCGCCGTTGGCGGCAAAACCGGTATCGGCCCACTTCGGGTTAACAAACGATTACAGCAATAAATCACCGGTCACCAGCGGCCGCGGTTACGGATAGCTGACCACGTCGGCCGGGGCGTCGGGGTTGGCCGCCGTGGCCGATCCGCCGACGCCGTTGATCACGTGATCGATGCCGCCCGAAGCCGTGGCGTTCAGGAACACCGTGAGCAGGTCGTGGAACTGGACCCCGGCAGTGTCCGGTGCCTCGAACGCGTTCGTGGCGAACACCGGCACGCCCAGGTCGAAGAAGCAGTAGCTGCCCATCCCGTAACCCTGGAACCTGGTGACCCGCGGCGTGACCAGGACGGCCGGGTAGCCGTCGGTGGCCGGGCCCGCCATCCAGGCCGCCTGGCTGGGCGGGTCGTAGGGCATCTCGTTCTGCAGGAAGATGTCCGTGCCGCTCTGGCCGTTCCAGATCACCTCGTATTTCTCGTAGTGCTCCACGAACAGGCCGTAGGCCGTCACGTCGTTGCCGTTGATGACCAGGCCGGTGTCGCCGACGTTCTCGGTCCAGCCCACCCCGCTGCCGTGGTCGGCCCGCCAGGCCCAGATGTCGTCGAGGATCGCGTCGGAACTGTTGACCACCAGGCTGGCGGTGGCACTGCCCGCGGTGGCGCCGCCGATCCTGAAGAAGACATCCTGAACCAGAGTCGGGTCGGCCGGGTTCCCGGTGCGGGGGCGCAGCGGCGCGCCGACCTGGAGCAGCACCGGCGAGTTCACCGGTCCCGCATCGAAGATCATCCCGGACAGCTTGACTCCCGCCACGCTCGCCACCTGCATCGCCGCCGCGCCGTGCTGCGGGATGAGGGTGGGGAAGCCGAGCCCGAGCACCACCGTGCCCGGCCGGGTGACCTCGATGGGCTGGTCCAGGTCGTAGACCCCGGGGGTCAGGATCAGGTCCCGACCCCGGGCCAGCGCCGCGTTGATCACCCAGGCCGGGTCGGCGGGGCTGGCGATGAAGAACCGGCCGACCGGGATCGACGTGCCCGGCGCTGGCCCGCTGGCCCAGGACGCCCCGGCCGAGTTGTGCTGCACCGCGGGCACGAACACCCGGTAGTCCCCGGCGGCGCCGGTGTAGAGGAACGGTTCCTCCTCGGTGACCGGGCTCGTGGCCAGCGTGGTGTACGGCCCGGCCCCGCCGGTGACGCCGAAGGCCTGAGCGGGCGCGCCGACGTCGCCGGAGAACACCTGGTTCCAGACCCCGTTGGTCCAGCCGTCCAGGTCGCTGTTCCTGACCAGGAACTGCTGCTGGGTGCCGTTGATCACGGTCCCGCCGGTGAACTCCGAGTCGGCGATGAAACCGCCGCTGGAGAACCCCGGTGAGGAGCAGTAGTCGTCCAGCGTCAGGTTGCCGTTGATGTCGACCCGGCGCATCGGGGACGCCTGTGACACGGCCCAGAACTCGGCCGAGTTCTGGCAGCCGTTCAGGCTGGGCGACGCTGTGACGTTGATGGTCAGGTTGGACAGCGAGCGCCAGAAGTTGTCCAGCGCGGTGCAGTTCGCCGTGCTCGTCGCGGGAGAGCACTGGTTGAACACATCGATGGCGCCGTTGATGACCACGTCGCCGGGCGAGGCCCCGAGCCCGGCCACGCTGGTGTAGTAGCCCACCTGGAAGCTGAGCGGGTCGGCCGCCGACCCGTAGGTGCCCGGCTCGAACAGCAGCGCGTACCGCTGGGTGCCGAACTGGTTGCTCACCTGCTGGCTGGCGATCGCGTCGACGGTGGCCTGGATCTGGCTCTGCGGCGTGCTCGGGCTGAAGACGTAGACGTTCGGGCCGAAGTCGGGCTGGCCGGGCCCGGCGGCCGCCGCGTTCGGCACCGCCGGGACGGCCAGGGCCGGCGCCGCGGCCAGGGCGGGCGCGGCGGGTAAGAGGGCAGTGGCGGCGGCCAGCGCGAGCGCGGAGAGTAGCGCGGCGAAAACTCGAGTTGCTGCCATCCCTGATCAGCCTCCTCGCCGGAGTCGGGGGGCGGCGCTCACCGCCACGGGATCGTCAGCTCGCGGAGGAGTTCCTTGAGCGCCCGGGCGGCGCGCCGGAACCCTTCCGGGCCGCTGAAACCGCCGTGGCGTCCGGCCGCAGCCAGGTGGGGCTCAAGAGATACGTAACCCGCGAATCCCGAGTCGCGCAAGGCGGCCAGGGTCTCGCGTATCTGGCCGTCGCCCCGGCCGGCCGGTACGACCTCGCCGGTGGCGGCGAGCGCGTCCTTGACCTGCAGGTAGACGAGGTAGGGCCGGATCAGGGGGTAGGCGTCGGCGTGCGCGCGGACGCCGCACTGCACGAAGTTGGCCGCGTCGAAGGTGGCCCGCAGGCTCGGCGAGTTCACGGTCTCGATGAGGCCGGCGCACCGCCGCGGGTGGTCGCCGTAGATTTCCTTCTCGTTCTCGTGGGCCAGCACCAGGCCGCGTCCCTCGGCGATCGCGGTGAGGGCCCGCATCCGGTCGATGACCTGCCGGCGGTAGTTCCCCGGCGGCTCGCCGGACGGGATGAAGAAGGAGAACACGCGGATGGTAGTGACGGCGAGTTGCCCGGCGATGTCGGCGACGCGCTTCATCCGGTCAAGCTCGGGGCCGAGCGGCGCTTGCACGGGGATCTTGCCGATCGGCGAGCCGATCGCGGAGACGCGAACTCCCTGGTCGTCCGCTGCGCGGCGGAACCGGGCCAGCTGATGATCGCCGAGGTGGTGGCTGGCGGCCTGGCCGGCTCCGGTCGTGCTGCTCTCGCCCACACTGCCTCCACGGTTCCGCAACGCCCGCAGGCGCACCATAGGAGAGGCCCGGTGCCGTGCCCCAACGCGGGCGCCGTTCGCGAGCGGTATCTTGCCTTGCATGCCAGATCGGGCGGCGGGCGATGCCGTGGACATTTACACCGACGGCGCGTGCAGCGGCAACCCGGGCCCGGGCGGCTGGGGCGCCGTGCTGTACTACCGCGGCCACGAGAAGGACCTCTACGGCGGCGACCCGGGGCCCACCACCAACAACCGCATGGAGCTCATGGCCGCGATCCAGGCGCTGGAGAGCCTGACCCGGGCGATCCCGGTCCGCCTGCACACCGACAGCACCTACCTGCGGAACGGGGTCAGCCAGTGGCTGCCCAGGTGGAAGAAGAACGGCTGGAAGACCACCGACAAGAAGCCGGTGAAGAACGCCGACCTCTGGCAGCGGCTGGAACGCGCGATGGAGCGTTACGACGTGGACTGGCGCTGGGTCAAGGGCCACGCCGGGAACGTCGGCAACGAGCGCGCCGACGCGCTGGCCAACCGCGGCATGGCCGAAGCCCTGGCCGGCGCCCGGCCGGGCCTCTAGCCGGCATCACTGTCCCGCGGCCAGGGGAGGATGGCGGCATGAAGGACTGGGCGGCCTGGCACGCCGGTTATGACGATCCGTCCTCCGGGCTGAGCGCCCGCCCGCCGGGCCGCTGTTCACCTTCCGCCCGAGCTGAGCCGCCAGGCGCCCCGCGCCCGCGGGCGTTCACCGTCCCCGGGTGATCCTGACCCAGAGGTACTCGTCCACCAGCTTGGCCGGCTCCGAACCGGGCCGCCCGAGGATCTCCGGGAGATCGCCGACCGGAACCTCCAGCCGCCCGGCCAGCCCGTCCAGGGCCGCGGCCGACAGCCGCAGCAGCCGCACGTACGCGGCGCCGCCGCCCGGCCGCCCGAACGCCAGCCGGATCGGCTCATCCCACGGCAGGAATGCTCGGGGCCGGATCGCGTACAGCGCTTTGGCGGCCGCCGTGTCGCCGAAGGCCACATCAAGATCAGTGCCCTTCACGCTCCGTCTCGCCGCGGGCCGGGCCCGCAGATCGTCATACGCCAGCCCGGCCACCACCAGCGCGTCTTCACCGAGCCCGGTCAGGGTGTCCTGGTCGCGCGGCAACCGGGAGCCCCACTCGGCCCACCACCCCCGCAGCGCCTCGCTGGTCCGGTCGGTGTCTGCCCGTCGCAGGTGCCGGCACCCCCAGGACCGCAGCCAGCTGATGAGCGCCACCCGGTGCCCGTCGTCGTGCAGATCCAGGTGCCCGCCCGTCACGCTCCGCAGCCGGACAGTCGCGGAGTCGACGCCTGTCCCGGTCCCGAAGTGGGCCAGGTACCGGGCGATCTCATCGCGGCCCAGGCTTGACCGGAACTCCGCCAGAGCGGTGACGCCTGGCTCACCGGCTCGCCCGGCCCGCGCTGTGTCCATGCGTCGTCAGGCCTGCCGCCGGGTGAGCGCGACCACGAGCCGGCCTGCTGGACTCAGCGGTAGACGAGCGTCCCGTCGTCGAGGTCCGCCTTGGGCAGGATGTCGCGCTCCTGCTCATGCTCCAGCAGATGGGTCCAGGGCTCGCGATCACCCTGTTTGAAC
>Ga0335078_10003879_pt1 | contig 22233 bp, 13 predicted proteins | sample Lox_Sample_32_FD_206711 | JGI IMG/M metagenome (GOLD analysis project Ga0335078, IMG submission 206711) | Soil microbial communities from Loxahatchee National Wildlife Refuge, Florida, United States - Lox_Sample_3.2 | ecosystem: Environmental > Terrestrial > Soil > Wetlands | place: USA... | reverse complement strand
GCAGATTGCTGTCAGCCGGTTGGTGCTCGACAACTTTCCCCACATTAAGGCTTACTGGCAGATGATGACCGCCAAGATCGCGCAGATTGCGCTGCGTTTTGGCGCCGATGACATTGACGGTACTGTGGTGGAAGAAAAGATTTACCACGATGCGGGCGCTACCACCCCGCAAGGCATGCGACGGCAGGAGTTAATCCGTCTTATCCGCGAGGCTGGCCGCGATCCCATTGAGCGCGACACGCTCTACCGGCCGGTGACCAGAACCCAGACTTCCGTAACGGTTGCGGTGTAATTTCCCCATTATAGCGGACTTTCTGCACACCAGTCAGCGAATTTGGATCGCCCTGTACGTGATCCCTTTCCGTTCCGGTCTTGTGCCGCGCGCATCCTTGACGAAATTCTCTGCACCGTACATGTGCAGGTGTAAGATTGGAAGGTAAGGAAGCGGAGATCTTCACGGGATCTGCTCTCGTGACCCGAGGCCTGGCATGAATGTCCACATCAGCTACAGGAACCACAAAACTCCCGACATCGAGAAAGAAATCAACCACCTGATCGAGAAACTGAGCAAGCGATTGCAAGTGTTTCGTCCTGAACTGGTGCACCTGAAGGGTGTGATCGAGCAGAGTTCGCCCCGCGAAGGGACGACGGTTTCGCTGAACCTGCGCCTTCCATCCGGCCAGATGGCAGTGCAAAAGTCGGCAACCAGCGCATCAGCCGCGGTAAAAGCAGCCACCGACGATCTGATGCAGCAGATCGGCCGGCACAAGGATTTATTGCGCAGCTCTCATCGCTGGACGCGGCACCGGGTGGCGGATTTTCGCTCCAAGTCGAGCGTGCCCTTCGAGCAAACCGTTGCCGCGGTGCAGCTACCCACGGCTTCTTCGGATGATGTCCGTTCTTACGTCAATGCCAATCTTGGCCGTCTGGAGCGCTTTGTAGAACGCGAATTGTATTTCCGGGAGACAGCGGAGGAGATTCCTGCCGATACGATCAGCAAGGAAGAAGTCATCGACGAAGCGATCGCGCGTGCTTTAGGAGATGGCCTGGATAAGCCGGAGCGTCTGGCGCTGGAGCCGTGGCTCTATCGGCTGGCGATGCGCACGATCGACGACCTGGCCGTCAGCAACGCGGAAAATGAATCGCCGGTTCACCTGGAAGATTCGGCACGACGGCAGAACGTGAGTGCCAGTGACGAGCCGGAATTGCAGTTCCATCAGCCCGATGAAACGCTGACCGGGGAAAACGTGATTGCCGATCGCCGCACCGCCACGCCAGAGGAGATCGCGTCTTCCGACGAGATGATCACTCTTGTACAGTTTGCGCTCGATGGCGCCAGTCGGCCCGACCGAGAGTCATTTATCTTGCACGCGGTGGAGGGCTTTTCGGTGGCAGAAATCGCGGCCATCACCGATCGACAACCGGGTGACGTGCAATCGTCGATCGCAAGTGCCCGGGAGCGCTTACGGCGAGCGGCTCCGATGGTTGCCGGTTTGAGGAGCAGGTCGGCTCCGGTTCCTTCGGCACGCTGAACACGAGAACATCCTCAGGAGAAATGGTAATGATTACACGGGAAGAAATCCGGGAGCTTGCACAATTCCAAACGAATGGTGAGCCAGCCTGTGCTCTAAGCTTTTATTTCGCTCCACGGCACCCCCAGAACAAATCGCACCGCGAGGAAACCATCCTGGCCAAGGACCTGGTACGAAACGCGTTGCGCGAGGCCGAAAAGAATGGCAGAAAAGGCTGCGCCCGCGCCGACCTGGACCGAATTCTATCCGTAGCAGAGAATCTGCATGGCAATCAGGCACGCGCCAAAGCGATTTTCGCCTGCGGCGCGCGCAATTTCTGGCGAGAATTCGATTTGCCTCCTCAGTTATCGTCCACTGAATTGTTTGTGAACCGCCAATTTCATCTCAAGCCGCTGGCGCGCTTGTTGGGAGCGCAACCCTGCATCTGGGTAGCGCTGGTGGATCGTCAGAAAGCACGTTTTTTTGATTTTCGTCTGGATGAACTGAAAGAACGCCAAGGTTTGTTCCGCACCCTTCCCATTCGCCAGGGCCGGGGAGACGGCTTCGCGGGCTATGAAGGCGGGCATGCCCAACGCCGTGTACAGGACGAAGCTCTTCATCATTTTAAGGATGTGGCCGCACACTTACAGAATGCGTTAGAAACTGGAGCATTTGAGAAACTGATTGTGGGATGCCAGGACACAAATTGGCGCGAGCTGTGCTCGCACCTTCATCCTTACGTCAAACAGACGCTGATCGGCCGTTTTTCCACCGATGTCAGCAAGGCTACTCTCGAGGATACCCGCGAACATGCCGGGGCAATCATGCGGGAGTCGCTGGCAGAACGGCGGCGCGAATTGGTGCAAGAAGTCCTCAACCGGGCGAAGAGCAATAGTCGTGGCGTCACCGGTCTGCGCCGCGTACTTCGATCCATGGAATTAGGAGAGGTGCAGGCGCTACTGGTGGGGGAGAATTTTTCTCATGCCGCGGTTGAGTGCACGAACTGCGGGCACCTTGACGCCCACCTGGTGCGCTCTTGTCCGGCCTGCGGCCACCAGACTCGCGAACTCGAAGACGTCTGCGATGCGATCATTCCCACGGCCATCCGGCGCGACGTCGAATTGTTCTATGTGAAAGACGAGCCCGAATTCGATCGCGCCGGCAACATCGCCGCTTTATTGCGCTTCCGTGCCGATCAGAGCAAGGGAAGCATTACCATCCCGGCAGCGTCCTGAGCTCAGTTGGAAACCACAACTGGGAACTGCCACCCGAGTTTCAGGCGCAGCAAGCCAAATAGTCCGTGATATTCTTGCGAACGTTTTCCAGCACATTGGCGGAGGAATCATGACTGTCTCTCGTCGGGACTTTCTGAGCACTGCTCTGGCGGGTTCTGTTTCCCTGGGGCTGTCGGATCACAGAAGCCGGGCCCAGGACCCAAAACAGAGTGGAAGTGTGGGTGTCGGGAAGCCTCCCATCATCGTGTGCGCCAACAACGGCTTCAATTATCTCGATGGCGCGTACGACTTTTTACGTGCGGGGGGAGACACTCTGGATGCGGCGCTGCGAGTGGTCAAGGGCCCGGAAGATGATCCTGAAGATACGAGCGTCGGACTGGGTGGGCTCCCGAACGAGGAGGGGGTGGTCGAACTGGACGCTTGCTGCATGCATGGACCCACGCGCCGGGCGGGAGCGGTCGGAGGCGTGCGCAATATCAAGAATGTTTCCTTGGTTTCGAAAGCCGTAATGGATCATACCGGCCACGTAATGCTGGTCGGCGAAGGTGCCGAGCGCTTCGGGGTGGCCGTGGGGTTTCCGCGGGAGAATCTGTTGACCGACCATTCCCGTAAAATCTGGTTGCTATGGAAGGAATATCACTCCAGCAAAGATTGGTGGGGACCGGGACCAGCCGATCCGCGTTGGAGACCGCCCGAGTCTGACCCGCAATCCGAGCTTGGGCCAGGGCTCTGGCGCGGTCTTGAGCAGCGCGCCGCCGATCTCGGCATTCCGCAGGAACTTCGCTACGAAGCCGTGCGCAAAGTCCTGTTTCCTCCCACCGGCACCATCCATTGTTCCGCGCTGAATGAAAAGGGCGAGATTTCCGGCTGTACCACCACCAGCGGCCTGGCGTGGAAGCTGCCAGGGCGGGTCGGAGATTCGCCCATCATTGGGGCAGGCTGCTACACCGACCAGGACATAGGCTCCGCTGGCGCCACCGGAAGCGGGGAAGAGAATATCAAGGTCGTAGGCGCACACACCATCGTCGAAAATATGGGTCACGGCATGTCGCCGCTGGAGGCGGGCATTGACGCGCTCAAACGCATTGTCCGCAATTACAACGGCGATATGACGCGGCTGCGTTTCGTCGACATGACCTATTACATTCTTCGCAAGGACGGCGCGTACGCCGGGGTCTCGCTGTGGGAAGGTTATACGACTGACACGTGGCACAAGATTGCCATCCATGATGGGACGAAGCGGTCGGAGAAGACGGTTGCACTGTTGAAGGGCGCGTCACACGATTACCCGCCCAAGCCCAAAGTTCCTGCTGAATTCAAGAAGGAACTCGATTCGATGTAGGCGAGCCCCATTCGGCCGCCGTGTGGCTCAACGGCTTGGAGAGGCTACGAAGCAGGTTCCTCGGCGTGGTCGCTGCTCAGATTCTCCGCTTCGGCTGCAGGAATCTCAAAGGTTCGTGTATGCGGAATCGGGTCCGTCACGCCTTTATGCGAACTTCACCTTCACGTCCGGCGTGTCCTCCAGGTGAATGCTGTCGATGAAACGCACCTTGCGCGTGCGGTGGGTCATGATAACCGAGGAAGTTCGTGTGCCTTCGCCGAAAAAGCGCACTCCGCGCAGCAACGCGCCATCGGTAACTCCAGTGGCAGCGAAAATCAATTGCTTACCGGGGGCGAGATCCTCGGCTTCGTACACACGATTTTTGTCCTTAATGCCCATGCGGGCAATGCGCTCCTCGAGTTCCGGCTTGTTGATGACCAGCCGCCCCTGCATATAACCATTCAAGCAACGAATTGCTGCCGCGGTGATCACGCCTTCGGGGGCGCCACCCGACCCCATTACGGCGTGCACACCCGTCCCGATTACAGCCGCAGCGATTCCAGCCGAGAGGTCGCCGTCTCCGATCAGCCGTATACGGGCCCCGGCGAGACGAATCTCGCTGATTAGTTTTTCATGGCGAGGGCGATCGAGCACAATGACCACTAAGTCCTCGACGTCACGCTCCAGACGCTTGGCGATATTCTTGAGGTTGTGCGCAACCGGTGCGTCGAGATCGACAGCGTCCTTGCAAGACGGACCAACCACAATCTTTTCCATATAACAGTCTGGGGCGTTGAGCAATCCTCCGCGCTCCGAGGCGGCGAGAACGGTGATGGCTCCGGGGGCCCCGGTGGCGCATAGGTTCGTACCTTCGAGGGGGTCTACGGCAATGTCGACTTCGGGGACGTCGGTGCCGTCGGGAAACTCGGCGCCCACCTTCTCCCCGATGTAGAGCATGGGCGCCTCGTCGCGTTCGCCTTCGCCAATCACGATGGTGCCGCGCATGGGAATATTGTCCATGGTCTGGCGCATGGCCTCAGTTGCCACCTGGTCGGACAACTTGCGCTCACCCTGGCCCATGGTGCGGGCGGAAGCAATGGCGGCTACCTCGACCACCCGTAAGAAGCGTGACGCAAGATCGCTCTCTATATTCTGTCCATAACTTCTGGCCTTGCCCTCAGCCCGGCTATTGGTCGCCATTTATGCCTCCAAACAAACCGGCCTAGGAATATAGCGCGAAGTGGGGTAAAAGGGGAAGCGGAGCATTCATTGCAATTGTTGGAGGCGGCCGTCGTACAAAAAAGTGATTCTCTTGACCCCCAAATGTGACTGGCAGTTCCGCTTTTTGACGCGGGTTTAATCTTGCTGTAACCTTGGCTCGCTATTCTGAACACCCATCTTTGCAACTTCACTCTTGTGCATGCGCAACGTCAAAATTTCTTGCAGTTTTGTCGCTGCACCCGCAACGTGCTCGCCATATTCCTCCTGTTCGTCTCAGCACGCCCCTCGATAGCGCAGGTGTCCACCACTTCGCTTCGGGGCGTAGTGGCAGATCCTGGCGGTGCCGTAATCACGGGCGCGCAACTAACCCTCACTAATTCCGCAGCGGGGTTCAGTCGAGCTGCCACCACCAACGGCCGCGGCGAATATCAGTTCGTTCAAGTACCTCCGGGCACCTACAGCCTCACGGCGTCCGCCACGGGCTTCGCCAGCAGTCGCAACGAGGCTGTCGCTCTGCTGGTGAATACTCCGGCGACTCTGAATTTCGTTTTGCAGGTCGGGAATACCAAAACCACCGTTGAGGTTCAAGGTGAAGCCCCGGTTGTCAATACTGTGGATGCGACTTTGGGAAATCCCTTTGACTCACAGCAGATTGAGTCCTTGCCGTCGGAAGGCCGGAACGCGGTGGAACTTCTCAGCCTGCAAGCGGGAGTGGCGTACGTTGGAAACCAGGTGAACACCGGCGCGGATTCCCGCGGTGGCGCGGTTAACGGCGCGCGCAGCGACCAGACCAACTTGACCGTTGACGGCTTGGACGATAACGATCAGTTGCTCGGAACGGCTTTCACTCCGGCTGTGCGGGTTCCGATGGATTCCTTGGAAGAATTCCGCGTTACCACCACCAACGCCAACGCGGATTCGGGGCGCTCGTCAGGAGCGCAAGTGTCGCTCGTGACCAAGAGTGGCACCAACCAGTTTCACGGCACTCTCTACGAATACAACCGCACGCTGCTGGGCGCCGGGAACGATTGGTTCAACAAGGAGGCGCAGCTTACGAGCGACCTGCCTAACAAGCCCGGACAGCTGATCCGCAACACATTCGGCGCGGCTGTCGGTGGTCCCATCATCAAAAACCGCCTGTTCTTTTTCGCGAACTACGAAGGGCAGCGTTCCCGGGAAGCCGTGCAAACTACGCAGTCCGTGCCCAGCGCAAATCTCCGCCGGGGAATTGTGAGTTATGTCGCCGCCGACGGCAGCACGGTTACGATGCAGCCCGCCACCATTAAGGGTCTGGATCAGGGTTGTTTGACGAGCGGCACATGTCCGAGCGGAAACGGCGTGAGCCAGGCCGTGCTCAATTTGTGGGACGGGAAGGACACGCTGCCCGATGGCACTCCAATTCCCGCGTATCCGCTCCCCAACAGCAACACCTCCGCGGGTTCGGACGGCCTGAACATTCTCGGCTACACCTTTGCCGCACCTCAACCCGCCAGTCAGAACACGTTTCTCGTAAAGCTTGACTACAACCTGACGCAGAATGGAAATCACCGTCTGTTCCTTCGGGGAAATCTACAGGATGACAAGACCAACGTCGCCGCGCAGTTCCCGGGGGAGCCTCCAAGCCAGATTCTGCAGAACAACAGCAAAGGAATTGCCGCTGGATATACCGCCGTGCTCAGCAATACTCTGATCAACAATTTTCGCTATGGGCTGATACGTCAGGGACTGGGCGACAGCGGACCCAATCCTTTCTCGAACATCGAGTTCTGGAACATGACCGACCAGGTTTCATTTGCCCGCACGGTCAACGTCAACGTGCCGGTCAATCAGTTTGTGGATGATGTGACCTGGACTCGTGGCCAACACACCCTGCAATTCGGGGCAAACTGGCGGATTGTAAACAACAACCGCTTCTCCAGCGAGCAGAATTTCTTCTCCGGCCAGGTGCATCCCGACTGGCTCTACGAAGGCGGCATTTCGTTTACCGGGCAGGATCTCGACCCTGCCAATAACCCGGCCTTGGCCGCGATGGATCCGAACTTTGAATACTCCTACGATGCCGCGATCGCCAACGTCACGGGGATCATCGGTTCGATTGAGGCGATTTACAACCAGAACAAGTCGGGTCAGTTCCTGCCAACCGGCGCGCTGGTACCTCGCCATTTCAAATCGAATGAAGGGGAGTTTTACGCGCAGGACACCTGGCGCGCCAAGAACAATCTGCAATTTACATTCGGCCTGCGTTACACGCTGCTGCAAGTGCCCTACGAAACCGGCGGAAATCAGGTCTCGCCCACGCCAAGCCTGGCCTCGTTCTTCAATGGGAGAACGGCCGCGATGGATATGGGACAAGAGTATCGTCCGGTGATCTCTTTCGGCTTAAGCGGTCAAGCCAACGGCAAGGCGCCGTATTGGAATCCGGATTACAAAGATGTCGCCCCGCGTTTTGCCTTCGCGTATTCTCCATCGGCGAAGGGCGGTTTGTGGGGAAAATTGCTGGGACCGGGTGGAAAAACCTCCATCCGCGGGGGGTACGGGATTTACTACGATCACTTCGGGGAGGGTGTCGTGAACAGCTTTGATCGAGAGGGGTCGTTCGGTTTAACGACTTATCTCGAAAATCCCTCGGCCGTTCTTACCACAGACTGCGCGGCGAGATTCGTCAACCTGACTACGATGCCGACCGTGGTGCCTGGCGGCCCGAATTGCACTCCCGTATCTGAGTTGCCCGGGCCGCCCGCAAGAGGCTTTCCGGTGGTGCCGCCGGGAATGGGAGCCAACGGAAGCTTCGCCCTTGCGTGGGGGATCGACAATACCATGAAGACACCATACTCCCACGTGGTGGACTTCTCCCTCACCCGCGAGTTGCCGCGGCAGTTCGTGGTGGAACTCTCCTATGTCGGACGCTTCGGCCGCCGCTTGTTGCAGGAAGTAGATATGGCTGAGCCCGTCAATATGAAAGATCCAAAATCCGGAATGACTTACTTCCAGGCTGCCACCCTGTTGGCGAAGTACGCGAACGCGAACACTCCGGAAAGCAGCGTGAAACCGATCGCATTCTGGGAGGATTTCTTTCCCGCCGCAGGCGGTCCAGCCGGCGAGTCGGGGTATGCTCCAGGCATACCCGCCAACCCATCCGCAACCCAAAATATCTATGACCTTTATTATGCGAATAACCCCAATTTCATCTATGCCCTCTATTCGCTAGACGTACCCTTTGGCGGTGCTTGCTTTCCGGCATGTTCCAAGCTTGGACCCTACGCCTTTTGGGACGACCAGTTCTCATCGATGTATGCATGGCGGGGCACCGGCACCAGCAATTACAACGCTTTTCAGGCTATGTTGCGCCGCCACGTCGGGGGACTGGAATTCGACTTGAACTACACGTTTTCGAAGTCGCTCGACGAGAACTCCAATGCAGAGCGGGTGAACGAATACGAAAACGGAAGCGGAGCAGGCAGCGCGAGCGGCGTCGCCTACAGCGGCCAGGTGATCAATTCGTGGGATACCCATGGACTCTACGGCCCGTCGGATTACGACACAACCCACCAGCTCAACGCCAACTGGGTCTATGATCTGCCCCTGGGACGGAGCCAACGTTTTGGCAGTCAATGGAACAAGGCCGAGGATGCGTTACTGGGCGGATGGCAGATCTCCGGCCTGACTCGCTGGACCAGCGGCTACCCCTTCAGCATTTCCACCTATGCCTTCGCCACCAGCTACGAGCAGGACGGCCGGGCTGTACTGCTTGGGGCTGCGCCGCAGACCGGGGTTTCGATACAGGATGGTGTCCCCAATGTGTTCAAGCAAGGCCCGGCTGCGGTCAGCGCCTTTCGCTTTGCTTACCCCGGAGAAGCCGGCCAACGCAATAATTTGCGCGGACCGGGATATTTCGGCGTCGATATGAGCCTGGCAAAAGGGTGGAAGCTCACTGAGAATCAGGCGCTTCGCTTCACCTGGGATGTGTTCAATGTCACCAATGCTGTCCGTTTTGATGTCGCTACCTTGAATCAATACCTCCTGTACGGCACGACGCTGGGGAACTTTACTCAGACGCTTACTAAGCCGCGGGTAATGCAGTTTGGCTTGCGCTACAGCTTCTGAGACGGAGGATGATTGAAAAAAATTGACCGCCTTTTTGCAGTTCTTCTTATAGCGGTTGTATGCGCAACTTCACCGGCCTCTGCCCAGCTTAAGACTCGTAATGTCGTTCTTATTGTTACCGATGGCCTGCGCTGGCAGGAAGTATTCACCGGCGCGGATGCCAATCTGCTTGACGAGAAGCACGGCGGCATCTGGGCCAGCGCTGATCGATTGCGGCACGATTATTGGAATGACGACCCGGTCGAGCGGCGGAGAATGCTATTCCCATTTCTGTGGGGCGTCGTGGCCCGGAAGGGCCAAATATTTGGCAACCAGAGTAAGGGCAGCATCGCCCGTGTCACCAATGGCTTAGCATTTTCCTACCCGGGATATAACGAGATGTTGACCGGCCGGCCCGATGCGCGCATCAACAGCAACGAATTCGGCCCCAACCCCAACACGACTGTGTTCGAATGGCTGAATCAACTACCCGAGTTACACGGCCAGGTTGCGGTTTACGGCACATGGGACGTTTTCAAGAATATCTTCAATGAACCTCGCAGCCAGCTGGTGATGCAGGCCGGATGGGATCCGCCGGAGAAAGGCAGTCTCACGCCCCGGCAAGAACTTTTGAACGACTTATATCGGACAACTACGAAGCTAGACGATGAGGATGTCTGGGATTCTTTCCTGCAAGCGCCGTTACTCGACTACGTAAGGTCTGCTCATCCTCGAGTACTCTTCGTCGGATATGGTGAGACCGACAACTGGGCCCATGCCGGACGCTATGATCTGGTACTCGACAGTGGGCATCAGTTCGACGCCTTCGTGCGGCAATTGTGGGAGACAATGCAGGCTATGCCCGAATACCACGACCAGACTACTTTTATTATCACGACCGATCACGGTCGCGGAGGCGGTTTGGAAGAGTGGAAGGAACATGGTGTCGACGAAAAAGGATCGGAGAATATCTGGATTGGTGTCATGGGTCCCGATACCGAAGCTCTCGGCGAACGCTTAAACGACGCGATTGTCACTCAGTCCCAAATTGCCGCAACGGTAGCGGCGTTTCTGGGCAAAGACTTTCACCAGGGATTCCCACAAACAGCTCCTGCGCTTCCCGGCGTTATGTCACGACGCGCCGAAAACATGAAGTAGCACAGCGACGCCGTCACACGACATATAATGAACCTAGTTTGCTGGGGTAGTCCCCGTTTAAAGCTAATCTATGAAAGATGACCCCTACTGCGACAATCCAATTTCTGATATGGCTGCTGATCGCGGCCTCAGCCATCGCGGTGTTGGCCAAGCGTCTTCGAATTCCCTATACCGCAGCCTTGGTCTTGGGGGGATTAGTGCTCAGCTTGCTTCGTCTGCCACATCTCTCACCGCTGGAGCCCAGTGAGCGTCCAAATTGGTTGACTCCTGACGTCATCCTCATTCTCTTTCTCCCGGCGCTGGTATTCGAAGGTAGCGTTAAGCTCAACATACGCGATCTCTTGCGTGACGCCGTCCCGCTCTTGCTCCTCGCAAATCTTGGCGTTTTGCTGGCCACCTTCGTGACGGGTTATCTTGTGCATTGGGCCATCGGGCTCCCCCTGCTGGTTGCGCTGCTGTTCGGAGCGATTGTTTCCGCTACTGATCCCATCTCTGTGCTTGCCATCTTCAAAGGTTTGCGTATGGATCGCAGGCTGTCAGTGATCATCGAAGGCGAGAGCCTGCTCAATGACGGCACAGCCGCCGTTCTTTTTCAGATCATTCTCGTCGGAATCATTGCCGGGCACCTCAATCCCGCTTGGGGAGTGGGGCAGTTTGTCCTGAAGATTGGAGGCGGGGTGGCGCTAGGATTTTTGGTCGGGGGGGCAGCGAGCACCATCACGCGAGCCATCGACGACCCGGGGGTTGAGATTATTGTCACCACGATTGCTGCTTATGGAAGTTATCTTCTCGCCTATTATTTCAGCTTGTCGGGAATTCTTGCCACCGCATCCGCGGGCCTGATCGTCGGCAATCTGGCCGGCAGACGCGACATGAGCGCGCCAGCTAGAATGGCCGTCATCTCGTTCTGGGAATATGTCGCGTTCGTCATGAATTCGCTGATTTTTTTGCTCATTGGACTCGAAGTTCACATCGATGGTCTGGCCAGTGCCTGGCGACCTGTGCTATTGGCGGTGGCCGCAGTTCTTGTGGGCCGGGCTTTGTCTGTCTATCTTCTGGTTCCTGCCAGCAACGTCTTCGCGAAGAAGATTCCCATGCGTTGGCAGCATGTGATTGTGTGGGGCGGTCTGCGGGGTGCGCTCGCTCTCGCCCTTGCCCTCAGCCTCGAGGGTAGTCTCCCTGATCGCGGCCTCGTGCTCGATTTGACCTTTGGGGTAGTGATATTTTCGATTCTCTTACAGGGCCTGACGGTGAAACCGCTGCTGAGGATTCTTGGCCTGGCTGACGGGCAGCTTCCAAAAGAATCCTAGTGGGGAATTGGACAGTTGTAAGGCCTGCCCTCACTACGGAATCGGCGCCTCGACTTCCTCAAGCATCCACTTGTCGCCACTGGTATCAAGGTGGCAGTCGAAGCCGTAAAAGCGGCTGCTGAAGACGTGTTGAAACAGGCAAGCGCGTTGGCCGCGCAAGACAGGATTGCCCTCCACCGGTTGGAAGTCTCCGTCGGGAGCGCTTGCGGCAAATATCTTAACCTCCCACTCGCCCTCGGGATCGGTGCTGTAGCGGTGAGGATAGATTTCCGTGGCGAGATAGTAGGCGCCTTTATTTCCATTGGCGTCTTTTGCATTTTTTAAAAACAGCAATGTCGGTGCAGCCACCGTCTCGGTGGTACGGAGCAAGACTTTTTCCTTAGCCTGGTCCAATTGGCCGATCGACGCTGCAGTCTTGCTGATGATCTCGAAGTGATCATGATCATTCCCGCGATAGAAAGTCAGATAGAAACGCTTGGAGCGCTCATCGAAGAACAAGTTGGGGTTTTGATTGCGTTGATCCGGGACGGCCTGAACCAGTATTTTTTCCTGAGTCAGATGAATTCCATCCTCGGACGTCGCCAGCACGATGTAACTGCTGGGCGTGTCGTAGTCGCGGGTGATGGCGAAGAAGAGAGTTTTCCGGCGCTTGGGGTCTGCGTTCTTCAGAACCGACGGCCAGCGGGCATTCGTCCACAGCGGATTCTTTTCATACTTCGTCCAGTTGACCAGATCATTGCTGCGCGCGAGGCCAATTCCGCGTCCTTCGTTGAGCCCGTACCATCCCCAGTAGCGAAAACCGCCACGCTTAAGTTCGAGCACGCTCAGAGTATGGGGAAACTCGTTGCCCTCCCAAGCCTGGGAGTCGGGCATGACGTGCCGAGGCGTGGTCAACGATAGATAGGAAAGCGGAGCCGCAGTTTTTGTGTTTGCAGCTTGGCCCCACGCCGAGGCAAGAATAACGGAGGACAACAGCCACCAGCAAACATAGAGCAGGATTGACATAGCCTTCTCCCGACTCGAGAGAATTAGAAGCGGAAATTCAGTTCTTATTCCGTGGTCGTTACCTTGCTTGCCAGCTCAAATCTTCCAGGCTCGCGCCCCATTTGTGCGGCAATGGCGAGAGTCACCATCTGAACCGGTAGAATCTCGAGCAAAGGACGAAGCTCCAAGCCCTCGGCGGGAATCCGAAAAGGCGCATACGACGCTTCTTCGCCGAGGAGTTCGGTGCGGCCGCCCTGCTTCTGCACGTCGTCGAGCAACCGCCGGTTCAAAGCTTTGGTTTTCTTGTCGCCGGAGAACACCAGAACAAAGATTTCCTGGCTCAGCATCTCGAGAGGACCGTGACGGAAAGCCGCACTACTCATGCCCTCTGCATGAAAGTGATCCGACTCCTTGACGATGAGCGCGCCGGTGCCCGCGGCCGCCAACGACGCACCGCGTCCGACCAGGAACAGGTGCCGGATATCTCTCCAATCTTCTGCCAGGCTGCGCACGTATTCTTTCCATTCCGCGAGGTAGTTTGCCGCCGCGCTTGACGCACGGCTCAGCGGCTTGCGCACCCGATCCAAATCGCCGTTGGCAAGAACTGTGGCCAGCCACTGCAAGGCCATTAAGGCGGTGACATAGGTCTTACAAGAAACGGAAAATTCCTTGCCCGCGCGCGTCAGCACCAATGCATCAGCGGTTTGTGCGAGTGGACTGTCCGGAGTATTGGTGACCGCGATCAGCGGCGCATGTCCATGGTTTACTTTGATCAGGCGCAACATTTCCGCGCTCCGTCCCGACTGCGACACCGCCACAACCAGGGTAGTGGAGTCGAAGAAGGCACTTTTGTAATGCACGAGTTCGGAGGTTTCCACCATGATCGCGGTATGGCCAAGGCGAATGAGTTCGAGATTCAGGGGATGAAGGGCATGAAACGAAGAACCCATTCCCGTCAGTACCACCCGCTGAAACTTCCCGCGGTTCAGTCTCGAAGCCAGCTTCTGCAAGGATTTCGTCGGGAGCAAGGCCTGCACAGTGTCGTCCAGAGCCTGCGGCTGGCTCAGAATGTCCTGCAAGTACTCGCCCTCAATAATGGAAAAGTCGTTAAGCACGTTGTGCTTCCTTGGTGGCAAAACGGTGATACCAGACTCGTGCTGCGCCGATCAGGTTTGTATCCTCGCCCAATGAGGCCAGAGCCAGCTCGGTTCGCTCGTAGGGAACGTAGCGGCAGCTTCGGGCGATCACCGTGCGAATCCCCTCGAGAAACAAATCGGCGCTTTTCATAACGCTTCCGCTGAGCACGATGGCATCTGGTGCAAACAGCGTGACCAGATTTGCCAAGCCCAGCCCAAGATAATAGGCCTCCCGTTCCACAGCCTTGCGGGCCAATCCATCTCCTTCGCGGGCCAGTTCACAGATTCGCTTGGCCGTAAGACCCTCACCGTGCCTGTAGTTCTGCGGCATCTGGCTCTCCAGCCAATTGACCATCGCCGGACCAGCTGCCAACGACTCCCAGCATCCATGAAAGCCGCAAGTGCATTGCGGACCCGAGGGATCGACGAGGTGGTGGCCAATTTCCGGATGGGCTTCGTCCACGCCACGATAAAGGCGCCCGTCGAGGACGATCCCGGCACCGATGCCGGTTCCAACGGTTACGTAAATGAGCCGTTTCTTGTCTTTTCCCGCGCCCCAGCCTGCTTCGCCCAGAGCCGCTGCATCGGCGTCATTTTCCATAGCGGCGTCAACCTTAAAAATCCGCTCGAGATCGCGCACCGGATTTTCGCCGCGCCAGTGGGGGAAGAAGTTCACATCTCCGATCTCGCCAGTAAAGGGATACACAGGGCCGGTGGAACCGATTCCGATACCGTCCAGTCCAGCGCCGGAGAGCCGCGTCACTTCGCGCAACATGGTAACGATGCCATCCCGCGCTTGAGCGTAGCCACCCTCCGGATTCGTGGGACACTCTAAGCGGTGGCGAAGGCGTCCGTCATTGTCGACCATGCCGACCGCGATCTTCGTCCCCCCGATGTCAACCGCTCCGATCACTTAGCTCTCCTGCTATTTCCATTCCACGATCGCGCCCTCATAGGCGCCGATCTCCATTTTCCAACTCGCTCCCTCGAGGGAAAGCGGCTTGGGACCCTCGGGCGTGATGTGCGTGACACCGTGCAGAGCCAGTGTCGTAGAGATGGTCACGGCGTGGGATTCCGAGCTGTGGTTTACCACAACGGCATAACCGCGACTGTCTCCCTGGAGTGCGGCTACCTCGACATCGGGCTGGTCGGTATGGAAGAGCGGCTTGATTCCAGTCCACTCGCGGAATGCTTGGTAAATGCGATGAGAGTTTTCCGCCTGCTCAAATACCGAAGGCACGTTGGCAAGGTAAGCCTCAATAGGATAGGCGCAGAGCAATGTTTTCCCCTTTCCATGCGTGTTGCTTACCAGGGCCGGTCGTCCGTCCTGGTCCACAGCGATCACCTGGCCTCGGTTTACCTGGAGCATCGAGCCCCAATACTTTGAGTTCTGCGCTGGGACTGAATAATGAAAACTGTCCCCCGGCTTGAGCCCTCCGAAAGGAGCAACGACTTTTATGGTGACGTCCGAGACCGTCACTGTGTCGGCCAGTCGCGCTCCGAATAGCGACTCCATCTCGGGAACGGCCGCATCTGCCGCGACCGAGGCATACAGAAATCCTCCATTCTCCACATACTTTGTTGCTTTCTCGTAAAAATCAGTGTGGACGTGGGCGAGAAATGGGTCGGCCGTGCTGGTCAGAGGGGATGGGAGAAAGAGCATGGGCCGGCTTTGCCAGTCGGTATACTCGCGCGGAAAATCCGCCTTGAGCCCGGCCTGACGGGCCAGAATGAAGGTTAACAAGGATGATCCCATCAGCCACTGATTTGCGCTGCTGGCATCCGGCGCCGGCTGATTGGGAACCGCATCCGCATCAGCAATCGAAACGTAAGGTGTAATCTCCGGGCCGGTCAACCCGAAATGCGAAAAATCGCCGTGGGGTTTCGCCCACTCGTCCGGGATCACAATCGCGACCTCCGCCGGAGCAGGCGAGAGGCCGGTCAAATCCAATTGCCGGACCACCTGAGAAATCTTCTTGAACTCCCGCGCAAGCGGCTTGTCTTGCCGGTCCCAGGTGGTCATTCCCCATCCGGTTTCCTGCGGCGTCCGCAAATACGGCACCTTATGAAACTGTTGCGGTGAGGCATCGGTGTAGCACCATAGGTCGACTCCGATGCTGCCTGCACCCAGGCCGGAATAAATCATGGCGCGATCATACGATGCGACCCTCTCCGGCGAATATTGGGCCGTGGAAGCGCCCATCTCGTGAATCATCACCGGATGCCCGGCACCCTGAGACAGCGTGATCTCAAACGCCGCGCCATATGTGCCGCGTTGCGAGAGCATGGGATCAGGAAAAAGTTCGCGGGAATAGATGGTAAACGGATGCACGCTGAAGAAGTCCACGAACCTGGCTATGTCATCCGCTCGAAACGGTCCATGACCGATCTCTTCACCGCTGGTTCCAACCACGATGGGGTGCAGCACATCATTACGACGAATGCCGCCCACGATCAGGTTGGTCCAGTTGATCGCCATGGCATCGGTAGTCTGGTTCTGCACAATCCAGAATGGCGGCTCGTCCGTAAGGTCCCAGGCAATAATGGCGCTTTCGTCGGCATAACGGCGGCCGAACTCCGCTGCCAGATTCGTTTCCAGACGCAACATCTCAGGATCGGCATGAGGATGACGGCCGTGGCGCCAGGGAACGTCCCAATAAGCCTCGCCCACCTCGCCGCCAATGAACAAGGAGGGGTGCAGGTAGATCTGATACTTGTGGGCAAGGGAAACGAGGTAGTCGAGTTGTTTGAATGCGGCGGGGTTATAGTCGCCGGGACGCGGCTCGAACCACGGCCACACCATATCGAATCGCACAATGCTATACCCGAGCTCGTGCATCTTGGCGAAATCCGCTTCAATATCCTTCGGATCCCAATCGATGGGCCATTGCATCGCAGCTTTTGCCGGCACCCAGTGCGCTCCCACCGGAATAAAGCGCTTGCCATCGCGGGTGAAGTAGGTTCCGTCGAGATGAACTTTGGGTAGAGGGGAAGACGCAATTGATTCCGTGCCGGAGTTCGTGCCTGAGATAATCGGTTGAGCATCTTTAGCCCAAAGGGACGACGTTGTCAGCACAAACGCGGCTAGTACAACGAGTCCATGGATTCGTCTCCGCTGCATATGCCTCCTGACTGTGGTTGACACACTCACGGATAATTCAAGAATTGTCACGTCCTTTTAGAACGACAACTTCAGCGCCAGCTGAAGTTCTCTTGAAGCATGCACAGTACTGGTGATCGATCCTGCCAGAGGAAGAACGCCGGGCGAGCCGACAGCATCGGTGGCGGGATAGGGAAGACCAAATTCCGGTGTGTTGAATAAGTTGAAGGCCTCAGCTCGGAACTGCAGATTCCATGCCTCACCAAAGCGAAAATTCTTGAACACCGATGCGTCCACATTGTACTCTGCGGGCCCGCGCAGGCTGCCTCGCCGCGCATCGCCAAAGAGCGTGGCAAAGGTCTGCCCGGGTGCGACCGGGGGAATCGTGAATGCAACCGGATTGTACCAGCACTGGATGCTCTGCTGATTGGAGGGGCAGCCTACGCTCTCTGCATTTGCGAAATTATAGGGATTGCCAATGATATCCGGACGCGGAGCGCCCGAACTTGTATTCGTGGGATCGAAGTCCAGGATCGGCGTGAGCGCTTCTCCCGAATGCATGGTCACGATCCCGTTGATTTGCCAACCCTCGGTGAGCCAATGGATCGGTCCTCCGTCTGAGAGGTACCGCTTGTTCGGCCCGAAGGGCAATTGATAGGCCCATGCAGAAGAAAATTGATGGCGGTAATCCGGAGCATTGTCGCCGCGCTCGGCCGCCGGATTGTGTGTATTCTGCGGCTCGTAGTACTCGTCCTCTTCGGTTTGTCCAATCGTATGCTGCCAGGCGTAGGAGGTCAGCATCGTCCAGTCGGAAGAGAAACGCTTCTCGAACTTGACCTGCAAGCCGTGCATGATGGAATCATCTTCGTTGGTCAAAGTCCGGATCGGCCCGATGTTGGGTACAGCGTTGAAGTATGGACGACCCAAATTTCCCGTGGCATCCGAAAAGTTCGAGTCCAGCGGCTGCAGAGGTTGGTTCTGATTTGCAAGGTACGACAATTTCACACCATGTGTGCCTACGTAGGCCACCTGTAAGACTGAGTCTTTGGACAGAGACCGTTCTATGTTCAGGTTCCATTCCTCGATGTAAGTGGTGCGATTGTTGAACCGCGAGGCGCTGGCCCGGCCCGACGGATTGCTGAGTGTGGGATACACGGGCGCAGGAAATCCCTGAGAAAGGGAAAGCTGCAAATTCGGCGAGGATGCCGGGTTGACAAAATTCTGGCTGAAGAACAGACCGGTCGGGTTGTAGGCTAGCTCGGCGTCGTTCTGGTCGGCTTGCACATCGTAGAAGATGCCAAATCCGCCACGCACCACGGTTTTCTCGTTCCATGGGGTCCAGGCAAAACCCACGCGCGGGCCAAAATTATTGTAGTCGGTATTCACGTCGCCCGAGCGGCTGACCCCCGGCATTTGCGGTGAAACGAAGCGCCCCGTCGCGAAATCAAAGTTCGCCAGCCGGTTCTCCTGCTCGACGGGAGGCGTGAAAATGTCATAGCGCAGTCCGAGGTTGAGCGTCAGTTTGGGGGTCGCACGAAAATCGTCCATGGCATAGGCGCTGAACTCCAGCCAGCGCATTCCGAAGCTTCCCTTTTGCCCGTCGCGATCGGCGCTGATGGGGTAGCCCAGCAGAAAGCTCGCAAGGGAACTGCCACCGCTTTGGGTAATCAGGTCCTCGGTGAACTGCTGGTCGAAATTCATATCGCCGCGGGAGTTCTGCGTCTGAAAAAACCCATGCAACCGCCGCCGGACATCCGCACCGAACTTCAGGGAGTGCCGCCCGCGCACGTAGGTAAAGGAATCCACGTATTGGTAATTGTTTTCGTTAAGGAATTCCGGGAACCAGTCGGTGGTTCCAATCGGGCTCAGATCGGGGAATTGAATGTATGGGAGCCCTCCGGTTGCGGCCGCGTTGCTGGGATCAAAAATACCGGGAATGCCTACTTGCTGGGAGATCGGCTGGCCGGCAAAATTGGGGGTGGCGTGCACCACATAGCGTGAGTACCCGATCTTGAATTCGTTGATCTTGTTGGCGGAGAACGTATAGACGTCGCTGATCCCCGCGGCGCGCGCCAGATTCTCGATATTGCCTGAGAAATTCCCGCCACCGGCCTCTCCCGGGAAAGGATCGGGTGCGAAGGCATGCACATTGTTATAACTGAAGGTAAGGGAGAGGCTGTTCTTATCCGAGATCTGGTGATCGCCGCGAATATCGAACGAGTCCTGGTTATTCCGGGCAACCGGATTGAACAGAAAGTTGTTCACAGAGCCGGGCAAGTTCGGCGAAGGATAGAGTTTCACCAGATTGAGAGCGGCGGGATCGAGACATCCATCGCCGGTCGTGCTGCGATGTGTGGTTCCGACGCAGGGAGGAATCACATTCCCCGGGAAAGCCGTACGTGAATTGTCGGCCTGGGTCGTAAGCGGGTCATAAATTGGAGCTCCCAGGTCAGAAAAATCACCGGTCCGCTCCGAGAGTGACGGGACCGTCGAGATATCAGTCTGCGATTGCCGGATGCGGGTGCCTTGATAGTCCCCAAAAAAGAATGTCCGGTTCTTGATGATCGGCCCGCCAAACGTCCCCCCAAACTGGTTCTGCTTGAAAGGCGTAATGGGCGTGCTGGCGCTGTCGAAATAATTCTTGGCATCGAAAGCCGAGTTGCGCAGAAATTCATAAATGCTGCCATGAAATTGGTTGCTTCCCGACTTCAGAACCACGTTGACCACCGCGCCGCCACGGCCAATGTCGGCACCAAAACTACTGGTCTGGACTTTGAATTCCTGAATCGCGTCGATTGCGGGCTGAATTACCTCAATGCCGATTTGCTGCTCATTGTTGTCGAAACCATTCAGAAGGAAGTTGTTATTGGTCGCGGTGAGACCGTTGGCCTGGATCGATGCGGTACCTCTTTGATCCTCCGGGATCCCGCCTTGCTGCACGGTATATCCCAAGGAAGGCCCACCGTTCACTCCGGGGGTCAGGTAGGCTAATTCCACAAAATTTCGCCCGTCAAGAGGCAATTCGTGAACGCGGCTCTCTTCCACCACTTGACCGAGAGACGAGGTTTGCGACTCCACCAGAGGTTCAGCGGCGGTGACTTGAATTTCTTCGCTGACGGCGCCGACGACCAGCGTGAGATTCACCCGCGCAACCTGGTTGACGTCCAGTTTGAACGGTTCCTGCATCACTCGCTTGAAGCCTGCGTGCTCGGCGGTGACGGTGTAAGTTCCCGGCCGCAACTCGGTGACTACGTACTCGCCGTTGTTGTCGGTCCTGACGGTGTGGGTGACGTTGGTTTCGACTTCGGTGACCTTCACCTCGGCCGCGGTCACCACCGCCCCCGAGCTGTCGCGCACCGTGCCCACAACCTTCCCGGATTCGACCTGGGCGTGCAGCAAAGTTGCGGCCACCATGAGGACAAATAGCGTGCAGGACCAGCAACTGCGCAGGATATTTCGATCAAGATGTTCCTGTCTCATGGGAGTCAAAACCTCCGATCAACCTGATTTTTATCGTTCGCCTCCATAAATCTGATATGTATAAACGTTGTCAAGCTAAAGATTCAGTGACAATCGTCACAAGCTCTTTGAGAATATTAGTAAAGTATTCATCATAAATGAAATATCGGTCACTTCCGCCATCCTATGGCAGATCACTAAAATCGAGGTTCTATCATTGATAGATACATTGTATAATATGGTGCTATGTTGCCACCAAATCGCTCATTGAGGCGAGTGGAACACTTGATTAGCGCAGCCGAGCTCGGCCTGATCCTGGACAACACCAGTTTTGTGCCTTACTACGAACAGGTTGTCAACCAGGTCAGAACTCTGATCAAGAAAAATAAATTGAAATCCGGCCAGATTTTCTGCTCGGAAGGAGAGATCGCGCGCGCTCTTTCCATCAGTAAAATGCCGGTGCGCCAGGCTTTCCAGAAGCTGCGCTCCGAAGGCTTATTGCTAATCGCGAAGGGCAAGCGACCCGTCATAGGCTCCGGGCGCGTCCCGTGGAATTTCCAACAGCTGCGCGGCTTTAGCGAGGAGATGAAACGCCGGGGGCTGATTCCATCTGCCCGCTTGTTGAGCCTGGAAATCCAGGAACCCGAGGTCGACGTGGCGCAGGCTCTGAAACTCACTCCCGGGGAACGTGTGTATTGCGCCCGGCGTCTCCGCTTCGTGAATGGTGAACCGGTGGCCGTTGTGATCAGCTACCTGCCAGCGCGGATCTTTGCCGGAATCGACAAACAGGACTTGGAGAAACAATCGCTGTACCACATTTTTGAGCACACGTACCAGCGTCGGCTGCAATGGGCGGAGGAGGTTATAGGAGCTGTGAACGCAGGAGGGGAAGAGGCCCACGTGCTCGAAGCCGAAATAGGGAGCCCTTTGCTGATTATCAAGGAGACTACCTACGACGATCAGGATATCGCCATCGAGTACAGTGTTTCGCTATTGCGCGGCGACCGTTACACCGCGACCGTAGTTTCGTTTCGCAAACGAGTCTGATGGCGATATCGCGAAGGCACCGCCGGTTGGCAAACAAATTCCTGACTTCGCCTAGTGTTTGGACCCAGCCCGGACGGCAATCAGGGAAACTTGCTCCAGATCGGGGTAGCGTCCATCCTGGTCGGGAGTGCGCTCGGTTGGAGCGATCTGCTGAACCGTAGTCCGCGCCGGCAGCGCTCCATGGAAGTATTTTGTATAGACTTCATCAAACAGCGCTGTGTCCGCCAGATTGTCGAGATAGACATTGGTTTCGACGACCTGGTCGAAGCTCATGTCGGCTTCTTCCAGGTTGTCGAGTTGATTGCGCATCGTCTGCCGGAGCTGGACTGCGGTCTTTTCGGCGTAGACTCCACCGTTCATTCCTGGGATAAAACCGCTCTTCGCTGAACAATACAGAGTATCGCCCGCGAAAACGCAAGGACTAGCGGTGGGGCTGGGCTGCATGTTTTTAGGGCGCACCGCGCGACGCGTGGCAAGGTCGCGTACTGCAACGCCGGTGAATTCGATGTGCGCGCCACCGGGCAAGCTTGATACCTCAATTGTCGCCCGGGCGGGGGTGTTGCCGAACTCAAACCGGCGCGCATAGTGCTCGTTCATGGTACGCATGGGGATTTGCGCCGTGAGGAAGGGATTCACGAAAACCAGATGGCTGAGGTCCAGCCCGGCGG
>Ga0335078_10003877_pt1 | contig 22234 bp, 20 predicted proteins | sample Lox_Sample_32_FD_206711 | JGI IMG/M metagenome (GOLD analysis project Ga0335078, IMG submission 206711) | Soil microbial communities from Loxahatchee National Wildlife Refuge, Florida, United States - Lox_Sample_3.2 | ecosystem: Environmental > Terrestrial > Soil > Wetlands | place: USA... | reverse complement strand
GCCGCAGGAGATGACCCAGCTCACCAACCCGGGTCCGGGTAACAACGACTACAACTCGTTCGACGTCACCCGCACCTATCTCAATTTCTTCTTCTTTCCGACCAAGGACTGGGAGCTGCGGCTGACGCCCAATATGTACAAGACTATCGGCTCCTCGAACGACAAGGTCGGCCAGACGACGGGCTTCGGCAGCAACCTCGACGGGAATCTCGGAGTGCGGATGAAGTACGCCGTGCTCACCTACAACGGGCTGCTCAATTCGATTCCGATGCTCAAGGGCGGAGTGGTTATGCTCGGCGAGCAACCCAATCCGCTGGTCGACTGGGAAGAGCAGCTTTATGGATTCCGTTACGTCAACCTGACGCCGTGGAACTACCTGAGCCTGTCCTCGACGCAGGTCGGCGTGGGCATGGCGGGTCCCGTCAAGTTTGGCGAAAAGACCTATTTCGACTACGCGTTCGGCGCTTATGACAACTCGAGCTTCCACGCTTTCGAGCAGTCAGACACAAAGCAGGCCATGGTCCGTGGCACCGTGTACCCGTTCGGCGCGAAATGGCGTTTCGATGGATTGGGTTTCACCGGTTTCTATAACTATGGCTACGGCAACACCGCGCCTGACACCGCCGATCTGCCGACGGCACTGAAGGGCGGTGACGCGCAAATACAGAGGCTCGCGGCGCTCGTGCACTACACTGCCTATAACTGGGGTATTGCGGGCGAGTACGACTGGGGCCGCAACGCGTTCCAGGCGTCTAACCTGTGGTCGGGCAGCGGACCGGCTGACGCATTCGGATTCCCGACCGGTAAGCCGATCACCTCGGGCACGTTCGCCGGCAATTCCTGCGGCGACGGAAAGACCACTACCATTGTCGGTGGCAAACCGACGGTTCTCAACCCTTGCTATCCGCTGTTTAACACCTACGGACCGCAAGCGTCGGCGCAGACGGCGATTCTGAACAACGGCCAGGCGGATCAGCAGGGCTTCGACTTCTTCGGCCACTTCCACATCCCGCAGACGCCGCTCACGCTGTTCGGGATGTTCCAGTGGTTCATGCCGAATACCAACTTCGCCACTAACCCACTTGACTTTCAGCGCTGGATCTTCGGCCTGAGCTATCAGTACAACGAGTACGTGCGATTCGCGATCGATTCGCAGAACATCTCGTACTACCACAACCAGCAGACGATTCCGATTTCCGTGCTGAAGCCGCTCGGCTACTCGCCCGGCGGGACGTTCAACGGTTGGACGTTGCCCAAGACCGGCGCCATTCCGGAGATGGTGCAGCGCGATACGCACTCCATCTTCGCCAACGTGGAGTTCAGCTACTGAGGTAGTCCCCATACCTCAACCGCGGCGGCGGCGCTGGATGAGTCCTCCCCGGCTCATCCGCGGCCGCCGCCGCACTTTCCGGCGGCGCGCGCCGTCAAGCTTTTTGACCTCAAGATTCGCCGGATCCGGGGCGCGTGGAGCGGTTAAAGTTTCGTCGCGCCCCAGCGGTCGGGTTGGTACAATCGCAAATCCACGGAACAAGGGACCACGACATTGAAAAAACCGATACGCAGTCTTGCTGCCCACGTAATCGCATCGTCGGCGCTGCTCGCCGGCGCCGTTATGGTTCTCCTGGCCACGGCGCGAATCTCCAACGCCGCGCTCCGCGTGACCGGCGCCGGCGCGACTTTTCCCTACCCGATTTATTCGAAATGGTTCGACGAGTATCACAAGCTGCATCCGGACATCGAGGTCAACTACCAGTCGATCGGATCGGGCGGCGGAATCAGGCAGGTAACCGATGGCACGGTGGACTTCGGCGCGACCGACGGGCCGATGACCGACGAGCAGATCAAGGCCTACAAGGACAAGCATCACTTCGGCATCCTGCATTTTCCGACCGTGATCGGCGCTGTCGTTCCTGCCTACAACGTCGCCGGCATCAAGGAACCGCTCAAGTTTACCCCCGAGACGCTGGCCGGAATTTTCCTGGGCAGGATCACGAAGTGGAATGACCCGGAGCTGGCCAAGATCAACCCCGGCGTCAGCCTTCCCGACTCCGGCATCGTGGTCGCGCACCGTGCCGACGGCAGCGGCACGACCTACGTGTGGACCGATTACCTGAGCAAGGTCAGTGGCGATTGGGGCAAGAGCGTAGGCAAGGGCACCGCCGTCAAGTGGCCGGTGGGGCTCGGCGGCAAGGGTAATGAAGGGGTTGCGGCGGTTATCAAGAACACGCCGAACTCGATCGGCTACGTGGAACTTATCTATGCGCTGAGAAGCGACATGCCCTTCGGCGAAGTGCGCAACGCCGCGGGCAAGTTCATGAAGGGCTCGCTCGCCGGCGCGAGCGCCGCGGCGGCGGGCGTCGCAATGCCCGACGACTTCAGGGTATCGATAACCAATTCGGCCGCGCCCGACGCCTATCCGATCGCGAGCTTCACCTGGCTGCTCATTCCCGAAAAGATTTCCGACCCGGCCAAGAAGACGGCCATCACGCAGCTGTTGACCTGGGTGCTGACCGACGGCCAGAGTATGAGCTCAAAGCTGTCCTATGCGCCGCTGCCCAAGAGCGTGGTGGACAAGGAGCTAAATAGCATATCGCTTATTCAGTAGGCGGCGCGCTGCGACCGCGTTTTCCAGGAGTGCCACCGGTATCGCGCCGCGTCGCAGGGGCTCTTGCGCTCGCCGTCGCCGCGGCGCTGGTCGTCGCCGGATGCTCGATGCTGCAGGAAACTCCGCAGCAGCGCGCCCAGCGGATCGAACCGATGCTTGCGGCGGCCGGGTTCCACATGCTGGCCGCCGACACGCCCGAGCGAGTCGCCGAAACCCAGCGGCTGACGCCGCTCAAGGTTCGCTATTACCTCGACAACGGCAAGCCGCGCTACTGGTTCAACGATCCGGTGAGCTGCCACTGCGTCTATGTCGGCGGCGAGAAGAACTACCAGCAGTACGAGCGGATAAGGCTGAGCCAGCAGGCCGCGCAGCAGGAGGAAGCGGCGGCACGGATGAATGAAGACGCGGTCGAGCAGGAGCAGATGAACATGATGCTGTGGCCGGGACCGTTCATCATGTATTGATCGCGCCGCGCGGGCTCGCCCGCCCGGCGGCGCTCAGCGCCCTTCGAGCGACTGGCCGGCGGCCCGTTCCAGTCCCGCCTTCGCCACCGCGAACGCGTACAGCGTGTTGACGTAGCCGGCCTTGTCCTGGATGAAGTCGCGCTCGGCGTCGGTCAGCTCGATGATGTTGCCGAGACCGGCGGCGTAGCGCTTGCGGGCGAGCGTGAGTTCGACGCGCGAAGCGTCGAGCGTGACCAGCGCTTCCTGGATCTCCTGATGCGCGTTCTGCCAGTCGAGGAACGCGGTTTTGACCTCGAGCAGGATGCGCTGGCGCAAATCGGCGATCGAATGTTCGATCGCGTCGCGTCTGAGCCGCGCCTCCTCCATCTGATGCGTCGTCAGCAAACCGTTGAAGATCGGCCAGCTAATCACCAGTCCGATGTTGTAGTTGTTGACCGCCGGGAGCCCGGTCCCGACCGCATTATAGCTCGCCGCCGCGTTCACCGTCGGGAACAGGTCGCTGCGGTATTCGCTGATCCTTGCGCCGGCAGCGCGCGCCTGGTCTTCGAGCGCCAAGAGGTCGGGACGCAGCTTCATCGCGGCGCCGACGTAAACCTCGGCCGTGCCGACTATCTCAGTGGAGCTGAGCGTCTGCGAGAGCTCGTAGTCGGGCGCTTCGGCGCCGAGGCCCATCGCATTGTCCAGCGCCGCCTTGGCCGTGAGAACCGCGTTGCGCTCGGCGAGGAGCTGGGTTTCGGCGCGCGCGAACTGCGCCTCGGCGGTATAGACGTCGATCTGCGGAGCCAGCGCGGCCGCCGCCCTGACCTTCGCTTCGTGCACCTGTTCCTGGCGCTGGGTGATCGCTTCTTCGTAAACGGTGACCAGTTGCCGGGCCGCGAGCAGCGCAAAATAGCGCTGCGAGGTTTCAAAAATCAGGTCAAGCTCGGTGAGCTTGAGTTGGGCAGCGGCGGCGTCTGCTTGCGCGCGGCGCTCGGTTACGAAGCCCCGTACGCGGCCGAAATCGAACAGGTATTGCGAGGCGCCGATCGCGCCCAGATAGTTGTTTTCGAGCGACCAGGCCTGCGGCTCGCCGGCTGCGCCGTTGTGGCGCGGGATGAAGCCGGGGTTGAGGTAGCCGGCCTCTCCGATGCCGTTCTGGGTCGCGCCGAGGTAGCTGGCGGCGCCGTAGAGTTGGGGCAGCATCGCTGACTTCGCCTCGCCGACCTGCTCCTCGGCCGCACCCGCCTCTGAGCTCGCGACCATGCGCCGTGGATGGTTTTCCAGAGTGAAGCCGATAGCCTCGCCCAGCGTGAGACGCTGGCCCGGCGTGGGCATCGAAAGTGCCCACAACGTGGGCGTCGGTGCGAGGACCAGGCAAGACAGCGCGACGGCGAGGGCGCGCCCAGGCGTGATCAGCATAGTCTTTCCCTCCGCTCAGTTGCGGTTTGCTTTGACCAGTTCGGGTTGGAATCCCAGTTGGTAGTGATTGTCGAGCACCGTGCGCACCTGCTCGCCGCTGCTGAGCGCCGCGGTGAGCGAGCGCACCACTTTCTCGCTGCCGCTAAGCCCCGAGGTGATCTCCATGTAGATGCCGGTGTTGATCCCGATGGTCACCGGGACCTCCTCGAGCCGGCCGCCGCGCGCGACCAGGACGAAATGGCCGCCGTTCGGGCTGTCGGCGACGGCGCTGTCAGGCAGCTTGATCGCGTCGCCGTGGCGCTCGAGTTCGAGCGTGGCGTTGGCATACATGCCGGGGTAGATTTCTCGTCGCGAGTTGTCGAGGTCGATCTCGGTGAGCATCGTGCGCGTGGAGAAGTCCAGCGAATGGGCGAAGCGTGCGACGCTGGCCATGTAGGTGTGTCCGGGCAGCTCGCGAAACTCAAGCCGCACCGGCATCCCCACCCGCACGTAGCCGACCGCATCCTGCGGAACGTAAACGTACACCCGCAGCTTCGAGATGTCGGCCACGCTCACCACCGGCGCCGCGCTCCCGCCCGCGTTCGCCGTGCCTTCCATCGGCGCCGTTGCGCTGTCCTGGCCGCCGGCCCTGATTAGCGCGCCGGGATCGACGAAGCGCTCGGTCACGATCCCGTCGAAGGGCGCCACGATTTGCGTATACGCGACCATCGCCGCAAGCTCATTGTACTCGGCCTGCGCCTGCTGGAACTTGCTGAAGGCCATATCGACGTCCTGGCGCGCGACGAGCCGCGGATCCTCCTTCCACACCTTGTCGAGCCGATCGTAGGTGAGCCGCTGGATCTCCAGGTTCGAGCGCGCGCGGTCCAGCCGCTGGCGCAACTCGGGAACCTCGATGTTCGCCAGCACCTCGCCCTTCTTCACCGGGTCGCCCTTGTCGACCTGGATATCCTTCAAATAACCGGTGACCTTGGCGTAGAGCGCCGACTGGTAGTAGCCGACCGCGTCGCCGGGGAGCGTTATCGAGCGGATCGCTTCGCCGCGCTGCGGTCTGATGACGACCACCTGCGGCGCCGCCGCGGGAGCTTCGGCGTCCTCATGATGGCATCCGGCGAGCAGCGCGGCCCCGGCAAGCAGGATCGCCGCCGTGGTCGTCATCGCACGTGATCGATTCATCGTGACCCACCGCCTCCTCATCGCGCCGCCTCCTTCGCGGCGCGCCGCGAATAGAAGGCCTCATAGACCGAGGGCACGAGGATCAGGGTGAACACGGTCGAAACCGCCAGCCCGCCGACCGCCGCACGCGCCAGCGGCGCCGACGCCTCGGACCCGGCGCCCAGCTCGAGCGCGAGCGGCATCAGCCCTACGATGGTCGCGAGCGCGGTCATCAGGATGGGCCGCATGCGGATGCGCGCCGATTCGACCACGGCGCGGCGCAGCGGATGGCCTTCGCGGCGGCGCTGGTTGGCGAAATCGACCAGCAGGATCGAATTCGAAACCACGATTCCCACCATCACGATGATGCCCATGAAGGATTCGATGTTGAGCGTGGTGCCGGTCAGGTACAGCGTCCAGATGACGCCGATCAGGCCCATCGGAACGGCGAACATGATTATCACCGGGTCGAGGAAGGAGCGGAACTGCGCGACCATCACCAGGTACAGCAGGATTACCGCCATCGCCAGGCCGAAACCGAAGCTCGAGAACGATTTTTCCATCGAAGCCACCGAGCCGCGCAGTTGGTAGCTCATGTCCTCCGGCATCTTGATGCGCGTGAGCGCCTTGATCACCGCGCTCTGCGTGCCGCCCAGGTCCTGGGTGCGCGGTGCAACCAGCACGTCGACCACGCGCTGGATGTTGTAGTGGTCGGCCTCGGCGGGATGGCGTTCGGGGACGATGGTCGCGACGTCGCGCAGGGTCAGCGCGTCGAGACGTGCGCGCGGCGAGGGCGCGACCGAAACGGGAATATTCAGCAGCGTCTCGAACGATTTGATGTCCTGCTCGAAATATTGCGCGGTGAGGAAGTAGTCATTGCCGGACTTCGGATCGATCCAGATCGACGGGGCGATCATTTCGTTGGAGGTCAGCGCCGTGATCACGTTTGCCACCACGTCATACTGGTTGAGGCCGAGGCGCGCCGCCTTGACCCGATCGACCTTGACCCTCAGCGTCGGATAGTCCGCCTCCTGTGGGATGAAAGTGTCGGCTATCTCCGGCACGCTGCGCAGCGCCTCCTCGACCGCGCGCGCGACCGGAAACAGCGCGCGGTACGTCGGCGCGGTGAGCTGCACGTCGATCGGCGCTGCGAGCCCAAAGTTAAGCACGGAATCGATGATGCTGCCGGAGCTGAAGAAGGTCCGCACCTCGGGCACCGCTTTTGGCAGAAGCTCTTTCAGGCGATGCATGTACACGAAAGTCGAGACCTTGTGCGCGGGGTTGAGCGCCACCATCATGAAGCCCGAATCCGGCGCGGCGTTCGAGGAATAGATCGAAGAGAAGCCGGGAGCGAGGCCGAGGTTGGAGACGATGGTTGAAAGCTCGGCGGGCGGGATGACCTGGCGCACCGCATTCTCCATCCGCTCGGTCAGCTGCTCGGTGAGTTCGATACGCGTGCCGACGGGCGCGCGGTAGTCGATGATGAACTGGCCGGCGTCCGTCTGCGGGAAAAGCTCGGTGCCGATCAACGGGTAGATCGAGATGCTCAGCACAAACACCATCGCGACCGCCCCGATCACCAGGAGCTTGTGATTGAGCGCGCGGTCCAGGATCCGTTCGTAGCGCGCGGCGAACCGCTCGTAAACCCGCATGAACGCGCCGAACGGACCGTGGGTCGCGCCCTCCTCGGCTTCGCGAGCCGACTCCGCGGTCAGAAAGCGCGCGCAGTAAATCGGGATGACGGTCATCGCCACCAGGTACGACGCGATCATCGACAGCACCACCGTCACCGCCAGCGCGCTGAACAGGTACTTGGCCACGCCGAACAGGAACATCACCGGGAAGAACACGATGATGGTCGTGATGGTCGACGCCAGCACCGGCAACGCGACTTCTTCCGCGCCTTCGCGGGCCGCGATTTTCGGCTCCTTGCCCTCGGCCAGATGGCGATTGATGTTTTCCAGCACCACGGTCGAGTCGTCGACCAGGCGCCCGATCGCGAGCGCGAAGCCGCCGAGCGTCATGATGTTGATCGTCGCTCCGCCCATCATGAGGCCGAAAGCGCCCGCAAGGATCGACAGCGGGATCGAGAGAAAAATCGCGAAGGTCGAGCGGAAGCTGCCGAGGAAGATCAGGATCATCAGCGAGGCCAGCACCGCGCCGGACACGGCCTCGTGTTCGAGCGCGTCGATCGCGTTAAGAATGTAGGTCGACTGGCTGAAAATCGCCTGCAGCTTCATGCCCTTGGGCATCCCGGTTACTTTCGGCAGCACCTGGTCGATGCCGTTGACGATCGAGATGGTGTTCGAGCCGCTTTGCTTGAGCACCGGGATGTAAACTGAGCGCTGGCCGTTGATGCGCACGATATTCTGCTGGATCTGGGCGGCGTCCTCGGCGTGCCCGATGTCGCGCACGTAAACCGGCTCCTGTCCCCGCCCGACCTTGACCGGCACGTCGTTGATGTTGGCCGGGTTGTCGATCATCGAGTTGGTGTAAACGAAGTAATCCTCGGTGCCGATCTTGGCGTCGCCCGCCGGGATGATCAGGTTGGCGCGGTTGAGCGCGTGCACCACGTCCATCGGGGTCAGCCCGCGCGCCTGCAGCGAGTCGCGGTCAAGATAGACCATGATCTGGCGATACTTGCCGCCGAACGGCGGCGGTACCGAGGCGCCCTCGACCGTGGCGAGAAAGTTGCGGATGTTGTACTGGGCCTGGTCGCGCAGCTCGGCTTCGCTGAAGCCCTTGCCCGAGACCGTCACCAGCACCACGGGCAACGACGACGCGCCCGAGGGCAACACCAGGGGCGGCAAGGTGCCCGGCGGCAGATGGCGCAGATCGGCCATCGCGAGGTCGCCCAGACCCGCCGCCGCCGCGCCCAGGTTCACCCCGGTGTGGAAGAAGACCTTGATGATGCTGACGCCGGGCAGCGAGCGCGACTCGATATGTTCGATCTCGCTGCCGAGGGTGAAAAAGCGCTCGAAACGGGTCGTGATGTCCCGTTCCATCTCCTGCGGCGGCATGCCGGGATAAAACGTGGCGACGACGACCGCCGGAATATGGAGCGGCGGAAATACGTCCACCGGCATCCGGGCGAACGCGTTCAAACCGAGAATGGTAATGATCAGCGCGCCCACGATTATCGTGTGGGGATTGCGCAGCGAGAAGGATGGCATCGCACAACCTCAGCCGGCCTGGGCGTCCTCGCGTCGCGCGCGCGAGGGCCGCGGTCTATCTCATGCCGCGGCGGACCTGAGCCGGCGCGGCGCGAATCAGACGCGCAAGAATACGGTGTGGCTGAACGGATCTCCGCCGTCCGCATCGGTCGGAGCGATTCGGAGACGCCGTAACCTGGGTGTTTGCGAAGGGGCGGTCGCCGCGCGCGGAAAAAGCTTTGGCAGCGCCGCCACGAGAGCCGGTACGGCGAGGTTGTCCGGTGCCGGCGCGCGCCCGGAATGGTCGATTTGAGCTTCCACCGCGCGCCCGATCCGCTCGACGAGCGTGTGATGCGAGGCGCGCAGCCCCGTGTGCTCGGCGCCGCACGCCGGTAGGAGTCGATGGTTCAGATGGATCGGCACCACCACCGCCAGGCTGAGCGCGAGCGCCACCCCCACAAGCCAGAAGACTCGGGCATCGCGGCTGCTGGAGAAACCCGTCATCGGGGCGAGATTGTATTAGGCGACTGTCTGTGCGGCAACCGGCGCGGTTAACATCCGGGTAACGCATCGGCGTTGCACGATGCGCCGTGCTAGGATCGTTGCGTTGTGGCCGACAAAGTGATCGTCTTGCGCTCGGCGCGCAAACAAACCGACGAGTCGACCTTCCGCATCAAGTACGCCGAGCTGCTCAATCCCTCGCAGCTCGCCGCGGTGACCCATCGCGACGGCCCGATCCTGGTGATCGCGGGCGCCGGCTCGGGCAAGACGCGAACGCTCATCTACCGCGTCGCCCGGCTTATCGAGAGCGGCGTGCCGCCGGGCGCAATCCTGCTGCTGACCTTCACCCGGCGCGCGGCGCAGGAGATGCTGCGGCGGGTCGAGTCGCTGGTGGGAGATCGCACGCGCGCGGTCGCCGGCGGCACCTTTCACTCGTTCGCCAACCTGACGCTGCGCCAGTTCGGCTCGGCGATCGGGCTTAAGCCCAACTTTACGATTCTCGACCGCTCCGACATGGAAGACGTGGTCAACCTGCTGCGGACGCGAATGGGCCTCGGCTCGCGCGATCGGCGCTTTCCCAAGAAGGGCACGATCACGGAGGCGATCAGCATGGCGCGCAACAAACGCCGCGAGCTCGGTGAGGAGATCGAACTCGATTTTCCGCATCTCGCCGAGCATCGCGACGACCTGGTGCGGCTCGCCGCCGCCTACGACGGCTACAAGCGCGAGCGCGGATTACTCGACTACGACGATTTGCTCTACCGGTTGGCCGAGCTGCTCGAGCAGCATGAAGGCGTGCGCCGCCGCCTCGGCGACACCTACCGCTATATCATGATCGACGAGTACCAGGACACCAACCTTATCCAGGCCGAGCTGGTGCGGCTGCTCGCTTCGACCCATCGCAACGTGATGGCGGTGGGCGACGACGCGCAGTCGATCTATTCGTTCCGCGGCGCCAACTTCCGCAACATCATGGACTTTCCCCAGATCTTTCCCGGCGCGCGCGTGGTCAAGCTCGAACAGAACTACCGCTCGCTGCAGGGCATCCTCGACGTCGCCAACGAGGTGATCTCGCGCGCGGCCGACAAATACACCAAGGTGCTCAGCGCCGAGCGCCGCGGCGAGTTCCGTCCACTCCTGATTCGCGCGCAGGACGAGCACATGCAATCGCGCTTCGTCGCCGAGCGCGTCCTCGAACTGCGCGAGCAGGGTGTCGAACTGGGCGAAATCGCGGTGCTCTTCCGCTCCGGCTTTCACTCGTTCGACCTCGAGCTCGAGCTGCAGCGGCGCGACATCCCGTTCATCAAGCGCGGCGGCTTCAAGTTCATCGAGACCGCGCACATAAAAGACGTGCTCGCGCACCTGCGCGTAGTCCTCAATCCCGCCGACGCCGTCTCGTGGCTGCGCGCGCTGATGCTGGTGCCCGGAGTCGGCCATCGCCGCGCCGAGCGTCTGATCGAGGAAATCGTCGCCGCACCCGAGCCCGAGCGGGCGCTGATGCGCGCGGCCGAGTCGATAGGATCCGCCGCGCGCCCGACCGGGAGTGGAGCTGCGGCGGCGGCCGCCGGGCGGCTCGCCGCGCTGCTGGCCGAGTTGCGGCGCGATAGCGGCGCGCGGCCCGCCGACCAGATCGCGCGGACGCTGGAGTACTACCTGCCGCTGATGCGCGAGAGCTATCCGGACGACTATCCCAAGCGCGAGCGCGACCTCGAACATTTCCAGACCATCACCGAGCGCTATCGCAGCCTCGAATCGATGCTGGCCGACGTGGCGCTCGAACCCCCTAGCGATTCGCTCGGCGACGTGCTCGCGGTCGAAGAGGACGAGGGCTATCTCACGCTCAGCACTATTCATTCGGCCAAAGGACTGGAATGGCGGGTCGTTTTTCTGATCTGGGCCGCCGACGGACGCTTTCCCGGGCCGCAGAGTGTCGGCGCGGAGGAACTGGAGGAGGAGCGCCGCCTGATGTACGTCGCCGGCACGCGCGCGCGCGACGAACTGTACATCTCGTACCCGATTTACATGTTCGATCGCGCGCTGGGATACACGCTCGGCCGCGTGTCGCGTTTCCTCGAGGACGTTTCGGCGGAATTCCTGCCGACCGCGTCGCTCCAGGAGTCCGATGAAGAGCCGTCCTAATCGCGGGACGCGCGCCGCGATCGTGCCGCGTCTTAACTCGCGCGCGCGAATTTCGCCTCGCCCGGTGCGGGCAGCGGATACTTGAGCTGCGCGATCACTTCCTCGAGCGAACTGTCGGCCTGGCCCGCGAGTTCCAGTTGAGCAAAGCGGCCGATCGCCGCTTCATGCACCACCATCGAGTGCGTCACCTCGCGCTCCTCCGCGGGCGCGGCGGCGTCGATCTCGCGGAATTTTGCGATGTAGAAGTCGGTAATCTCGCCGATTTCCTGCATGTGCTGCTGCCAGGATTTCAACGCATACGCTTTGGCGAATCCGGCGACCTTGTCGCTCACGTCGTCCTGGGCGACGCTCAGGCCGAGCCGGGCAAGGAATGGCCGCAGCCGCGCCTTGGTCTCGGTCTCGAGCTGCATGAGCGTGGCCCACTTGTAGCGGCGCTCCGCGTCTGTCTCGAGCGCGAGGTAGCTTGCGAGGATCGCTTCTCCGAACACTTCGCCCTGATACATGAATTCGTTCACTGCGTTCAGATACTCGTTGCGATTCATGTTGGTCCTGCTCCGTTTTCGGATTGTAGAGCGTTCGCCGGTCCGGACAGGGGTGGCTCAAATCGCGAGGCTAGACCGCGGTGTAGCCACCGTCAACGACGTATTCGGCGCCGGTCACGAACGAGGCCTCGTCGGTCGCGAGAAACAGCACCACGTAACCCACTTCTTCGGGGCGGGCCGCGCGCTTCATCGGCGCGAGCGCCGCGATCGCGTCAAGGTCCTTCTCGGCGAAGATGTCCGTCATCGGCGTTTTGATCACGCCCGGATGCACCGAATTGACCCGGATGTTGAACGGCGCGTACTCGACCGCCGCGGTTTTGGTCAGCAGTCTCACCGCGCCCTTGCTCGCGTGATAGGCGGCGGAACCGCCCGAGCCGATGAGTCCGTAGATCGACGAGATGTTGATGATCGAGCCGGCGCCGCGCTTCTTCATCGCCGGCGCCGCGGCCTTGGTGCCCAGCCACACGCCTTTCTGGTTCACATTGATGACCGCGTCCCATTCCTCCTCGCTGGTATCGCCGACGCCTTTGACGTTGAGAATCCCGGCGTTGTTGACGAGGATATCGAGGCCGCCGAACTCGCGTTCGCAGGCTTCGACCGCGGCGCGCCAGTCGGCCGCGCGGGTGACGTCGAGGCGGACTGGCAGCGTGACGCGGGCACCGGCCTCGCGATTAACCTCTTCCGAGAGCTCGCGCATCTCGGCGTCCAGCACGTCGCCGATCGCGACGCGCGCGCCTTCTTTGACGAAGAGCCGCGTTTCGGCCGCACCCTGTCCGCGCGCGCCGCCCGAGATGAGCGCCACTTTGCCTTTGAGACGATCCATAGATGAAAGTCCTCTGACGCCCCGGCCGGCGGCGACACAGTCACCCTAATAGATCGATCGCCGAGCATCCGCAACGACGCACGCGCGGCGCGGCGGCGGCTCACTTTACGTAGAGAAAAATTCCCTCGTAGATGAGCGCCGGCTTTTCCTGTCCCACCACCTGCACCTGGGTCTCCGTCGTCACCTGCGTCCACTGCGGCTTGGCTTCGACCGCGACTACGCGCGAGCGCGCCTGGACCTTGGCCCCGGCGGGAACCGGCGATATGAAACGCAGCTTATTCGCGCCGTAGTTGACCACGTTGCGGAAACCCGTGACGTTCCAGTCCCGGGGGATCTCGAAGGCCGGGACGAGGCTTAGCGTCAGAAAGCCGTGTGCGACCGGCGTCTTGAATGGGCTTTCGCGCTTGGCGCGTTCGACATCGACGTGGATCCACTGATGGTCGCCGGTGACCTCGGCGAACTGATTGATCTTTTCCTGTGTCACGTCGATCGGTTTGCTCCACGCGCTGAATTCCGCGCTGATCTTCGAGCGCAGCTTTTCAATGTCGTCAAAGCGGATGCTTTCCATGGGCCTTCCTCCGGTGGCGGTATGAGCGCCTTGCCATGCGGTTGTTCTAGCTTCGCGGGCGCGAATAACGCAAAGCGCGGATTTGTGGCCCGTGCGCGCGTCACTCCTGCGCTCCGCCCTGCGCGGTCCTGGCGGGCGAAGCCGCGGGTTTGCGTGGGCGGTTGAGGCGCGCCCGCAGCGCGGCCTGCGCGCCCGGCCCGGGAATCATCCTGGCGTCGAGCCATTCGATCGTCCGTCCGTCTAGGCTGCTGACGCGGACCTCGATCGGCTGCGAGTTGACGCGGTCAACGACGATTACGGGGACGCGCCCGGGTCCGACCACCCATGAATCGCCCCATTCGCGCAGCGCCATCAGAACCGGAAACAGGGCGCGCCCCTTTTCAGTCAGCCGGTATTCGACGCGGCGCGCGTCGCCGGGCGCGACCGAGCGTTCGAGAATTCCGCGCGCGACCAGTTTCTTGAGCCGCGCGGCGAGAATGTTGCGCGCGATCCCGAGATTGTCCCGGAACTGATCGAAGCGCCGCGTGCCCATCAGCGCCTCGCGCACGATGAGGAAGGTCCACCATTCGCCGATTTGCTCGAGCGCGCGCGCGATCGAGCAGTTCATATGGGCGAAGGTCTTGCGGCGCATCGAGCGCGAGGCTAACACGCTCGCGTTTCATGATGCAACTGATATCCGACGGCGCGCGCCGCCGCCCGACCGTGCGTCGGCGCGCGCGCCTACGCCGCTGCCTGCGCGAGCCGCGCGTAGTGGGCCGCGATCTCGCGCCCGATTGTCTCGACCTGACCGGCCCAGGCCTCCGGTTCGGCCACCGGCCACAGCACGAACTTGTCGAGGCCGCGCGTGATGTACTCGTCGACGCGCTTGATGATGTCCTCGGCGGTGCCGAACACCGTGCGGCTGAAAAACTCCTCGCCGCCGCGGTCGAGCGAGCGCACCACCGGCTCCAGTTCGGCCCGCGCGCGGTCGCGCGAGGGGCCGAGCCGACAGAGCAGGATCAGGCCCGATTCGATTCGCGCGTCCGCGCGGCCGTACTCGGCCGCGTAGCCGCGGATCGACGTCATGTTGCGTGAGAATTCGTCGGGCGTCAGAAAGGACGCGAAGTACCCGTCGGCCATCCGCGCCGTGCGCCGCAGCGCCGACTCCGACTTGCCGCCGACCCAGATGTCGATCGTGCCCGAGTCGTTGTTGGTGCGCCGCGTCGGATGCGGCTCGAGCGTGACATTGTCGAAATTGAAGAAGCGGCCGTGATGGCACACGTTGGATTGAGTCCACACCTTGCGCAGGACCTCGACCCCTTCGTCGAGGCGCCGCCCGCGCGTCTCCAGCGGAATTCCGGTCGCTGCGTAGTCGGCAAGGTTTGCGCCGGTGCCGACCGCCATCACCATCCGCCCGTGCGAATAGTAGTCGAGCGTGGCGAACGATTTCGCCACGGTCAACGGATGGCGCAAGTTGAGCAGCAGGACGCTCGGGCCGAGCTTGATGCGCGAGGTGCGCGAGGCCAGCACCGCGAGCGTCGCCACCACGTCAAGCTCGGGCGAGGGCGAGAGCAGATGGTCGGAGAGCCAGAACGAATCGAGCCCCCAGTCCTCGGCCTTTTCGGCGACGTGCACGATGGTCTCCGGAGTCGGCATCCCGAGCCGCCAAAGACCGAACCCGACCCCAATTTTGACCTGCTTCATAACCATCTCTCCTTAACTATGACCGCTCTCGCTTAGCCGGATAGTACCATAGCGGACGCTTGTCGGATCGGCTAATCTGTCGCCGGTGAGCGAGCTTGGAGTAACCATGCTGGGGACCGGCGACGCCTTCGCCAGCGGAGGACGGATGCAGTCCGGCTATGTCATCGACGCCGGTGGCGCGCTGATCCTGATGGAAGCCGGGCCGACGCTCCTTGCGGGACTCAAGCGCGCACAGATCAATCCCGCCGACATCGATTTTGTCCTTATCAGCCATCTGCATGGCGACCATTTCGCCGGGCTGCCCTTCCTGATGCTGCAGTATATGTGGGAGAGCCCGCGCAAGCGCATGCTCACCATCGCCGGCCCGCGCCGCCTCGAGCAGCGCACACGCACTCTTTTTCATAACATGTATCCGGGCATGAATACGCATCCGCTGATGCGCAAGGTCAGGTTCGTCGAGCTCGAGGCCGGACGAACCACGCGCGTGGGGCCGGCCCGCGTGGCCACCATCCGCACCCCGCACACCAAGCCCGACGTCTCGCTCGGCTTCCGGGTGACCGCCGGCGGCAGGTCGCTCGCGTTTTCCGGCGACAGCGGGTGGACGGAGGAGCTGGTGGGACTCAGCGCGGGCGCGGACCTGTTTTTGTGCGAGTGCACCTACTTCGGCAGCAACCACCTGGACTTCCATCTCAACTATCCGACGATCGAGCGCAACCGCGGCCGCTTCACGGCCAGGCGGGTCGTTCTTACTCATCTCGGCCGCGAAGTCCTCGAGCGCATGAACGACGTCGGGATGGAGACGGCGGACGACCTGATGAAAATCACCGCCTGACGGGTTTTGTGCCGCGCCCCCGGGCTGGCTATGCTCTGGGAGAACCGCCGGCGCGGGTGCCGAATTTTCTTTCGGATTCGATGCACGCGCGGCCGGCGCATCAGCAACAGAAAAAAGAACAAAGGAGCCTGCCGGATGGGTATAGCGGACGGCAAGCGCGCGCTGGTGGTCGGCGTCGCGAACGAAAAGAGCCTCGCCTGGGGAATCGCGCAGGAACTCAAGGCGCAGGGCGCGGAAGTCGCGCTCACCTACCAGGGCGAGGTGCTCGAGAAGCGCGTGCGCCCGCTCGCCGAGTCGATCGGCGCGCTCGTGGTCGGCGAGCTCGACGTCACCAACGACATTCAGATCGGCCTGGTGATGTCGGAGTTGCGCGAGCTGTGGGGCGGAATCGACATGCTGGTCCACGCCGTGGCTTTTGCCGAGCGCGAAGATCTGCGCGATCGCTTTCTGACCGTCAGCCGCGCCAATTTCGCCAAGGCGCTCGAGATCAGCGCCTACTCGCTGGTCGCGCTGGCGCGCGCGGCCGAACCGTTGATGGAAGCGCGCGGCGGCGGCTCGATCCTGACCCTCAGTTACCTGGGCGCGGTGCGCGCGGTGCCCAACTACAACGTGATGGGGGTCGCCAAGGCGGCTCTGGAAGCCTGCGTGCGTTATCTCGCAGTCGATCTCGGTGCGAAAAACATCCGCGTCAATGCGATCAGCGCGGCGCCCGCCCGCACGCTTTCGTCCTCGGCCATCCGCGACTTCTTCACCATGGCGCACGAGGTCGAGGAGCGCTCGCCGATGCGCCGCGCGATGAGGACCGAAGACGTGGGCAAGATGGCCGCGGCGATGCTGAGCGATCTCTCAAGCGGCGTCACCGGCCAGACCGTCTACGTTGACGTCGGCTACAGTATCGTCGGATTGTAAACGCCGCCGGACGTGCCGGCGCGAACAGGAATCTTCGGCAAGGAGTACAGGGCGATGGCTATCGTTGCGGTGCCCCAGCTCAAGGACAACTATGCCTATCTCGTGATCGACGACGCGAGCAAGCAGTGCGGCGTGGTCGACTGTTCCGAGGCCGACAAGGTGCTCGACGAGGTGAAGCGGCGCGGACTCAAGCTGACGACGGTCCTGCCCACCCATTGGCATCCGGACCACGTCGGCGGCAACGTGGACTTGGTGCGTGCGGTGCCGGAGTTGCGCGTTTACGGAGCGCGCGGCGAGAGCGGGCGAATTCCGGCGATGACCGACGAGATAGATAACGGCGACGAAGTGGTAGTGGGGCCGATTCGCGGGCGCGTGATCGGGATCCCCGCGCATACGAGCGGCCATATCGCCTACTATTTCCCGACGCTCAAGGCCGTATTTACCGGCGACACTCTGTTCATTGCGGGATGCGGGCGCGTGTTCGAGGGCAAGGCCGATACGATGGTGGCGTCGCTCGCCCGGCTCGCCGCGCTGCCCGACGATACCCAGGTCTATTGCGGTCACGAGTACACCGAAAAAAACCTGCAATTCGCGCTGACGCTGGAGCCCAACAACGCGGCGCTCAAGTCCAAGTACGAGTGGACGCGGAAGGCGCGCGCGGAGGGGAAGTTCACGGTTCCGTCGACCGTCGGCGACGAGAAGCGCTTCAATCCGTTCCTGCGCACCGATAGCGCCGAACTGCGCGCAAGCCTTCGCAAGATCGATCCGTCGGTCGGCGACGAACCGGTCGCCGTCTTCGCCAAGACTCGCGAACTTAAAGATCGGTTCTGAGTAAAATCGGTTCCGAGTCCGGCGGGCCGCTAACTGAATCGGTTCTACATCCAGTAGGAATTTGCGCTAGACAGTTTTGTCTTCGCTCCCGCATTTTGGGCTTTCGTCGAGCAAGGAATACCGCTGAAAATCGTCGCGATCGGGCAAAGCAAACAATAGGCGAATACGTCACGTGCTCATCATTGCCGACATTTGAAGAATGGAGCACAGTTTGAGTCCAATAAGGTCGATTAAATCCATTTGACAGAACACGTCCTGTTATCTATTCTCCAAAAGTCAGTTCCGGAAATTCCAGATCCTCAACCTCTAAGAGGTGTGCTATGGCGTCTGTTGAGGTACTTTTCGTCCGCGCGCGGGAGACATTGGTCCGTCGTTTTCGGGCACAGACTATGGTCGAGTATGCCCTGATCATCGCGTCCATCGGGGTCGTAGCGTGGGGCGCTTATAACGTAATGGGCCACAGCGTCGGAACGATGGCGAGCGGCATCGATTCGGATTTGACCACCGCGTAGGATCGCCGCCAGCGAACGCGACGGATCGTGTCGCGCTGCCGGGATGTCTTTAGAACCCGACGCGGCGCGTCCGTCTTCTACACGAGTTGAGAACCCGCCCGGCAGGGCGGGTTTTTGCTTTCATAGCGCCGTCAAAATGAAACGATTTCGCTGTTAAATCCGTTCATTTCGACGTCGCACGCACGATGTGCGATTTAATCACCAAGACGCTCGCTCATCCGTTAACCAATCTCCATTGAACCAGCGTCGCTCCCGGATGATCCTCGAAGACCGCTTCGACCTCGGCATCGAACGGCGCATCCAGCATCGGGTTGCCGAGCAGATTGCCGGCCATCCGAACATTGCCGGCATCCGGGAGTTCGATCACCGCGATAATGAACGGTCCGGCGTCTTTGAGTGCCGGATGCACCGGGTTCCAGGATCGGACCCAGGTGTAGAGCCTCCCGCGGCCTGACAGGCGATGCCATCCGAGTTCGCCGCTAAGACATTTGTGGCAAATCCATTCGGGGCCGAACTGGAACGTCTCGCAACGGCGGCATCGTTGCACGACCAGCTCGTGTCGGCGCGCGGCCTCCCAGAAACCGGCGTCCATCCCGTCGCGCTGCGCCTTTGGCGCGGGCAATCCCTCGGGCAGATAGTAGGGCGGGTTCTGAGCCATGCGAGTTTTCCTGCTTCGTCTATGCGATTGCGCGCGCGATGTTCCGACTGCGCATCATCCGCGCACGATAAGGTTGCTCACCGGCGAGACCATCGGGCCCGAGGCCACCAGCGCGATCTTCGCATCGGGCACTTGCGCGGTCGAGGTTCCGCGGCACTGCCGGACCGCTTCGTTGACGAGTTCGAGGCCGTGCATGTAACACTCGGCGATATTGCCGCCGCTCGTGTTGAGCGGGAGCTTGCCGTGCGGCGCGATCAGATTTTCGAACCGGCACAGATCCATCACGCCGTCGGGCTCGCAGAAGCCGTGCTCGACCAGGCTTATGGGCACGGCGCCGCTGAAGTGCTCGTAGATTTGCACCACGTCGACGTCGGCGGGACCGATCTCCGCCATCTGGTAGAGCCGCGGGGCCAGGCTTCTGAAATGCGAGGACGCGTAGTCGGGCGAGTTCTCGGCCGCCGCCGCCGCCCGATACGGCGCGCCCTGCGCCGCCGCCATCACGTACACCGGTTTCTGCTTGAGGTCCCGCGCGCGCTCGGCGCTGGTGAGGATCAGCGCGGCGGCGCCATCGTTTTCCATGCAGCAGTCATAGAGATGAAACGGCTCGACGATCCATCGCGAGCGGTCGTACTGCTCGCGCGTGAGCGGCCGTCCGTACATCACGGCGCGCGGATTAAGTTGCGCATGGTGGTAGTCGGCGAGCACCACCGCTGCGAGCGCATCCTGGGTGACGCGATGCTCGTACATGAAACGGCGCACGCGCAGCGCGACCCACTGCGCGGGCACGAACAGCCCGTAAGGCCATGCGTAAGCGGCGGGTCCCGAGACGGTTTGGACCGGAGCGGCCTGGCCGAAGCGGCCGAACTGCCCCTGCGCGAGGGCGCGGAACACCACCACGTACTTGGCGTAGCCCGCGGCGACCGCCGCCGCGGCTTGGGCCACCGCGCCTGAGCCGCCGCCCCCGCCTCCGCCCCAGACCATGCTCGCCCACGCGTAGTGCGGCAGGCCAAGCGCGATGGCGAGGCGCGCGGCGTCGTTGCGATCGTTGCTGTAAGAGGCGAAGCCGTCGAGGTCGGCAACCTTGATTCCGGCGTCCGCGACCGCGTTCAGGATCGCTTCGCAGGCGAGCTGGAATTCGCTGACCGGCGCCTGGCCGCGTTTGTAGTAGCGGGTCTCGCCGAGGCCGACGATCGCGACCTTGTCCTTGATGCTGTACTCGCCCATCGGCGCGCGCCGGAGCCTACGCGCTCGCCGCGTTTGCGTGCGCGTGACGATCGGCATCGAGGTCCAGAAAATGCGGCAGCACCTCTTCCGCCATCAGCCGCATCGACTTGAACCACGCCTCGCGATCGTCGGCGTAGTCGAAGGTGAAGAGCAGCAGCGTCCCGAAGCCGCCGAGCGCCTTATACATCTCCGCAAGCTTGTCGCGCACGGTGCGCGGCGACCCCACGAGCCATCCGTGATCGGACAGGTACTCGGGCGTCACCGCGTCGTCGGGCACCGACGGGTCGTCCTTGAGATATTTGGTGAACTGGAAATCGGCCATCAGCGGCAGCAAGTACTCGCGCATCATGCGGCCCATCATGCCCTGGACGCAGTGGCGATGCGCCTCCTCGTCGGTATCGGCAACGAAGATCTCGCGCACGATGCGCCAGTCCTGCCGGTTGGGCCGCGCGTGGCTGCGCCGCGCACCCTCGAGCACCGCGTCCCAGTGCGTCGCGACGTAGCTCGGACTCATATTGAGACTGAGCGGCATGAAGCCGTGCTCGCCGGCGAGCTTGAGCGTTTCCGATCCCGGATTGAGCCCGGCGATTCCGATCGGCGGATGCGGCTTTTGCAGCGGGCGCAGATGATGGCCCAGCGTGCGCAGCATCGGACCCGGCACGTTCACGCTCCAGAACTTGCCCTTGTACTCGACGCCGCCGTCGCTTGCCCAGACCTTGAGCATGATGTCGAGCGCTTCGCGGGTCATGTCGCGATTAACGCCCTTCATGCCGTCAACGCAGAACAGCTGCCAGTCGCTCGGCAGGCCGCTTGCGCCGATGCCGAGCATGTAGCGGCCCTCGGCCAGATGGTCCATGAAAGCGATACGGCAGGCGAGTTCGGCCGGATGATGATACGGCAGCAGATGGGCGCCGGGCGCAAGTTTGATCTGGCGCGTCTGCATGAGGGCCTGCGCGATGAGCAGGTCGGGCGCCGGATTGGGTTCCCAGCGCGAAGTGAAGTGCTCGCCGATCCATGCCTCGCTGTAGCCGAGGCGGTCGGCCTCGCGCAGCACGGCGAGGTCCCATTGCTGTCCGGCGAGCAGTCCGCGCTCGGGCGGATGCGACGGCATCAGAAAGAGTCCCAGCTTCATACGGCCTCCTGTATTCGCGTTGTTACGCGCCGCGCTATTTCAGTTGCGAGAATTCCGCCGGCGTCATGATCTTGTTGCTTTGGCTGACCACCAGCGATCGCAGCTTGGGCACGATCGCCGCGCGGCGCGGGTCGCGTCCCCACGCGGTCCACTTCTGCTGGCGTTCGTTCAGATCGTTGAAGGCCCACAGGTGAACCAGCTCGTTGAGCGGCCCGATGTCGGTTGACCAGTAGCCGAGCGGTTTGAGGCCGTGCTCGGCCAGCAGCGGCAGCAGCTCATCCTTGGTGATCTGGATGTACTGCGGCGCTCCGCCCAACACCAGCGTGTAAGTCCGAAGTTCGTAGATCATCGCGTCCGCGTCTCCTTTTTTTGCGCTGCTCCCTTATATCAGCCCTTGGAGCCCCTGGCTCCCGGCCACGACGTCGCCGCCGCCAGGCCCTCCAGCGCGAGCCCGTAGCCGAGGTCGTCGAGCATCAGGCGCTTGAGCTGCTGAGTGATGGCGACGCGCGCATAGCGGACGGTGAGCGCCGGCTTGGCGACGATCAGCTCTGCCAGCTCCCAGGCGCGCGCCACCAGGCGATCGCGCGGCACGACCTCGCTCACCACGCCCAGCTCCAGCGCCTCGCGCGCCGAGAGCTTTTGCCCGGTGAGCAGGAAATAACGGCCGCGATTGGGGCCCAGCACCAGCGGCCACACTATATGCACGCCGTCGCCCGGCACGATCCCGTTGGGAAAGTGCGGCGCGTCCTGAAACGCCGCGTTCTCCGAGGCGATCACGATATCGCACAGCACGGCCAGCTCGGCATGGATCAGCGCCGGACCGTTGACCGCCGCGATCATCGGCACCTCGATGTTGAGATGGTTCATCAGTAGGTACTTCGCATCGTTGTAGATGTGATCCCAGGTGGTGGTGCGCACACCCGCGTGCGGCGGGGGCGCGGGCTCGCCGCTTGGGAGTTTGCCTACCGGTGCGCCGCGGCCGCCGCCGTGGTCGACCTCGGCGCAGAACGCGTCGCCGGTGCCGGTGATGATGACGCAGCGATTGCCGTGGTCGCGCCCGACGTCGGTAAATGCGTACGACAACTCCTCGTGCGGCGGCCCGCCCCATC
>Ga0335078_10003876_pt1 | contig 22240 bp, 12 predicted proteins | sample Lox_Sample_32_FD_206711 | JGI IMG/M metagenome (GOLD analysis project Ga0335078, IMG submission 206711) | Soil microbial communities from Loxahatchee National Wildlife Refuge, Florida, United States - Lox_Sample_3.2 | ecosystem: Environmental > Terrestrial > Soil > Wetlands | place: USA... | reverse complement strand
ATCTTGCCGTTACCCTCCGGGACGGTGGCGCGGACGTGGTGGTGTGCGCATCGAACCCGCTCAGCACACAGGACGATGTGGCAGCCTCGCTGGTGCGGGATTTCCACATCCCCGTCTTTGCCATCAAAGGTGAAGATAAAGATACTTATTACTCACACATCTCATCGGCTCTGGACCACAAGCCCCAGATCACCATGGACGACGGCGCCGATCTTGTTACCGCCATCCTGAGCAAGCGGCAGGACCTGGTTTCGGGCGTCATTGGCGGAACGGAAGAAACCACTACCGGCGTCATCCGGCTTCGCGCCATGGCTAACAACGGGGTGCTGAAGTATCCCATCATTGCCGTCAACGACGCCGATACCAAGCACCTTTTCGACAACCGCTACGGCACCGGGCAATCGACTGTGGACGGCATTCTCCGCGCCACTAACCTGCTCTTTGCGGGCTTGCACGTGGTGGTGTGCGGGTACGGCTATTGCGGACGCGGCGTATCCATGCGCGCCAAGGGGCTGGGAGCCCACGTCGCCGTCACCGAGACAGACCCCACGCGAGCCATTGAAGCCATCATGGACGGCTACTCCGTCATGCCCATGGCGGAAGCTGCCAAGTGGGGAGACGTTTTCGTTACCGTCACCGGAAACAAGTCGGTCATCCGCGGCGAGCATTTCCGCCTGATGAAAGATGGCGCGGTGGTTGCCAATTCCGGGCACTTCAACGTCGAATTGGACCTGCCTGCTATCGAAGCTATGGCCGTCGGCAAGCGCCAGACCCGGGACTTTGTGGATGAATACACCCTGCCCGACAAGCGTAAGATCTACGTCCTGGGTGAGGGCCGGTTGATCAACCTGGTGGCCGCGGAAGGGCATCCGGCGGTGGTGATGGACATGAGTTTCGCCAATCAGGCGCTCTGCGTGGAGCACCTTGTCAAACACGCCGCGCAGCTCTTGCCCAAGGTTTATCCCGTCCCGGTGGAAATTGACAAGAATGTAGCGCGGCTCAAACTCGATTCGCTGGGCGTCACCATTGACAAGCTCACGCCGGAGCAGGAGGAGTACCTGGCCTCCTGGGCGGAGGGAACGTAAGACGATTGAGCCATTGAGACATTGGGCCATTGAGCCATTGTTATATTGCAACACGGTTTCTACGACCGTTCAGCCCTACAAAGGACTTCAGGGAAGACTCATTCAATGGTTCAATCACTCAACGACTCAATGGCCCGATGGCTCGCTGGCTCAATGACCCAATTCGTTCCAATGACAGTGAAACTATGAAGGATATTGCTGGATGGGCGCTGGACACCGCCAAGGCGCGCGGCGCCACGTATGCGGACGTTCGAGTCGTGGACTTGCGACAGCGGTACCTCTCCACTAAGAATGGCCAGCCTGCGCAAGTCAGGGAATCCCAATCCATGGGAGTGGGTGTTCGCGTGGTAGCGGAGGGCGCATGGGGTTTTTCCTCGACCGACGATCTCACCCGCTCGAGCGTCGATCGCGTGGCTGCTCATGCGGTGGAAATTGCGCGCGCCAGCGCAACCGCCAAGAAGCACGACGTTCGCTTGGCTAAGGAACCTAAGACCGTCGATCTGTGGGAAGCCCCCTGCCGCATCGATCCATTTTCGATTCCCGTCTCAACCTGCCTGGAACTGCTGCTTGAGACAGACCGCGAGTTGCGCCGCGTGAAGGGAGTGACGCTGGCCGAAGCCGCGTTGGATTTTCGCCGCATCGAACAACTTTTCCTTTCCACTTCCGGGTCTGAGATCACACAGAAGAAGACTCAGACCGGCGCGGGCTTTGTAGCCACCTCCTTCGCCGACGGTGAGATTCAGAGGCGTTCCTACCCCAACTCTTTCGGCGGCCAGTACCAGACGCGAGGCTATGAACTGGTGGGCGAATTGGATCTGGTGGCGAACGCGCCGCGAATCGCCGAAGAAGCCGTGGCCCTCCATAAGGCTGACCAATGCCCGTCCGGCGTGAAGGATATCATCCTCGAGGGTTCGCAACTCGGATTGCAAGTCCACGAGTCGATTGGGCACCCCATTGAACTTGACCGCGTGCTCGGCACGGAAGCCAATTTTGCCGGCCTGAGTTTCCTTACGCTCGACAAGCTTGGGACTCTGCAATACGCTTCCGACGTGGTCAACGTGGTCGCCGACGCTACGCCTGCCCACGGGCCCGGTTTGGGCACGTTCGCCTACGACGATGAAGGCGTGCCGGCCCAGGCTACGCCGATTGTTAAAGATGGACTGTTCGTGGGCTATCTGACCTCGCGGGAGACCGCGGCCGCCGTGGGACAGACGCGCTCGGGAGGCGCCATGCGCGCCGAAGGCTGGAATCGTATTCCGCTGATCCGCATGACCAACGTGAGCCTGCTTCCCGGCACGTGGAAATTGGATGAGTTGATTGCCGACACCGATGACGGCATTTACATGGAGACCAACCGTAGCTGGTCGATTGACGACCGGCGCTACAACTTCCAGTTCGGGACCGAAGTCGGCTGGGAAATCCGCGCCGGAAAGAAGACGCGCATGCTCAAGAATCCCAGCTACGGCGGCATCACCACAGAATTCTGGAATTCCTGCGACGCCATCTGCGGCCCCGAGTACTGGACGTTGTGGGGCGTACCGAACTGCGGCAAAGGTCAGCCCATGCAGGCCATGGGTACGGGCCACGGCGCGTCCCCGGCGCGCTTCCGTAAAGTGCAGGTTGGCGTCGCGTACAGCGGAAGCAGCTAGTCGAGAAGTCGATAGTTAAGAGTCGAGAGTCCAAAGCTCAGACGTCCAGCCATCTGTCATTCTGAGCGAAGCGAACGGGCTCAGAATGACAGGCTTCTCGACTTTTGACTCTCGACTCTCGACTTTTGACTTTCGACTTTTGACTTTCTATGCCCCTTTCTCGTAAACAAACGGAACAGATTTTCGATCGCGTCCTGAAGTACTCTACAGCCGAAGAAACGGAGGTTACGATAACCTCCTCCAACTTTGCGCTCACTCGCTTCGCCAACAACACCATTCACCAGAATGTTTCGGAAGAGAGCACGGTGGTCTCGATCCGCGCGGTGACCGAAGGGCGCATGGCACGCGCCAGCACCAACAAGTTCGACGAGAAGTCCACCCGCCGGACGTGCGAGGACGTGCTTGCGCTGGCGCGGCTGCAACCGCCTGATCCACAGCTTTTGCCCATGCCGGGCCCGCAAACTTACCGGGCCGTCAGCCGTTTTTTCCCTGAGACGGCGGAACTGAGTCCCGCCACTCGCGCCGCAACCGTGGACACTGTCATCAAGCTCGCGGAGAAGAGCAATCTGACCGCCGCCGGCATCTTTTCGAGCGGCGCAAGCTCTTATGGATTCTTCAATTCCCGCGGCCTTTCCGCCTTTCATGAGGAGACGCTGTCTGAATTCTCGGTCACCATGCTCGGTCCCGATGGTTCGGGTTGGGCCAAGAAGACTTCGCCGTACTGGTCTGAGGTGGAACCGCTCGCCCTCGCGGAACGCGCGGCGGAGAAAGCTCTCCAAAGCCAGAACCCGCAGGACATCGCCCCGGGGAAGTACACGGTGATCCTCGAGCCCGCGGCGGTTCTCGACCTGCTGGGCTTTCTGGTGCTTGATTTCAGCGGCCTGGCAGTCGATGAGAAGCGCAGTTGCCTCACCGACAGGGTGGGTGAAAAGGTCTTCGGTGATAATATCAGTCTCCGCGACGATGCTTTCCACCCCTCCCAAACCGGCGCCCCGTTTGACGGCGAGGGCATACCGCGGCAGCGCGTCCACATCGTGAAAAAAGGCGTGGTGAAAAGCCTGGTCTACGCGCGGCAAACTGCCCACAAGCTCGGAACTCAGCCCACCGGCCACGGCTTCCCGCTTCCCAACGAGTACGGGGAAGCTCCCTTGAATATTGTGATGGAGGGCGCGCGCTCGAGCATCGAGGACATGGTGAAGTCCACCCCCAAAGGCTTGCTCATCACGCGCTTCTGGTACATCCGCGAGGTCGATCCGTACCAGAAGATTCTCACCGGCATGACACGCGATGGAACCTTCTGGATCGAGGATGGGCAGGTGAAGCACGGCGCGAAGAACCTGCGATTCAATCAGAGCATCGTGGAAATGCTCCGCCAGGTGGAAATGCTCGGCCAACCGCAGCGAACCGCGGGAGAAGAGTCTTTCGAAATGGTCGTCCCCGCCATGAAGGTCCGCGAGTTCAACTTCTCATCTCAGACTAAGTATTAACTCTAGGAGTGTTATCTGAACAATTGCCCTCTCCTCTATGGGGGAAGGCGGCCCCATATTGCCGGCGGTGGCGCATACGTCACGACGGGTTTGGTCGTGATGTATGCGACAATTCAGGATTCTCGCTGTCGTGGTGATTGTGCAGGATGGTGAAGGACCCCTCACCCGGTCCTCGACGGCTGATGAAGGCGCCGTCGAGGACCACCCTCTCCCCAAGGGAGAGGGCTGATTCCCTAATTCTTGCCTACTGCCTACTGCCTACTGCCTACTGCCTACTGCCTACTGCCTACTGCCTACTGCCTACTGCCTACTGCCTACTGCCTTCTTCCTACAGCGGCACTCCCTTCAGCGAATACGAACTGAGCACGCGTACGTAATTCGCGCGCTGGAAGGCGGAGGGGTCGGCGACGGATTTCTGGCTCATGCTGCCTTGCATCTGGCGGATGGATTCGTACTCGTGTTCTTCCATCCAGGCGAGCATGTCGTTGCGCAGGGTAGCGAGGTGGCCGATGCCGTTGCGCAGCAGTGCGGAAGTTATCGCCACCACGCGGGCGCCGGCCATCATGGATTTCAATACGTCCGCGGCGGTGTGCACGCCGCCGGTGACGCACAGATCAGCCTTGATATGCCCAAACAGAATGGCCACCCAGTTCAGCCGCAGCAGCAGTTCGTGCGAGGTGCTGAGCATGAGGTTGGGAACGACTTCGAGGTTATCGATGTCGAAGTCGGGCTGGTAGAACCGGTTGAAGAGCACCAGAGCGTCGGCCCCGGCATCGTCAAAGCGCTTGGCCATGTGGGCGAGCGAACTGAAATAAGCGCCGATCTTAACGGCCACCGGAATCTTCAAACTGGATTTCACCGTGGCCACCAGGTCGCAGTAGAGCTTTTCGACTTCGCCCGAGGTCTGACCGACGCTGGTGGGAATGTAGTAGATATTCAACTCGAGTGCATCCGCGCCGGCCTCCTGAATCTTCTTCGCGTAGTCGATCCAGCCGCCGATGGAGGAGCCGTTGAGGCTGGCGATAATGGGGACGCCGACCGCTGCTTTGGCGCGCCGGACGTGCTCGCAATACCCTTCCGGGCCGAGGTTGTAACCCGTCAGATCGGGGAAATAGGTGAGTGATTCGGCGAAGCTTTCGGTGCCTTGCTGCAAAAACTGGTCGAGCACCCGGCTTTCGATGTTGATCTGTTCCTCGAAGAGCGAGGGCAAAACGATGGCCGCCGCGCCGCTATCCTCCATGCGGCGGAGGTTCTTGAGTTCCTCCGCCAGCGGGGAAGCCGAAACAACCAGGGGATTCTTCAGATTGATGCCGTGATAAGTTGTGGAGAGGTCGATCATTACTTTAGCTCCTTTACCGCGCCGTTGACGGGCATGGCGGCCATATTCAGATAAACGCGCCAGCGATTGCGAACGTCCTCCTCGGCAAATTGTAGTAAGAGCTTGGCCGCCTGAGGATCGCTATGTTTCAACATGGTATAACGTGTCTCGTTATAAATATATTTATCAAGAGGCAACGTGGGGGGCTTGGAATCAAGCTGGAAGGGATTCTTGCCCAGCTTGGCCAGTTCCGGATTGTAGCGGTAGAGAGGCCAGTGACCGGACTGCACGGCGGCCTTCTGTTGATCGAGGCCATGAACCAGGTCGTAACCGTGCGCGATGCAATGCGAGTAAGCGATGATGAGCGACGGTCCGTCATAAGCCTCGGCCTCGAGGAAAGCCTTGAGCGTGTGCATGTCGCTTGAACCCATGGCCACGGCGGCAACGTAGACGTTGCCGTAACTCATGGCCATCAGTCCCAGGTCTTTCTTGGGCCGGGGCTTCCCGCCCGCCGCGAATTTGGCCACGGCGCCGCGCGGAGTGGACTTGGACATCTGGCCGCCGGTGTTCGAATAAACCTCGGTATCGAGCACCAGAACGTTCACGTTGCGGCCGGAAGCCAGGACGTGATCGAGGCCCCCGTAGCCGATGTCATACGCCCAACCGTCGCCGCCCAGAATCCAGACACTTTTCTTGACCAGAGCGTCGGCAAGAATCGCAAGGTCCCGCGCCTCCACGCCGTCGAGGCCGGCGAGCTTGACCTTCAGCGCCTTCACCCGCTCGCGCTGCTCCTGGATGCCGGACTCCGTCGTCTGGTCGGCGGCAAGGAGGTCATGGACGAGGACATCTCCAAGACCGGGCGCCAGGCGCGTCAGCAACTCGCGCGCGTATTCGGTCTGCTTGTCAGTCGCCACGCGCAGTCCCAAACCAAATTCCGCGTTGTCTTCGAACAGGGAGTTTGTCCACGCCGGGCCGCGTCCGTCGTGATTTTGCGCGTAAGGTGTGGTGGGCAGGTTGCCGCCGTAAATGGACGTGCAGCCTGTGGCATTGCACATCAGGGCGCGGTCGCCGAAAAGTTGGCTCATTAGCTTGATATAAGGTGTCTCACCGCAGCCCGCGCAGGCCCCGGAGAACTCGAACAAAGGTTGTAACAACTGCACGTCTTTCACCTGACCGAGGCTGAGGGTGCGACGGTCAACTTCGGGAATCGTGAGGAAGAAGTTCCAGTTGTCGCGTTCCGGTTCCCGCAGAGGCGGTTGAGGCGCCATGTTGATGGCTTTGTGTTTTGCCTCGCTCTTGCTCTTCACCGGGCAGACTTGCACGCATAGGGTGCAGCCGGTGCAATCTTCGGGCGCCACCTGCAGCGTATACTTCAGTTCCTTGAATTCCTTCCAGCGCGCCGCGGTGGATTTGAAAGTTACAGGCGCGCCTTCGAGATTCCTGGAGTCGTAGATTTTGGAGCGTATGACGGCGTGGGGACAAACCAGGATGCACTTGCCGCACTGGATGCAGATCTCCTCATCCCACACCGGAATCTCAAGCGCGATATTGCGCTTTTCCCACTGCGCCGTGGCGCTCGGGAAGGTGCCATCCACCGGCATGGCGCTCACGGGCAGATCATCTCCGTCGCCGGTGATCATCTTGGCAAGAACTTTCTGAACGAACTCCGGGGCTTCTTCCGGTACCGCGCGGCGCAGGTCGAAGGTGCTCGAAACACGATCGGGGACTTTGACTTCGTGCAGGTTGCTGAGAGACTGGTCGACAGCGGCGTAATTCTTCTGCACGACAGCCTCGCCGCGCTTCCCGTACGTCTTTTCAATGGCATGCTTGATGGCCGCAATCGCCTCCTCGCGGGGCAGGATGCCGCTGATGGCAAAGAAGCAGGTTTGCATTACTGTGTTGATGCGCCCGCCCATGCCGGCCGCGTGGGCCACCTTGACGGCGTCGATCACGAAGAAGCGGAGTTGCTTCTTGATGATCTCTTCCTGGGTGGTTCGAGGCATGTTGTCCCAGACTTCTTCCGGGCCGAAGGGGCTGTTCAGCAGGAACGTGGCGCCGGGTTGCGCGGCCTTTAACACATCCAGCCGCTCGAGGAAGCTGAACTGGTGGCAGGCTACGAAGTTGGCCTTGCTGATGAGGTAGGTGGAATGGATAGGCTTAGGTCCGAAGCGCAGGTGAGAGACCGTAACGGAGCCGGACTTCTTCGAGTCGTACACAAAGTAACCTTGAGCGTAGTTGTCCGTGTCCTCGCCGATGATCTTGATCGAGTTCTTGTTGGCGCCCACGGTGCCATCCGCTCCCAGACCGTAAAAAACGGCGCGCACGGTTTTTGGATCTTCGGTTGAAAACGCCGGGTCGTATTCCAGGCTGGTGTGCGTGACGTCGTCGTTGATGCCGACTGTAAAATGGTTGCGCGGCTTATCCTTGAGCATCTCGTCGAAGACGCCTTTGACCATCGCGGGAGTGAATTCCTTCGAGGAGAGCCCGTAGCGTCCCCCAATGACTCGCGGAAATGTCTGGAAAGGCGCAATGCCGGTTGCCAGGCCCTCGCTCACCGCAGTGATGACATCCTGGTAAAGCGGCTCGCCCACGGCGCCCGGCTCCTTGGTGCGGTCGAGCGTGGCGAGGCTCTTTACAGTGGAGGGAAGCGATTTCATGAAGTGCTCGAGCGAGAAGGGCCGATACAAGCGAACTTTCAGGACGCCGACTTTCTCGCCTTGGGAGGTGAGGTGCTCGACAGTTTCCTGTGCGGCTTCCGCTCCCGATCCCATCAGAATGATGACCCGCTCCGCATCCGGCGCTCCGACGTAGTCGAAGAGGTGGTACGAACGCCCCACTACGCGCGCGAATTTATCCATTTCTTCCTGCACGATCCCCGGGCAAGCCTGGTAAAAGGGGTTTACCGTCTCGCGCTCCTGGAAGAAAGTGTCGGGGTTTTGCGCGGTGCCGCGGATGAATGGGTGATCCGGAGATAAGGCGCGCTTGCGGTGCGCCTGGACCAGTTCCTGGTCGATCATGGCGAGCATATCTTCGTTCGTCAGTTGCTCCACTTTGCCGACTTCGTGGGAGGTGCGGAACCCGTCGAAGAAATGAAGGAAGGGCACGCGCGCCCGCAGAGTGGCGGCTGATGCGATCAACGCCGTGTCCATGACTTCCTGTATAGAGTTTGAGGCGATCAGCGCGAAGCCTGTCTGGCGCGTTGCCATGACATCGCCCTGATCTCCAAAAATGGAGAGCGCATGGGTTGCCAGCGTTCTCGCTGTCACATGGAACACCGTTGCGGTAAGTTCCCCAGCGATCTTATACATGCTGGGGATCATCAACAGCAGGCCCTGCGATGCCGTAAATGTGGTGGCCAGCGAACCGGCTTGCAATGCGCCGTGCAGAGCGCCGGCCGCGCCGCCTTCACTTTGCATCTCGACTACGCGCGGTATCGTACCCCACAGGTTCGGCTTGCTTTCTGACGACCATTGGTCCGCCCACTCTCCCATGGGGGATGAGGGCGTGATTGGGTAAATAGCAATAACCTCGCTGACCCGGAAGGCCACATAGGCCGCGGCTTCGTTGCCGTCAATCGTCACCTTGCTTCTGTTCATTGCGTCGCTCCATTCATTTTTGATCTGAACATTTGAGTATTCAGCAATCTTAGTTCCAGAAATCTGTCATTCCGTCGGCAGGGGCAACCCTTGTGGTTGCCTGCGGGCGGTAACAAGGGCCGCCCCTACGCCTGAGCCTAAGCCGCACAGGCGCCCCCCTGGCGTGCGAGGTTTGACCCAACTCCTAACGCCTCTAAAACATCCGTTCGGCGTTCCATGGGTAGCGAGACGAGGACCGAATTCCACGCTGCATGAGGGAGCACAGGCTCATTGGCGAGCCAAAAAGCAATCGCGGCAAGCGTTGCGCGCTTGGGTGTCGCGTCGCGCCTGAAGGGTTGACGGAGCACCCGGCCCGCGGGACTCTCCATCTCAAGTTCTGAGTCGAGGATGAGAAGCGAGCCGGGCGTGAGTGCGCGCAAGGTTCCATTCGTCGTGAGCTCGTTCCATCCGTCCTGGCTGACCGCGATGACCACGTCCGCGCTTTCCATTCCTGTGAACTGAATGGGCCGCGGGCCCAGACAAATCTCGGAGAGCGAGAATCCGGAGCCCTGCGTCACCGGATTGTCGTTCTTCTGTGTGGTGTAGAGCCCTGCGCTGAGTGCGGCGCGGCAAAGCAGTGCTGCCGAGGATTGCACCCTTTCACCCGCCGTGCCCGCGATCACGATGTGTAAGGGTTTTGAATCTTGAATCTTGATTCTCGAATCTGCCGCGCCTTCGTTCTGGAGCTGAGCTGGGCGAGACTCGTCACGAGCATTCACTCGACACCCCTCCTTTACAAGGAGGGGAGTTCTTTTCGATTCAATGTCGCGTCGGTAGAGATGAGCAAATGTGGGGCGAAGCTGCTCAGTTTCTAGCCGGCCGATCGAATACCCCTGCCTGGCGGCTACCTCGTGGAGCGCGGCTCCTTTCGACAGGTTCTTGAGGCCGCCGTAGCCGGTGCAAATCTCCAGAATCTCGACCAGTGAAAACCCCGGATAAGCGATGGCGTCCGCAATGACCGCGTTAAGATTGCTGTCGGTGGCAAAGTGGCGGGCTAAGAAGCCGGCGTGCGCGGCGCGCAGGAGCGCGAGGAGATCCAGCGGGGGAATACGGTTTCCGTCCGGAGTCGTAGACGTAGACCAGTCGAGTGGCGTGAAGGCTGAGTGCTGGCCTCCCGTCATTCCAAACAGGAAGTTGTTATGAACGAGCACCGTGATGTCCACGTTCAGTTGCGCCGCGTGAACCAGATGCAATAACCCGATCATGGCCCCGCCATCGCCAATCATCACGATGGGTTTAAGGCCGGACGCGGGAAGCACTGCTTCAGCCAGGGCCATGCCGATGGCCATGGCAGTCGATCGGCCGTGCGTCGTGTGGACGGTGTGCAGGTAAGGGAAGAGGGAGTCGGCAAGACCTACGCAGCCAATGTCGGTAGTGAGCACGACGGAGTGCGATGGGAGCGAGAGCCCTTCGAGCGCGCGGCTCAGTTGGCGAACCACCAGCGCGTGGCCGCATCCCCGGCAGTAGGGGAACTTGGCGTCGGCCGCAAGGTAGGTGGTGTTTCCCATCAGACCCCCGCCTTCCTGGCCCGCGACGGCTCGCGATCCTCCGCATCAGGCGAGTACTCACAAGGCCAGTCGCAGCGCGGAATTGTGCCGCCCGCGCGGCGAATGGCGCGGACAATCTCGGATGGAGAAATCATGCTGCCGATCTTATTGATCCCCAGAAGACGCCTGCCGTTCAGGAGAGGCGCCAGGACGGCGCGGTATTGCCCGGTTAAATTCTCCTCGGCGACGAAGACCGTGCGTGTTCCTGCCGCCGCGCGCTGGATCGCCTCTGCGGGTACCGGAAAGAGGGTCTGAATTTGCAGGAACGAGACGGGGAAGCCCTGTTGGCGAAGCATGCCGGCTGCCTGGCGGGCGGCGCGGGCCGTGATTCCATAACTAACCAGCAGGCAGGAAGCCTCCGGATCGAGGTCCGAACTCACCAGAGCCATATCGGCGGCATGCGCTTCGATTTTGCGCTGCAAGTGGACAAGCAATTCGACAACTTCCGACGAAGGCTTTTTTAGATGCCCCTGCCGATCGTGGGCGGAGCCGGTCACTGTTACTTTGACTTCGCCACCGGCGGGACCAAAACAGGGGACGTCCTCGACGCGTTCAATGTCATAGGCCGCGAACGGGGCGTGCGAATCGCCCCAGGTGCGCTCGAAGTTGGCTGGCTTGGCCAAGGCGTCGTCATCGATGGGCTCGGTAGTCATTCCCACTTCTTTGTCGGAAAGCAAGACCACCGGCGTGCGCAAGCGTTCGGACCAATTAAACGCCTGCCGGGTCAGTTCGTAGCACTCCGCGGCGTTCGAGGGCGCAAATACCGGAATGGTGTAGCCTCCAGAAGTGCAGAATTCGGCGAGAAAGACATCCCCCTGCGCTCCGTGCGTTGCCCCGCCGGTGCTGGGGCCGAGCCTTTGAACCAGTGCAATCACTACCGGCGTCTCGCTCATCAGGGCATACTGGACGGTCTCGCTCATCAGCGCCCAGCCGGGACCGGAGGTTGCCGTCATCGCCTTAAGGCCTCGAAGACTAGCCCCGACGCAGTAGCAGAGCGAGGAGATTTCGTCCGGGGCCGAAAGCGCCAGTCCGCCCCGGCCGGCGAGTTCGCGCATCATGACTTCGTAGATTTCCGAAGCTGGAGTTATCGGGTAGCCGGCAAAGAAACGGCAGCCCGCGGCAAGCGCGCCTTCCGCCACCATCCGATTTCCCGAGCAAAGCCTGAAAGACATCCGCGTTGACCTAGAACTGAGACGGTGCAACGCGAGGGCCAAGACTGAACTTCGCGACTGCAGTATAAGGTGTTTATTTTCAATTATATATGTCGAGACTGGCATTCTCGCGTGGCAATCGAGGGGCCAGAATACACGAAAGTGGGTGGAAATCCACGATTCCTACTGCCGGGGCTCTCAGGGCAAAGTGTGTGGTGGTCCCATGGGACGGCCGACGAGCCTGCCGCGCCTACTTGCGAGACCGCGATCCTTTGTTTTCATAGATATTCTCGCTTTGTTCCGTCGAAAACCAGGTTCCTGCTCGCAGCCAAACAATCCAGGCTGGCGCAGACCCCGGATGCTTTGGGGTCTGCGATCTCCCGGAGGCCCAGGTTTGGCGATTCGGTGCTGTCTGACCGATCTGCACCGTCGGCACATCGCAGACGCAGTGACAGCGAACGGGCTCAGGGTGACAGCCCGGGGGCTTTTTCCGCAGCCTGCCAACAGGTCGATTGACCGGGAGGCACGGGGTCTTGTTCACCCGGTCTCCCGATCTCCCGATTCCCTCACCGTGCTGACGCCGGCTGGGCCACTGTCGCGGGCGGTGTAGCCGAGCTCACCTTCCGGGGGCTTGGGCGGCTCAAATTCTTCCGGCCGAATGGTTTTGCGGGGAAGCATCTCGTCGACCATGGCGGCGTTATATACGAAGCAGGCCACAATCACCGCAGCCTGCTTGAGGTCTTCGGCACGGATGTGCTCGTAGACATCCAGGTTCGAGTGATGGGTCAGCGTGTCGTAGTCCATCGGGTCCTGGATGAACTGGAAGCCGGGAATGCCGACCGCATCGAAGGAGAGGTGGTCCGTGCCCCCGGTATTACGCATGGTGAGCGTCGTCATGCCGAGGTCGCGGAACGGTTCCAGCCATTTCTGAAAGATCGGTTCGACCAGTTCGTTGCCCTGCAGGTACACGCCGCGCACCTTGCCCGTGCCATTGTCCAGGTTGAAGTAGGCGGAGACCAGTTTCTGTTCCGGTTTGAGCTCCAAGGGGCCGGTTGGCCGGCGCATGAACGAGGGCGTGGTGTCGTCTTTGGAGGGAGGGTGCTCCGGCCGTCCTCCGAAGTGGTTTTTCACGTATCCGCGCGAGCCTAGGATGCCCTCTTCCTCGCCGGACCAGAGCGCCACGCGAACCGTCCTGCGCGGCTGCACGTTAAGTTTCTTAAGCAAGCGCACCGCCTCCATTATTACGGCGCTGCCCGCCCCGTTATCGGTGGCGCCTTCGCCGGCGTGCCAGGAGTCGAGGTGCCCGCCCAGCATGACCAACTGTTCTTTCAACTTGGGATCGGCGCCCGGGATTTCCGCGACCGTGTCATAGCCCTTGTCATCATCGTCGTAGAACTGAGTCTGGACGTTGATTTCCACTTCCACCGGCGCCTTTTTGGCCAGCAGGCGCACCATGCGGCCATAGTGCTCGACCGCGACGGTGATGCGCGGAAATGCGACCGTCTTGCCTTTGTCGTAGCTTCCGCCCGACTGGACAAAGATGGTGCCATCCTGGCCGGGTTGCCGGGTAAGGTCCAGTGTAGCGGCCACATGCTCGTCGGTAAGGAACTTCTCCAGTTCACGCTGGAAGCGAAAGCGCTGCATGAATTGCTGACGTTGGGTAGGGCTGGGGCCACCGGGCCCGCCGGGTCCTCCGCCGGGAACCTGGAAGAGCGCGATCTTCGCCAGCTCAGCATCGTCGTCGCGTTGGAACATCGGCTTTTCGATAGGCTCGGGTATGCGCGGCTCGCCGATCAGCACGATCTTGCCGGCCAGTTTGCCCTTGTACTTCTCGAGGTCGGCGGAGGTTGTGGCCGCGACTTGAACCACCTCGCCGCGGATGGGCCCGTTCGTTCCGGGCGTCCAGGCTTCGGGCAGAGCCAGGAATTGCATGTAATCCGGCGCGACCATGCGGACCTCGCACAACTGGTAGGCCCAGCCGCGGCCGAAAGTGCCCCAGGGCTCAAGGTGAGCGTTCGCGAGGCCCCACTTGGTGAACTGGTCGCGCGACCACTCGTTGGCCTTCTTCATGTTGGGCGAGCCGGTGAGGCGGGGACCGATGTCGTCCGTGATGTAGCTCATAATTTCCATCAACTCGCCGTGGTTGAATTCCTCGTCGCGCAAGCGCGTGATGAATTCGAGATCCGGAATCTCCGGCTTCACAACCACGGAACCCGCTGGCTCAGTGGGCGGAGCCGGTTTCGGTTTCTTTGCGCCAAAGAGATTGCCGGCGAAAAGTAGAATTGTGGCTGCTGTGAACACTGCGGCAACTATACTGTAGTTTCTTGGTCGGCTTTTCATGGGAACGATTGCGCCTCCACGTTAGGGAATCGCTCCTGAGAGTATCCGACTGAGCAGGCAGATGCAAGGGGGAGCAGTCGAGAGTAAAGAGTCTGGAACTGGGTAGCGCGGACCCCCGGTTTTGGGGTCCGCGGCCTGTCTGTGGCCTCGCGGAAAAACCGCGGACTCCAAGATCGGAGTCCGCTACCACTCTTGACTTTTGACTCTCGACTCTCAACTTTTTCCGCCAGCGGGCCTAACCGTGCACGAGGATCGCAGTCTAAAGGTGCGAATGGACGATAGCGACCGAGCGGCTGTCGCGCGGGCATGTGCCGGGGAGACGGAAGCTTTTCGTGTCCTCGTGGATCGGTACAGCCGCAAAGTCTTTCGCCTGGCTTATCGTATGACGCGGAACGAACAGGATGCCGAAGACGTGGTGCAGGAGACCTTCCTCAGAGCTTACCGCCGCCTGAAGCAGTTTGAATTGCGCTCCAGCTTCGGCACCTGGATTTTCCGTATCGCTGTGAACGTGGCGCTCGACCTGACGCGCAAGCTGGGTCGACACGAAGAGGTGGAGCAGCCCATGGGTACTGACGAAGCCGGCGCCGAGCGAATCGCACAGTTGCCCACGGCCGATCCCGCGCCGGATCGTATCCTGCTGAGCGGCGAATTACGGCACAAGGTGGAGAGCGTGCTGGCCGGGATGAGTCCCCAGGTCCGCGCCGCATTCGTGCTGCGTCATTATGAGGGGATGCCCATCGAAGAAATTGGCAGCGTACTGGGCCTCAAGGCAAGCGCCACCAAGAACAGCATTTATCGGGCCGTGCAGAAACTGCGGAAGGAGTTGGAGCCGCTGGTCAAGAGTGTTGCGGTGGGCCAGCAACGCGGCGCAGGAGTCTAGGTCAGGGGTCGTGGGCCCCCTCACCCGGCCCTCGACGGCTGATGAAAACGCCGTTGCGGGCCACCCTCTCCCCCGAGGGCGAGAGGGAAGGTGATGGTTCGTAGGGGCAACCCTCGTGGTTGCCCGCGGGCGGCCACAAGGGCCACCCCTACAGCAACGCAAAGGTGCGGAACGTGAATCATCCGAGTGAAGAAGAATTGATTCTGTACCATTACGCCGAACTGGGAGCACCGCCGCGGGAAAGTCTGACGGAGCATCTGGGCGCCTGCGATTCCTGCCGCGCGCGTTACCAGCGCCTGGCGGCAATTCTGGGGGCGGCGGACTTGGTTGAGCCGCCCGCGCTCGGCGAAAACTTCGAGGCCGAGGTTTGGCGGCGTCTCGTTCCCCATCTCGAAACTGCAGTTCCGGAATCGTTCTGGCAGCGTTTCTTGGACGGTTTGAAGCCCTCTCGATTCCTGGCCCCCGCGGGTGCGGTGGCGCTGGTCGCGGCTCTCGTGATGGGCGCGTTTTTCGCAGGGCGATTCTGGCCGGCCCGGCCGAGGATCGTGCGCGATGTGCCGCTGCAGCCGGTCTCGGCGCAGTCGCGTGACCGCATTCTGCTGGTGGCCGTGGGCGATCACCTGGAGCGCTCGCAGATGGTGCTGATGGAGTTGGTGAACACCCGCCCTCAGCGTAGGGTGGACATCTCCGCCGAGCGCGAGCGGGCGGAGGACCTGGTGGCGGCCAACCGTCTTTACCGGCTCACGGCCGAGCGCGCAGGCGAGGCGGGTGTGGCGGGCCTGCTCGACGAACTCGAACGTACCTTGATCGAGATCGCCCACAGCCCGGCCAAACTCTCGTCGCCGGAATTCGAAAATCTCCGCCGGCGCGTGGAGGCGCAGGGAATCATCTTCAAGGTTCGAGTGGTTGATTCCCAGGTGCACGAGCGGGAGAAGAAAGCGATTCAGGATTTGGCTCGGCGGGGGACGTAGAAGCCAGATGTCCTGAGTCGGAAGTTCCTTGGGAAAGTTTCTCCCCTGCGCGGCCGTTTCTTAGAGCCCCGTCAGGGCGGTATAAAGTAGCCTAGTGCGCAAGCCCTGGGTTAGAGGGCCCTTGCCCCGCCTTTGGCACCCCTGTCCCGCTGGGCGAGAGAGGGGACGGGGGAGCGGGTCGGCGCTCGCGACTGTCATCCTGAGGAGGCCAGATCTGATCGGGCCGACGAAGGATCTCCGCAGTCTCCTCGAAATACAACTGCTGAGATTCTTCGCTTCGCTCAGAACGACAGGCTTCGAGGTTTTTTTCGCTGGGACGCAGGGAGATCGGGCAACGGCAAGACGGAGGAAAAGATGACTCGGATTTATAGAAACATCTTGATATTGGCGTGGATAGTCGGCCTGGGCAGCGCGGCTTCGGCGATGCCGCCGCGTGCTGCTCTGGGCTCTCCTCTTCAGGAGCAGATCGCTGCCGAAAACTCCCAGACGAGCGCAGCGATATCGACATCAGACCAGGATTCGGAAGACCGTGAGCAGCAGCAACGCGACCGTGAGCAGGAAGCGCGCGACCAGGAGCAGGAAAAGAGAGACCGGGAACAAGAAACGCGCGACCGCGCCCAGGAGCGGATCGACCGGGAGCGTGAACTCTACGAGCGTGCTACGGAGCAAATCGACGAAGGCAAAATGCAAGCGGCGATCGAACACCTCAACACTGTTATCGCGGAGCACGGCTCGGACGCCGAAGGGGCCCTCTATTGGAAAGCCTACGCGGAGAACCGGCTGGGGCAGCGGTCCGACGCGCTCGAGGCGCTCCAGACGCTGCGCCGCACTTATCCTCAGAGCCGCTGGCTGGACGACGCCAAAGCGCTGGAAGTCGAGGTGCGGCAGTTGTCCGGGCAGAAGGTGTCGCCGGAGGCCGAGGGCAACGAAGATCTGAAGCTGATTGCGATCAACAGCCTGATGGGCAGCGATCCTGAACAAGCGCTTCCCATGCTCGAGAAGTTCCTCAATGGCCCGCAACCCCTGAAGCTTAAGGAGCGGGCGCTGTTTGTCCTCAGCCAGAGCGGATCGCCCAAGGCGCGCGAGATTGTGGCGCGAATCGCCGGCGGCAGCCGCAATCCCGAGCTCCAAATGAAGGCGCTTCGTGATCTCGGGCTCTTCGGCGGCAAAGAGAGCCGCGCCACTCTCGAAGAGATTTACAAGTCGTCCCACGACATGGAAGTGAAGCGCGTCATCTTGCAGAGCTTTATGGTGGGCGGCGAGAAGCAGCGCCTGCTGGAGGTGGCGAAGAGCGAGCAGTCGCCCGAGTTGCGGGCTGAGGCCGTAAAGCAACTCGGCGTGATGGGCGCGCGCGCGGAACTCTACCAACTCTACCAGAATGAGACTAACCCCGAAGTCAAGCGGGGCATCCTGCAGGGGATGTTCATCAGCGGCGACGTCGAACACACGCTGGAGTTCGCGCGCGCCGAAAAAGACCCGGAGCTACGCCGCCAGGCCGTGCGGAATCTCGGCCTGATGGGTAAAGAAAAGACCGCCGATGCTCTAGCTTCCATCTACAGCAGCGATAAAGACCCCGAGATTAAGCGCAACGTGATTCAAGCGTTCTTCCTGCAGGGCAATGCCGACCAGCTTGTACGGATCGCCCGGCAGGAGAAGGACAATTCCCTGAAGCGGGATGCGGTGCAGAAACTATCGTTAATGCACAGCAAGGAAGCCACCGACTTCATGATGGAGCTACTGAACAAGTAATCAGTGCGGCGTGGAGGGGGCTTCAGAGCGGCCGGAAAAACGCTTGCACACTGTCATTCTGAGCGAAGCGAAGAATCTCAGCAGTTCTATTTCCAACGGACTGCGGAGATCCTTCGTCGCCTTCGGCCCCTCAGGATGACAGTCCACCGGGTTTTTCAATAGCCCGCTTAGGTTGGCATTCTGGTGATTCCGCATGGCGCGGTGCTGACCTGAAGGTCAGCGCTACGAGTGGATTGGGGGTCAACATGATTACGTCCCGGCGCTTTCCATTCGCAAACGGCGACGGCAGGTTCTTCATCCCCGTTTGCTGGTTGGTGATTGCCCTGCACTGCCTGTCGGCCGCGGCGCAGGAGCCGCGTGTGACTAACGCCAGGATGCGCTCGGCATCCGCAGCCGCTGGCCTGGCGGGCGTGTTCCACTCGATCCAAGCCAGTGAAAGCGGTCCGGCGTGGATTGGTTACGCAGTTCCTGCCGGGCCGGGAGATCACCGGATGTGCTGCAACGGCTCCATTGGAGAATTCTCAAATGAAGTGTGCGGCCGGTGCCGCCTGGAGGGCCGAAAGGAAGACGACGGGGGCCAGCCCGTGACGGCGGGTGAAACCAAGACCGTCAAATTGGAATCTCCGCCCTATTTTCTCGTGCTCTACCGAGTCGAAGCGGGAAGGGTGCAGAAAATTCGCACCTTCTCCCCAGAATGCGAGCTTGATGCGGGGGGCCTGCCCTTCGTCTGGCTGACCGCAGTGCAGCCTCGGGAGAGCGTGGCTTGGCTCGCCACTTTCGCGACAGCCGGAGAAGAAGGAGCTAAAGGCGAGGACGACGACAATCACCTTGGAAATTCGGCCCTCACAGCCATCGCCTTTCACGCGGACAACTCCGCCGAGCGCGCCCTTGAGGGCTTCGCCGCAGCCGGCCGGCCTGAACGAGTACGTGAGCACGCCGCATTCTGGCTGGGAGCGGCGCGAGGGCGGCAGGGCTACGAAGCTCTGAATCGCCTGGTGCGCGACGATGCGGACGAGCACTTCCGCGAGAAAGCAGTGTTTGCGCTCTACGTCAGCAAAGAACCCGAGGCCGTGGATGCCATCATCGCGGTCGCCCATCATGACTCGAGCCCCCACGTGCGAGGCCAGGCGCTCTTCTGGCTGGCGCAAAAGGCCGGAAAGAAAGCCGAGGCCACCATCACCGAGGCCATCGAAAGAGATCCGGAGACCGAGGTGAAGAAACGCGCCGTCTTCGCCCTCAGCCAGCTTCCCAAGGAGGAAGGCGTGCCCCTCCTGATCCAGGTAGCCAAGACGAATACCAATGGCGTAGTGCGCAAGCAGGCCATGTTCTGGCTGGGGCAGTCGCACGACCCGCGCGCCCTGGCGTTCTTCGAGGAAGTCCTTTCCCACTAAATGCCCAAGTGCTTTCGCACCGCAGAGGCTCAGGGGCGCAGAGGATCCAGAGAGACAGTCCTCTGCGTCTCCGCGTCTCTGCGGTGAAACGGAGAAGGGCGAGCTTATGCGACTCCTGACTTGCGAAAAGCCTGCGAAGGCGTGAAGAGATTCCGAATGTGTCATCCTGAGCGGAGCGAAGGATCTCTGCAGTTGTTCGCAAAGCGCTGAAGCATAATAAACTGCCGGGATCCTTCGCTCCGCTCAGGATGACATCGGGTTGTTATTTCACAGCCTCTGCGCCTTTCCGCAGGACGGAGCCCAGCATAGCCTTCACTGCGCAGGCCGGAAAGTGCAGCCTTCTTTCCTTGCTTCGGTTTTCGAGAGATTGCGCCGCCGATTGGTGTCTGGTCTGGATTAGCGTACAATTGTTATGGTGGGCTGGTCCGCCATCACGTCTAACAATTTGCACACATGGGGGAGCATTCGATGTCGACGCGTCATTCCTTTGGTGAGATTCACCTTGATGTGACGGCAGGTGGAGAGTGGCCGCAGGCCAAGCCGGACGCGGATACTCCTTTTCGGATCGCTATTCTGGGGGATTTTAGCGGTCGTGCCAACCGTGGTTTGCTCGAGAGCGGGGACGCTCTCGCCGGCCGCCGCCCGATCATCGTCGATCGCGACAACTTCGATTCCGTGCTGGCCAAACTCGCACCGCGCCTCGACTTGACGCCGGGAGGAGAGGGAGACCCGTGCATCCCGCTCAAATTCTCCGACCTGGACGATTTTCATCCTGACAGGCTTTTCGAGCAGGTTCGGATATTCCAGAAGTTGCGCGAAACGCGCCGGAAGCTCGGCGATTCGGCGACCTTCGCCAAGACGGCGGCGGAACTGACCTCGGCAGGGGCGCAAGGTGAAGCGCATGCACCGCAAGCGACCCCATCGAAGGCGCAGAGTTCAGCCCCCTCGCCTCGAGCCTCCGCACAGGACGTCCAAAGTCTGGTTTCGGGAAGTCTTCTGGACAACATGCTGGAGGCAACCGAAAGCAAGGCACAAGATCAAGCAAGCAAGCGGCCGGACGAGTGGAGCAGTCTGTTGCAGAAGCTTGTCGCGCCTCACCTGGTGGCGAAAACCGATCCCCGGCAAGCGGAACTGATCGCGTTGATTGACAAAGCCACCAGTGCGCAGATGGGCGCGCTGCTGCACGCACCTGCTTTCCAGGCTCTCGAGGCTGCGTGGCGTTCGGTATACTTTCTCGTGCGAAACGCGGAAACCGATACTCATCTCAAGTTGTTCCTGATTGACGTTTCGAAGCAGGAACTTGCCGCGGACCTGCTTACGTCCGGCGATCTGAAATCGACGGGGCTGTACAGGCTGCTCGTGGATAAGACTGTCGGCACGCCGGGCGCGGAACCTTGGGCGGTGACTGCCGGAGACTTTACCTTCGGGCCCAGCATGCGGGACAGCGAATTGCTGGCTCAAATCGGGAAAGTGGCTGCAAGCGCCGGCGCGCCTTTCCTTGCGGGCGCGAGTCCGCGCCTCCTGGGTTGCGATTCAGCGCTTCGTCTGCCGGAGACTCGAGAATGGGGAGTCGCGATGTCCGGCGAGGCGGCCGCATCCTGGCGGAAATTGAGGAATTCAGCTGAGGCTCGCTTTGTAGGCTTAGCGCTGCCGCGTTTTCTTTTGCGCCTGCCCTATGGCAAAGACACCGAGCCCGTAGAACGCTTCCACTTCGAAGAGATGGCGGACCCCCACGCCCATGAGAATTATTTGTGGGGCAATGCAGCCTTTGCGGGCGTCTTGCTGTTGGCGCAGTCTTTTGCTGAGCAAGGCTGGGACTTACAGCCAGGTACGCGTTCGGAAATAGACGGGCTTCCCGTTTACGTTTATAAGGCCGGCGGCGAAACTGAGACTCTGCCGTGCGCCGAAACGCTTTTGACCCAGACGGCGGCAGAAGAAATGATGGCAAGAGGTTTCATGCCGCTCGCTTCGCTGAAAGACCAACCGGCGGCGCGCTTAGTTCGATTTCAGTCAATAGCTGACCCCGTCAGCGCCTTGGCTGGACGATGGGGAACTTAAAACGACCCGCGAAAACCAACTGAGGCTTACAAAATCGCGTGGCGGACCGGCCCCCTCATCTGTCCCTGGGCTGACGGACACGCTCTCCCTCAAGAGGGCGCGGGCGCGTAATTCCGCAATCCCCTGGTAAAGTCAAACAATGATGACAAAAACCGAGTTGAATCCTTACGACGAAGTTGCCTACCCATCGTTACCCATTTCGCGCACGCATCCTGACCGGCTGGCGACGGTCGGAATGCACTTTGGCATGAGGCCCGCGCCGGTGGAGCGCTGCCGGGTGCTGGAGCTCGGATGTTCGAGCGGCGCCAACTTGCTGGCCATGGCCGTGGGGCTGCCGGAAAGTGAATTTGTCGGAGTCGACCTGGCAGCGAAACCGATTGCTCGCGGCAAGGCCATGATGGAAGCTCTGGGCCTCGAGAATGTTACCCTGCGGCAGGCCGACTTGCTGGAGATGGCCCCGGACTACGGGAAGTTCGATTACATCATCGCCCACGGGCTTTACACTTGGGTCCCCGCGCCGGTTCGGGAGCGGATCATGGCCATCTCGAAGGCGAGCCTCGAACCCCAGGGAATTGCTTATGTCAGTTACGACGCGTTTCCGGGGAGTTATGCGCGGGTGATGGTGCGCGAGATGATGCTCTTCCACATTCGAGATTTCAGTGACCCGCAGCAACAACTCCAGCAGGCCGTGACCGTGCTGAAGCTCCTGGCGAATTCAGGGAAAGAGACCGAGCCTTACACAAAGACACTTCAGGACGAGTTTGAGCGAATGTCCACGCGCTCCCGGGAGGGCCTTTACCACGACGAGTTGTCCCCCGATTTCCAGCCGTTCTATTTTCACCAATTCATGGGTCACGCCCAGCGTCACGGGCTGCAGTTTCTGGGTGAGACTGACTTTTTCGAGATGCACAGTGGAGGGCTCTCGGCGAAGGCAAAAGAAGTGCTCGACAAGATTTCCGACGATGTCACTCTGAGGGAG
>Ga0335078_10003875_pt1 | contig 22251 bp, 10 predicted proteins | sample Lox_Sample_32_FD_206711 | JGI IMG/M metagenome (GOLD analysis project Ga0335078, IMG submission 206711) | Soil microbial communities from Loxahatchee National Wildlife Refuge, Florida, United States - Lox_Sample_3.2 | ecosystem: Environmental > Terrestrial > Soil > Wetlands | place: USA... | reverse complement strand
TCGGTTTCCAGTTGCGTTTCGCCGGGACCGCGCGTGCCGATGCCGCCGCCGAGCCGGGACATCTCGGCCCCCCGGCCCGACAAGCGCGGCAAGCGGTAATTCAGTTGCGCCAGCTCCACCTGCAGGCGGCCTTCCCGGGTGCGCGCGCGGCGCGCGAAAATATCCAGAATCAGTTGCGTGCGGTCGATCACTTTACGCGCGAGCTGCTTCTCTAAGTTGCGCTGCTGCGTCGGAGTCAGGTCGTGGTCGAAGATGACCAGGCCCGCGTCCGCGGATTGCCCGAGTTGCGCGAGCTCCAGGACTTTGCCCTGGCCGATGAGCGTAGCGGCTTGTGCAGCAGCGCGCGATTGCAGGACGCGGCCGGCGATCGTGGCGCCCGCGCTGGCGGCCAGCTCCGCCAGTTCTTCCAGGGATTCTTCGGCGTGCCCGGGAGCGGCGTGGCGGCCCTTCCAATCCACCCCGACCAGGATCGCCCGTTCCGGCGGCGCGTGTGGGGTGGTCGAGATTCAGGCCTCCGGGGCTTCCGAGTGCCCGCCCGCGCTCGCGAGCGCTCCGCCCGCCGCCGAGCTCTGCACCGCGGCCTGCGAACTGGCGGCGTACGAGTGCGCCGTTTTCAGCGTAACTACCGTCGAGATGGCGTGCTTGAAGATGAGTTGTTCCTGATTATTGGTTTCCAATACCAGGGAATATTTGTCGAAGCTCTTGATGCGGCCCGACAACTTCACGCCGCTCATCAAATAGATAGTCAGGACTATCTTGTCTTTTCGCGCATTGTTTAAGAAACTGTCTTGTATGTTTTGCGCTGGTTTATCCATTGCCTCCCCCAAGCCCATTCGGGCGAAGCGACGCAAATCGCTTTGGCCATATTGTACACCGAATGCGAAGAGGGAAGGGAATGCGTGTAACCGCCGCGCACGCCGGCCGCCGCCGGGTTAGATTACAATCCCATCCAGCCGGAAAACCCGCCTGACCGGCACAAACCGCGGGACCGCCTTCGGCTCGATGGGCGGCGTGCCGTCCCGCCAGAAGCGCTCGAAGGGCCGCTTCTCTCCGGTTTGATAGTAATGCAGCAGGTAGGCCATATCGCACGCGGTATAGTCGCAGAACCACGGGTCGATATCCGTAATCCCGATTTGATGAAGCATGCTGAGCGCATAGCAGGCCGCCTCCCGCTCATAAGTGATAATCGCCGGCAGAAGCTCCGCGCCGACCGGAGGCGTACGCGGCTTGCCGGTCTCGAAGGCGCCTGCATCCAGGTTCCATTGGACCGTATGGCCAAACAGGTGAGCCAGCAGAAAGAGCCGCTGCTCCGGAGTTACCGCGCAATCGATGTGGATCTGGGCGCCGTCCAAGTCGCCGGTCAGCAGGTCCGGAATATCCCGCGTCACCACCGGGATGCCGTAGAAGCGTTCCAGGTGCTCCTGTACGCGGCCGCAGTATTCTGCAAACGGGATCACGCCCCAGGGCCTCCGACTGCACCACTCTATCACGAGCGTCCGCCCGCCCGCTCCGGACGGCTAGTGCGCCGGACTTAGCGCACTCGCCCCGGACGATGTGCTAATTCGATTTCTCGACCAGGGCGCGGACCGGGATGCGGTTCTCCCGGATCAGCCGGCGAATGGCTCCCGGCGTCAGCTTCGCGATGCGCCGGATCTCCCGCCGCTTGCGGAGCGCGCGCGGCAACAGCCGCAGAGCCGCCAGATCCGCGCGCAAAATGGCGGCCGCCAGCCGCGCCTTGTTGGCGACGCCCGGAAAGCGCGCCATCTCGCCTTTCCCCCCTGCCGCCGCCCACAGCCCTCCGGCCAGCCGCAGGGCAAAATAGAACGGATTCAGCAGCAGCAGGCTCCAGGGGAACAGTTTGGCCGCCAGCAGAATGCGGTTGCGCTCGATGAGAAAAATGCGCCGCGTGGATCCGGCATCGAGACTGGCGCCGCGATGATGGCGCACCACCGCCCCGGGCGCGTACAGGCAGCGCCAGCCCGCAATCCGCGCCCGCAAGCCGAGCTCCGCGTCATCGGCGAACATGAACAGGTCTTCGTCGAAGCCGCCGATTTCCTCCAGCATCGCTTTGCGGTACATGGCGGCGCAGCCATCCGGCCAAAGGCACTCCTCGATGCGGTTGTATTGCCCGCGGTCGATCTCGCCGGTGCCCCGCCCGCGGTTCTGGCCATCCGGATAGATGAGGTGCCCGGCTTTGTCGATGCGCCGCGGATCTTCATAAACCAGCACCTTCGCGGCAGCCATGCCGATGTCCGGCGCCGCGTCGAAAACGCTCCGCAAGGCCGCGAGAAATTCCGGTTCCGCCTCCGCATCGTTGTTCAGAATGGCGACAAACCGCCCGCGCGCCGCCGCGAACGCCTGGTTGTTCGCGCGGCAGAAACCCTGGTTGGTTGGATTGGCGATGACCCGGGCGCCGAATTCCGCGCGCGCCATCTCGGCGGAACCGTCGCTCGAGCCGTTGTCCACCACGATGACTTCGAACTCCGCGCCGCGCTGGCGCCCCACCGATTCCAGGCACGCCCGCAGGTAATCCCGGCGGTTCCAGTTCACGATGACGACCGAGATCTCGGGCGGCGCGCTCACGCTGCAATCATACCCGAGGCCGCGCTACTCCGACATGATCGGCTCGGTGGTGTGCTCGGCGGCCGGCTGCAGATGCGGATACCGGCCGAGCAGGCGCACGCACGTGTTCCACCGCAGCAGCGCATCGTCGTTGGCCGGTGGGCGTATGGCTTCGGCCTTCTCGTACCAGTGCATGGCGCTGCGCAGCAGCTCGTAAGCCATGGCGCCCGAGCCCTGGCTGCCCTTGTCCAGAAGCACCTGGGCGCGGCGCTCGCAGACGATGCCGGAGTAGTAAAACCGCTCGTAGTCGTCGTGCATGCGCGCCACGACGTCGCGCGCCTCCCGCTCGGCGTCCCCCCGCTGGAATTGATCGGTGAGGGCCAGCAGCAACGTGACCAGCGCCGCGCGATTCTCCGGCTCGACGCGCAACACATCCTGGCAAATGCTTTCGGCTTGCCAGGGCTCGTTCAACAGCCGGTAGCGCTCGGCCTTGGCCAGCGCGCCCGGGATGGCTTCCTTGGACAGGTTCTTTAGCTCGAACATGTGGGCACCCTAGCCCCCCATTCCTATTTCATCAGAATGTGAAGCACCCTGCACCAACGGCGGGCGGCGAGCGTCCCCGCCCGGCCTCCCCGGTTCAGTTTGCGCGGCCGCCGGGCGAAGGCGGAAACGCGGCGTGGTTGCGCACCTGCCGGGCCTGCCATAAATGCCGCCGTTCATGGGCCGCGATCCACGCGAAGATGGCATACAGATTCAGCCGGACGGGACCCAGGCCCGGCCCCCGCATCTTGATGCGCGCCAGGTCCAGCCCGTTGGCTCGTTCGAGCAGCAACGCCAGTTGCTCCTGTATGTGGCGAAACGTCGGCAGCACCGCGGTGATGGGCTGGCCAAAGGCCGGAGTAAAGGAGCGCAAAGCCTTGCGCTTGCGTTTGGGCGGCGGCTCCGTCCCGGCGATGAGGCGCGCTCCCAGAAAGCCGTACGCCAGCGAAGCCTCCGCCGTGCGGCCCGGCGCGCCGGGATCCTCGATGGTTTTTTCGAGCAGGCGCACGTAGCGGTCGCCCACGATATTCAGATGCAGCAGGCACTCCGCCATGGACCACCTGTGCGGGTCCGGCCGCCAGTTGAATTGGGATTCCTTCAACCCGTTCACCAACTCGCCGGCGTCGGCCTTGGCGGCCGCGAATTGGCTGCGCAGTTCGGCGAGTTGGGGAGCCAGCGGGCTGCCCTGAAGATTCGCGGCGGAGGACATGGCCAGATACCTTTATAGCGAAACCGCCGGCGGATTGTCATGGCGCGGTTGCGAATGCCGGCCTGGCGCTGAAGGCGCTTGTTGAAAGACGTGCCCGGGTACGGCTCCCTCACGGGCGCGGCTCCGTGAGTGGTTGCGAAATCGAGGCTCCGTTTCAGAGCCGCGCCATCCTAATAGCGCCGCAACCCCCTCCAGCCTATATCATGAACAGAAGCCTCGGGCGACAGCGCCGCGGGCGCATCTACTGCCTGGCTGCGAGCCGGCCGGGCGATCGCCGATGGAACCGCCATCCATAGCCGATTTTTCATTCGACCTCACAGGGCGAAGTCTCCACGTCTGGACTGTCCGTACCGGAGCGCCGGGCGCCGCCGGCTGGTTTGAGCCGTATTTGACTCCGGACGAAATGGGCCGCGCCGCGCAATTCCGGTTTGAACGCGACCGGAATTCCTTCGTCCTCGCGCGCGGCGTCCTGCGAACTCTGCTGGGACGATACTTGCACATCTCGCCGGCCGGCATCCGGTTCGAGTACCGGCCGAAGGGAAAACCTGCGCTTGCCCTACCGGCGGGCATCGATTTCAACGTGTCGCACTCGGGCGGCCTGGCCGTGTTTGCTTTCACGGCCGGCTGCGAAATCGGGGTAGACGTCGAAAGTATCCGGCCGCTGCCGGATTTGCAGAGTATCGCGGACCGGTTCTTCTGTGCCGGGGAAGCGGCCGAGCTGATGTCGCTTGCGGCGGACCAGCGCGAACCGGCATTCTACCTCTGCTGGACGCGCAAGGAGGCGTACATCAAAGCCAGCGGCGACGGTCTGTCCGCCCCGCTGGATGGCTTTCGGGTGACCCTGCGGCCCGGCCAACCGGCCCGGTTCGTCCATCTCGCCAACGACACGGCGCAAGCCTGGTCGCTTCACGATCTCGCGTTGGCTTCCGGTTATGCGGCCGCCCTCGCCTACCGCGATGCGCAGCGGCCGGTCGTTGTCCTGCCGGTGGCCGATCCCGCGGAATTGCCCGGCGTTCAGGGTCTTGGCGGAAGATCGGCCAACTTGCCGTAGTCCATTTGCAGCACCCGGTCCGCGACGTGGAAATAGCGGTCGTCGTGCGTCACCACCACGGCCGTCTTGCCGGAGCTTTTCAGTTCGGGCAGCAGCGTTTCATAGAAGTACCTTCGGAAAGGCGGGTCCTGGTCGGCCGCCACTTCATCGAAAATGTACACCGGCTTGTCCTCCAGATAGGCCACCACTAAGGCGAGGCGCTTGCGCTGTCCGGTCGACAAGTGAGTGTTCGTAAAGCGTCCGCCGCCAAAAGCCGTCTTGTGCGACAGCTCCATCAGCCGCAGAAGGGCGTTGACGCGTTCCGGCGCGGCTTCGCTCAGCCCGTGTAGTTTGTCGAATAAGTGGAAGTCCGAAAAGATGGCCGAAAACAGGTTGCGATAGGATTGGACGTTGGCGGGACCTATCTCCGCATCGTCCACCCGTATGATCCCGCGCTCCGGCCGGTACAAGGCCGTGAACAACTTCAGGAAGGTCGTCTTGCCGCTGCCGTTGCCGCCGATCAGGAACAGGATCTCGCCGCGCCGGACCTCTCCGTCGATGGGGCCGGCCTGAAACGTGGCGTTGCCGTCGGGGTCCCGGTAGGTGAACGCGACTCCCTCGAACCGGATCGTTTCAAAAGAACTCATGTCGATCAGCGGCGACGCCTCGTATCCGGCGGATTTCGCCAGGGCCTCGTCCAGCGTCCTCTCCAGCCGCTGCAGGTTGTCCACCGTCACATTCACCTGCGAAAGCAGCGGGATCATCACCACCACGTTGGTCAGCGGTCCGAAAAAAAACAGGATGGCAGCGACAATCTTTGCCGCAGATCCTGAAAACGACGCGGTTACGGCGGGCAGGACAAAGGCGGCGGCTCCCAGCAGGATCACGAAAAACATCTCGACGAAGATAATGTTGTTCGAGAACAGGACCATGACGCGGGTGCGCACGTCGCGTACGCGCGTGGCGGTGGATTGGAATTCCGCGAACACGTCGTCGCTTTTCAGCTTGTTGATGCGCAGTTCCTTGAACCCTTTGAGCAGACCGTCGAGCGATTCGAACAGCTCGTCTTCCTGCTTCGACGCGTCCTGCAAGCCCTGGTCATAGGCTGCCCGGTCCTTGAAATACTTGGCGGCGCCGCTTCCGATCAGGATGATGCAGAGCAGCATGGCGACCGGCGATACCAGGGCGATATAAGCCATCGTGCAGAGGATCATGACGGCGCCTTGGGCCGCGGCGAACAGCGGCCGCGTCGCCTGGGCGATGGCCGCCGTATCGCGGCTGATCCGGGAATGAATGTCGCCCTCGCCGATGGATTCCAGCGTCAGCAGGTCCGAGCGGCGGATCTTGTCGGCCAGCCGCAACCGCACGCTGCAAATGGCGGCCTCGGTGATTCGGGTGGATTCGTAGAGGATGTAGCGTAGCGCATAGACGAACAGCGCGATGGACAGGCCGAAATACAGAAAATGCCGCCAGGACGGTCCGCCTCCCTTCAAGGCATCCACGGCGGCGTTGATCACCGCCAGGTTGGCCGCATTGGCGATGCCGGAAGCCGCGGTGAGCACGAGCAGTTTCCGGTCGAGCGCGTGAGTCTCGCGCTGCAAAAAAGCAAAAATGCCGAACCGCTTCCATGTATTCATGAGGCGCCCGGCCGGGCGATGCGCATGCGCATCGGTGGTTGGGCCGGGACGCGGAACGCGCCGCGGCCCTCGCCAATCGCTGGCCGCGGGATGCGGCCGGTGTCCCGCGGGTACGGTACCCCGCCATGGCTACGCACTTTGGTATCTCAGACGATTCTCCCGCCGCGGCCGGGCCGCGTTCCGCCGTCCCATGCACATGTTCTCGTCCCGCCACACGCGGCGCCGCGCGCGCCGCGTGCCGGCATGCCCCCGGCGTCAGCTATACGTTTCGCCGAGCTGCCCCATCACGGCGCCCTTCAGCCGGAAGTACTGCCGGAAGGTCTCGCCCGCGGTCTGCAGATCCACCGCTGCGCCGCTGCCCTCGAGGTAGTGCGCCAGCGAAGCGCAGGAGTGCGCGAAGTGCGCCTTCTCGGTGCCGCCGCAGTGGACGGTGATCCACGCCAGCGCGCGGCGCGCGTCGTGGTCCGCTAGCCCCATATCGGTCGTCGCCCAGTGGTGGAACGGCGCGGCGATCGTTTCCAGCTCGGCGTGCGTGTAGCCCTCGTGCACCAGCAGCGAATAAATGCCGACCATCACGGGCGATCGCAAGCGGCAGGTGTCGAGCCAGGACTTGAACTCCACCGCGGCCGGCAAGCAGTATTGCCGGCTCTGCCAAAGATCGTCCTGGCCGGCAAACTCCGTCGCCATGCGATAGTACAACTCGAAATGCAGCGCCTGGCCGCCGACGCCGAGGTCCTCGTCCGCTACGCGGTTCATGCGGCCTGCCGCGCGAAACAACGCCAGGGCGCTCTTCGTCTCGGAGCCGCAGGCTTTCGCTTCTCCCTCGGCGGTCATACGATTGGCCAGACCTTCCACCGACATCGCGGAGTTGTTGGTTTTTTGCCAGGACACAAAAAACCGCCGGCGCGTGTCGAGCGGCTGAATGCCGGCGAGAAAGCGGCCGAAGCTCCGCGCGATCGCCTGTATGGAATCCTTCTCGGCGTACAGGCTGTCGAGCAAGACCTGGCGCAGCGGCTGGTGGTCGAGCTGGCTGTACGCATCCTGCATCCCCAGGAACAGCGAAGCGTCGCCGTTCGATTCAATATCCAAAGCCGCCCCGGTCAAGCCCGGCTCCGGATTCGTAACATTCGCCAAAGACATAGACGTAGATGTAGACATCGTGATTCTCCCTCGCGGAGCGACTCCGCATGACTGATGACCCTCTGCATCGTGTGAACCGTCAGCACCGCAAAACGTGCCGTTCACGCCGGCAAGCTGTGCCGCCAATCATCGGTACGGCGACCGGCTGTTCCGTTTCCCGCCGAACGGCGTCGGGCGGGACGCGAAGCGGACTGGATGGATACTGGCTAGGGCACCGGCTACCTCCCCACCCGAGGCCGGCGCCGCAAGTGTCTCAACAGGATGCCCCCTTGGCGGCTTCCGGCAATGACGGCCGGCAGAAAAGCCGCGCCGCCTGGCGAAGCATTTCCGCCCGTCCCGCCGGCGGATCCGGCGGCCAGGCAAAACCCAGCCGGGCCAGCAGGGTCTGGGTCCGCCCCGACACGATTTCGAGACGGCGCGCCCGCTCCTGCGGCGACCGGCCCGCGTACAGCCCGAAGTTCTCCAGCGTTCCAGTCAATGCGGCGTCCATCCCGGGTTCGTCGACGGCCCGTTCCAGCCGCTCCAGGAAGGCATCGAAACCGCAGGCGGGTACTCCCTCGACGAAGCCGGCCAGCGTATCTCTTCTTGCATTTTCAATATGATGGGCTTCGTTCGTCAGATCGGCCGCGCCCGCCAGCAGCTCCAGTCCCCGCGCCACCGCGTCCACGTGGCACAGCCAGAGATGAGAGTCGCCGGGCGCCGCTCCCAAGCGCAGGAAGGCGGCGACCTGCCGGAAGAAGGCGTTCTCCCCCACGTTGCGTTGCAGCGGTCCTCCAGCGGCGGCATACACCAGGTTGCCGACCCGGTGGATCGAGGCATTCGCGAGATCCCGCCGGGCCGCGACCACCAACCGCTCCGCCTCCTGCTTGCTCCGGATGTAATAGTTCTCGTCTGGCGCTTCAGGCACGCCGTCGTATTCCGTGAACAGGCGGAAGCCGCTTTCCGGAGCTTTCCCGCACACCGAGAGCGTGGAAACCAGGTGAAAATCCGCCGGGTTCCCGGCGCGGTGGGCCGCCAGCTTCAGCAAGTGTGCGGTAGCCGCTACATTGCCGGCATGGAATTCCCAATAGTGGCCGAAGTGCCTGACGTTGGCGGCGCAGTGAAAGATCGCCTGCAAACCGTCCGCCAGGCGCTCGTAGATTCGGGCCGGCAGACCCAGCTTGTCCCACCGCAAATCGCCCGGCACGACGGTAAGGCCGGGATGATCGCACAAAGCGGCGCCTACTTCCGGTCCGAAATAGTGGCGTAAATTATCGCCCAGGCGGGCGCGGGCTGTGCTCTCGTCGCACCCGCGCACCAGGACGCTGACTTGACGTTCCGGGCCGGCCAACAGTTCGCGCAGCAGATAACCGCCCAGATAACCGGTCGCCCCGGTCAACAGAACCCGTCGATAATCCCGGCGTTTTCCAGCGCCGTGCCGCCGGTATGCCTGATTGCGCGTCTCATAATCGCGTCGCGCGCGATCGAGCGCCGCGTCGCGCTCGGCGTCATAGGCGGCCAGCCGGTCCCGATAACTTTGCCAATGCCGCGCCGCGGATTGGAGCAAGGTCCGCAAATGCTCGGGCCGCGGCCGGCACACGCCGGCGAAATCCGCCAGGCGGGGATGTTCGTAGAGGTCGTTGATCGTGCATTGAAATGTGCGCCGGATTTGATTGACCGCGGAGATCGCCGACAGGCTGTCTCCTCCGAGATCGAAGAAATTGTCGCCGCGGGAGACGGATTGACATTTGAGGCACTCGGCCCACACTTGCGCGACGCGCTGTTCGACGCCCTCGCGGGGCTGGTCGCGGCTGCCATCGCCGTCTTCCGCTCCAGCGGGATTGACTCCCCGCTCAGAAGCGGTGCGCAACAGCGCCTCCCGATCCGCTTTGCCGGAAGTGTTCACCGGAATCGCCGGCACCGCGAGCACGGTCGAGGGCAGCATGTAGGACGGCAGTACGCTGGCAAGATACTCGCGCCACGACGCCTGATCGGGTTCGGCCGCTCCGGAATGCAGGCAGACGAAGGCCCGCAGCGCTTGCGTTCCGTCGGGCTGGATTGCCACCGCCGCAACCGCCTGCCGCACGCCCGGATGAGCGCCCAGCCGGTGCTCGATTTCACCCAGTTCCACGCGCTGCCCGCGCAGCTTCACCTGCCCGTCGGCGCGCCCCAGGATCTGCAGATCGCCGGTGCGGGTCCAGCGTCCTAAATCGCCGGTCGAATAGAGCCGGCCGCCGGGCGTTTCCACAAAGCTGGCGGCGGTGAGCTCCGGACGGTTCAGATACCCCAACGCGAGTCCCATGCCGCCCAGCCAGATCAGCCCCACTGCATCGGGCGGAACCGGTATTCCCTCGCGATCGCGGATCGAGACGGATGTGTTGGCCAACGGCTTGCCTGCCGTCAGCCGGTTCGCCTGGGGCGATATCGTCCCATAGCTCACCGCTACGGTATTTTCGGTCGGGCCGTAGCCGTTCACGTAGCGCAGGCGCGCAGCGTAATGCAGGGCGTCGGCCCGATCGGGCGGCTCGCCCGCGGTGACCAGGAGGCGCAGGCCGGGAAAATCCGCGCGCTCGAAGAGGCGGAGATAGGACGGCGTCATGGTGGCGGTGGTGACGCCCAGCCGGACCATCTTCTCGCGCATGCCGGCGATGTCGTCCATCTCTCCCGGCAGCGTGGGAACTACCGCGGCCCCCGCCGTCCACGCCATGGCCAGATCGGCGATCCATGCGTCGAATGAGGGCGATGCGATCAGCATGACCCGGTCGCCGGCACGCATATCCAAGGGGACGTTCCCGGCTAAGCCAAGATTGTTCAATCCCTGGTGATGCAACATCACCCCCTTCGGCACTCCCGTCGACCCGGAGGTGTAGATGATGCAGGCAAGGTCCGAACCCCCGGCTCCGCCGCCCGCGAGCTCGGGCGGATGGCCGTGGCTTCGGACGAACGTTTCCGGGAGGCTTTCCGGCCGGAAGACCTGGCAGCCGGTCTCGGCCAGAGGCGCAGGCAGCGCAAGTCCGTCGAGGACCACCAGTACCCGGACGCCGGCGTCGCGCGCCATGAAGGCCAGACGGCCGGCCGGCAGATCGATGACCAGCGGCAAATAACATCCGCCGGCCTTCCAAATGGAGAGCACGGTTTCGGGCAAGGCGGCAGAGCGGCCGGTGAAGACCCCGATGGGTTCTTGCCGCGCCACGCCCCGGGCCAGCAGCGCATGGGCCAGGGCATTCGATCGGGCGTCCAACGCCGCGTAGCTTTGCGCGCCGTCTTCGGAGATCAGCGCAGGACGTCCGGGCTGGACGCGGGCCCAATACTCGAACCGCGCGGGTAAGCTCGGCGCCGGATGGGGCAGCGCGGGGCCGCGCTCCCAGCCGGCCACCAGGTTTTCCTCGTCCGGCAATAAGGCCGGCAAGGGAGATCCCGAAAGCCGCCGGCCGTCTGCCAGGAAACGCGCCCATCCGGCCAACGATTCGATCCAGGCCTCGGCGGTGTCCTTCTCATAGACGGCGGCGTTGACATACCATTGCAGGACGAGGCTGCCATCCGGTTGGCCTTCATGGATCAGGGCCATGTCCTGGACGGGCGCATTCGGGTGAAGCTCGTAGCAGGCGTCGCCGGCCAGGGGAGCGATGCCGTTGAAACGAAATCCGCCGCCGTCCTCCCCGCTAAGGGAGCCCTGCGTATGCGGGAGGCTGGGAGTTTCGATTACCGCCAGATCGAACAGCGGGTACCGCGCCGGATGGGACGCGAGGCCAGCATGCTCCTGGCGGAAGTCCCGATACATGCGGGCGAACGGATAGCGCGCATGGTGCATACCCTCGGCCAGGTTCCGTTGCATGGTCCGCATCGCCTGTTCGGCGGACTCGCGGCGATCGACGCGGCACGGTACGGGCAGCATGTTGACGTAGTACCCGATGACGCGCGCTTCGCCGGCCGTGTCTCGGGTGGAGACTGCCGTGCCGAGCGGAAATTCCGGCCGCCCTGTGCGCCGCCGCACCTCCAGGGCCATGATCGTCAACATCAGGGCGTGCAGGCTGGCGCCATTTGTCCTGGCGAAATCGCGCAGGCCCGCGGCAGTGGAGGCATCCAGCCGGACGCGGAATCTGTGAGCGCCGCGGGAGTGGTGCGCCGTGCGTCCCGCCGGACGGGGGAAATCCAGGGGCCATTCGTCGAAAGGACGGGGAGTATCCGGAGAGCCGTCCGAGCAAGCGCTGGACAACCGGTCCAGGATTTCCCGCCAGTACAGAGCGTCTTTCCGGCGCGCCGGGCCATCCAGATACGCTTCCTCCCCGCCAGCCGAATGATCGAATTGTCCGGCGATCGGGGGCAGCCTTTCCCCTCGCAGCACGGTCGACAATTCTTCCACCAGGACGCCGAGCGAAACGCCATCTCCCACGGAATGGTGCAAAGCAAGCCAGAAGACTTGCTGGTCCGTGCCGTCTACATGCACGAGCCCGGCGCGCCACAGGGGAGGAGTATCCATGAGGAAGGGTTCCGTCTGGCGCGCCCGGATATATGCCAGGGCGGCGGGCATGTCCGGCTGGCGGGAGATTTCGAAGTCCGTCGGGATGGGGCGGGCTTTTGGCGCGCGCGCCGGCGTGTCCTGCGGCCGCATCGGCGCGCCGGCGCCGGCTTGAGCCGGCTGATCCGCGGCCGGCGCGTGGCTCCGCGGTGCTGAAGCCCGCGCCACGCAACGCCGCAGCACGAGGTCCGCATCCTGGTAGAAGCTGGTGCGTAGCGCGGCATGGCGGGTCACCAGCGCCGCCCATGCAGACTGCCATTCGGGGGCGGACGGGACTTGGCCGGCCACCGCCAGAGTCAGGGGGATGTTGAAGCTGCGGGTGTCCAGTCCGGCCTGTTCTGCGACCCAGAATTCGCGCTGGCCCTCGGTCGCCTTGTCCGAGGAGAGGATGACAGGCGGGGTACCGGCCCCGGCGGCCAGTTCGCGGACCCGTCGGGCGAAGCCGTCGAGCGCGGGCTCCGCGAACAGTTCCCGGCCGGGGATCGAATGGCCGAGCAGCTTTTCCAGACGGTGCGCGACGGCGATGGCCAGCAGGCTGTGGCCGCCGAGCGCGAAGAAGTTGTCGTCGCGACGGATGGCGGCGGGGTCACGGCCTAACAATTCGCCCCACAAACGGGCGATCTCCGCTTCCAGACCTTCCCGCGGCGCACGATCCGCGGCCGGGGCCGATCGTCCGGCCAGCAAAGTCTTCAGGGCGGCTCGATCCACCTTGCCCGAGTGGGACAGGGGAATGGCCGGAATGGCGATCACCGCGGCCGGGATCATATAAGCGGGCAGGCGGCTGGCCAGGAACGTGCGCCAGCTTTCCTCCGCCGGGGCTTCCTTTCCGGGCCAGGGCCGCACGAAGGCCCAAAGGCCGCGGTTCCCGCCGGCGTCGCCATCCAGCAACGCCACCGCCTGCGCGATAGCAGGATGGTTGCCCAACACGTGCTCAATTTCTCCCAGCTCGACGCGTATGCCGTTGATCTTCACTTGGCCGTCGATCCGGCCGAGGATTTCGATCTCGCCGGTGGGGCGCCAACGCGCCAGATCGCCGGAGCGGTAGCGCCGCCCGCGCGCCGTTTCCACGAAAGCGGCGGACGTCAGCTCCGGCCGTTGCACATAGCCGCGGGCCAGGCCGGCGCCCCCGAGCCACACTTCCCCGGCCACGCCGGGAGGCGCCGGGTTCCCATCGGAGTCGCAAATATGGATGCTGGTATTGGCCAGGGGGCGGCCGCACGAGACGCTGGGGTTCCCGCCGGGGTCCAGCCTTCCCATGGTGCTGGTGATGGTGTTCTCGGTGGGACCGTACGCATTGAAGTACGCGTGCCGGCCCGCATAAGCGGCGACATCGGCTGGAAGTGGAGCCTCTCCGCCGGTGACCAGGACGCGCAGCGAAGGCAACCCGGCGCCGTCAAATAGCCGCAGATAGGTGGGGGTGATGTCAGCCACCGTCACGCGCAGATCGGCCAGAAAGGTCCGGAAACGGTTGGGCGAGCTGAGAACCTCGTACGGGACCGGGCACAACGCGGCGCCGAACGCCAGGGGCAGTCCCATGTCTGAAAGGGAGACATCGAAAGACGGCGACGCAAACATCAGGCTGCGATCGTCGCGGGTCAGGCCTATGATCTCGCCGGTTCCGAGAACCGCGTTGACGTAGGCGTCGTGGCCGATCAACGTGCCTTTCGGCCGCCCGGTGGAACCGGACGTGTAGATGATGTACGCGGCATCGGTGGGGCTGCCGGGCCGTCGCGGGCGTTGGGCATGCGTGCGGCGGAATTCGGCGTCCAAGTCTTCCGGACGGAGGGGAGCGGGCAGGTCCGGAGCCAGCGCCGGCGGCGCCGCGAGCCCGTCCAGAACGATGAATTGGGCGATTCCGGCATCGCGGGCCATGAAGGCCAAACGTTCCTCCGGGAGATCGGCGGCCAGCGGCACATAGATCCCGCCGGCTTTCCAGATGCCGAGAACCGCCGCCGGCAGGTTGGCGGAACGCCCGGTTAGAACTCCGACGCAACTGCCTGGCACGGCGCCGCGCAACAGCAGACCGTGCGCGATCGCGTTAGCCTCCCGCTCGAGAGCGTCGAAAGTCGTGATGGCGCCTTCGGTGACGATTGCGGGGCGCGCGCCCTGACCGGTGTTGGGATCGTCGAGGACGCGTTCGAACAGCTCATGAAAGCGCAATGCCGGGCGGGCCGCCGGCGGCCCCAGTTCCCAGGTTTCGAGCAACGCCGCCTCGGCTGGCAGCAGAACCGGCAAAGGCTCCTGTGCCCTCCGGCGATCCTCGGCCAGCCATACGGCCCAGCCGCGCAGCCCGTCGAACCAGTGGCTAGCGGTTTCCCGCGTGTAGAGAGCGGCGTTGACGTGCCACAACAGCAGCAGGCCGCCGCCGGCCAGGCCCTCGTGGATCAAGACCATGTCCGGTCCGGGCGAGGCGTCGGTAAGTTCGTAGGCGGTGGTCTCCGCGCTCCCTTCCGTCAGGCCGGAATGCCGGACCAAGCGGGGCGATACCGGAGCCGGTGGGACGCTCGGGCTCTCGGTGACCGCCAGGTCGAAAAGCGGATAGCGCGCGGGATGGCGCTGCTCCGGGCGTTTGCTCCAGAAGTCGTGGTACATGCGCGCGAAGGGATAACGCACGTGCTGCAGCCCCGCCTCCAGCGAGTGCTGAATCTCCTGCAGCAGCACTCCGAACGCCGCATCCGGCGGCAGATGGCAGGGCAGCGGCAGCATGTTGACGTAATAGCCGATCACCTGCTCCTCGGCCGCGGTCTCCCGGACCGAGGCGGTGGTGCCGATGACGACGTCCGCACGCCCCATGCGCCGCCGGGCTTCCAACGCCAGAACGGTCAAGAGGACTGCATGCAAGCTGGCGGCATGCTCCCGGGCGAGGGCCTTCAGCCCCGCGGTTATCGAGGCGTCCAGGCGAGCCTCAAAGCGATGGTTTCCCGTTTTCGCGTTGAGGGAGCGCGCGAAATCGAGCGGTCCTTCGTCAAAGGCCGCGGCGGCCGGACGGGCCAGGAGGTCGTGCCAATAGTGTCCGTCTGCCGCGCAATCCGGTCCGGCCAGATACGCTTCCTCGCGGGCGGCGGATTCCGCGAAATCTCCCGCCGGGTGAGGAAGCGGTTCGCCGCGCAGCAGCGCAGAGAGTTCTTCCACGATGATGCCGAGGGACCGGCCGTCGCCTACGGAATGATGCAGCGCGAGCCAGAACCAGTGTTCCCGGGCCTCCGCTACCTCGACCAGTCCCGCCCTCCACAACGGAAGCGCGCCCATGGCGAACGGTTCTTCCTGACGCTGGCGGATATAGGCCCGCGCGGAGGATTTGTCGGGCTCGGCCGCGGTCTCGAGCCTCGGCATCAGCGCCGGCACGGCGGCGCGGCGCAGACGGCCTTCCGCATCCTCATAGAAGTAGGTGCGCAGGGCATCGTGCCGCGCCACCAGAGTTGCCCATGCCTGATTCCAGCGGTTGAGCGGAGGCATTTCTCCCTCGACGATCCGCAGCAGAGGGATGGTAAAGGCGCGGGTATCCAGTCCGGCAGCTTCGGCCACGTGGAATTCCCGCTGGCCTTCCGTGGCCAGATCGCTTTTGACGGGCGCCTTGCCATGGGCGCAGTGGGCGGCGAGAGCGGCGCCCAGCAGGTCCTCCATGCGTTGGGCGAATCCCGCCAGGGTGGGCGCGGCGAATAGCTCGCGCGCCGCAACCGGCCGCGCCAACTCGCGCGACAACCGATGCGCCATGGTGACGGCCAGCAGACTGTTGCCTCCGAGGGCGAAGAAATTGTCCTCGCGCCAGACGCGAGCCCCAAGCAGGCCGCCCCACAAAGCAGCGATGCGCGTTTCCAATTCGCCGGCGGGCGCGCTTTTCGCGGCCTCGCTGCGTTCTCTGGGCGCCAGCAGCAGGGCGTCCCGGTCGATCTTCCCGGCGAAGGTCAGGGGCATGGCGGCTACGGAAGTGACCGAAGCCGGGATCATGTAGAGCGGCAGGCGGCCGCCCAGATAGGCGCGCCATTCGTCCTCCTCCGGCATGGCTGCGCCGGGGCGAAGGCGAACGAACGCCCGCAGAACTTTGGTGTCGTGCGCGGCCGCGTCCACCAGTGTTACGGCCTCTTCCACGGACGGGTGGGAATGAAGCGCCTCTTCGATCTCGCCCGGTTCCAGCCGCTGGCCGTGCAGCTTAATCTGCTGGTCGACGCGTCCCGCAAGCTCCAGCCGGCCATCCCCGGTCCAGCGGCCCAGATCCCCCGAGCGATAGAAGCGCCTCTCGGGCGTCTCGATGAATCGCTGGGCCGTCAGGTCCGGATTGTTCAGATAGCCGCGCGCCAGGCCGACCCCGCTCAGCCAGACTTCCCCCACCACGCCGGGCGGCACCGGGTCGCCGTTGTCGCGGCGTATGGAAACTCCGGTGTTGGCCAAAGGCCGCCCCAGCGGCAGCGGACGGCTGGCGTCGGGGTCAGCGGGGATCTGCTCCGCGAAAGTGAAGATGCAGGTCTCGGTGGGGCCATACGCGTTCCAAAAGGCGAGATGATTGGCGTGGCGCCGGGCATCGTCGTGACTCGGCGTTTCGCCGCCGCAGATCAGGAGGCGCAATCCCTCGAAAGGCGTGTGCTTGCTGACGCGCAGATAGGAAGGGGCATGGAAGGCCACCGTCACGCCGTACGCCTTATACCACTGCTTCAAGGCCCAGGGATCGTCACGCAAGGCCCGCGAGACCGGCACCAGGGCCATGCCATGCAGCAGCGCGGCGCCCAGTTCCCAGAGGGACGCATCGAACCCGGGAGTCGCGACGAGGGAAAAGCGGTCCTCGGGCGTGAGGCCGAAGGTTTCGCCAGTCATCAATGCGGCGTTGATCAAACTATCGTGCTGGATCAGGACGCCCTTGGGCATCCCGGTCGTCCCCGAGGTGTAAATGGTAAAGGCCAGGTCGCGGGAAGTGCCGGCGACCGCGGGACGCCCGATCCCGCCGCGCTCCCAGTCCGCGGGGCGCAGGATTGTCCGGACCGCACGTTCCAGGGCGGGCGGAACCGGGTGGCCATCGAGCACGATCAGCTTCGTGGCTTTCGAATCCGCGGCCATGAAGGCCAAACGCTCCGGCGGCTGTTCGAGAGCCAGGGGCAAATAGGAGGCTCCCGCCTTCCAGATGCCGAGCACCGCGGCGGGAAGATCGGCCGAGCAGTCCGTCAGCAGGGCCACCGGCTCCTCGCGCGCCACGCCATGATCGAGCAGAACGCGGGCGATCCGGTTGGCGCGGGCATCCAGCTCCGCATAGGTCTCGACGCCGGTTTCGGCGATAACGGCGGCCCTCCGCGGATGTTGGCCGGCCAGGCTCTCGAAGAGCTCATGGAAGCGCTTCGCCGGCCGGACGACCGCCGGACCCCGTTCCCATCGCTCCAGGCGCCGGGCTTCCGCGGGCAGCAGCGCCGGCAGCGGCGCCCCGGCGCGGCCGATATCCTCGGCCAGCCAACGCGCCCAAGCCGCGAACGAACCCAGCCATGCCTCTGCCGTATCCCTGCTGTAGATGTCCGGGTTCCATTCGAGCGACAGTTCCAGGCCGCCGCCGTCCTCGACCGGCTCGTAGCTAAACTCGAGATCCACGCCGGCGGCGGGACTGGAGGATTCCCCCGGCAAGCGCCGGGGCGTCAGCCGAAATCCAGGTTCGGCCTCGCCGCCCGTACCGGACGGATTACTCGTCAGGGAGATATCGAACAGCGAGGTCCGGGAATGAGGCCGGGCATGCGGGCGCCGTTGACGGAATTCCCGGTAAAGCAGGCCGGAAGGATAAGCCCCATGCTCGACCGCCTCGCTCAGCGTAGCCTGGGAGGCGCGTATTTGCGCCGCCAGTGTGGGCGCGTTTTCCACGCTCAGGACGACGGGCATCAGATTGACGAAGTAGCCCACGGCGCGATCGGCGCCGGGCGGACGCACCGAGATGCCGGCGCCCACAATCAAATCCTGGCGGCCGCTGCGGCGTCTGGCCTCCGCCCCCAAGAGCGACAGCAGCAGGGCATGCAATCCAACCTGCTGCGCCCGTGCGAACCGGGTTAGCGCGGCGACCGTGCCGGCATCCAACCGCTCCACGATGGGGACGGCGGATTTTCCACTTGATATGGCGGGACGGCGGTAGTCCCCGGGGAATTCGTGAAAGGCTTCGCCGCCGCGCCCGGTGGCGAGGGCATCCAACTTGTCGCGCCACCAGTCACGGTCGCGCCCGGCCTGATCGGACGCCAGGTAGTTCCGTTCCGCATGGCTGGCCAGCGCGACGCCGTTGGGGGCCGGCGGCAGGGCGCGATCGAGTAACAGCGCATGCATCTCTTCCTGCACGATGCTCGCGGACAGGCCGTCGGCCACAGCGTGGTGCAGGGCGAACCAGAAGAGAGTCTCGCCTCCGCCCTCCGCCACCTGCACCAGGCCGGCACGCGCCAGCGGCGGCTCGGTGAGCTGGAATGGCGCGTGCGCGCGAGCGGCGATGCGCTCGCGGGCATCGTTCAGCGACGCGCAACGATCCAGGCCGAGCGGAACGGCCGGCGCCAGCTCTTCTATATCCACCGTCTGCCAGAGAACCTCTTCGTCCGGGCCAGCCGAAAAAGCCGTGCGCAAGGCGGCATGGCGCGCCAGCAGCCGGGTCCAGGCGGATTGCCAGAGCGCCGGATCGGGAACCTTCCCGCGGGCCGCCAGCACCCGGACGATCTGCGCGCCTGTCCCGCCCAGACCCAGCTTCCAGGCGATCCAGAAGTCTTCCTGTCCGGCGGTCGCGGCGCCCTGCCGCCGATCGGGTTCCGGAGGCGCCGGCTGGTGCTGCGATGCCAGGACGATCCTTCCGGCCAGGGCCGCAATTGTCGTCGAGACCAGGATCGTTTGGGGCGAGACCGCGTAGCCCAGCGCTTGCAGGCGCTGGCTGACGGCGATCGACAAGAGACTGGTGCCTCCCAGGGCATAGAAGTTGTCTTCCCGCAGGATGGGACGCACACCCAGAATGTCCTCCCAGACGTCCCCGATGTGCCGTTCCACCTGGCCCTGCGGCGGCATGCCGCGCTCCGCTCCATTTCGCGGCTGCGCCGTCTCGAACTCCGCCGCGAGGGAGAGCAGCGCCTGACGGTCCACCTTGCCGTAGGAGTTGACGGGCATTCTGTCGATGGTGGTCACGCGGGCCGGCAACATGTAAGCGGGCAGAGTCTGGCCCAGGAAACGCGGCCAGTCGAAGGACGCGCATTCCGGCCGGTCGCTTTCCACGAAGGCGATCAACTTTCCGTTGTGTTGCATGGCCGCGGCCAACCGGACCAAGCCGTGCCGCAGCAGGGTTTGTTCGATCTCGCCCAACGAGACCGCCTGTCCGGAAACTTTGACCAGGTCGTCGGAGCGGCCCAGGGACTCGAGCTGTCCGTCCCCGTTCCAGCGCCCCAGGTCTCCGGACCGGTAGGCCCGCCCGTAGGGCGTTTCGACGAAGCGGCCGGCGGTCAGTTCCGGTTGATTGAGGTAGCCGCGAGCCAGGCCCACGCCCACCACATGGATTTCCCCCGCTTCTCCGGCGGGCACTTCCCGGCCATCGCCATCCAACAGAAACACGGCCGTATTCGGGAAGGGCAGGCCGCTGGCTAGCGGGCCGTCGCCGTTGGGGTCCACCCGAGCCATGCAGAAGGTGCCGCAGGTCTCGGTGGCTCCCTGGATGTTCCAATAGTCCAGGCTCCGCGCATAGGCCCGCGCGTCGCCGGCATTGGGGCGTTCGCCGGCGGTAAGCAGGCAACGCAGGCCATCCGGCACGGCCCCCTTCAAAAGGCGCAGATAGGACGGCGTGAACATGGCGACGGTGACGCGATGGCGGGACATGGCGGCCAACAGCGCGGCAGGATCGTCGAGCAGCGCGCGCGACGCCGGAACGAAGGCGGCTCCGGCCAGCAGCGGAAGGCACAACTGGCGAAAGCCCATGATGAAGCCGGGCGCCGCGGACAGCAGCAGGCGATCGCCGGTGGTAATGCTTTGCGCGTGGATGTGGCCGTATCCCAGGTTGAGGCAGGCATCGTGCTGGAGCAGGACGCCTTTGGGTTGGCCGGTGGACCCCGAGGTGAACAGGATGGCGGCCAGACCGGTTGTCTTGCCCGGCCGGTATGGGCGGTGGCCGTCGCCAGCCGCGGCGCGGCGAATCAGTTCCTCGGGCCTGAGAATCGCGGGCTTCGTGTCCGCGGCGTTGCCCGCGAGGACGGCCAGCAACTCGGCCGGCGCTTCCAGGCCATCCAGGACGATCAGGCGGCGCATCCCCGATTGCCGGGCCATATTCGCCAGGCGCTGGGGCGGCAGATCGGCGCCCATTGGCACGTAGGCCCCGCCGGCTTTGAGGATCCCCAGAAAAGCCAGAGGCAAGGACGCGGAGCGCTCGGTGAGCACGCCCACCGCCTCTTCTTCCGTCACCTCGAGCGCGAGCAGAGCGTGCGCCAGGGCATTGGCATCTTGGTCCAGCTCGGCGTAGGTAGTCGTGCCGGCGCCGGAGATGATGGCTGGGGCAGCCGGCTGCCGGTCCGCGAGAATCTCGAAACACTCATGCAGGCGCAAAGCCGGCCATACGCGGACCGGCCCGGCTGGGTTCGCCAGCGCGGGAGAGACTATGCTTTGTGCCGGGCTAATCGTCATTGGGTCATATTCCTTGGTGGCGCGGGCTTCAGAGGTTGGTGAAAAACGCGCCAGGGGCACCGGTTCCTCACGGTTGCGGCTCTGCAGGTTGTTGCGAAATCGAGGCTCGGATACAGAGGCGCGCGCGTCAGCAAGCCGCCATGAAAGTGCGGGACATCGGATCCGACGGAGCGGTACGGCGCCTTTTTCACCGGCCTCTTCGGCTTGCGGCGAAATTCCGTTCGCCGGGCAGGCGGGACTGAAGTCCCGCCCGGCACGCTGAAGCGTGCGCCACGCGCCATCGGCGGCTTTGTCATTGCCATCCTCCGCCCAGGGAGCGATATAGCGTGACGGTGTTGGTCAATTCCTGGCGGCGGATTTGCACGAGTTGGAGCTGTGCGTCGAGCAGTTGGCGTTCGGAATCGAGGTATTCCAGGTAGCTGGCGACGCCGCCGCGATATCCTAGATCCGCGAGATCCACGCCCTCGCGCAGGCTCTCGACGAGGCTCTCCTGCCGGGTTCGCAGCTCGGCCAGTTTGCGGCAGGCGGCCAGGGAATCCGCCACTTCGCGGAAGGCCTGTTGCACGGTCTGGCGGTAGGCGAGCAGGGCCTCCTGACGGCGGGCCTCGGCGATGCGCACGCCCGCCCGGATGGCGCCCGCGTTGAAGACCGGTAGATTTCCCGCTGGAGCGAAAAGCCAGGTGCCGTTGGAGGCCTTGAAAAGATTGCGCAGAGCGGAACTTTCAAACCCGGTCGACGCCGTCAAGGAGATCGTGGGGAAGAACGCGGCTTTGGCCACCGCCACCAGGGCGTAGCCGCCGATCAGTTGCTGCTCGGCCTCGCGAATGTCGGGGCGGCGGTCGAGCAGCGCCGACGGCAGGCCGGGAGGCAGCCTGGCAGCCAGCCCCTGGTCGAGCAGCGAACGGCCGCGGACGATCGGTTCCGGATTCCGGCCGAGCAGAATCGCGAGCTGGTTCTCGGTCTGTTCGTTTTGCAGCTCCAAGCCAGTGAGCGCCGTGTGGGCGCTTTTCACCAGCACTTCGGCCTGGCGCAGATCGATGTCGGAGGAATAGCCGTTGTCCACGCGGAGCTGAACCAACGCCAGCGAATCTTCGCGGAGCTGGAGCGCATGCCGCGTGATTTCGATTTCCAGATCCAGATCGCGCAACATGAAGTAGGCGCCGGCCGCGTCGCTCACCAACGTCTCGAGGACCAGCCGCTGCGCTTCGACGCTGGCCAGCAGGCTCGCCCGCGCGGCGGCGCTGGTATTCCGGATTCGTCCCCAGAGGTCGAGCTCCCAACCCAGGCTGACGGAGAGATTGGTGTAGTCGCTTTCGGCCGACTCGCCCGGCGGCAGAGGACCGCTGATGTCTTCGGCGGTGCGGAGATTGTTGTAGCCGGCCTGTGCGGCCACCGACGGAAGACGGGCCGATCTCGACACGGTAAGCTGCGCGCGGGCTTCGAGCACGCGAGCGGCTGCGATTTGCACGTCGTAGTTGTGGGCGAGCGCCTCCCGGATCAGCTTCGCCAGCTCCTCGTCGTGGATCAAGTCCTGCCACCG
>Ga0335078_10003874_pt1 | contig 22260 bp, 18 predicted proteins | sample Lox_Sample_32_FD_206711 | JGI IMG/M metagenome (GOLD analysis project Ga0335078, IMG submission 206711) | Soil microbial communities from Loxahatchee National Wildlife Refuge, Florida, United States - Lox_Sample_3.2 | ecosystem: Environmental > Terrestrial > Soil > Wetlands | place: USA... | reverse complement strand
CCGCCGGGGACCATTTCAATTCTCGGCGGAAACCGGCTGCGGAGGCAGTACCATCGTCCTGTCGCACATCAGCAGCGGCCATCTGGCGTTTGCTATTGAGGGCGAAAATCGAACCATCACCGGATTGCGCAATCGAACCGATCTGCAAGCTGGAAGCGTTACGTTCGTGGAGGGCGAGACGAAGGACACGCTTCCGGGCTACGCATTCGAAGCTCCGCTCGACTTCGTGCTGCTGGACGGCCCGCATGCCTATCCCTGGCCGCAACTCGAATATGCCTATCTGTTTCCGCACTTGCGGGTCGGTGGATGGCTGGCGATTGACGACATCCAGATTCCATCGGTTTACGAGCTATTCCGGTTTCTGAGCAAAGAGCCGTCCGTTGTACTGGAAGAGGTGGTAGTCCGAACTGCATTCTTCCGGCGCGTGCAGTCGAGTGCGCCCCGCCCGGATGGATGGACCACCCAGGGAATCAACCGGCGAACGGTCTTACGCTACTCCTGGCGCGACTGGCTGCGTGAGCGGCTACGGGGTCGAGTACACTGAACATAAGGAGGAACGCGCGCTATGCAATCTCCCGTAGTTACGCAGACGGCACTGGTTACCGGAGACCGCTTAAGCCTCGAAGAATTCCTTTATGTATGGGAAGAGTTGCCCGATCTGAAGAATGCCGAACTGATCGATGGAGTGGTCTACGTGTCCTCGCCCGTTAGCCGTGAACATGGAAGTCTGGATGGACGCATTGCCTTGTGGCTGGGATATTATGCACAGGCAACCCCAGGGAGCGAGTTTGCTCTTGACAGCACGTGGCTTATGCTGGGTAGCGCTCCGCAGCCCGACGCCGCTCTGCGGGTTTTGCCGTCGCACGGGGGCCAGTCCAGAGACGAAAAGAGGTTTTCCACCGGAGCACCCGAACTAGCCGTCGAGATCTGCGTGACGTCCACCGATTACGACTTCGGGCCCAAACTGCGGCTCTACGCCCGGGCCGGAGTGCGCGAGTACATCACCATCGAAACCTTCAGCAAGCGCATCGTGTGGCGCGTCTTGCAAGACGGCAAGTACTCCGCCCAACTGGTGTCTGAAGATGGCATCTTGCGCTCGGAAGTCTTTCCGGGATTGTGGCTGGACGAGCCGGCTCTCTGGGCTGGCGACGGTCCCAAAATGCTGGCTGCGCTCCACGCCGGCCTCGCCACCGAAGAGCATAGCCGCTTTGTGGAACGTCTGGCGGCCCATCGATAATGCGGCGCTGCCTTTTTCTGGATCGCGACGGAGTCGTCAACGTAGCGCCTCCCGCCGGCGAATACATAAGAAGCTGGGATGAGTTCCACCTGCTGCCGGAGGCAGTCTCCTGGATTCGTCTGTTCAAGGCCGCGGGTTTTTTGGCGATCGTGATCACCAATCAGCGGGGCATCGCCAAGGGCTTGTATTCGGAAGCCGACTTGCAGGACATACACGGCCGCATGCGCGCGGAACTGGCGGCGCAGGGCGCCATTCTCGACGACATCTTCTACTGTCCGCACGAAGAAGGCGCCTGCGATTGCCGCAAGCCGCGGCCCGGCATGGTCCTGCAAGCCCAACGAAAGTGGGACATCGATTTGGGCGCTTCCCTGCTGATCGGCGACTCCAGCCGCGACCGGCTCCTCGCGGAAGCTTGCGGCATTCCATTTGTGCTGGTGCGCCAGGGCCGAGTGGCGGAAACCGTAGCCGTCCGGGCAGCACCTGACTGAGTTGGCATTACGCGCTGCCCGGCATATGCTCGGGTTCATGGATGCGACAGATACGGCGAGCCTATCGCGCGCACCCGCATCACCGGCGTCCAACGTAGGCGGCTGCTTGGAATTCCGTCTCGTCATAAAATTCGATGGTTTTCCGAAAAAGCGCGGCGTTTGGCTCGACCGCGCCGTTGCTTGACCAGCTTACGGTCTGCCATAATACCGCAACGCTGTGCTACCTAACTGCAACTAACCGGAACCAGATGGAGTTGGCACTTAGGTGCTCAAGTTGCGCAGCCAATTGTTCGGATGTCGTTGGCCTTGCGGGCTTGCCATGCCCTATCATCGTAACGTTTATGGCACCAATGGCCCTCGCGGAAGAGGTTGCGGCGGATGTACTGCTCGTAGACGACTGGGACGCCCGCCAGGAAGCAGAACATAGGCACCTGCGGGTCGTCGGAACGCTGCAAGTGTTGGCGGACGGGGCCGCGAGCGGCCTAAGCGATCTGGAAGCGGATTTCGAACGCTTGCGCCGGACCAATTTTCGAGTGAGCGCGCAACTGTTGCAGTCCTTGCTTGAAGAGCATCGTCGGAAGAGCAAGTGAATGCCGCCGGCTCGAAAGCGGGCTTCGTCTTCTAGCAAACGCAGAGCGACGTCTTTCACGAGGGCCTCAGGATCGGTGCCTGCGTGACTCGCGATCTGCGCAAGATGCGCTTCCTGCTCGGCGGTGAAATGCACTTCCATGGTCCAAGGAAAGGGTTGCCTGAAGCCCCTGTCAATTTGGCCGGGCAGGCGCGGACACGACCGCGGCTACGGCGTCCAGATGAAGCCATGGAACTGTGATTTCTCGTCACTATAAGTCCCCGTGACCTTACCTGATTCAGTTAGGCCAACTGCTTTGGTTCCCTCATTGGGAACGTCGGTGACGGAACCCGGCGCCTCAAGGCTGGTGATGGTGCCGTTCGGACTGCGCACGAATCCGTGTAGCACCAAGTTGACACCTCCGTAGTATCCGGCGATTTCCCCTGCGGCATTGATGGCTATAGGTCGCGTTCCCCAACTGTTTGCACTAGGTTGCCCAGCGTCGAATGCCGTAATGGTGCCGTCGCTTGCGCGCAGGAAACCATGAGTCTTCTGGTTGGCGTCAGTGTAATACCCGACGATTGCTCCGGATTCGTTGATGGCTTGGGCATAGGTGCCCTGCACCCCGGAACCAGGACCGTCGAATGTCGTTATCGTCCCACTCGCGTCGCGCAGGTAGCCGTGGCCGATTCCGCCAGCATCGTAATAGGACCCCGCCACCGTTCCGGCAGCGTTGATACTGTAGGCCCAAGTGCCTCCATGCGGCCCAGTCCCGGCTCCGGGCGCTTCGAATTTCGTGATGCTTCCGTCACTGGCCCGCACGAAGCCGTGGGCTGTGGAGGCGTGGTCGACGTAATATCCCGCAATGACCGACCCCCGGTTGATGATCTGGGGAAGCGTGCCCCGGTACCCGCTCCAGCCACATTGAATCTCGCCACTTTGCCGTTCGCGTATTGAATGAACCCGTGTGCGCGGTCGTGGTCCACATAGTAGGCACCAGTGATAACGCCGCGATCATTGACGGCGGTAGGAACCTGGCCGCCGCGTACCGGCCCAACTCCGATTATCGTCCCGTCCGCGGCCAGTGCGAAGCCCGCCGTTCCCACGGTCTGATCGGTATCGACCTCATAGGAGCCAATGATCAGGCCGGAGTCGTTCATGCCCGTTACCGCGAGCGATGGTCCCCCACCCGGGATCAGGAAGGACGTAAACTGGGGAGCTTTGGTCTCCTGGCCCCTCACAGGCCCCACGACAAGACAGCAGAGCCAACACAAACCGATGGCCGAATATCCCCGACCGGGGCACGCAAAGCCGAAACCTTTCATTGCAGCCTCCTCTAGCGTTCTAGCGGTGTCGCCAAGACGGCATCCTCAGAACTGTTCCATTATACTCTTAACTGCCGGCGCGTCGGCGGCTACTTCTTCCCCTTAAACTTAGTCCAAGCCAGTTGCGACTTACCTACCTCAAACAACAGCTTCAGCGCATTTACCTTTTCCGGCGGTACTAACTCGCCGGCCAAAAATTGGCGCAGGGCTTCGGAGCGGCGAAGCTTGCCGGAACTGGTTCGCGGCAGCGTGCCTGGTTCCAGTAATTCCACGTCTCGCGGTTTGAGTGAAAGGCCTTTCAAAATGCAGTGGCTGATGTCGGCGATGACTTCTTCCTCCGATCGCTTACTGCGTGGGTCCTTCTCGGCTAGGATAATCAACTGCTCGCCTTCGCCCTCGACCATCGTACTCACAGCCACCGTGCAGCCTTTGCGCACACCTTCGACGTCGAGCAGCAACTCTTCCATCTCCTGAGGCGCATAATTGCGGCCTCGAATGATAATCAGATCCTTGGCCCGTCCCGCGATGTACAGTTCGCCATCGTGAAAGAACCCTAAGTCGCCGGTATCCAGCCAATCCCCGCGAATGATATTCGCCGTCAGTTCCGGACTCTCCCAATATCCCTTGGTAATCGACGGCCCCTTAATCCAAATCCGTCCCACCCGGTTTTCCGGAACGATCTGTTCCCGATCGTCCCGAATGGTGATTTCCACGCTCGGCAAAGCTCGGCCCACCGAGCAAATCTTGCGCCCCTCGCCCAAATGCGCGGTGCCGCCATTCCACAGGCCTTCGCGGCTGAATTCGGTGAACTTCGGCAGATCGTCCAAATCCGTGAAGCTGACGCCCAACCCGGCTTCGGCCAATCCATAAACCGGAGTCATAGCCGTGGGCTTGAATCCCCAACGCGCGAAGCGCTCAGTGAATCTTTGAATGCCCTCCGTCTCGATCGGTTCCGCTCCGTTCAGCGCGGCTCGCCAACGCGAGAGATCCACGCCCTCCATCTCTTCGTCTTTGATCTTGCTGGCGCACAGGCTATAGGCAAAGTGCGGCGCGGTGGAAATGGCGCACTTATACTTGGACAGCGTCCGCAGCCAGATAGCCGGCTTAGCCAGAAAAGTATCCGGCCCCATGTAAGTCACGGTTCCCGGATAGTACAACCCGAGGTAAACGTTGCCTACCAACCCCATGTCATGATACAGCGGCAGCCAGCAGACGCACCCATTGTCTATCTCGCTCTCATCTCGATAGACCAGCGATTTCTCCATCATGGTCAAGTTAGCCAGTAAGTTGGTGTGCGTAACCATCACCGCCTTAGGCTCAACCGTCGTCCCCGACGAAAACTGCAAAAACGCCGGCTGATCGGGGTCCACATCCACCGGCCGCCACCGCCCATTCCCGCTTTGCAGATCCTTAGCGTCCAGCACTTCCTGCAGAGATTCCACGCCCACCACGCCCGGGCCGATCAGCCGCTTGATGCGATTCTCGGTAATGAGGAACTTCGCCTCGATCTTCCCCAGCATCTTGCGCAAACGCGCGAAATACTCATCCAGCTTCCCCAATCGGAACGGCGGATAAAGCGCCGCCGGAATCCCGCCGGCAAGTTGCACGCCCAGCAGCGAATCGAAAAACTCAATCGAAGTCGAAAGGATCAACGCCACCCGGTCGCCCGGCTGCAACCCGCGCGCCTGCAATTCCGCGGCGGCCTTCTGAGCCCGCTGCAGCACATCCCGATACGGATAGAAAGTGGCCTCTTCGGAAGGCGCCACGAACCGCGCACCCCATCGCGTGCAAGTTTCCAGATTGGTCAGGATTTCCGGAAGCGTCGCGCCTTTCAGCGCCAGACTGCTCATGCCCGCGGCTCCTGCTCGCACACGCGCCCGGCGATCATCTGCACCAGATCCTGCACGGTTTCGAGTTGCTGCCACTGCTCCAGGCCGAAGGCGCAGCCGAAATCCTGCTCGATGGTGGTCACCAGCACCACCTGCGCCAGCGAGTCGAGCTGCAGCGCGTCCATCAGCGAAACGCCGGGACCGATCGCCTCGATCTGCTCGGGCGTCAGGTTCAACTGCTCGCGAGCGATTTTCTTCAATTGCTGCAGAATTGTTTCTTCATTCCATTTAACGAGTGTCGATTCGGGCACGGGCCCCTCCTATACGGTTTGATAATTACTGAGCGCCGGAATTTGTTCCGGCGGCGGCACCACCAGCGGATCTTCCTGCTGGTACATGCGCAGGATCCAGTCGGCGTATTTGCGCTCCAGAACGGCGCGGCGCACCTTCAACGTGGGCGTCATCAGTTCGGTATCGAGCAACGCTTCCTCGCGCAGGAAGCAGAAGCGCTTCACTTTCTCGAACGAGGAGAACTCCGTTTGCCAGCGCTCCAATTCCTCGCGGAACGCGGCCACCACCGGCGGCGCCATCCACAGTTCCTCCGGACTCCCGGTCAATTTGTGATGCCGCGCCAGGTGCGCCACGTGTTCCGGATGCGGCACGATCAAAGCGCTCACATACTTGCGGCCTTCGCCCACGACCAGCGCCTGTTGGATGTAATTGCTGCGCTGCAAAGCCTGTTCCAGCGCTGCGCAGGCGATGTTCTTGCCGTTCGATAGCACCATGATTTCCTTGCGCCGGCCGGTGATGGTGACGTTGCCATCGGCGTCCATGCGCCCAAGATCGCCGGTGCGCAGCCAGCCATCCGCCGTGAAAATCTGGCGCGTGCCGGCTTCATCCCGATAATAGCCGAGCATGACGTGCGGCCCGCGCGTGAGAATTTCGCCATCGTCGCTGATACGCGCTTCCACGCCATCGAGGGCGCGTCCGACCGAGCCGACCTTTTCCTTCTGGTATTCGTTTATGGTGATGACCGGTGAAGTTTCCGTCATGCCATAGCCTTGCAAGACGGCGAATCCGGCGGCGCGGAAGAACAGCTCGATTTCCGGATTGAGCCAGGCGCCTCCGCAGATCAGATATTTCAATCCGCCCAGTTTGGCGTGGACCTTCGGAAAGACCAGCACATTCGCCAGCGGCGCGAAAAACTTCTGCATGGCGCTGGCCGGCACGCCGGTCAATTGCTCGCGCGTGCGGGCGATGGCTGCCGCCAGCAGTTTGGTGGCGATGAACCGCCGATGCGGCAAGAGCGCGGCCATCTGGGCCTCCACGCCTTCCTGCACTTTTTCCAAAATGCGCGGCACTACGCCCATGATTTCGGGTTTGTGGACTGGCAGCAATTCCTTCAAATCGTGCGGATCGCCGTAAGCGATCGGAATCCCTTTTGCGAAATAGCCGTAACACAGCGCGCGTTCCAGAACGTGCGCCAGCGGGAGCACCGAAAGCGCCTGGCTGGCGGTCTGCGACTTAGTACGTTCCAGCCCGCCGTAGAAGCTAAAAACGATGTTGCCGTGCGACAGCATGACGCCTTTGGGCGTGCCCGTGGTTCCCGAAGTGTAGACGATGGACGCCAGATCGTTCGGCGTGGCGGTCTGCGCTTCGGCGCGGATGCGCGCCACCGCAGCGGCGTCGAACGCGGGCGTATCGGCGATGATTCGAGGCAGCGAAGCGGCCACTCCGGGCGTATCTTCCATGGCGACGATGGTGCGGAGATCGGGCAAGCCGTTCAGGAGCGGCTGGAGCGTTTTCCACTGCTCCATGCCGGCGATGATGGCGGCGCGGCAACCGCTATGCTTCAGCAGGTACGCGATCTGAGCCGATGCCAGGGTGTTGTAAATCGGGACGACGACCAGCCGAGCCGTCAGGGTGGCGAAATCCGCGATATGCCACTCTGGGCGGTTTTCCGCGAAGATGGCCACCCGGTCGCCCTGCGCCAGGCCGGAATCCAGCAGAAACCGGCGCAAAGCGAAAACGGCGTGCGAAAACTGCGCGGTGGACCAGGACTGCAGCTTGCCGCGATTCTGAAAGCTGAGCAGGCGGTCGAATCGGAAGCGATCCAGATGCTGGAACAGCAGATGATTCAACGTGGGCGCGGCGGCGTTTTCCGGCATGCGGCTTCCATGTGGCGACGGGTAGGGGTGTTCCGAAACTAACACAAAATCCGCCGTAGAATCAAGCGTATGAAGTACCGGGGAACGCTTCGCTTACGCCCGGCGGGGGCGGAGGTCAGGGGGCTTTGGTGATATCACCCGGTCCGGCACGCTTGTCGAACGTGGGTTTTCCCCAAGGAGGCGGGGATTAGTCGATGAGCGGCAATCGCTCTGCGGTACTCCGAAGGAAGGAGAGCCTGGCGCCGCAGCGTTGTGGAGCGGTAAGGCGACCCACCCGACGCCCGCCGGCTCGCGCATAGCTCGGCGTAGTCTACGCCGTGCCCGTTGCGAACCTCTGGCGAAGAAAGATTTTGGCAGAAGATCCAAATTTCTGGCACTCAATCGGACACCCAGCATTTGAAACTAAACTGGTTCAATTAGTTGGTACGAAACGTGCGTGGGCCGATCCGATGACGGAAGGGCGATTAAAGACTACATTGGGCATATGCGGCTGGCTGATTCTGGCGGCCTTGGTCATTTTGCCCCTCCCAGCCAAGGCTGACACCGTAACATTGGATTTTACGGCCGAGATCGATGGGCAGTCTTTGCTCCTCATTCAAGGCAACACGCTTCAGTGGCAAAACGTGTCGTTTTGTGCTCCGGGCCAGCACACCAACTCCTGTGGCGACAGCAATCTACCCACCACCATCACCACCACGGATAATGGAGTTACCGTGATGTCCGCGTATCAATGGTACCCTACCTGGCCTTCTGGAAATTCGGGGTCCGTGGATTCCAGTATTTTCGCAGGTCTAGACCCAGGTTTGCCGGCCACCGCCCTAACCGTTGCCTTAACGGTTGAAGAAGCGCGTGAAAGCCTGACCATCGACCAGCAGCCCACTGCCGCCAATGGCTACCAACTCGTTCTTGATTTTGACGACGTGAACGAAGGGAGTTCCGCCTATTACGAAGGCCAACTCTCCTTTACCACGCAGGCCCCGGTTCCGGAACCCGCTTCCTGGCTGCTCCTGGCCACCTGCGTCATAGCGGTGTTTTGGGCATTTCACGCACGCGCAAGATAGCGCATTGACAGGACACTGACCTCACTCGTCCCCTGTGCCCAAAGTGATAACCGCTGTAACTTGTTTTGTAGTTACGCGAACAAAGTCCATGAGAAGCCGCCTTCGGCTCCCGGCCTGTCGTTATTTTGGCAGAACCGGCCCATCGTCCTACCCCTCCCCGAACGGCGCATCCCGCAAGCTATGCAGAATGATATAAGCATCCAGCGCCGGCGACACATGCTTGATGTAGTACAAATCGTATTCCAACGCCTCCCGCGCATCGTGCATCCGGCTGTGATATTCGCAATTAAGCTGGCTCCAGCCCAATATCCCCGGCCGCACCGCGTGACGCTGCCCGTAGTACGGCATCTGCTCCATTAGCGCCGGAATAAACTCCGGCCGGTGCGCCCGCGGCCCCACCAGCGACATCTCCCCGCGGATCACGTTCAGCAATTGCGGCAGCGCGTCCAGACGCAGGCGGCGCAGCCAGCGCCCCGGCCCGGTGAGCGTGCCATCCGCGCGCCGGCAGCGGAAACGATACTGCGTGAACGGCACCATATTCAAACCCAGGCGCGGGCGCGAGTCGAAAACCGGCCCACGCGACGTCGACAGAATCACCAGCGCGAGGGGCACGATCACCGCCGCCAGCACGATCAACCCAGCCAGTGCAGCCAGATTCGAATAGATGGCCTGCAAAGCGATGGCCCCGCGGCGGGCTTCCAATTCGCCGGAAAAAATCAATTGCGAAGGCAGCAGTTCATCGACGCACACCCGCTCGCAAGCCAGTTCGTATAACTCCCCCACCGGCTGAATGTCGATGCCGCGAAATTGCAGATCCATCAGCGCCGCAAAAGGCACGCCGCTGCGCCGCTCGGCCACGCCCACCACGATGCGATCCGGCCGCACTTCCGACACCACGCGTTCCAGATCGGCGGTCGCACCTAGCACGCGCGAGCCGTTGAGCGGCGTGCCGGCTTCGCGCGCATCGTCGATATAACCGGCGGTCGCCAGGCCGAACTCCGGATGCGCCGTCAGGCTGCGGCTGGCTTCCATCGCGGCATCGTTGGTTCCATAAAAGAGCACGCGCTTGGGACCGAATCCTTTCCACAGCACCGCCCGGTAAAACAGCCGCCAGAGCAGCAAGGCCGGCAACGCCAGCGCGCTGCCCATCACCATAATGGAAGGAGACAGCACCAGCTCCGCATAGCGCAGATAACCCAGCAGCGCTTCAAAAAGAAACGTCACGCCCAGCGCCATGCAAAGTTGCTGCAGCAGGAGCAGCTTCGAGCGCATGCCCACTTGCGTATAAAGCATGTTGAGCTGCAGCCCCGCGAGTACGCCCGCCACGGCCAAGGAAATCTGGAGCAGTCCGTTGTCGTAAAAGAGGAAGACGGAGGGGTCCGCGCCCAGCGACCAGTAGGACGCCAGCACGTAGCAGGCGAACAGCAGAATCGTCTCGGGAAGCAGCAGGCTGAGGACGCGTGTCGAGAAAAGGTTCCGGAGAAAAGAAAACATGGTCTTTACGCATAGTAAACTGGCGACACCAGGCTTGTGGAGCGTGGGGCAGCCACGCTTGGCTGCGGCGGCGCCTCACGCCGCCCCTGCGCCAGGTTTCATGCGCTTTTGTGGGCTCGACCAATTGGAACTGTCCTCGATATAGTTCCCAATGCGCGCGTAGCCCGCTTGGGGAGTCGCCGTTGTGGCAACCTTCAATGCGGGCTGCCAGCCGCATTACCGCGCCGTGGGCCCCTATCTTCCTTATTTGGTCCAGGATTTCTACCGGAGCCTTGGCTGGCGCCGAAAGCTACGGTTCGCCGGGTGGAACGCGATGGGCGACGAAGAGGCCGCCGCTTTTTTGGGAAGGACGTTGGTGACAGTCGTATTCCACATGCGCGCCATGAGCCCCCGCGAGAAGAGCGGGTATCGGAACCTATGAAGGGCGCACGAGCGAAAAGAAGAAGCTGGACGGAATTCGCCTCCCGCGCGCGAACGCCAGTTACACGGAACTCGATGAGTTCTTCGACCGCCACGATGGCACTGAGCTGCTGGATCGGGGTATCGCAGCAGTTGAAGCATTCCACCGGCCGCCAAACGCATGATCGAAAGGCTCGCCAAGCGCAAGACCGTGGCTGTCTCGACCTTGGTTAGGATGTGGGTGATTGATAGTATGCGCCGCGAAGCTTCGCAGCCGTGGCGGGTCACGGCATCTTGAACACGCGCGCTCCTGGGGCCATTGATGTTTAAGCGTCGTGGTGTTACGCTACCCGGCATTATGCACGCTCTCGGACGTTGGTTAGCTGTCGCGGCCGTGCTCGCCGCGCCTCTGCTCGCGCACAAGCCCGATTTTGCGCCTCCCAGGATCTTTCCCGCGGGAGCCGATGCCAGCTTCGTGGTGGCCGCCGATCTGAATGGCGACGGCCTATGCGATCTGGCGATTTCCGACCTAGGCTATTCGGGGGCGAACGGCGCTGTCACGATCTTGCTGGCTAAGGGCGCTGGCGGTTTCGAGCCGGCCGTCAGCTATCCCACGATCGGCGGAGGCGGCAGCTTGGCGATGGGGGATTTCAATGGAGACGGCAAACCGGATATCGTGGTTGCCGGCGAAGGTCTATCGATCCTGCTCGGCAACGGTGACGGGACCTTTCAGCCGGCGCGGAGTCCTTGGTCGGGACCAGCCGCCATGGTCTGGGTGACCGTTGGCGATTTCAACCACGACGGGAAACAAGACTTGGCCGTCACCCTCAGCGATGCCGGAGTTTTCGTCTTCCTTGGCAATGGCGATGCGACCTTTCAGCCACCGGTCTACTACCGGACCCAATCGTATCCCAGCCAGGTAATCACCGGCGACTTCGATGGCGATGGCAACCTGGACCTGGGCTTGGTTAGCGCAGGCGGGATCGACTTAGCCAACCACATACCTGGGGCCCCCGCTTGGCACGGTGGAGTGTCGATTCTATTGGGCTGCGGGGATGGGACCTTTAAGAAGGCCAGACACTATACAACGGGGATCAATCCCTGCGCACTGGCGGCGCACGATTTCAACGGAGACGGTAAGTTGGACCTGGCGGTGGTGGATGCCGGCCAGCCACCCGCGCCCGGTTCCCTCCGCATTCTTCCTGGAAACGGAGACGGCACGTTTCAAACGCCCCGCGTCTATGCAAAGGGCATTCCCGGCGGCAGCATTGCCCTCGGCGACTTCGACGCGGACGGCCAGATCGACGTGGCAATTGGCGGCGCTGGCACCGCCAACGGCGCCCTGTGGATCGTTCCCGGGCGCGGCGATGGCAGTTTCGGCAAACCGGTGTCCTACCCGGTGGCAGGCGATTCCTCGCTGGTCGAGGACCTCGCCGTGGGGTCGTTCACGCCCGCCAAAACGCCCGGCCTGGTGGTGCCGGAGCCGGCATCGGGTACAGTTGCGCTGCTGCTCGAGAGGGCGCGATAGTTGAGGCCCTTTGCGGCGGGCGCGCGGCGAGCGTATGCCGGGTTTCCGCCGTAAAAATCGCTCTCCTACGGAATCCCAGGGCTGAATCGACCCCAGGGTTCGTATAAACCAGCCCACTTGCCAGGGACCCTTCTCTGGGGACCGCGTGCGCTCCACAAACGCAGGCGGCCGAATTCCACGAAGGCCCGGCGGTAGCGAATCGCAAAATCGCTGGCGGCGGTTCACAAATCGTCGTCGGTCTGCCTTCCTTCCCAGGTTGCGCGGTGGCGCGGGTTTCAAGTCCCCACGAGTTGCTCGAAAAACTCCACGGACTGGCGGGCGCACTCTTCCCAACGGAACCGCCGCGCTTGTTCGCGCCCGGTTTGCGATAGCCGCTCGCGCGTGGCTGGGGAAGTCAATAGCCGATCCAACGCCCCGCGCAGTTCGTCCACGCTGAGCGGATCGATCAACTCCGCCGCACCGCGCGTAATCTCCGGCAGCGAGGAAACATTCGACGTGATCACCGGCACGCCCGCCGCCATGGCTTGCGCCACCGGAAAGCCGAAACCTTCATAAAGCGATGGGTAAACAAACACTGCGGCGCCCGCCGTCAGCCCTGGCAACTCCGCTTCCGGGACGTAGCCGCGATAGCGCACGCCGGCAGCCGCGCCGCGCAACCGGGCCATGGTTTCGCGCGAATGCCATCCCTCCGGACCCGCGAGGAGCAACTCGAATTCTTCGCGCAACGTCGCGGGCAGCGCCTGCCACGCATCCAGCAGCCGGTCCAGATTCTTGCGCGGCTCGACCGTCCCCACATACAACGCATAAGGCCGCGCACTTGCCGCCGGCTTCGCCTGAAAAAACGTCTCCGCGATGCCCGGATAAATCACGCGGATGCGCTCCGGGACAAGTCCCAGGATGCGCGCCGCATCCCGCCGCGTATGCTCCGAGATGGCGATCAGCCCGTCAGCCCGTTTCCAGATGCGTTCCGCGAAACGCTTCTCCGCCGCTACGTTGGCCGCCTGATGAAATTCCGGCACCAGCCAGCAGGTCATGTCGTAAAGCGTAGCGGTGAGGCGCGCCCGGCGCGGCGGATTCAACAACTTGGTGGCGTGGAAGACATCCGCCCTCGGGCCGATCCAATCCCACACACGATTCGGCGCCAGATTCAGCCCATACAGCAGCCCTTGCCGCATCAGCGTGCCCGCCGGACTGGCGATGGAACCTTCATGATCCAGCTCGCGCAGGCTGGAAAGATACGGAAATAGCCGCACCTGCCGCGCATCCAGCAAGCCGCGCAATCCGGCAATCCAATGATAGAGATAATTCTTGACGCCCGCGCTGCGCACCAGCAAAGGAATGGCGTCGATCGAAATCCGCATGCGAGTCCGCGTGAAGCTGTCATTGTCGCATGCGGTCGTGTGGGATGCACCCTACGCCGCGGCGCCTAACGCTTGAGAAAGCTCGAACGAAGTTATATGACGCCGGCCGGGTCCTCGACACTGCAAGGGTTCCAGTGAAGCCGTATCGGGTTAGGGCTCCATAAACGCATCGGAGCGGGTGGCATCAGGCAGGAGAACGGTGTTCAGGGACTTAGCGGAGACAGCATCAAGTCACCGCCAAGCCCCGACCATCGCGTCTACGCAACTCGTTATATTAAAGAAGTCTTCAGGGTGCTCTTCGAAACCGGAAAGAGCCGTCGCTGGAGCTCGATTGGCCGCGTGGCGGTGCGCAAGCTTGTGCAGATCGACTCGGTCGCCGCATTAGACGAACTGAATGCGCCTCCTGGAAATTGCCGATTACCACTAAACGGAGGAGTGTCCTATGAGCATCATGCGTCCTGAAGGTGGTTGGCGGATTACGCGCGCTCCGGTTCACCCGGTTCTGAGCCCTCGCAAGTCTTTGAAGACTATCGAGAGACAAGTCCGCCGGCGCAAAACCGCAGCTTGACCGCGCCGCGGTGGGAATCTAATCGGCATCCGTTACCTCGCTACCCAGGTTGCCTTGCCCTTCACCATCAGGCAGTCGCTCACTTTGTCGGATGTCCCGCTGGTATCGATCCAGACGTTGCCCCGGTCGTTGGCCGAGCGGCAGGCGCCGGGGTCGCGAGTGGCCAGCACGGGAGTCACATACTTGTAAGCCGCTCCGTTCTCGGATAACATGTAGTGGCCCACTTTCGGATCGGTTGGGCTTCCGCCATTCGCCGATGCTACTTGCCAGATACTCAGTCCGGTCGCCGGAGGGGGGCCCCATCCTCCGGCAGTCAGCGCGCCGGTCAGAAATAGCGGCGTTCCTCCGCCCTGCCAGCTATCCATCTGAGACGAAGAATTGTAAGTGAAAGTGGCGAAGCCGGACAGGACCACCGCATTTGACAGGCTGCCGCCGTTCGGCGCTCCCCAACTATTGCCAAGGGAGAACAGCGCGCCGCCCGCGTGGGGAGCTTCGGCTACCGGCACGCCGCTCCCGCCGATCCCCTGCAGGGAGTTGTGTTCCAGGATCAACGTGCCGCTGCCCGTGTTCCATATACAGCCCCAGCCCGTTGCCGGAGGATGCGGCGGATTACACGCGGCGATGCGATTGTCGGATAGGCGCGCCCCGTTGCCGGCCCAGAAATTGGTCATGTTCTCCGAGTCGTTGCCCTCGATCGCGATAGGGCCGTAGGGATTGCTCCAGAAGATGTCCGTAGTGGTCAGGTTGAAGCTGCTATCCACAATCTTGCCGTTGCCTTCCACGCCGTAGATGCCCGTTTTGCACCCCGTGATGGAATTGTGCGGGCCGAATACCTCATGGAAGGCATTCTGCGAAGGCCCGACTACTATCGCCTGGCCAAGTTGCGCGCCATAAGAGCAAGCGACTATCGTGTCATGCACGGTCATGTTTTCCACGTTGGTGTTGCTGTTGAGGGCGAAGGCGATGCCGCGGAAGCCGGGGTTACGCCGCATGCCTTGAATGCTCAGGTGCGAGAATTCGTCGTTGGTGGTGATCGGCCCTCCGCGCGGACCGTGGTTATCCACGTTGATCGCCAGGGACGCGCCGCCCGATCCAGCCGAGAAGTTGGGGGTCGAGAAGTACGCGCAGCCTTCGGTGATGAAGTTCTGCACGCCTTCGTAGTCCCACATGGTGCCGCCGTCCGGGCCGGCCCAGATAAAGGTGGGCGCGTCTTTGCCGACGCTGGGTCCTCCGAACACCGAGCTAAGGCACGCGATCTTCCCGCCGTACTTCCCGGAGAGCTTGATCGTGCGGGTGATCTTCATCCGCGCGCCTGCTGGAATATAGAGAACGTGATAGTCCGGAAGGTTATTGACGCACGCCTGCAGCGCCGCCGTATCGTCGGTCACTCCGTCACCGGCTACATGGCAGGCGGATTCCGCGGGCCGGGATGCGGGAGATAGGATAACGCTGCCGGGCACGTGCGGAGCGGCGCTTTGTGGGGCTTGCGCCGCGAGGAGGAAAGGGAGGAGAAATGCGATTAGTCGATAGTGCATGGGTACGCCGGTCCGGTTGAGTTGGAAACGCAATTGACACCAATAGTATATGCCCATGAAAAATTAGCCTCCCGTAGTTCCGGCGCCGCAAGCGGCCGCGACCAGTCGCTTGAGGGTTGCCGCGAACAGCGCGTATAATTAACGACGGACCCCAAAGCAAGAGGGGCCGGGATCCGAGTCTAGTCCAAACAGGATTGAAAGGGAAAAGGTCTATGCAACGATTCTTCCAACCAACGTTTGTATTGTCGGCCGCGGCTATAAGTTGCGGTCTTGCCTTGGCACAGAGCGATAAGCCGGCAGCGCCTACGTCCGTAACGTTTACCACGTTTGACGCACCCGGCGCGGGGACCGGCCCGGGCCAGGGTACGTCGGCCTTCTGCATCAACTCGACGGGTGTCGTCGCGGGAGACTACGATGACGCTAAGAACGTGAATCATGGTTTCCTGCGCGCCAGCAACGGCGTGGTGACCACGTTCGACGTAGCCGGCGCGGGGAAGCGGCGGCATGAGGGTACGCTGGTCAATGGGATCAACACGAAAGGCGAGATCACGGGAGTCTACATCGATGCAAAGAGAAAAGGTCACGGCTTTATACGCCGTGCGGAAGGGTCGATAGTCAAGTTCGACCCCACCGGCAGCCGTTCCACCAATGCTTCTTCCATCAACACGGCGGGGGATGTCGCGGGATTTTATTATGCCGGTGCGGGCCATGGGGATCGGGGCTTCGTGCGGGCCGCCAATGGTACGATTACCAGTTTCGACGTTTCCGGCGCGGGCACAGGCGCGAATCAGGGCACTTTTCCGCAAGCCATCGACAAACGCGGTGTCATCGCGGGATACTACACCGATACGAGTACTGTGTCTCATGGCTTTGTGCGCGCCGCCCACGGCAAGATAACCACCTTCGATGTGTCCGGCGCGGGGTCGGGCGGGTTCCAGGGCAGTTTCCCCGCCGGCATGAATAGGGCGGGGGTGGTCGTCGGATACTATATCGACGGGAGCAACGTGACGCATGCCTTTGAGCGCGCCGCGGATGGCACCATCACCACCATCGAAGTTCCCGGCGCGGGGCAAGCCACGCTCGCCGTGAGCGTCAACTCGGCGGGAGTGATTGCCGGGTGGTTTCTCGACGCAAACGGCGTGCGGCATAGCTTCGAGCGCATGGCCGACGGCATGATCGTGCAACTCGACGTTCCCGGAGCGGGCACAGTTGCCGGCCAGGGAACACTTGCCGATGCCATCGCGAACGAAATTACGGGATATTACGTGGACGCCAGCGGGGTCAGCCACGGATTCATCGCGGCACCCTAGGAAATTATGTTGCCGGAGGCAGGAATAGGCATGGCCCGATCCCGATGGATGCTGCTGTTGCCTCTCACGGTGAGTTTCGCCCTTTACGCCCAGAATGGCCCGCGCCAACTTACCGGGCAAACCATCTGGGAAGACCACCACGACACTTCTCCGCCGCTCAGGGACCTCATGGCGGAGTATATCCCTATCTTCTTGCCGGCGCACGAACAGCCGGACGACCTTCCGTATCCGGTACACATTTACCGCAATCGTCCGGACGGCGCGCTGCAATCCGAAAACCTCCCGGCGAATCCGCCAACCGCCGCGGGCGGCCCGGTCATGGGCCTAAACTTCGAGGGCCAGGATTTCGACTCCACCTGCCGCTGCATCCCGCCGGATACCAATGGCGCGGTCGGCGCCACGCAATATGTGCAGGCGGTCAACACGGTCTTCACCGTCTACGATAAAGGCACGGGCAATGCGATCGCCGGACCGGTGGCTATCAACGCCTTGTGGGCGGGATTCACCGGCGGCGACTGTGCCGGCGACGACGATGGCGATGTCACTGTGCTCTTCGACAAAGCCGCGCAGGTCTGGGTGTTCCAGCAGTTCGACCTGGGTCCCGAATACCAAGGCCCTTATTACGACTGCATCGCCGTTTCCACCACCTCGGATGCCACGGGTTCTTACAACCGCTATGCGTTCCCCTTCGGCGATGTGAATTATCCGGACTACCCGAAGCTGGGAGTGTGGCCGGCCGCGTCCCCCGGCGCGCCGCAAGGAGTCTATCTCGGGACGTATAACATCTTTCCCAACGCCCAGTATTTCCTGGGTCCCGCGGCTTGCGCGTACGACCGCAACGCCATGCTGGCAGGCAACACCGCCGTTTCCCAGTGTTTCATTTTGACGGGTTCGTTCGACTACGGCCCGCTGCTGCCTTCGGATATGGACGGATTTACCACGCCGTCGGCAAACGAGCCGGGCTACTTCATGCAATACGATTACTCCGGCCAGGCAGCGGTGGATCTGTTCCAACTGGCCGTGAATTTCCCCAGCAGTTCGACGGTCACCGGACCGATCGCCATCTCGGTGCCTGCGTTCACCCCTTATGGTACGGGGAGTGCGGACATTCCGGAGAATAGCGGGGACAACACCCTTCTGGACTCCCTCAGCGACCTGCCGATGTATCGCCTGGCTTGGCGCAACATCGCTGGCGTCGAGCACCTGAACTTCAACCACACCGTCACGGGAACCGGCGGCGCGGCGGCCATTCGCTGGTATGACATCACCAACCCCAACACCACTCCCGTGGTGGCGCAGGCCGGGACTTTCTCGCCGGATGCGAATTACCGCTGGATGGGCAGCACCGCAATGGATGCGGCGGGCGATCAGGCCGTGGGTTTCAGCCAATCGAGCGCTACTACGAATCCTTCGATCTGGATTGCCGGCCGCACGCCCAGCGATCCGGCCGGAACCCTGGAGCCGCAGATCAATATCATCGATGGCGGCGGTTCGCAGGACGCCATCACCAGCCGCTGGGGCGACTACAGCGCCATGCAGATCGATCCGGTGGATGACTGCACTTTCTGGTACACGCAGGAGTACATCCAGGTCACCGGTTACTATAACTGGAACACGCGCATCGCGAATTTCAAATTTCCAGGCTGCGGCGGGCAAGCCCAGACCATCAGCTTCTCAACGAACGCCCCGGCCAGCGCTGTGTATAACAGCAGCTTCACGGTGGCGGCATCGGCCAGTTCCGGCTTGCCGGTTACTTACACCAGCGCGGGAGCCTGCACGAACTCAGGCGGGACTTACACCATGACGAGCGGCACCGGGACTTGTTCGGTGATTGTCAGTCAGATGGGCAACGGCCAATATCTGGCCGCGCCGACGGTCACCCAGATCACTACGGCGACTCTAGCCAGCCAGACGATTTCGTTCGCCGCATTGCCGAAGCAAATGATCGATTCGCCGCCGTTTACGATTTCGGCCACGGCTTCTTCGGGACTGACAGTGAGCTTTGCCTCTACGACAGGGAAGGTTTGTACCGTCTCCGGCAGCACCGTGACGTTAGTGAAGACGGGGCTGTGCTCGATCACAGCCAGTCAATCCGGCAATACCGACTACGCCGCCGCCGCGCCTGTGGCTCAGAGCTTTGAGGTTACAAAGGCGGCGCAGACGATTACGTTCGCTAAGTTGCCGAGCCGGAAACTGGGCGCTACGCCATTCACGATTTCGGCCACGGCTTCTTCGGGTCTGACCGTGAAATTTGCATCCACCACCGCGGCCATTTGTGCCGTCTCCGGCGACACCGTGACCCTGGTCGCCGCAGGCCACTGCACGATCAAAGCTACGCAGGCTGGCAATGCCACTTATGCGGCAGCCAAGCCTGTCAGCCAAGGTTTCAAGGTCAAGCCATAGCAGTCAACCTTGCGTGGTATACTTTCTACCAGTCGGGAGGCAGGCGATGTCGATACTGTTTGAACGATGCCGGCGCGCAATCGGCGCTCTGGTGCTGGCCGGATCCGCGTACGCTGCCGCAACGCCGGGACGGCCGATCTCATTCCGCGCGCCGGAGCTGGTACAGGGCAGGGGACTCGTAGCCATCGGCGACTTCAACGGCGATGGCAAGCCGGATTTGCTTCAGGCGGACACCGGCTATACAGTCAAGAGTTTAAAGGTCAGGGTGCATCTGGGCAACGGAGCCGGAGCCTTTGGTCCGCCGATTGTCTCGGCTGGCGCCGGCGCAAGTTCTCTGGCGGTGGGCGATTTCAACGGGGACGGAAAACTCGACCTGGTGGAAGGCTACTTTGAAGGAAACCAGATCGCCATCCTGTTCGGAAACGGCGATGGGAGCTTCCAAGCACCGGTGAGCATCCCGGTGCAGGCGGCCACGGGCGATCTGGTCGTCGCGGATTTCAACGGCGATGGAAAGCTGGATCTCGCCATGAGCGCATTCGAGGACTCGGCCGGCTATTACGGCGCAATCGTGCTGCTGGGCAATGGCGATGGAACTTTTCGGACGCCTATCCACATCAGTATGCCCGCCGGCGGCTACGCCATCGCTTCCGGAGACTTCAACGGCGATGGCAAGCCGGATCTGGTTCTGGTGGAAAATGAGGTGTGGATTGCTTTCGGAAATGGAGACGGCACGTTTCAAACTCCGGTATCCGAGGCAAATGCGAAGGGAATTCCGGTAGTCGGCGATTTTAACGGCGACGGAAAGGCGGACCTCGCGCTCGGCGGGCAGGGAATCGCGATTCTGCTCGGCAACGGCGATGGCACGTTTGGCGCCCCTAAGACCTATGACCGGGACGATTCCATTCGGGATCTCGCGGCAGCGGATTTCAATGGCGACGGCCATTTGGATATTGCCGCCGTGACCACCCTCAACCGGGTAGCGGTGCTCTTCGGAACCGGCACGGGCGCGCTGGAGGCTCCCGCGTATTATAGCGGCGCACCGGCCTTCCCGAATCTGGCGGTCGCCGATCTAACCGGCGATGGCAGGCCGGATGTGATACTGGGCGGGTTCAGCAGCGTAATTTTCTTGAACAACGGCAAAGGGCGATTCAATGGCAGCTTTGCGCTGGCGGCCGGCTACGAGGGCGGCGCTCTTTGGAGTGCGGTTGGCGATTTCGATGGCGGCGGCCAGCCCGGCTTGGCTTTCGTCCTCGGGCAAGGCGGTATCCAGATCGATCTCCCCAATGGCGATGGGACATACCGGGATGCCGGTGGCTACCTGATCGACGGGCCGGCCAATTTCGTGGTGGCGGCGGATTTCAATGGCGATGGAACGCCGGATCTGGCGGTGGCCCAGCGCGGCAGACATCCCGCTGTGGCGATCCTGCTGGTTCACGGCAAAGCCAAGTTAGGCAAGCCGCTGTACTATCCGCTGCCGGAACCGGCCAGGGCGTTGGCATCCGCCGATTTCAACGGCGACGGCAAGCAGGATCTAGCGGTAACAAGCGCCAATCAGATCCTCATCCTGCTGGGCAACGGCGACGGCACCTTCACTACCGGGCAAACCTATGCGATCGGCGGCAATGCCTTTGGAGCGATCATTGTGGGAGACTTCAATGGCGACGGCAAACTGGACTTGGCCGTCGGTTGGCCCGAGTATCGCGGACATGGCGGAGTATCGGTGCTGCTGGGGAACGGAGATGGGACGTTTCAGCCGGCAGCGAATCAGAAGGTGGCGAGTCCCGGAGGAACCATCGCCGCTGGTGATTTTAATGGCGACGGTAAGCTGGATTTAGCGGTCGGGAGTGTTGGCGCTCGCGGCGATCTGATCGTTTTGCTGGGCACTGGTGATGGGCATTTCCGTAAGGGACATCGCATACCGGTGGGGCATCCGATCAAGAGCGTGGCGGCGGGGGATTTCAACGGCGACGGCAAGCTGGATTTAGCCGCGGCCGATCATGCCGGGGGGGTGACCATTCTGGCCGGCGGCAGCGATGGAACGTTTCGCATCGCCGGGGTGTATTCGGGGGGAACGGCGCCGCAGTCGCTGCTGGTGGCCGATCTGAATGGCGATGGCAAGCTGGATATCGCAGTTGCGGATTACTACGCGCGATACGATGAGTCGTCGTTCCTGACAATTTTGCTCAACGACACGTCCGGCAAATAAAGGTGGACTAAATTAGCCGGCACGGCAGGCGATGCGGGCGAACGTTTAGATCATCGTTTCCGATGAGCGCCCGATCACGCGGGTCTGTATTCATGCCTTTCACTAGTTCGGTATTGACTAACGGCGAAACTCAGCAGCTTGTGCCAGATGACGCTGCCGTTCCTCCCGAAGCGCCAGACGCCTTGGGCGTCCGCCGCGATGATGCTGTCGTCGCCGTTCGGCTCCAGCGAGTCGCCCCGCGCCAGCCCGCCTTGGCGAAATAGCGCCGCATATCCTCCAAGCGGCGCCAGCGGTCGTACCTCTGCGCGATGCTGCATCTTCGGCCTTTCGCGGATTAGGGCAAATTCATGGCTTTCATCGGTTTCCTATTGACTCCACCAAGCCATGGTCTTATTATCAGGATTGTGGTCCACTCATGAAAGATCGCATGGAACCATACCTACGTTCCCAGGAAGTGGCCGACGTCCTCGGAATCACGAAGCGCACCCTCATGAATTGGCTGCGCTCGTCCAAAATCCCCGAACCGGAGCGCAACCAAGCCAACCGGTACCGGCGCTGGACGCCTCAGGACGTGGAGCGCATACGGCAGATCATCGCGGAGAGAAATAGTGATTAGGCTGGTGATTTCCAATCAACGCGGCGGCGTGGCCAAGACCACCACCGCCACTACCCTGGCCCGGCTGTGGGCCGGCCAAGGTCGCAAGGTGTTGCTGATCGACACCGATCCGCAAGGCTCGGTGGGCATGACGCTGGGGCTGAAGGCGGAAAAGTTCCTGCATC
>Ga0335078_10003873_pt1 | contig 22267 bp, 14 predicted proteins | sample Lox_Sample_32_FD_206711 | JGI IMG/M metagenome (GOLD analysis project Ga0335078, IMG submission 206711) | Soil microbial communities from Loxahatchee National Wildlife Refuge, Florida, United States - Lox_Sample_3.2 | ecosystem: Environmental > Terrestrial > Soil > Wetlands | place: USA... | reverse complement strand
ACACCTCCGGTACCACGGGCAAGCCGAAGGGCGTGATCTACACCCACCGCGGCGCCTACCTGAATTCGTTCGCGCAGATCATCCACTCCCGGCACGACGAGAACAGCATCTACCTGTGGACACTGCCGATGTTCCACTGCAACGGCTGGTGCGCCCCGTGGGCGGTGACCGCTATCGGCGGCACGCACGTGTGCCTGCGCGAGGTCCGGGGCGACGCGATCTGGCAGCAGATCCGGGAGCACGGCGTCACGCACCTCAACGCGGCGCCCACCGTGGTAAGCACCATTCTGACTTCGCCACTGGCCGGGCAGCTGACCCGGCCGGTTCTCATCACCACAGCCGGCGCGCCGCCCAGCCCCACAACAATCGCGGAGATGGAACGCATGGGGTTCACGGTCGTGCATGTCTACGGGCTGACCGAGACCTATGGCCCGATCACCTTCTGCCAGTTCCAGCCGAACTGGGCCGGCCTCGCCGTTGACCAGCGTGCGGCGCTGCAAGCGCGGCAGGGTGTTGGCATGGTCACCGCCGGCGGGATACGCGTCGTGACCCCGGAGCTGGCCGACGTCCCGGCCGATGGCCAGACGATGGGCGAGATCGTGATGCGCGGGAACACCGTCATGGCGGGCTACTACCTGGATCCGGAGGCCACCGCCGAGGCGTTCTACGGCGGCTGGTTCCACAGCGGCGATCTCGGCGTCATGCATCCCGACGGGTATATCGAGCTGCGCGACCGCGCCAAGGACATTGTGATCTCCGGCGGGGAGAACATCTCCACGGTCGAGGTGGAGCAGGCACTGATGAGCCACCCGAGCGTGCTGGAAGCGGCCGTGGTCGGGGTGCCGGACGACAAGTGGGGCGAGCGCCCCAAGGCGTACGTGGTGCTGCGCGCCGGCACCAGCGCCACCCAGGAGGATCTGATCGCGCACGCGCGGAGCAAGATCGCTCGTTACAAGGTGCCCCGCGAGATCGACATCACGGTGGAACTGCCGAAGACCTCGACGGGAAAGATCCAGAAATTCGTGTTGCGCGAAAAGGAATGGGCCGGCCATGCCAGCCGCGTCAAAGGCTGAACTTCCGCGGTGACGAGCCGGGGAGCGACGTGAGCGCACAAGCCGGGACGAGTGCCTATGCGCTGCTGACCGACGGGGCCACGATTGAGATCCGGCTCGCGGGGCCTCTCGATTTCGATGCCGTGCGGGACATGCACGCGGCGATGTCCCCGCAGAATCTGTACCGGCGCTTCTTCGCCACGAGCTGGCTCGCGGCCGAGCAGGAGGCGCGCCGGATGTGCCGCGAGCCGGGGCCGGGCCGTGCCGCGCTGCTGGCGGTGCTGGCGGGCCAGGTGGTCGGCTGCGGCAGCTACGAGCTAGTGGGCGACGGCTCCCGTTCGGCGGAGATCGCCTTGGCGGTTGCCGATGACATGCATAGCCGCGGTATCGGCACGCTGCTGCTGGAGTATCTGGTCTCGATGGCCCGCGGCCGGGGAGTTCGTGCCTTCGAAGCGGAAACGCTCGGTGATAACGCGCCCATGCTGCAGGTATTCGCCGACGCCGGGCTGCGCGCGCACCACGCCATGGCGGACGGCATGTATGAAATCAGCTTCCCCCTGCCGACCAGCGAAGACGACGCCGGCCTCGATACCTACCGTGATGCGGTCGCCGAACGGGAGCGGTCGGCCGGCGTAGCGAGCCTGCGGCACGTGCTGACGCCCGCCTCGGTCGCGGTCATCGGCGCGAGCCGGCGCTCCCAGTCGGTCGGGCGGGCCGTCCTGCGGAACATAATCGACGGCGGCTTCGGCGGCCCGGTCTACGCGGTCAACCCGGCCGCCGCCGAGCTGGACGGCATCGCCTGCGCGCCGTCGGCCGCTGCCCTGCCCGAGCCGGTCGACCTGGCCGTCATCGCCGCCCCGGGCACGGCCGTGCTCAGCATTGCCGAAGACTGCGGGCGGCGCGGGGTTAAGGCTCTGGTGGTGATCACATCGGGCTTGGACGGCGCGGCCCGGACCGGGCTGCTGGGCATCTGCCGCCGCCACGGCATGCGGCTGGTCGGGCCGACGAGCTTCGGCGTAGCCAACACGGCCGCGGATCTGGACGCGACGTTCGCGGTCCACCATGCCGGGCCGGGGAAGGTCGGCCTGGCGCTGCAGTCCGGCGGCGTCGGCATCGTCCTGCTCGAGCATTTGTCCCGGCTGGGCGTCGGCATCACCTCCTTCGTCTCCCTCGGCGACAAGGACGACGTGTCCGGTAACGACATGCTGCTGTGGTGGAAGTCCGACGAGGCGACCAAGCTTGCCGTGCTGTACCTGGATTCATTCGGGAACCCGCGCAAGTTCGCCCGGACGGCCCGGGCCGTTGGCCGGGCCATGCCGATCCTGACCGTGAACGTGGGCCGGTCCGCAGCTGGGCGGCGGCTGGCCAGAGCGCGCGCCGCGGCGACCACCCCGCAGCTCACCAGGCGGGCCCTGGCCGAGCAGGCTGGCCTGATCGCCACGGCCAATCTGGGTGAGCTGCTGGACACGGCGGCAATGCTGGCCGCCCAGCCGGTGCCCGCCGGGAGCAGGGTGGGCGTGGTGGCCAACACCCGCGGCGGCGGGGCGCTCGCGGCCGACGCGTGCGGCGACGCGGGCCTGCAGGTCGCCATCATGGCCGAGGACACTCAGCGGGCGCTCCAGGACCTGCTCCCGTCGGTGGCCGCGGTGGCCGGGCCGGTCGATACCACTGCGGGGGTTACCCCCGACGTGTTCCGCCGGTGCCTGCAGCTGGTCGGCGCCGACCCGGGTGTCGACGCGGTGCTGGCGGTGACGGCCACTACCGCAGCTGGCGACCTGGTTTCCGAGGTGCCCGCCGCGCGGCTGCCGGTGCCGGTCGCCGCCTCGGTGATGGATCAGATAGAAGCGGTCCGGCTGCTGCCGGGCCCGGATGAGAACTCCCCCGCCGTCCCCGCCTACGCCTATCCCGAGTCCGCCGCCCGCGCCCTCGGCCAGGCGGCACGCTACGGCATCTGGCGGACCGCACCGCGCCGAAGCGCTCCCGAACTGGACGGCCTGCGCCGGGACCAGGCCCGGGAGCTGGTCACCGGCTTTGTGGCCAGGTTGCCGAGGGGTGGCTGGCTGTCCGACGAGCAGACCACCGAGCTGCTCGGCTGCTATGGCGTCCGGCTGGCCGACCATGTCTCGGTAACCACCGAGGAAGCTGCCCTGGCGGCGGCGGGCCGGTTCGGCAGCCCGGTGGCGGTCAAGGCGAACGTGCCCGGCCTGGTGCGCAGGAGCCAGGTGGGCGCCGTCTTGCTCGGCCTGGATGGAGCAGCGGAGGTCCGCCATGGGTTCCGCACGCTCCAGCAGACCTTCGGCAACCGGCTGGCCGGGGTTATCGTCCAGCCGATGATCACTGGCGGGGTGAAGGTCAGGATCAACGTGCTTGAGGAGGAGGTGCTCGGCCCGCTGGTGCTGTTCGGGCTGGCCGGAGTCACTGCCGACGTCCTTGCGGGCCGCACCGCCCGGCTCGCTCCGCTAACCGAGGCCGACGCCGACGACCTGATCCGCTCGGCGGGTGCCGCCCGGATCCTCCTCGGTCGTCCCGGTGCCGCCCGCGCCGACCTGACGTCGGTCAAGAGCGTGCTGCTGCGGGTCTCCCAGCTGGCCGATGATCTCGCGCAGATCGCTGAGCTAGAGCTCAACCCGGTGATCGCGCGCGCCGCTGGCGCCGAGGCGCTCGACGCGCGGGTCCGCATCCGGGCCGCCGAGCCCTCCGACGCCTACCTGCGCCAACTACGCTGACGCACGATGTTGTCTTCGTGATGGCCGGGATAGGTCAGGATCTGGTCCGCGTAATGCGCGGTCACCAGCCGGGATCCGCTGCCGGACATCCAGGCCCCAATTTCACGTGATAAGAGGAGGGCCTGGTCAGCGCTCTTCGGTCAGCGAACTTCGGTGTACTCGCTGCGGTCCAGCTGCACGAGGTTGGTGTAGTGGCCGCCCTCGGGCTCCGCGGCGTCGGCGTGCTGGCTGCCGTCTGGCCGCACGACGCCGAAGCTGCCCGCGGAGAGCAGCTTGCGCAGGTGCCGCAGCCCGGTCATGCCCGCGAACGCGACAGCTAGGGCGGCGGCGAGGACCGAGCCGCCCAGCAGCGCGAGCCCGCCGGTGACGTATCCCAGCGTCATCATGACCACCGCGGCCAGCAGGGCCACCGGAACAGCGGCCACCAGCAGCAGCGCGAGCAGCGTCAGGGCAATCATGGCCCTGGCTGGCCTGTCCGGCATCCGCTCTGCGTTCCAGCCGGTCATCACGCTCACCTCTCCAGGCCCGGAGCTCATTAACACCATGCCTACTCCAGCAACACGACATGTCGTGTCCGCTACCGTTAACGCGCCCCTCGATCAGAATCATCCCGCCACCGTCCGCCGCTGGCCGCCGGCGGGATGACCCGCACCATCACGCTGACCGTTGCCGGCAACTACGGCATGACGGGCAGCGCTACCTGCCGGGTGCAGGTGAACTAAGCCGGGCCAGCACCGTCGCTCTCGGGTGGGGCGGGTATGCCGCCCACATCCCGCCCCGCCCGGCCCAGCTCCGCTGGATGGTGACGTGGGATTGCGCGCTCCTCCGCACCGCAAAACGAACCTCGAACGGCGTCGAACTCACCTAGCGTTGCGCACTCGCCGGTGCGCGCGCCGGGCGCGCCGCCAGCTTGATCGGCCTCGACTCTGGACGACTCAGCGTGCCGGCGTTCCGGAGCCGCGCTCAGGTGTCACTATGCGGCGGCGGCACTGTCACCCAGCGGTTCGGTCGCCGGGGCTGAGCCGGGCTCCTGCCCGCTGTCGCCAGCGGGCGCCCCGGGCCGGGTGCTGGTTCGTGCCCGTTGGCCCGCGGGCTCAGCAGCGAGGGGCTGCCAGCAGTGCGGGCACCCCGGGCCGAAAGCGCTGTGCAGATGTGCGCAGCTGATCATTACCGGCTCACCACCTCGCGCTCCTGGCGCCCGATGAGCATTCGCAGCCCAGGACGTCAGCCTGTGCAGCTTCCCGCGTACGGCGTCGTCAATCGGAATTGCCGCGTCATGTTTCGTCTTCTCCCAAGACCACGCTCCCAGGTATCACGCCCCCGCATGCTCAACGACACGCCCGCCGCGGGCTGGAGGGTACTGCTCGCACGGTCAGAAGAAGGTGTCCATGGCCTCGACGATCCGGCCGGAGCCGTCCACGAGCAGGAGCACGTTCCACTTCTCGGCGGTGGTGCACGGGTGTGAGATGCCGAAGCCGACCCACTCGCCCACCGTCAGCGGCTCCTCGCCGGGCAGGTCGAGGAAGGCGTGCTGGTCATTCAGGGCGACGACGGTCGCGGTCAGGTCCGAGGCGGGACCGCCGGTGGCTGGCCGCCGCCACCTGGCATACGGCAGCTCCTGGTCATAGGAGACGTCGCGGCGGCCCACGTCAATAATGGCCCGGGTCGCTTCCGGGCGGGAGAGGACCCGGCCCCACACCTCCAGTGCTGGCCTCAGACTTGGGCCGTCGCGTCCCCTGGCCGCCGGAGTCATCCGGTGATAGAGGCCATGGTCATGGGTGACGTAGCAGCCGGACCGAAGCACGATCTCCGGTGGCGGCCCGGCCGGCTCGGCCAGGCCGCCCGGCGGCGCGGTCAGGGCGGCCACCACATCGTCGAAGAAAATCGAGCCGCCAGCGGTTATCACCATGGGCTGGCCGGGCGTCTCCTCGATCAGACCGCGCCGGCGCAACGTGCCGGCCAGCCGCCGCAAGCGGCCGCAGAACTGGTGGACCGCGGCGGTCCCAGCATCGTCCGCCGCGCCGCCCGGGATGCCCTCGTAGCCGGCCACGCCAGCCAGCCGCAGCCGCGCCGACCCGGCCAGGGCCCGGCCGACCGCCAGCGCCGCAGAGTCGTCCCGGGCGCCGGCCCGGCCGCCCGGAATACCCAGCTCGATGAGCACGTCCAGGGTGGCACCGCGCGGCAGCGTCTCCGCCAGGCCGTTTTCCAGCAACGCCACCCCGTCGAGGCCATCCACGTAACAGAACAGGCCGACCTCGGGATGGTCGCGGCGTACCGTACCAAGCCAGCGGATCCCGGCCAGGTCAGTTACCTCGTTGGCGATCATGATGCGGGGCGCGCCGGCCATCATCGCGATCCTGGCCTGGGCCGGGCTGGCCACGGTAATGCCCCAGGCGCCGGCCGCGAGCTGGCGCCGGTACAGCTCCGGCGCCATGGTGGTCTTACCGTGCGGAGCGAGCCGCACGTTCCGCTGGTCGCACCACTCCTGCATGGCCGTGATGTTGGCGTTCAGCGCGTCCCGGTGCAGCAGCGCCACTGGTGAGGCCAGCGCGCCAGCGAACGGGTCTGCCCCGCGCAACGGCTGCGACTCGTCCAGCACCGACCGGTACCACCAGGGCGAGTACTGGCTGCTGTTACCGATGATCGGCACGAGCGTCTCCTTCGATGCGCATCACCGAGCTGGCCAGCGGGTGAGCGGCCGTTGCACCCACGCCGCCGTCTCATGTCCCATGATTTGCCCCGGCTGGCGCCGGCCCGTCCGGCCCGTGGAGCCGTGGATGCCCGAGCCGCAGATGCCGGTGGCGGCCACCCTGAGCACGACCTGGTCTGGCCCGGGTACCGGGTCAGCAGCCTCCGCTATGCCGATGGGCCAAGGACCGTGGTGGACAAGGGCCTTCACGGGCGAGTCCCTCCTGGGTCGGCGAAGCCCGCTAGCTGGCTGGTCATCTGGTCAGCCCGAGTAGGCCAGCGCCGGCCCGGACGGCAGCGCCGCCATCAGGCCGCCGTCGACCGGGATCGCTGAGCCGGTGATGAACGACGCGGCCTCAGAGGCGAGGAACAGCACGACTGCCGCCACCTCGCTCGGCTGCCCGAGGCGGCCGAGCGGATGGCTGGCAGCGAGCCTGCTGAGCTGTGCCTGCGGGTGGGCGGCGGCCAGTATTTCGCGCCGCACCATCGGGGTGTCGATGACGCCGGGGTTGACCGCGTTGACCCGGATCCCGTGTGGTGCGGCCTCCAGGGCCAGCGCGTGCATGAGCGCGTAGACGCCTCCTTTGGCGGCCGCGTACGCGGCGGCGTCCGGCACCGTCGCGGTGGCGTGCGGGGACGAGGTGATGACGACGGAGCCGGCCCCGCGCTGGTACATGTGCCGTAGCGCGGCCCGGCAGACCAGGAAGACGCCGGTCAGGTTGACATTGAGGACCCGTTCCCAGTGCTGGACGCTGGCGTCGGTAGCTTTCTGCACCGATTCGAGGCCGGCGTTGGCATGGACCACGTCGAGCCGGCCCTCCTGCGCCATGATGCCCGCCATCAGCTCGTCGACCTGGGCTTCGGTCCCGACGTCGCAGTGGACCGCGCGGGCGCGGCCGCCGCCGGCCGTGATAGCAGCCACCGTCGCGCCCGCCGCGGCCAGGTCCACGTCCGCGATGACCACCTGGGCGCCGGCCGCGGCGGACATCCGGGCGGTGGCCGCGCCGATGCCGGTGGCGCCGCCCGAGACGCAGAACACGCGGCCCGTGAAGTCGGCCTGGAAACGTGCGGGGGTCATGACCGAACCTCCCCGGCCCGGCGCACACTGAGCGCCCCGGGCCCGAACCATTCCGCCGTGGTCAGCGTGGCGGTCAGGCGGCGCAGCACCGCCACGAGCACGGGCAGGAACTTCGCCGCCAGTTCCGGCTCCCGCATCCGCACCAGCGGCACGGTGATACTCAGGCCGTAGCTGACCTCGCGGAACTGGCCAGCCACCCCAATGCAGCAGACACCCGGCGTCGACTCTTCGCTTTCGGTGGCGTAGCCGCGTTCCCGTACCCCGGCCAGCACCGCCAGCAACCCGGCCCGGCTGGTCAGGGTGCACGGAGTGAGCGCCGGCAGCCGGCCTGGGTACAGCGCCTCGATGTCCGCGTCGGGCTGCAGCGCGAGCATCGCCTTCCCGAGTGCGGTCGAATAGGCCGGCTTCCTGCTCCCCACCGGCAGCGTGTAATGCAGCGCGTCGTGAGAGTAGTCGCGCCTGTCCAGGTAGACGACGTCGCCGCCGTCCAGCATGCCGAAATGGCACGCCTCTCCGAGCGACGACTGCTCATCCAGCAGCGGCGCGACCGCGGCGCGCAGCGACGCCGGCACCCGGACGGCGGTGCCGACCTCGAAGGCGGCCAGGCCGATCTCGTATCCCCGCGCCGAGCGGCGGGCGAACTCGGCCGCTTCCAGGCTGGCCAGCAGGGCGTGCAGGGTGCCCTTGGGAATGCCGGACTGAGCCTGGATGTCAGCGAACCGGACCGGCCGGTGCGCGCGGGCCAGCAATCGCAGCAGGCTCAGGGCCCGGTCCACGCTGTGGTTGGTCCTCGGCGCCATAGTTCCCGCAGTTCGTATATACGAACACAGTTCGGATCAGGTTCCGGCCACCATAGCCCGGCAGTGGGGTATGTCAAGGGCCGCCTGGCCCCGCCGCCGGTGCTGGCCGACAGGGGCCGGGAAACTGGCCGGCCAGCCCTCAGCCAGCCTGGGCCGAAGCCCGGCCAGCCGGCAGCACGGCTCAATCCCGCCGCCAGCGGGAAGGTTCAAGACGCCTCGGGGACCCGGGGGTGCTGGGCGCCGCCGTGCGCGCCGAACTCGAACGCGTTGACAATGTCCAGCAGCTCGCGGCCGGCCCGCTGCGTGCCATAACGGACGAGCGGCTCGCGCAGCCCGGTGACGCTGATCGCGACCGGCGGGGTGAGTGGGCCGAAGACCAGTGGGACGCGGGTCGCCACGCAGGCCAGGCCGTCCTCGCTTTCCTGATCGTCCAGCGCCCACCCCCGCACGCGCACCTCGTCGAGCGCGCGGGCCAGCTCTGGCGCGGTGGTTAGCGTGTGACTGGTCCGCTGGGCCAGTGGACCATGCTCGGCCACCCAGTCGCGGACGGCTGCCGCGTCCGGGAGCACGTCAGCGAGCAGCGCCTTCCCGACCCCGGTCGCGTGCGCCGGATTACGGCCACCGATAACCGACGTGAGCCGCACGCCGATGTCTGCCTCGACCTTGTCGATGTAGGTGACCTGCGCGCCGTCGAGCACGGCCACATGACAGGTCTGCCGGAAGTGATCACGCACCTTGGCTGCCAGCGGGTGCATCAGCTGTCGGAGGTCGAGACCGGCGTGGAAGGTGAAGGCAGCTTCCAGCACCGCCGGGCCGAGCAGGTAGGGGCCCCCGGGCTGGGACTGGGTGGCGTAGCCACGGTCGCGCATCGCCGTCAGCGTCCGGTGCAGGGAGGGCTTCGGGATGCTGGTGCTCGTCGAGATCTCCAGCAGGCTCGCGCCTCGCGGCCGGGTGCCCAGGAAGGTCAGGACCCGCAGGGCCCGGTCGACCGCATTGTGGATCGACGGGCCTGCGGGGGACTGCGTGGTTGGCGGCATGGTTCTAAGCATGCCATTCCGCTAAAAGAAACGCTGGTCTGCTCAGCGGATTGAATGTTACTTTACGTCCAGTGTTTCCCGTAGGCCGGGCTCCGGCCCGGCGAGACAGGCAGGGGTGGCGGCACATGAGACGTTGGCGGGCACTTATCACGGTCGCAGCGATCGTCCTCGCAGGGGTCAGCACCTTGACCGCACCAGCCATGGCGGCACCGAGCGTCTACCAGCCAGCCCAGAACACGAACTGGCAATGGATGCTCAACGGCACCCTCAACACCAGCAACGCGAAGCAGATGGGCACGGGGATCACCGCCTGGAATGGGGACACCCCACCCGGCGACAATCCGAAGCTGTACGACATCGACGGCATCGAGAACACCGCCAGCACCATCAGCACCCTGCACGGCCTCGGTGACCACGCCATCTGCTACATCGAGGTCGGCACCGCGGGCAACTATTACACCGCCGCCCAGGAAGGCATTCCGACCACCTACTACGCCCAGCTCAAGAACGCAGGCGACCTCGGTAACAAGCTTTCGGGCTACACGGAGTACTTCATCAACATCAACGCCCCGTCGGCGGTATCGATCATCGAGGCGATGATCCAGCAGCAGTGCTCGGCCAAGGGCTTTGACGCCGTCGAGACCGACCTCGACGAGACGTTCAATAACAACGAAGGCAAAACCGGATTCACGATCACGCAGGCCAATGAGGAAGCGTACCTGGAAACCCTGGCCAACTACATGCACGGGCTCGGCCTGGGCTGGATCGCCAAGAACCTCGACGACACGGAGAACACGTCGTTCGTCAACGACATGCAGCCCTATGCGCAAGGCATGATCAGCGAGCAGTGCAACCAGTACAACACGTGTAGCTACCTGAGCTCGTTCCTCTCGGCCGGGAAGTGGATCGGGAACGCGGAGTACAAGAACGACCCCGGGACGTTCTGCCCCACCGACAACTCGGCCAACATCAACGGCATCTACTTCCCGAACACCAACCTGACCGGGCCGCGCCAGCCCTGCCGGTAGGCAGCAGCCCCGGCCAGGCCCCGGGAGGGGATGGGGACCTTGGGTTGGGTACTTTGCTCCCGTAGCGTTGTCTAACTGGCCTTTACCGCAGTGACACCGGGAGCAGACATGACGCAGACCCCGCCGTACCAGGTAACCGACCCCGCAACCGGCGAGGTGACCGAGACTTTCCCCTTCGCCACGGACGCGGAGGTGGCGCAGGCGCTCGGCGCCGCGGCCGAGGCGTTCACGGCATGGAGGCTGCGCCCGGTCGCCGAGCGCGCCGCGGTCGTGAAGCGGATCGCCGAGCTGTTCACTGAGCGCGCCACCGACCTGGCCGCGCTGATCACCAGGGAGATGGGCAAACGGCCCGCGCAGGCCGTCGGCGAGGCTGAGTTCTGCACCGACATCTTCAACTACTACGCCGACAACGGTCCCGGGCTCATCGCCGACAAGCCACTGCCCGGCCATGACACCGCGCGCGTCGAATACCGGCCCGTCGGCCCGGTGCTCGGCGTGATGCCCTGGAACTACCCGTATTACCAGGTAGCCAGGTTCGCCGCGCCCAACCTGATCGTCGGCAACACGGTCATACTCAAGCACGCGGAAAACTGCCCGACCTCGGCCCTGGCCATCGCACAGATCATGAAGGACGCGGGCGTGCCGGACGGCGTGTACGTCAACCTCTTCGCGACCCACGAGCAGGTCGCTGCGATGATCGCCGACCCGCAGCTGCGCGGCGTGTCGCTGACCGGCTCCGAGCGGGCCGGCGCGGTGGTCGCCGAGACGGCGGGCCGCAACCTGAAGAAGGTCGTCCTTGAGCTTGGCGGCTCCGACCCGTACATCATCCTCGACACCGACGACCTCGAGGGCGCGGCCAAGACTGCCTGGATCACCCGGATGGAGAACGTCGGCCAGGCCTGTAACTCCAACAAGCGGATGATCGTCATGGACGACATCTACAACGACTTCGTGGCCGCTCTCGTCAAGCGGGCCACCGCGATGTCACCACGCCAGCCGGGCGACGACTCCGCGCGCTCGTACAGCCCGATGGTCTCCCGTAAGGCAGCGGAGAACCTCCTCGCCCAGGTGCAGGACGCGGTATCGAAGGGCGCGACGCTGCACGTCGGCGGCACCCTCGACGACGGTGAGGGTGCGTACTTCGCCCCGGCCGTGCTCACCGGCGTGACCCCGGAGATGCGGGCCTACCGCGAGGAGTTGTTCGGCCCGGTCGCCGTCGTGTACAAGGTCAGCACCGACGACGAGGCGGTCCAGCTGGCCAACGTGGTCGACTTCGGCCTTGGCGGTGCGGTCTGGTCGACCGACGAAGAGCGGGCGACCAAGGTCGCCGAGCAGCTGGAGGTCGGCATGGCTAACGTGAACACCCCGGCCGGCGAGGGCGCTGACCTGCCGTTCGGCGGCACCAAGCGCTCGGGATTCGGCCGCGAGCTAGGTCCTCTCGGAATCGACGAATTCGTCAACAAGCGCCTTTTCTACGTCGAGAAGTAGCTCCCGGCGGGTAACGCCGCGGCCCCCCTGGTCAGGTTCCTGGTGGCCAGGGGCGGGCCGCCAGGACGGCCAGATGCAGCGAGACGAGCGTTTCCTCAAGCCCGGGAAGCTCGCCAGTGCGGCCCGCGCGGACCATGGACCGGACCAGCTCGACCGTGGCGCCGGCCAGCGCGAGGTACGCCCCGGAAGGGACGGACGGCCATTCCGGGTGATGCGCTCGGGCCCGCTGGTGCCATTTCTGGTTCAGGTCAGCGAACAGGCCGGAGCCGGCGTCCAGCCGGTCCACCGCACGCGGGCCCGCCGCCGGCATGTGGATATAGAAAACCCTGGCGAACGCGGGCTCGCCGGCCAGAAACGCGAGATATGCGCGGCACGCGACCCGGAGCACCTCCTCGTCGCGGGCCCCGGCAGGGAGCGCCCGCGTCGCCGACACTACCTGGGCGATCATCAGGTCCCGGCCTTCGCCGGTCGCGGTCAGGAAGCAGTCCTCCTTATCCGCGAAGTGGGCATAGAAGGCGGCCCGGGACACCCTGGCTCGCCGCACGATGTCGGCGACAGTGACAGCCAGGTAGCCGGATTCTGAAACCGCGGCGATCACCGACCGCAGCAGCCGTTCCCGCTGCGCTGCACGCACGGCCAGCAGCGGCAGGCGGCTCCTGCCGCGGGGGAGACCAGGCTTTCCCTCGTGCGTCCTGGCCAGCGACCCCTCTTGCCCGGTGTCCGCCACGCGCATACAGTAACTGACGTAGCCCCTAAAGTACTGATTCGTACTTATGGTGAGGGTTCCGCCAAGTGTTACCTACGCATCCCGCGACAGCACCTGCCATGGTGGGGAGATCCCGTCCGGCCCGGCCGCATGGAAAACGTCAAGTGCGGCGCCGGGAAGAGGCGATGGCAGCGATGACAGGCCTGCTCAGCGAGCGGCCCGTCATGATCGCAGCGGGCGCCCGGTGGTCCGCGTGACCGGCATCCCAGCCGAGCTCAGCGGGCTGGCCGCCGAGTTCCCTGGCTACGACTTCGCTACGCAGCAGACGTGGGACGGCATCTCCATCATCGCCAGATGCCGCGAGGGCTGCGCCGGGCCAGGCTTGTACGCCGTTGTCACCAACAGCCCGGACGAGATGCGCCGTGCGCTCCGTGAGCATGAGCGGGCCAGTCGCCCGGATGACTGCCACCGTCAGCCCTGAGGGGAGATTTGCATGTTCAGCACCTGGACCGGATGGCGGGCACGCACCCGGCTGGCCGCAGCCGGGATCACCTTCGGCGCCCTGATCGCGGCCGCGCCGGCGGTGAGCGCGAGCACTCTTGGCGGGCAGCCGGCCGCCAGCGCCAGCAGGCCGGTAGTGCACACCGCCAATGGGGCAGTCCGGGGCCTGGCCGGCCGGGCGGTCGATGAATTCCTCGGCATCCCGTATGCCGCACCACCGGTCGGCGCACTGCGCTGGCGGCCGCCACAACCCGCGGCCAACTGGTCAGGCGTGCGCGACGCGACCCAGTTCGCGCCGCACTGCCCGCAGCCAGCGTCACCCTTCGGCCAGGCCAGCGTGTCCGAGGACTGCCTGTTCCTGAACGTCTTCGCACCCAGCGGGCAGCAGCCTGGTTCACTGCACCCCGTCATGGTGTGGATCCACGGTGGCGCGCTGGTCACTGGCGAAAGCAATGACTACAACCCCGCCAAGCTGGCGGAAGACGGCGTCACCGTGGTCACCATCAACTACCGGCTCGGCGCACTCGGCTTCCTGGCCCACCCGGCACTGGCCGGCCCGAACGGCCAGTCGGGTGACTACGGCCTGATGGACCAGCAGGCTGCCTTGCGCTGGGTGCAGCGCAACATCGCCAGCTTCGGCGGCAATCCGCACAACGTCACCATCTTCGGTGAGTCCGCGGGCGGCCTGTCCACGCTGTCACAGGTGGCATCGCCGCAGGCCAGGGGATTGTTCGAGCGGGCGATTGTGGAGAGCGGATCCTACAACCTCACCCAGGCATCGCTGGCCAGCGCCGAGGCAGCCGGCGAGGCCTTCGCGGCCAAGGCGGGCTGCGCCAGCCAGACCGCGGCCTGCCTGCGCAGCCTGCCGGTGTCAACCATCCTCGCCAACGAGGACACAGCCGGCTACACCCCGAATATCAACAGCCAGGTGCTGCCCGAGACGCTGCAGACCGCGTTCGCCACCGGCAGCTTCAACCGTGTCCCGATCATCAACGGCACGAACCGGGATGAATGGCGGCTGTTCGTGGCGCTCAGCGAACTGGCCGGCAGCCCGGTCACCGCATCGAACTACCAGAGCATGATTTCCACCACGCTCGGCGTTCCCGCGGCGCTGGCCACGGTCATCGCGGCCAAGTACCCGCTGAGCGCGTTCCCCAGCCCATCCGTCGCCCTCGGCGCGGTCGGCACCGACGCCATTTTCGCGTGCCCGGCGCTGACCATCGATCAGTCCGTCTCGCACTTCGTACCGACCTTCGCCTACGAATTCAACGACGAGAACGCACCGGAGAACTTCCTTCCCCCGGTCAGCTTCCCCTACGGGGCGGCCCACGCGTCCGAGATCCAGTACCTGATGGATCTGCCGGCGGCCGCTTTCCCAGGGAAGCTCTCAGCCCCACAGCAGCAGCTGGCTACGACCATGAAGGAGTACTGGACAGACTTTGCCAAGCGCGGGTTCCCCTCCTCGCCCGGCGCCCCGTTCTGGCCACTCTTCAGCAACCTCACCCAGAAGATGCAGTCACTGGCACCCCCCACCCCGCGTACCGAGACTGACTTCGCGGCCACGCACAACTGCGCGTTCTGGACCGCGCTCGACGCGGGCTAGCCAACGGTCTGTCCCACCAGCGGTGCCGGGCCGCCTGGTGTGCTGGCGGTCAGCGTGCCTCGGGCAGGGCTGGTCGGGGTTCGGGATTACCGGGAGTCCACGTCCTCCTGTGCACGCCGGATCCGCCGCGGCTGGCCCTGATTCCAGATCGGGGTGCGGTCCTGGAGTTAGCCGGAGCGGGCAATAGGCTCGTTGCCATGCACGTCGATACGATCTTCGGCTCCATCGGCCGGTGGGCCGTCCGCCTTCGCTGGCTGATTCTGCTGGTCTGGGTATTCGGCGCGATCGCGGCTGTGACGCAGCTGCCGTCGCTGTCGAGCGTGACCCAGAGCAACAACTCCAAGTTCCTGCCCGCCAGCGCGCCGAGCCAGCACGCGATCGATCTGTCCGCGCCGTTCGGCAGCTCGAACCTGCTCCCGGTCCCGGTCATCGCCGCGACGACCAGCGGGCCGCTCACCCCGGCGGACATCAGCGCCGTGACATCCCTGCAGGCCCAGCTCCACTCGGTGCCCGGTATTAACAAGGTGCTCGACGTCGGCCGGTCCGCCAACGGCCAGGCGGTGCAGCTGCTTGCGCTCGCCGACAACAACAGCGGTAACCAGAACTACCAGCAGGACCTCATCGACGGCATGCGCGCGAAGATCGCCAGCGCCGGGCTGCCCGCGGGGCTGCGGGTCCACCTGGCAGGCAGCATCGCCGTTCAGGTGGATCAGCAGAAGGCGTCCGGCAACACCGGCAACAAGGTCCAGGACCTGTCGCTGATCTTCATCATCGTGCTGCTCGTGCTCATCTTCCGGTCGCTCACGCTCGCCCTGGTCACGGTGCTGCCCGCGCTGCTGTCCGTGCTCATCTCCGGTCCGCTGGTGGCCGAGGCGGCCAAGCACGGCCTGCAGGTGTCACCGCTCGCCCAGTTCCTGCTGATCGTCCTGGTGCTGGGGGCTGGCACGGACTACGGGCTGTTCCTGGTCTTCCGGGTCCGGGAGGAGCTGCGGGCGGCCGGTCACGACGTGACCGGCATGGCCGGGGCGCCTCAGCGTGGCCTGTCCCGGTCCCTGCTCGCGGACCTGGCCGGTCCCCGCCCGGCGGCGCGGACCGCGCTGGTCGAGTCGGTCACCCGGGTCGGCGAGTCGATCACGTTCTCGGCGGCCACGGTCATCGCGGCGGTGCTGACCCTGCTGGCGGCCAGCTTCCCGTTCTACTCCAACCTCGGCATCCCGTTCGCGATCGCGATCGGGGTCACCCTGCTGGCCGGCCTGACCCTGCTGCCCGCGCTGCTGTCGATCCGCCTGTCGCTGCTGGCGATGAAGCGGACGCTGTTCCAGGCCATGTTCCACAAGCCCAAGCTGCTGCCCTGGAGCATCCAGGGCAGCGGCGGGACCGGGGTCTGGGGCCGGGTGGCCGGCCGCATCGTGCGCCGCCCCGGGACCACGCTGGCCATCGGCGTGGTCGCGTTCGGCGGCCTGGCCCTGGCCGTCCTCGGCTACACCGCGTCCGGTTTCGGCGGCAGCACCGCCCCGCCGGCCGGCAGCGACTCCGCGAAGGGCACGCAGCTGCTGACCAAGTACTTCCCGGAGTCGGCCGCCAACCCGACCTCGCCGATCTTCAAGTTCAGCCAGCCGGTCTGGGCCGACCCCCAGGTCCTGGCCAAGGCGACGAGCGAGCTCAAGGCCAGCAGCCTGTTCACCACGGTGGCCGGGCCGCTCAACCCGAGCGGGCTGACCCTGCCGCCCGCCGACTATGCCCGGCTGCACGCCGCGCTCGGCCCGGCTAACGCCCTGCCGCCCGAGCCGCCGCCCGGCCTGGCGGGCAAGGTGCCACCCGCGATTTACCAGCTGTACCGCAGCACCTCGAACTTCATCAGCGCCGACGGGCGGACGGTCCAGTTCTCGGTCGGGCTGAAGGCCGGCGACCCCGGCAGCACGCCCGCCCTGCATGCCGTCCCCGCGATCCGCTCTGAGGTCACCAGGGTGGCCACCTCCATCGGCGCCGCCGACTCGGCGGTCGGCGGTGAGGCGCCAGCCCTCTACGACATCAGCGCGGTGTCCAACAGTGACCTGGTCAGGGTGATCCCCATCGCGATCGTGGTGATCGGGATCCTGCTGGCGCTGGTGCTGCGGAGCCTGATCGCCCCGCTCTACCTCATCGCGTCGGTGGGCTTGTCCTACCTGGCCGCGCTCGGGCTCTCCGTGCTGCTGTTCGTCGACATCGGGGGCGAGAAGGGACTGGTCTTCTTCCTGCCGTTCCTGATGTTCATCTTCCTGCTCGCGCTCGGCGAGGACTACAACATCCTGGTCATGACCCGGATCAGGGAAGAGGCGCACCGGCTGCCGCTGCGCGAGGCGGTCACCAAGGCGATCGGGGTGACCGGCACGACGGTGACCTCGGCCGGCCTGGTGCTGGCCGGCACCTTCGTGGTGTTCGGCGTGGTGGCCGGCAGCGGGGCGGGCGGCAGCCAGTTCCGCGATATCGCGATCAGCCTCGCCCTCGGCATCCTGATGGACACCTTCCTGGTCCGGACGCTGCTCGTGCCATCCACGGTCGTGCTGCTCGGCCGGTGGAACTGGTGGCCGTCCAAGCTGACCATGGACCGGCCGGAGGCGGCCGCGCCCGGGCAGGCTGTGCCCGAGCCAGCCGGGCCAGCCGGGCCAGCCGGGCCAGCCGGGCCAGCGTCCGCCTCCACGACGCGGCCGGAACCACGCTAACCGCCGGCCCGCGGGCTGCTTCGGTGCGCTCCCGCTGGTGACCGCCAGTGGCGGGCTATCCGGCCCGGGTCGGCCGCACCGGGCGCCGCTTACCGCTGGCGCCGCGGCGGTCGCCTAGGTACGCCACGGCTGGCGGCCCGGCGGCCCGGTCTGTTCCGGCAGTCAGTTCACGGTACTGGCGGCGCACCCGCATGGCCTCGGGACTCAGCGGCGAAGAGGCGAACAAGAGCCGCTGCCAGCTGACGATTCCGGCGGCAGTTCCCGCCACAGCAGCGCTGCTGCGGACCGGGAACGTCGCGGTTGTGGCGGCTATCCGGGCAATAGGGACGGCGATTTGCGTCATGATCTCTCCGGTGTAAGTAACTGATCGGCGTATGCTCGGCAGATATTCCTGGAATTTAGGATTTCAGGTTGCGATTATCTGGCCGGCGCCTCCCAGCCGGGCTGGTATGCTCACGGACGTCGGCCTGGCGGTACACCTGAACGCCTGGCAGCAGCTGTTATGTCAGCTACTGCCTTGATAATTCTGCACAGGTAGCAAAGATCACTTTCGCCAGCCCGCACACGCCACCATATGGTATTAGATGACGAGCTGCAAGCAGCACCCCGGAAAAGGCCGTGTAAAATCCACGTTACTAATGTTCCGGGCAGTTGACAGAATATGCCGTCATCCCACTCGGCCGTATTAACCAGGGCTGCCACTCTGCCCGCAGTGGGCACCGGGCTCGCTGTCTACCCCACGCGAGTCCATGGTCTCCAGCGCCCGCCCAGCGCTTACCTGTGCGCGCAGGTGCCCGTGTTCGCGCTGTTCAAGTGCCTGGGCTGGCGAGCGGCAGCCTGCTCCGTGCCTCCTGCCGGGGGAGCGGCAGACCGCTCCGTGCCCGGCGCTCCCGCGACCGGCTGGGACTGGCGTTCATCAGCACCGCGGGCCTCCCGGCCGGTACCGGGCCGCCAGCCCGCCCCGGCGCTGACGACGGGCCCCGGCGGGCGCCCCCGCCTTCTTCATATTACTCAGGTGGGGGACTGCCTCAGTGCCAAACGCGGCGTTGAGGATGTCCTTTCGCGCCTGGTCAGCGCCTTAACTGAAAATATAAAGCGACCGCTGCGCCCACGCTGGCGGTAGCGCCTAATGGGGTGTGACCTGGCCCGGCCAGCCGGGATACCACCGGTGCGGAGCACCTATCGGCCGGGGGCACCATTTGGTTATGCTGTAAGCCGTGTGCTGCGGCGCAGTCTCCTGCGCCCGGGCCGGGGGGTGAGGCTGACGATGTCGTCCGGGCCAGGTGCGCATCCGGTCACGATCACCATTGACGGTCAGCATCCCGGGCCGGTGGTCCCGGGGGATTTCGCTGGCCTCAGTTTCGAGCGGGGGCCGCTCATTAGCCCGGGTACCGCCGGTTTGGCAGGCAACCTGTTCAGCCCGGGGAACAGCTCGCTCATCACCTTGTTCCGCAACCTGGGCCTGGGCAGCCTGCGGATCGGCGGGGGCACGGTGGATCAGCTGATCCCGGCGGGAACGGGCAGCGACGGTTTCAGCGCAATCGATAACCTGTTTGCCTTCGCCGCCGCAGCCGGGGTGAAGGTCATCTACTCGCTGCGTCTGCTCAGCCCGGGGGGCAGCCCGATCGGCAACATGAAAGCGCTGCACGCCCAGGCGGCCGGGCACATCTGGGGTCACTACCAGCAGAGTGTGGCCAGCTTCGCCATCGGCAACGAGCCGGATTGGCATGCCTATCACACCTATCAGGGCCACCCGCTCGATCCGGCCATCTACGAAGCGGCCTCCGGCATGGCGGGCAGTGCCTATCCGTCCTACCTGGCCCAGTGGCGCAACTTCGCCGACGCTGTCGTGGCCGCGGCGCCGGGGGCGCCGTTGTCCGGGCCAGACCTCGGCGCTTACACCAAGATGACCTACACTCCCGATCCCACCGGCGGGATGTCGTGGACGGAACGGCTCGCCCGCGATGAACAGGGCTCGGGCCGGGTCGCAGAGGTCACCCAGCATTACTACGTCGGGGATTCACCTGGGCAGACCACGGCGCAGCAGGCGATCAGCAACATGCTGTCCACCGAATGGGTGACCGGCACTGAGATCGGGACCCAGCCCACCGCCACCACCTACACCCCTTATCCCTGGCTGTATGAGAACAATCTGGCTCCGGTGGCCGCGGCTGGCCTTCGCTACCGGCTCACCGAGTCCAATGACTACCTCGTCGGCGTCCAGGGCGCGAGCGATGCGTTCGGCTCCGCGTTGTGGGCACTGGATCACCTGCACTGGTGGGCAGCCCACGGCGCCGCGGGGGTGAACTTCCACAACCGGCGGGGACTCTTTACCGCCACGATCGTGCCCGGCCCGAACGGTCGGGAGTACATGATCAATCCGAAGGGATACGGCATCAAAGCGTTCACCCTCGGCTCGGCCGGCCAAGTCAAGCCCACCGTGATCCAGAACCCGGCCGGCCTCAACGTCACCGCCTACTGCATCGGCGGGGCGGGCGAGGATTACGTCACGATCATCAACAAGGCACACGGCGCGGATGCCTCGGACGCTGCTGTCACGGTCGTCCCAGCCACCCCGGGATGGCAGAACGTGCAGGTCATGACGCTGGCCGGTGGTCAGCCAGGAGACGCCAGGGGGGCTGTTGCCACGCTCGGCGGGGCAACGATCACCGGCGGTGCCCGCTGGGAGGGCACCTGGGCCACCCTGCCCGCCGGGCCGCCCAGCGGAATCAGCCTGACCGTCAAGGCCACCACCGCCGCCATCGTCAAGATCCAGAACGGGCGCTGACCGCCCGGCGCTTCCTGCTCTCCCGGAGTGCCGTCTCACGACCGGGCATAACACGTAGCCGCCGCTGGGCCGCCGGCAGGACCAAGGGCCCGGGGTGCGGTGCCGAAGACCGTTGCGGCCGCCCTGGGCGGTGGCCGAGGCTGGGCCAGGGGTGCGGAGTGATGGGCCTCAGTTACTACGATGCGCTGCTGCCAGTGCGTGCGCCCTGGGCCGGCCTGCCCGGCATGCTCGCCCGGCTGCGGCTTCCCTACCGGGTGCTGGCCTCGGTCTGCGTGCCTTCCGGCCGGGTAGTCATCGCTTTCGCCTCTGATAGCGGCCTGCTCAGCCGCATGTTCGCGGCCAACTGGGCCCCAGCCGGGATGGACGAGGATCCGGACGCCACGCTGTATGCGCTGGCCCAGCCGGCCCGCAGCTACGGTCTCGATGGAAGGTGGGACCGGGCACGCTGGTGGTCACCGGATCAGCAGGCAATGGTGGTCTTCGGGCTCGGCTCCTACCGGCTGGCCAAGGTCTGCGTCCGGGGCATGTGCTCCGCCGTGACCGCGGACGACGTGCTGTTCCTGCACGGATGCGCTTTGTCGGTCCGGGCCGGGACTGGCCGGCCGGGCGTGGTCATCACCGGAAGCTCGGGGGCGGGGAAGACGACGCTGGTGGCGAGGCTGCTGCGGCATCCTGAATATCCGGTGACGGTGCTGAATGACGACTGGGGTGGCATTTCACTGCGCTCTGGCCTGTCGGTGAGCACGGGAGAGCGGATGCTGCACATGAAGTCAAGCAGCGTGCTGGCCCTTCGCCCGGGCTTCTTCACCAGCACCACGGCGCACTCGTACTCCTGTGATGCCTCCGAACCGGGCATCGGCGGCCGGCTGCTGGTCTCGCCGGACAGCGTGTATGGGACGGCATGGGGCACCGCGGCGACGATGGTTGAGCACGTGGCCGTGGTGGTCCGGGAGCCTCCGGGCTGGCTGCCGCCCAGCCCGGGACAGGAGGCAGTTGAGGAGCTGGAACATGAAGCCGGCCCAGGTTCCGCGCACCACCACGAGGCGTTCTTTAATGGCTCCCTGATCTTGCTGGGGGAAGCTGACAAGCGGCGCGAGGAACGACGCTACAAGCGGCTCTTCGGGCGCACGAAAGTATCCTGGCTGAACAATTCAGGAACGCCCGAGGACCTGGTGCAGGACTTCATCTCCGCAATCGCCGGGTGAGGCAGGCAGAGCGGGTCCCTCCGCGGCCCAGATATGCCGGCCAGCGATGCTTCAGCCGGCTGGCTGGCCGCCCGGGCCGAATGACACCTCGATCGTCCGCTCGCCGGTGCCGCGCACGACGTTCAGCTGGATGCTGCCGCCCTGGGCCGACCGGAGCGCGTCGTACAGGTCGTCGGGGGTGCGCACCGGCTGGCCGCCCGCGGCCACGATCAGGTCACCCTGGGCCAGCCCGGCGCGGGCCGCGGGGCTGTCGTCCACCACCTCGCGGATAAGCAGGCCGTCGGCGTCGGGCAGGCCCACCGAGCGGCGTAGCCGCCTGGCCACGTGACCAGGGGCGATGGCCACGCCCAGCTGCGGGGACGGCGGGGACTCGCCGCGGGCCAGCGAATCGGCCCGGCCGCGCAGTGCGTCGTCGGCCGGGATGGCCAGGTAGAAACCCTCACCCAGGCGGTTCGTGTTGATCCCGAGCAGCCGCCCGGCCGCGTCCAGCACCGGGCCGCCCGACGAGCCAGGCAGCAGCGGTGCGGTGTGCTCCAGGGTGCCGGTGATGCGGCGGCCGCGCGGCCCGCGGAACGTCCGCTCGGTGCCGGACACGAACCCGAACGTCACCCGCAGCCCCCGGCCGCCCGGGTTGGCCAGGGCGAACACTGGCATGCCGAGCTCCGCGGACGGGGCAGCGGCCCACGGCAGGGCAGCCGCCCCGGCGGTGTCCACCTCGATGACGGCCAGGTCGCCGTCGATGTCATGCCCGGCCACGGTCCCGTCGGCGGTGCGGCCGTCCGCGAACGTGACCGTCACCTGATCTCCCCGCACGTTGTGCGCGTTAGTCAGCACCCGTCCCTCGGCGAGCACGATGCCCGAGCCG
>Ga0335078_10003872_pt1 | contig 22275 bp, 17 predicted proteins | sample Lox_Sample_32_FD_206711 | JGI IMG/M metagenome (GOLD analysis project Ga0335078, IMG submission 206711) | Soil microbial communities from Loxahatchee National Wildlife Refuge, Florida, United States - Lox_Sample_3.2 | ecosystem: Environmental > Terrestrial > Soil > Wetlands | place: USA... | reverse complement strand
GCCGCGCGAGCCGTGATGCAGGAGCCGATATCAGGCTGTCACAAGGCGCCGGGCGGCCGCTGCTTCTGACGTTCGGTCCAGGCACGCATCCGTGCGGGGTAACCGACGATCTGGGCCTCATACACGGGCAGTCGAAGACCGCGCGCTACCTTGCGGATCGCCGCGGGGGACCCGACCCTGCGCCGCGTCCACTCGCCGTCGGCCGCGACGGCGACCGCGGTGGTATCGGTCGCGAACGTCTCGGGTTCTATATAGAACTCCACGCCAGGCCGGCTGCGCGCGAAAGCTATGAGCGCAGCGATATCGGCCGGGGTCGCCTCACGATCGAGCTTCGTCGCGGGTTCCGCCCGCCGGTTGCCTTGACGGCGACGCCATTTCATGCGGGCACTTTAGTCGTCTGTAAGACTCGATTGCCCTGGCGGGACGTGCGCGGCGGACCTTCTGGCAGACCGCTGCCAGAGCTTTAAGGCCGTTTTACTGATAGGACCCTGGATCACCTCCGGGCAGCCCTAGCTGGCCCTGGCCGGCGACCCGCCGTTCGAGGACCGCACCAGGCGAACCAAGCAGCACCCGGGGTAACGGCTGGCAGCGCGCCGATCATCGTCGGCTCCTGCCCGGTCTCGCATTGCACTTGAGGCGTGAGCTCAGAACGAGTAGGCGGGGTTCACCTGCGCGCACTGGCCCGCATGGGAAGCGTTCTCCGGGGCGGAGCCGGGCGGCGGCGCGGCGGAAGCCGAGCCGGTGGCCGGAGCTGATCTTGTAGCGCTCGCCGACGGAGCCGGGGATGCGCCTGGGTTACTGCCCGGGTAGGTGCGGCCGCTCGGCCAGTCCGTGCCTATCACCAATGTCATCGAGGTGCCTGAGCGGTGCAGCGCGCTGGCAGGCAGGCCAAGCGCAGCGGCGACAGCCTGTGCCCGCGCGCGCTCGCCCGGTCCGTAGGCGAGGCTCGTCGTGGTGGTAAGGGGCGCGTTGAGGTCGCCGACCGCCGCAGTGAAACCGTCCCGTGCGAGCTTGGCCGCAACGTCGTGAGCACGCCCGGCGAGGCCGGTGCCGTTCCGCACGGAGATGTGCACCGAAGCCTTGTCCACGGTAGGTGCCGGACTCGCCGTGACCGTTGCGGCAGACGGCGTGGAGGTCGCGGGCTTAGCGGCGGGCCCGGCCCGGGTGAGCGGCGTATCGGTGGCGATGTCATGGAATAGTTGCTGAGCGCCCGGCTCGGCTGGGGCCACCCAGGCGGCCGGATTGCCCGGATACGGCACGGTCGGCATGGTGACGAACGTGATCCGCTTGGCCGGCACCTCGTTCAGGTCGCTGGCGAGACTGACGAGCTTGGAGACGCTGTCAAGGCCGGGGTCGACTGTCACGGCCCTGGTGGCGTCGTTGGCGAGCCGATAGAGCGTGACCGGGTTGGCCAGGGTGCTCGCGCTCTTCATCTTCCTGATCAGCGCGCTCAGGTACATATGCTGCGCCTGCGTCCGGTACAGATCCCCGCCGTCCAGGAAACCGTGCCTGGTGCGCAGGAACTCAAGCGCCTGCAGCCCCACGACCACGTGGCTGCCCTTGGTCAAGCGCAGATGCGAGTACGGATCGTATACGTTGGCGCTGACGCACACCGGCACGCCGCCGACATCGTCGGCCATGTTAACCACACCCGAGAAGTCGATCATGATGAAGTGGTCGATGGTGATGCCGGTCAGCGCGTGCACGGCGGCGACAGTACAGCCCGGACCGCCGGATTGCAGGCTGGAGTTGATCTGCACGGCCTGCTGCGGCGGATAGACGTGGTGCGTGGGGCTGGTGCACTGCGGCACGTTGGCAACGGTGTCGCGCGGGATGCTCATCACGGTGGCGTTCGAGCGGTCGGCGGCCAGGTGAACGAGCATCTCGACATCCGCGTTCGCCCCGCCGCTACAGTCCCCGCCGATCTTGCAGTCCGCTTGGTCGGCGCGAGTATCCGAACCGATGAGCATGATGTTGAGGGCCGTGCGGCCGAACGGATCCACCTTCTCCGCGCTCTGTTGCGCACCCAGATCCAGCGGCGCGCTCTGCAGGTTGGAATTCAGTTTCAGGTACACAACCGAGCCGCCGAGGATCAGCACGAGAACCATGCCGATGGCAACCCACATCAAGATTCTGCGGCGGCGATGTCCGCGGCGCCGCACGCGGCGAGAACCGCCGCCGCGACTGCCGCCGCCGCGACTGCCGCCGCCGTCTCCTTGCGGGCCGCGGTCCCGCTGACCTGGTCCGGGCGCAGCGGTCCCCTCGTCGGCGGAGACGTTGGCGAGGGAGGGCCCGGCCAACGGGCCGGCTGGTACCGGGCCGTCGCCTTCGGGCCCCGTTGGGGACGAGCCGGGGGAACGTCCTGTGGCCCCGTCGGGATCGCCACGCCGTCCCTGATCGGTCATGCCCACGTCCTCAACGCTGTCCACACCGGTGCCTCGGAGGATCCGTCAGCTGGTGCCCGGCATCGGCCTCGCGAGCTGCGCTCTCGCCAGCAAGACGCCGGAACAATAGTTCCGGTTCCTATTTTGTGCAAATTTGCCAGTTATGGACTAGGTAGATCTTTGCCTGGCGGCGGGCGATGGGCCGGGCCGCCCCCGCCTCTTGTTGCCCGAGTCATCTCTCCTGGTGCGACCGTCAGGTGCTGCCTCTCTGCGCCCAGGTGGGCGGCCACCGGCACGCCGGGCTCGCGCCGCGCAGCCGTTAGGGAGAATATAGGTCCCACCTCCGGGCCTGCCGCTTCACTGCACGGCGGGTTAGGGCCGAAGCGCATGGCCGGTCAGAAAAGAAACGGTATGAACGAAACGATACACGGGATGTTGATCGTCGCCGCAGCGCCGATCGGATGCCCGGCCGACGCCTCGGCACGGCTGACGGCGGCCCTCGCGGGCGCGGCGGTGATAGCAGCCGAGGACACCCGCAGGATTGGCAGGCTCGCCGCCGATCTCGGGATACGGCTGACGGCCCAGGTCGTATCGTGCTACGAGGCGGTGGAGCAGCGGCGCGCGCAGAGGCTGCTCGCTGACCTGAAGGCAGGCCGTGATGTGCTGCTTGTCACCGATGCCGGCATGCCTGGCATCAGTGATCCCGGCTACCGCCTGGTCAGGGCGGTCGCGGCGGCGGGAATCCGGGTCACCGTCCTGCCCGGGCCTTCCGCGGTGACCGCGGCGCTTGCTGTGGCGGGCCTGCCGAGCGACCGGTTCTGCTTCGAAGGCTTCCCGCCCCGGCGGCCCGGTGACCGTGTGCGCCGGTTCGCCGAGCTCGCGACCGAGCCACGGACGCTGGTCTTCTTCGAGTCGCCGCGGCGGCTCGCCGCGACCCTCGGTGAGCTGGCAGCGGCATTCGGCCCCGGCCGGCCCGCGGTCGTGTGCCGTGAGCTGACCAAGACCCACGAGGAGATCCGCCGCGGGACTCTCGGCGATCTCGCGGACTGGGCGGCTAGCGGAGTGCTTGGCGAGGTGACGATCGTCGTCGCGGCTGACACCGGCAAGCATCGGGGCAGCGTGGACGCTGGCCGCGCCGCCGCTGAGGTGGCCGAGCGCCAGGCAGCAGGCCTGACCAGGAAGGAAGCGATCGCCGCGGTCGCCGCTGAGCGGCGGCTGCCCAAACGCGCGGTCTACGACGCGGTGGTCGCGAGCAAGCCGGGAGGGCGCTCGGGCTAGCCACAGCCGGGTTCGGGATCTGGCTGGCGGCTCGCGCGGCGAGGACGCGCGCGCGTGCTGTCAAGGCGATCTCGGCGGGGCGGCGTCTGGCGCCACAGCGCCGGGCCTGTCCCCGGCGGGCTTCGGCTCATCGGGGGCCCCGGCAGCGGGCCCGGACGGCGTTACCGCCGGTGTCGCTGTCACTGGTTCGCGCGCATCATGCTGGTCACCCGCAGGTGTGCTGCGGAGTTCGCGCCGCGCCGCCAGCCGATTGCCGACGGGGTTGCCCACGCCGAACACCATCGCCGTGGCCAGGCAGGCGAAGGGGACGGCGGGCAGCAGGTATCTATAGTCGAATTCTGCGGTGGCGGCCGGAATCACGATCATGGCGACGGCAAAGGCCCAGGGCAGCAGGATCTCGCCGCCGAGCCGCCGCCAGGCGATTACCATCCCGCCGAGCCCGGCCACGAGCAGCGCGCCAAGGATCGTGCCGGGCAGGAACACGTACTTCTGATATCCGCGCATGATTGCTGCGTACGGCGCAACCACGTGGGTGATCTGGCTGCCGTCGGCGTAGTGAGGCACCGCGAAGTGTGCGCCGAAGCCGTGGCCGGTCGCGGGCCCCCGCGCGGGGCCGTGGCTCGCGCTGGCGAATACGTATTCGCCGTAGGTGATGGGGTCGGGGAACACCTTGCGCTTCCACGCGAACGAGCGCCAGGTGTCGTCCCAGGTGACAAGGGCATAGTCGAGCGGCTGGGCCGCTATCGCCCGGGTCGCGAATCCCTTGGCCAGCAGGTTCGTCAGTGGCGAGAACTCGGGCGGCGGGAAGCGGCGGAGCGGCGCGTCAGTGCTCCAGATGTAATCCTGGGAGAGCATCCGATGGTCCGGTGGTGCGGACGTGCACAGCGGCTTCTCGTCGGCTGGCAGGCTGAACTTGCTGCAGTCCGCGAAGGCCATCACGCGCGAATACAGGAAGATCCCGGTGCTCTGGGTCATAGCGAACTGCTGATACCAGGACTGGAACCAGAACATGTAGCCGACCACCGGCACGGCGCAGGCCATGATCCCCGCGGTGATGACACGCAAACCGACGCGCCTGATCAGCAGGTACACCACCAGGATGACGAGCAGCGGCAGCCCGATGGACCTGGTGACGGCTGCCAGCCCCAGCAGCAGGCCGGCCATCGCGGTCTGCGCCATGCTGGGCTTGTCGCGCCACATCACGATGGTGATGGCCGCCGTGACCAGGAAGGCGAACGGCGTGTCCGCCATGAGCAGGTGCTCGAGCTGGATCTGGTACGCGTCATATAGCGCGGGGACCGCGGCCAGCGTCGCGATCCACAGCGGGACCTTGAAGCGGTGCACGAGCAGCGCATAGACCAGGACACCGATGCCGAGGCCCATCAGGTGCTGTGAGATCGTCACGGCGGCGAAGCTGTGCAGCGGCTCGAGCAGCCATAGGTAGACAGAGTAGCCGGAGGGCCGCGTCGGGTCGGGTCGCAAGCCGTTCACGGTGTACTGAAGGTACTGGTATGAGTCGTTGAACCACAGCGCCCAGCGGAAGCCGAGCATGGTGACCACTCGCGCCGCGATCGCGGGGATCAGGACGGCCACGAACAGCCAGTGCCGGGCGAGGAACGCGGCGATGGACCGTCGTGGTGCCGGGGACGGCGCGACTTCTCCCCCCGGCGGGACCTTCACACCCGTGCCCTCCCCTGCGCAGCGCCTGCCAGCCTAGCCGTCAGATCTTGTCAGCTCGCGATCAGTACGAATGCTAGCCGCCGAAGAGTTTCGGCAGCGACGCGGCGGCTGGCCGGCGTGGAAATGGCCAGCAGCCACAAGGCAGCGCCTGGCAGCGAGTGCCGCCGCCAGGCACCCAAACGGCACCGCGGGCAGCACGTAACGATAATCGAAATCGACCGTGAGAGCAGGAATCAGCAGCAATGCGACGGCCGCTGACCAGCACAGCCATGCCGCCGGGGTTTCCGCGGGGCGCGCCTGGCCTGCCGCGGTAGCCGGGCGTGCGGCTGGGTCGGCGCACCGGGGGGAGCCTGACGGCTGGCGCCTGGCCCGGCGCCGCAGGACGAGCCCGGCGAGCGCGGCCGCGGGCGCGGCGACCAGGATGAGTCCCACCATGGTGCCGCGCAAGTACACGTAGCGCTGGTACCAGCGCATGAGGCCGGCGTACGGCTGCACGACGGCGGTCGCCGCTGCGCCGTCCGCGTATGATCGCGCTACCTCGGCGGCGGTGCGCCCGTCGGCCTCGGGCCAGGTCGGCAGCCAGGTCTTAGTTCCCGCGAACGTGTAGAGGCTCGCGGTGTAGCTGGTCGGATAAGACGTGCGGTTCCAGGTGAAGGCGCGCCCCACACTGGTGAATACGGCATTCGCGTAACCACCGGGCTGCGCGGCGATCGCCCGGAGCGCGAAGCGCATGGCGAGGTCGTTTTCCCTGGCGCTGAACACCTGGCCGTGCTGCCAGCGCAGCGGCGAGGTGGGCTGCCAGACCTGTGCCGATGAGGCGGCGCGCTGGGCCGGTGGAAGCCTTGGGCACAGCCACGCCTGCGCTGGCGGCGGCTTGATGACGTCGCACTCCGCGAAGGCGGCCGTCCTGCCCCACAAGTAGATCCCGTCGGTGGAGTCGAGCGCGAACTGGCCGTTTACGGCGTGGAACCACAGGATGTAACCCGCGAGAGGTGCGGCCGCGGCGGCGCATACGGCCGTGACGGCACGCCAGCCGGCCCGGCAGACGATCAGATAGGCAACCGCGAGCACGATCAGCGGGATGCCGACACCCCTGGTGAGCGAGGCGAAGGCAAGAAGCACTCCCGCCGCCGCCGCCTGCCAAGCGTTCATCCCGCGCCCACGTGGCGCAGGAAGCCAGCAAAGCACTGCGAAGGCGGCGACGGCCAGGAACGTGAACAGCGTGTCGGCGAGGAGCAATTGTTCCAGCTGAATCTGGAACGCGTCGAAGAGGACGGGGACCATCGCGAGCGTCGCGCCCCAGCCAGGGAGCCCGAAACGCCTGCGCAACAGCACATAACCCGCCGCAGCGGTGCCGAGTCCGAGCAGATGCTGTACCGAGGTGATAAGAAGGAGGCTGTGGACCTGTCCTACCAGCCAGAGCAGGATCGGGTACCCAATCGGCCGCATCGGGTCTGGCCGCAGCCGCTGCGCGATCGCGACATAGTCGAATGAGTCGTTGAACCAGAACGCCCAGCGGTAGCCAAGCTCGGTCACGATACGCAGCGCGGCACCGGCGGCGAGCGCGATGGCGAAGGCGCGATGTCTGGACAGCGCGCCTCGGGCGGCCAGGGCGGCACCCGCGATCCGGTGCGACGCAGGCGCGCGGCGCCCGGTCGCGGGATCACTGCCTCGCCCGCCCAACACGCGCGTGCTCTCTCCTTTCCCTCCCGCTAAAGCCTGCGGTTGATACTGTGCGGTCGTCGGCGACCGCGCCCAGACCGGCCACGGGTGCCACATAACCTGGGCATTGTTCGTGCGAGCGTCCACTCGCGCTGGCTGCCCGTGGTCAATGATCGCCGCTGGGGGCCGAGGCCGGATAGTTGCGCAACATTCACAACGGTAGCGACCTCGGGGTCGTGCCGAGTGCGCCAGCGGAAGGCGCGCCACCGGAGCGCGGAGGAGACGACGTGGAACTGACCGTACTGATGCCTTGCCTCAACGAGGCGGAGACGGTTGCCACCTGTGTCCGCAAGGCCGCCGGCTTCCTGCGCGAGCACGGCATCGACGGCGAGATCCTCATAGCGGACAACGGCAGTACAGACGGCAGCCAAGAGCTCGCGGAGGAGGCGGGCGCACGGGTTGTCCCGGTTTCTGCGAAGGGATACGGCAATGCGCTGATGGGCGGCATCGTCGCCGCGCAAGGCCGGTACGTCATCATGGGCGATGCCGACGACAGCTACGACTTCACCGCGCTCATGCCGTTTGTTTCCGCTCTTCGTGACGGTGCCGACCTGGTCATGGGTAACCGGTTCAAGGGCGGCATCGCCCCTGGTGCCATGCCCGCGCTGCACCGCTATCTGGGCAATCCTGTACTGAGCTTCATTGGGCGGCTGTTTTTCCGCATCAAGAGCGGTGATTTTCATTGTGGCCTGCGCGGATTCCGCAGGGACAGCGTGCTCGGGCTCGGCCTGCAGGCGACAGGCATGGAGTTCGCCAGCGAGATGGTCGTCAAGGCCACGCTGGCGAGGCAGCGGGTCGTCGAGGTGCCGACCACGCTGTCACCTGACGGCCGTAGCCGCCCGCCACATCTGCGCAGCTGGCGGGATGGCTGGCGGCATCTGCGTTTCCTGCTGCTGTTCAGCCCGCGCTGGCTGTTCCTGATCCCAGGGATCGCGCTGCTTGCCATCGGGCTCCTGATCGGTGCGGCGGTCGTGCCCGGGCCGCTGACCATCGGCGGCGTGTCGTTTGACGTGGACACGCTGGTCGGCGCGTCGGCGATGGTGGTCATCGGCTTCCAGGCGGTACAGTTCGCGCTGTTCACGAAGATCTACGCCAGTGCCGAGGGTTTCCTGCCGCAGGATCGGTGGGCGAAGCGGGTGCTGCGGGTCTGGAGCCTCGAGCGTGGTTTGGTGGCGGGCGTGCTGCTCGGGGTGGCGGGTCTGGTCGGCGCGCTGGTATCAATCTCGGAGTGGCGGGTCGCGAGATTCGGCCCGCTGGATCCCACGCATTCACTGCGTCTCATGGTGCCCTCCGCGACCGCCCTCGTGGTCAGCTGCCAGGTCATCTTCGGCACATTCTTCATGAGCATTCTGGGTATCAGGCGGACCAGGCATCCTTCGGCCGAGGCACTCGCCGACGAGGACAACGGTTCGGCCCGGCCGCTGCCTGCGAGGTCCGGTTTGGCCCAGCAGGCCGCCAGGGCCCGGCAGGCCAGTTCGGCGCGGGCGGGTTCGGCGCACGTTGGCGTGCCCGCCTCAGCGGACCATCGGGGGAACGCCGTCGGGGAGGCCGGGCAGCCAGTGCTTTCCGCCCCGGTTGCGGCGCCGACCGCGCCCGCCGCGCCTGCCGCGACCGACCCGACCGACCCGACTGGCCAGCGCCCCGATGGCGCTCCGAGCGCGGGCCGCGTCTGACGGCCCTGCGCCGCAAGGCGATGAGGGACTACGCCGCCACACGCACTCTGTTGTGCACGTAAAGCTGGAGCGTAATGCCATCGAATGACCACGTGCGGATCCACCGGAACTGTGGCCAGCCGACGAGGCCTGCGGCCGGCTTGTAGTGGTCCACCTCGACGAGCCACAGACGCCAGACACCGCTGAGCCGCCGCTCGAGCACTTGTCGCGTCACCTCCGTGCCGATGAGATTCCCCGCCGCTACAGCGGACTCTTGCCGGCCGATGTCACGCAATCGCGTGAATCCGTACGGGTAGGCGGCGGCGAAGTCGCGAAATCCGGGCTTGAAGTAGAGCACCGCGTCTCCCTGCGTGGCCTGTGCCTGCAACAAGCGAGCCGCCGCCCTTATATCGTCTCCATGACCCCAAGGCTGGCGGATGGCCTGCTGATTGGGCACCGCGAGCGCGGCGAGCATGCTCACCGCGGCAATCCGCCAGTACCGGCCGAGCGTGGCGAGCCCGGCCCCAGCGAGCAGCGCGAGTGCGGGCAGGCAGAACACGACGTAGCGAGGTACGTAGATGGGCTTGATCTCGGATACGACGATCAGCAGGACAGGAGGAAGCAGCAGCCAGGGCACACCGAGCCGGAGCAGGCTCAAGCTGGCGGATCGCCGGGGGACTCGTGAGTGGCCGGGGCGGCCAACCCGCTGGAACCTCCCGCTGGCGTCGGCCACGGCCGCCGCAACAAGCGCTGCGATCAGCACGCACGCGGCGCGTGAGCCAGTCAGCAAGGTGAGGAGGGCCATGACATCCGCGAATGTGGGTCTGCGAAGCCACGCGAGCTGGGTCCGCTCGTGCCAGGCGAGGAATGCGACAGGAATGATCATCGTGAAGGCGACTCCCGCGCCGATCGCCCAGCCTGCCGCGGTGCCTGTCGCCCAGCCACCTGCGGTGCCCGAGGCCAGGCGGGGCGCGGTGCCCGAGGCCAGGCGGGGCGCGGTGCCCGAGGTACGGGCACCCGTCGGCCGGCCGGCCTCGGGCAGCGATCCGTGTCTGCGGGCCACCGCGAGCGTTATCGCGTGTGCGGGGATGAGCAGCAAGCCGAACATGTTGAGGAAGCCAAGCGCGACGAGTGAAAGCCCGTATTCCACCGCCAACCGCGAGCATGGCTCGTCCATGGCCTTGACCAGCAGATAGCTGGCGAGGACTGCCACGGCGGTCACCAGCGCATACGACCGGGCCTCCTGACCGTACCTGCTGGTCATCGGCAGCGCCGCGAAGACGAGGCCGGCGAGCAGCCCCGTCTGCCACCGCCCGAGCCGTCGGCCGATCACAGCGGTGCCGCAAGCCGCCGCCGCCATCCCGATCGCCGATGGCAGCCGCATCACGAACTCGCTCGCGCCGAACACATGGGCGAGCGGCCACATCAACAGGTAGTAGGCGCCGTGCACGGCGTCCACGTGGGCAAGCATCCGTACCATCTCGGGCAGGGAGCGCTTCGTCGCCGTCAGTGTCGCCGCCTCATCGCGCCAGAAGGACGCGGAGCCGATCCCCCACAGCATGACCACCAGGGTCACCACGGCAGGCACGACCGGCATCCAGCCGGCCAGGCGGACTGGAGTGGATCGCCCGGCATCCGCGGACTGGCGGGTCGCCACCGCGGCCGCCTCATCGATGCGCGGTGGGCGGCCGGGGGCGCGCTGGGCCGGGGTGGTCACTGGCCCGCTTCCAGGGCACGAAGCTCGATCAGGGATCCCCCCGACATCACATGGCCAGGCAAGCCCTGGCCGCACAGCTGCGCTTCACATCTGGCCGCACATCTGGCCGCACATCCGGCCGCACATCTGGCCGCACATCTGCGCATCACATCACACCGGCGGCGACGACGGCCGAAAGTTGCCGACCCGGCTCAGATGCCGCGGTCTCTAATGAGTTCGAGCCGGTGCCCGGATGCCCATAGGCTTTCGGCATGTCCTCGCCGAGCAGCCACATCCTAACGGCCCCCGCCTGGCCGTACGCGAACGGCCCGCGCCATATCGGGCACGTGTCGGGATTCGGTGTCCCGTCTGACATGTTTAGCCGCTATCAGCGGATGGCCGGCAGGCAGGTGCTGATGGTGAGCGGGACCGACGAGCATGGCACGCCGATTCAGGTGCAAGCGGACTCGGAGGGCGTGACCGAGCGTCAGCTTGCCGACCGCTACAACCGCGTGATCGCCGAGGATCTGCGCGGGCTAGGTCTCTCGTATGATCTGTTCACGCGCACTACCACGCGTAACCACTACGCCGTTGTTCAAGAGATGTTCACCGGTCTGTATAACAACGGCTATGTGTTCCCCAAGACCACGCTCGGCGCGATCTCGCCGTCGACGGGGCGCACACTGCCTGACCGTTACATCGAGGGCACCTGCCCGATCTGCGGCTATGACGGAGCCCGCGGCGATCAGTGTGACAACTGCGGCAACCAGCTTGACCCGGCCGACCTCATCAATCCGCGTTCGCGGATCAATGGGGAGACACCGGTATTCGTGGAGACCGAGCACTTTTTCCTCGACCTCCCTGCGTTTACCGAGGCACTGGGGTCGTGGCTGCAGAGCAAGAGCGGCCAGTGGCGGCCGAACGTGCTCAAGTTCTCGCTCAACCTGCTCAGCGACCTGCAGCCACGCGCGATCACCCGCGACCTTGACTGGGGGGTGCCTGTGCCGCTACCAGGCTGGCGGGATCGCCAGGACAAGCGCATCTACGTGTGGTTCGACGCTGTCATCGGCTACCTGTCCGCCTCGATCGAATGGGCGCGCAGGTCCGGTGATCCCGATGCCTGGCGGGCCTGGTGGCAGTCGTCTGACGCCGAGTCCTATTACTTCATGGGCAAGGACAACATCGTCTTCCACGCGGAAATCTGGCCCGCCATCCTGCTCGGTTACAACGGCAGGGGCAATCGTGACGGCAGCCCAGGCACCATCGGCGCGCTCAACCTGCCCACCGAGGTCGTCTCCAGCGAGTACCTCACCATGGAGGGCCGTAAGTTCTCGTCGTCGCGGAGCGTCGTGATCTACGTGCGCGACTTTCTCGCGCGTTACGATGTGGACGCGCTGCGTTACTACATCGCGGTCGCCGGGCCTGAGAACCAGGATACCGATTTCACCTGGGCCGAGTTTGTCCGGCGCAATAACGACGAACTCGTGGCCAACTGGGGGAATCTGGTCAATCGCACCGTCTCTTTTGCCGCACGCAACATCGGCGAGATTCCTGCGCCCGGCGACCTGCGTGCTATAGACCGGGCAATACTTGAACGCTCGGCTAAATCGTTCGATAACATTGGCTCACTGCTTTCACGCAGCCGATTCAAGGCCGCGATCACGGACGCGATGCGGACGGTGGGCGAGGCGAACAAGTACCTCTCGGATCAGGCCCCCTGGAAGCTCCGCGGTTCCGATCCTGAACGCATGCGGACCATTATGCATGTGGCTTTGCAGCTTGTCGACGATGCCAAGACGCTGCTGACCCCGTTCCTGCCTTACTCGGCGGACAAGGTGCATAAGATGCTGGGTGGTGAACCGCCCTGGTCCGGTATGCCAGAAATACGTGAGGTGGACGAACCTGACGGGACCGGAGGCGCCGTTTCGTATCCGGTACTCATGGGAGATTACCGAACGGCTGCGCGGTGGGGGTCAAGCCCGGTCCATGCGGGCACGCCGCTGGGTCCACCTTCGCCGTTGTTCGCCAAGCTCGACGTGTCCGTCGCCGAGCAAGAGGTCGCGCGGCTGGCAGGGGAATGACCAACCGGGCCGAGGCTTCCTGCCGCACCTCCGGCGACGTTCCCTACCGCACCCTGGACAGCCACTGCCACCTCGACCTGCTTGACACACCAGTGCCGGAGGTGCTCGCCGAGGCCCGCTCCGCCGGCATCAGCCGCGTCGTGACGGTGGGTTATAACCTCGCGTCGTCACAATGGGCCGTGCGGTGCGCGGCGGAACACGGCGACGTCTACGCCGCGGTCGCGATCCACCCGAACGAAACCGGCGACGTGGCCGGTGACGCGCTTGCTGAGATCGCCGCGCTGGCCACCCTCCCCCAGGTGCGCGCGATCGGCGAAACGGGCCTCGACTATTACCGCGACTGCTCGGATCGCGACGTCCAGCAGGACTGGTTCCGTGCGCACATCGGCCTGGCCAAGCAGGTGGATAAGGCCCTGGTCATCCACGACCGCGATGCGCACGCAGATGTGCTGCGCATCCTCGCCGAGGAGGGCCCGCCCCGGCAGGTTGTGTTCCACTGCTTTTCCGGTGACCAACAAATGGTGAAGGTCTGCGCCGACGCCGGATACTTCATGAGCTTCGCAGGCAACGTGACCTTCGCCAGCGCCCGGCCGCTGCGGGCGGCTGCTCGCACCGTGCCGCCCGGCCTGCTCCTCGTTGAGACCGATGCGCCCTATCTGACGCCGGTGCCCTACCGCGGCCGGCCGAACGCGCCAGGCATGATCCCATACACGGTGCGCTGCCTCGCCGAGGTGCGCGGGGTGGATCCAGCTGAGCTTGGCGCCGAGATAATGCTGACCGGTGAGCGCGTTTTCGGGCCCTGGTGAAACAATGGGTCCCGCGGGAATGCCGGCCGGACGTTGCTCATGCTCCCGGTCGCGATTTATCCGAGGCCGTGCGAAAAGCGGGGAGACTCGTTATCGCGCTGGTCCTGACGATGTGCGCGGACCTGGCGAGCGGGACACTGGCCAGCCTGCGAGGACGCTGGCCAGCCTGCAGGGACACTGCGAGGACACTGGCCAGCCTGCGAGGATGCTGGCCAGCCTGCAGGGACACTGCGAGGGCGCTGGCCAGCCTGCGAGGACATGGGCGCAAGCGGGCGGGTCCTGCGCACATCATGGCCGACGGCGGCCGCGGCCCGGGCGCCCACGGCGGGCATGTCCGGGTGCGTGGGGGTGTGTCGTAGGGGCGGCATCGTGAGAATGGCTAGCGTGGCACGGTGAGGGATCCAGCTGGCGGCGCGCGGCCTGGCCGGCCCGAGCAGGCGCAGCAGCTACCACGCCTGCTCGGACCGGCCCACATTCGCGACCTGGCCAGCCGCCTCGGCATCCGGCCGGCTAAACGGCTAGGCCAGAACTTTGTGATCGATCCGGGTACGGTGCGCAGGATAGTGCGGCTCGCCAACCTGTCACCCGACGACGTCGTCCTGGAGGTGGGCCCCGGGTTCGGCTCGCTTACCCTGGCGCTGCTGCCCAACGTGCGCAGGGTCGTCGCCGTGGAGGTGGATCGCGCGCTGGCTGGCTCGCTGCGGGAAACGGTTGCGGCCGTGCAGCCTCAGTTCGCCGGGCGCCTCGCGGTGGTCCACGCGGACGCGGCGCGGGTCGCGGCCATCCCTGGCGAGCGTCCCACCGTCCTCGTCGCGAACCTGCCGTACAACGTCGCCGTTCCCGTGGTGCTGCACCTGCTCGCCACCACGGCGTCACTGGTCCGTGGCCTCGTCATGGTGCAGGCGGAGGTAGCGGACCGGATGTGCGCCGCGCCTGGAAGCCGGTCGTACGGTGTCCCATCGGTGAAGCTGGCCTGGTTCGCCGCCGCGCGCCGCGCGGGACCGGTGCCGAGGACCGTCTTCTGGCCAGTTCCGGGTGTGGACTCGGGGCTTGTCGCCTTCACCCGCAGGGATCCTCCGACCACCTCGGCCAGCCGCGGCGAGGTGTTCGCGGTCATCGATGCCGCGTTCGCGCAGCGCCGCAAGACCCTGCGCGCGGCGCTGGCGGGGTGGGCCGGGTCTCGTGGTGCGGCCGAGCGGTTGCTGCGTAGCGCAGGAGTGGATCCGAGGGCCAGGGGGGAGACGCTCGGGGTGACGGACTTCGTCAGGATCGCCGCGGCGCGCAGTGGCGACCGCCGAGCCCAGTCCGAGAGGACGAACCAGTCATGCGGGCCAGATACTATCGGTTGATCGTGACCGGTTTGACGGCCCGCGCTCCCGCGAAGCTCAATCTGCAACTGTCCGTGGGTCCGCCGCGGCCGGACGGATACCACGACCTCGCCACCGTCTTTCACGCGGTTTCGCTCTACGACGAGGTGACGGTCCGGCCCGCAGGGCGGGTGACGGTGCGCGTCGAGGGCGAGGGTGCTGGTGAGGTCCCTGCGGGCCGCGGCAACCTTGCGGTCCAGGCGGCGAACGCACTGCGCAAGGCTGCGGGGATCAAGGATGGTGCGGAGATCTCGATCGCCAAGCGGATCCCGGTCGCGGCCGGCCTGGCGGGCGGCAGCGCGGACGCCGCGGCCACCCTGGTTGCGTGCAACAGGCTGTGGCGTGCTGGCCTCGGCCTGGCTGAGCTATCCGAGCTGGCGGCCCGAGTCGGCAGCGATGTCCCTTTCAGCCTCGTCGGCGGTACCGCCGTCGGCCTCGGCAGGGGCGAGCAGCTCAGTCAAGCCCTGGTGAGCGGGAGGTACCATTGGGTGCTCGCGGTCGCGGATGCGGGATTGTCTACTGCTGACGTATATGCCGAGTGCGATAGACTCCGCGCGGCCGGACTCAGGCCCGCGGTCGGCGACGGCTCCGCGCACGGCGGGGCCCGACGCTCGGGCAAGCGTACGGTCAGCCGCGATCTGCTCGCCGCATTGCGAGCGGGTGACGCCGCCGCAGTTGGCGCGCAGCTGAGCAACGACCTGCAGCCCGCCGCTGTATCACTCAGGCCGCAGCTGCGCCGGACCCTGGAGGCGGGCAAAGAGCACGGCGCGCTCGGGACCATCGTCTCCGGCTCGGGTCCCACCTGCGGCTTTCTTGCCAGAAGCGAGGAACATGCGCTCGGCCTTGCCGCCTCGCTCGCCGGCGCGGGTGTGTGCCGTCAGGTGGCCCGCGTCAGTGGTCCGGTGCCGGGTGCGACGCTAACGGCCCAGTCGGCTGGCCGTGGCGGCGCCCCATGAGCCGCACCCCGGGCGCCATGAACCTCGTCAACCTCGAGAACGTTGGCAAGGCCTACGGTCCGATGGTGCTGCTCGATGGTGTCTCGCTCGGGGTCGCGTCCGGCGAGCGGATCGGCGTGGTAGGGCGCAACGGTGACGGGAAGACCACTCTTGTCTCGATTCTTGCCGCGGCCGCCGAACCTGACACGGGCCGCGTCACCCACAGCCGTGATCTACGGGTGGGTTATCTGCCACAAGACGGCCGCGCCGAGGGCACGGTGCGTGACATTGTGCTCGGCGCCCGGCCCGAGCACGACTGGGCGGGCGACCCGCGCGCACGTGACGTGATCAGTGCCTTGCTGCCCGGGGTCACGCTGAGCGCGCGGGCCGCGCAGCTTTCCGGTGGCGAGCGCCGCCGGGTGGCGCTGGCCAGGCTCCTGGTCGCCGACCCCAACCTGCTCGTCCTTGACGAGCCCACGAACCATCTTGACATCGAGGCGATCAACTGGCTCGCGGGCCACTTGCGTGACCGCGGCGCCGCGGTCGTGGCGGTGACCCACGACCGCTGGTTCCTCGACGCCGTCTGCGAGCAGATGTGGGAGGTCACCGGCGGTCAGGTGCACAAGTACGAAGGGGGTTACTCAGCGTACGTGCTGGCCAAGGCGGAACGAGACAAGATCGCCGCGGCAGCGGAGCGGCGGCGGCAGGGCCTGCTCCGCAAGGAACTCGCCTGGCTGAGACGCGGTCCGCCGGCCCGTACATCCAAGCCGAAGTTCAGGGTCGACGCGGCGAACGATCTCATCGCCGGTGAACCGGCCCCTCGCGACGCGGTCGAGCTGACCAGGCTCGCCACCGTGCGGCTTGGCCGGACCGTGGCCGACCTGCAGGACGTGACGGTGTGCGCCGCTGGGCGGACCCTTATTGAGCACGTCAGCTGGCAGCTCGGGCCCGGCGACCGGGTGGGCGTGCTCGGCGCCAACGGCAGCGGCAAGACGACCTTGCTGCGGTTGCTCGACGGGACACTGCCCCAAGGCGACGGAATCATCGTGCGAGGCAGGGTCACGCGGGGCAAGACCGTTCGGATCGGCCACCTATCGCAGGAATTGACCGAGCTCGACCCGTCGCTTCGAGTGATCGAAGCTGCGGAGGAGGTCCGTCACCAGGCTCGGCTCGGCAAGGGCGAGGTGTCCGCCAGCCAGCTTCTGCAGCGGCTCGGGTTCACTGGCGGGCGGCAGCGAGCCCTCGTAGCCTCACTTTCCGGTGGGGAGCGGCGGCGGCTGCAGTTGCTGCGGCTGCTGATGGACGAACCCAACGTGCTGCTGCTTGACGAGCCGACAAACGATCTCGACGTCGAGACGCTCACGGAGGTCGAGGATCTGCTCGACGGCTGGCCGGGCTCGCTTGTCGTGGTCAGCCACGACAGATACTTCCTCGAGCGCGTTACCGATCATGTGCTCGCGCTGCCCGGCGACGGCACGCTCGTCTTCCTTGGCGGCGGCGTCGACCAATATCTGGCCACGCTGGCGGCGCGTGACATCGCCGCGGCGGCGCCGCCGGCGCGGCAAGCGCCGACGTCGGACGTGCCGGCGGGTTCCGCTGGACGCGCCCGGGCGGCGCGCAAGGAATTGCGGCGAGTAGAACGCCGCCTGGACCGGCTCACCGCGGAGGAATCCGAGCTTGCCTCTTCACTCGCCGCCCAGACGAGCGATTACCGCAAGCTTCTCGAGCTTGGCGATCGGCTGCGTGGGCTGCAGCACGAGAAGTCCGAGCTCGAGGAGCGCTGGCTGGCGCTCGCCGAGGATGTTCACGGGTAACGGCCAGCCGCTCATCCAGGCGCCGCTCGCTCAAGGACTCCCTGGCACGAGAGCGTGCCCTGCCGGGCAAGCAACTTCCAGCCGCCCGCAGATCATGGCCCGCCCGGCACAGATCATCGCCGGCCCAGCGCACCATGTCCGCCTGCGTCGAAGGGAGCGAGCAGGGTGCGCAGCAGCGCGGCAAGCTCCGTGCGCTGATCAGCGGTGAGGCTCGCGAGCAGGGCACGCTCGCGGCTGAGCAAAGCGGCCAGGGCAAGATCAACCCGTGCGAGCCCTTCCTCGGTGAGCGACACGATCACCCCGCGCTTGTCCTGTGGATCAGGGCCGCGGCGAGCAAGCCCTGACTCTTCGAGCCGGTCGATCCTGTTCGTCATGGTGCCCGAGGTGACCATCGTGGCGGGCAGCAGGTTCCCCGGGCTCAGCTGGTACGGGGGACCCTGGCGGCGGAGCGAGGACAGCACGTCGAATTCCCAGGGTTCGAGCCCGTGCCCGGCGAAGGCGTCGGCCCGCGCCCGATCAAGGTGCCTGGCGAGGCGCCAGATCCGGCTCAGCACCTGAAGGGGCGCCACGTCGAGGTCGGGCCGCTGCGTATACCACTCCTCGACGAGTTGGTCTACCTCGTCCGTCACCCGCCCGGCCGGGTCCGCCGCCCGCGGGTTCTGGTCTGCCGCCAGGCCCGGCTGGTCTGCCGCCAGGCCCGGCTGGTCTGCCGCCAGGCCCGGCTGGTCTGCCGCCAGGCCCGGCTGGTCTGCCGCCAGGCCCGGCTGGTCTGCCGCCAGGCCCGGCTGGTCTGCCGCCAGGCCCGGCTGGCCCGCCGGCCTGCCACGCACCGTGCCATTCATGCCGGACAGTCTATCTCTTGACATCGAGACATCCGCTGACGAGAATTTATCTCGATATCGAGATAAATCGGAGGGTGACATGTGGGATCCGGCTCAGTACCAGCGCTACTCGAATGAGCGTTCGCGGCCGTTCTTCGAGTTGGTCAGCCGGGTTGGCGCCACCTCACCGCGCTATGTGATCGATCTTGGCTGCGGCTCTGGCGATCTCACCGTGGCGCTGGCTGAGCGCTGGCCCGGCGCCGAGGTGGCGGGCGTGGACAATTCGGCGGAGATGCTCGAGGCGGCGCAGGCAACGCTGGCTGGTTTCCGTGACCGCGACCGGGGCAAGCCGGGACCCGGGTCGCTCAGCTTCCGTCGTGGTGACGTCGCCGAGTTCGCGCCCTCGCGCGCCCCAGACGTGATCGTCTCCAACGCGGTGCTGCAGTGGGTTCCCTGTCATCGTGAGCTGCTGCCGCGGTGGGCCGGGATGCTGGCGGCGGGCGGCTGGCTTGCGTTCCAGGTACCGGGCAACTTTGATCAGCCGAGTCATCACTTACTTCGTGAGCTCGCCGGGTCCGCTCGCTGGCGGGAGCAGCTAGCCGGGGTCGCCGTCACCCGTCAGACGCATCACCCGGGTGACTACCTGGAACTGCTCGCTGCCGCCGGATGTGAGGTGGACGCGTGGGAGACCACTTATCTGCACATCCTGCACGGGGACGACGCCGTACTTGACTGGTACAAGGGCTCGGGGCTGCGGCCGGTCATCGCCGCGCTTCGGCCAGATCAGGCGGCCGAATTCCTTGACGAATACGCGGCCCGTCTGCGTGCCGCCTACCCGGCCCGCGGTTTCGGCACCGTCCTGCCCTTCCGCCGCGTCTTCGTGGTGGCACGCAGGAGCGCGTGAACCCGGGACCGCGTGAACCCGGGACCCGGTGAGCCGCGCAGGTCAGGGCCCGGCGGGGTCCTCGGCCACAACGGGCATGGCGGGGATCCCCGCACCGAGGGTGCCGCCGCGTCGGCCGGCGCGTCCGCGGGAGTCCTTGGCCTTGCGCTCCTCACGCTGACGCCGCTCGCCGGCCTGCGCGGAAAGGCGCGGCCGTGCGTCTAGGCCTGACAGCCCGTTCCACGCCAGGTTCACCAGGTGGGCGGCGACCTCGTCCATCTTCGGCTGGCGCTCGTCGAGCCACCATTGCCCGGTCAGCGCCACCATGCCGACCAGCATCTGGGCATACATCGGGGCCAGCTTGGGATCGTAGTCCCTGGCCTTGAACTCGGCGCCGAGGATGTGCTCGACCTCACTTGCGATGTCGCTCAGCAGGCTGGCGAAGGTGCCGGTGCCAGACGCGGCGTGCGAATCGCGGACCAGGATGCGGAAACCGTCCGCGCTCTCCTCGATGTACTCGAGCAGCGCCATCGCCGCGCCCTCGAGTTTTTGCCTGTAGTGGCCGTCGGACAGCGAGGCCGTGACCATGCTCAGCAGTCGCTGCATCTCCCGGTCCACCACCACGGCGTATAGGCCCTCCTTGCCGCCGAAGTGCTCGTAGACGACGGGCTTGGAGACTCCTGCCCGGGCCGCGATCTCCTCGATCGAGGTGCCGTCGAAGCCGCGTTCTGCGAACAGGCGGCGCCCTACGCCGAGGAGTTGCTCTCTGCGTTCGGCGCCCGTCATGCGTTTTCTGCGGGATCTCGGTGATGACTCGCTCACCGGTTAATCATGACGACTATGCCGCCGGTCGCGCATCTATGCCGCCGGGCGCGCATCGCGGCGCCTGCGGGTCATCGAGCCGAGGCTTCGCCCCGCCGAGCCCGTCTGCTTCGAGGTCAGGCGATCGCTGTCGGGCCACCGGACGTCATAGGCGAGCCCGAGCTTCTCAAGTGCCCAGATCACCCGGGCGGCCTCGTCGATCTGTCCCTTGAGCGCGCCGTGCCGTGCGCAGGTCGGATCGGCGTGGTGCAGGTTGTGCCAGGACTCGCCGAAGGAGGCGATCGCCAGCCAGGCCACATTGCGTGACTTGTCCCGCACCTCGAATGATTCCTCCCCGAAGGTGTGGCAGACCGAGTTGATCGACCAGGTGACGTGGTGCAGCAGCGCAATGCGGACCAGGCTGGCCCAGAAGAACGCGGCGAGCGCGCCCTGCCAGGACATCGACCAGAGGCCGCCGATGGCCGCGGGCAGCAGCAGGGATGCGGTGACGATCCAGGGGAACGACCGGGATACGGCGCGGATGTCGCGGTCCGCGAGCAGGTCGGGCACGAACCGCTGCTGTGAGGTCTTGTTCGAGTCGAACATCCAGCCCATGTGGGCGTAAAGAAGGCCCTTGGTCAGCGCCTTCCAGTCATTGCCAAAACGCCACGGTGAGTGCGGGTCGCCCGCACGGTCGGAGTACTTGTGGTGGCGGCGGTGGTCGGCCACCCAGGTGAGTACGGGGCCCTCGATGGCCAGGCTGCCCGCGATGGCGAGCGCGATGCGCAGCGACCGCTTCGCCTTGAAAGAACCGTGCGTGAAGTAGCGGTGGAAGCCGACCGCGATGCCGAGCCCTGAGATGACGTAGAAGACCAAGCCGATCACCACGTCGTGCCAGCCGAGCCCCCAGCCCCAGGCGAGCGGTATGGCGGCGAGCACGGCAAGGAAAGGTATACCGACGAAGAGGGCGACGAGCACGCGCTCCCCAGCGCCCGTGGGCTCGGGCTCGATTTCCGGCGGCGGCGAGGTACGGGGCGGCCCGGCTGCGGGCTCGGCCCGTGACGTGACTGGACCACCGGCGGAGGGCGGCGGTTCAAGCAGTGTGCTGCTGCCAGGGGGCTGGGAAGGCGTAGCTGTCATTGCGCTCCTTCGTTGCGTTGCTTCCTTGGTGCTTGGTTCGCAAGACCCTCGATCTATCTTACGTTAGCGTAAGCTACGCAGCCGTAGGTTGAACGGGGGCTTCTGTGGAGATTTCACCCAGGTGCCCACGAGGTTTATCCCGAACGGCTGCCGCAGTTAATCTCACCATCCGAGACAAGTCGTGAGCGGTGAGTTGCTCGCCGCGCCGTGCTTCGCTCGTACGTGACAGCGGAATCTGCCCGCTGGACTTCGCTTAAACAGAGATGTGCGTCGGCGAGCTGCTGGCCGCGTCCTCAGCCGGCGGCGATCGTCCGGTGTTGGCGTGAGCCGCGGCGCAGTTGGCGGTAGGGTTGAACCTCCGACCATCCCGGGTCGTCTAGCCAGGCAGGACAAGGGTTTTTGGTGCCCTCAACCGAGGTTCGAATCCTCGCCCGGGAGCTGGTACTGGTAGTCCTCAGAGTGGTACCCGCAGCCGTCGCATGGGTATAGACCCGGTACCTGATGCGTGATTGCTCGATCCCTGTCGCGTCGAGGAACCGGCGGAAGATCGCGATCACGCTCGGGTCGCCGTTGATGAAGTTGACCCCTACGGGGCGCTCGCGGATGCGATCCGGCCTGAGTGATCCGGCCTGAGCGATCCGGCGCGGGCAGGTCCCGGACCCACAGCGAAATCGAGCTTTTGGGAGGCATCGAGCCTGGCAGCGATCTGCTTGTAGGTCATGCCCTTCGTGCTAAGCGTTCTTGCCTTCTGCCGTTGGCCATCCTTGGCGTTCGGGCGGCGGGTCCCGGCTGGCGGCGGCACTGCCTTGACTGCCTGGTCGAGCCTGTTGTTGCCGATACCGAGGATGGCTTTGATCTGGCTGCGTGACTTGCCGGACCCGCGCAGGGCGATCGCCTGCTCGGGCAGGTGTAATCGGCGGTCGTTCGAACTCATGCTCCATACAAGCAGCGGCCACCGAAAAATTGGTGGGCCGGACCGGTCGAAGGGGACGATCCGGCGCCGCTCAGTCGCCGAGCGGCACCGAGCCACGGTCCGAGCGGTATCCTGCGAGGGTCGGGCGCGTGAACCGCGGCGTCGTCGCTCGCCGTGCTCGTATGATCGCCGGCCGCGATACCCTGGGGAGTGAGTGTGAGCCGCCCGGCAGCCGTCATCGTCCTCGCCGCAGGTGAGGGCACGCGTATGAAGTCGCGTCTACCCAAGGTCCTGCACGAGCT